>Ga0315339_1002516_pt1 | contig 13828 bp, 4 predicted proteins | sample ASW17metaG_FD_204514 | JGI IMG/M metagenome (GOLD analysis project Ga0315339, IMG submission 204514) | Ammonia-oxidizing marine archaeal communities from Pacific Ocean, United States - ASW #17 | ecosystem: Environmental > Aquatic > Marine > Oceanic | place: USA: California | collected 2016-12-05
ACGTCATGAAGGCTCGCGTCGAAGGCTCCGACATAGAGGTCGAGCCACCCGTCGTTCTGGACATCGAAGAACCAGCACGCAAAGCTGCGCCCTTCTGGACCGGTGACGCCGAGTTCCAGGCCGACGTCGGTAAATCGCATGTTGCCGTCGTTGCGATAGAGGCGATTCGGACCTGCGTTGGAGACATACAGGTCGAGGTCGCCATCATTGTCGTAATCGCCAGCTGTGACCCCCTTGGCATATCGGTCATTTGTGACGCCAGCGGCGGCAGCAACATCGACAAAGGTTCCGTCGCCGTTGTTGCGGAAGAGTTGGCTTGGGTAATCGCCATCGCCTCGTTGGTCCATTCTCGACTCATTGGCGATGTAAAGGTCGAGTTGTCCATCGCCGTCAAAGTCACCGAAGCTGGCAGCCTGCGTCGGTGCCGCAGGCTGCGAGAGGCCGGCCTCTTGAGTGACATCCCGAAAACGGCCGGTGCCGTCATTCTGCATCAGCGAGTTGCGAATCTTTCCGTCATCGAAGAGCCATGCTCCCCGGAGAATGAGCAAATCTTTGTCTCCATCTCCGTCGTAGTCGGCGGCTACGCAGTTCAGCCCGCCTAACTGGTCGTCCAAACGCGATTTTGCAGAGGCATCTTCGAACTGGAGACCGGCTTTGCCTTTGTAGAAGGTGGCAGGCCCGGCCATGTCGAACGTCGTCGTGATGATGTCCATGTGCCCGTCGAGGTCGAAGTCGTCGACGACTGCGCCACCGCATTGATTGAACGTATCCACACCGACTTCGCCAGCGACGTCGTCGAATCGCTGAATGTCTTGTTCGGATTTGAAAGCCTGCGGAGGGATCTGATACGGCTTCGGAATCGCATCAGGCCAGTCGCCAAGAGTCATGGCGGTGAGGTTGAGTAGCCAGCGCACGTCAAGCTGATTCGGGTCAGCGGCAAGGCAATCGAGGAAGGCTGCGCGTGCAGCGAGTGCTGGTTCGCGTTCCTCGTGCAGGCCAGCACCTCTGATCGGGAAAAGGCAGCATTCGGCATTGTGACGAGCAATGCAGTTGGCAACTTCAGCGCGCCTTAACTGGGCGAGGCCTGTCATCTGGTGAATCGGAACCTTTGCTCGTTCCGAAAGTTCGAGTGACTCTGCGATGGTGAGTGCGAGCTCGAGTTGCGCGACTGATTCGTCTGGTTGGCCGAGACGCAATAAATCCATTGCGTATGCCATGAGAATCGAGAGGCGTGCGTTCTCCGGCAAGTCGGTGCGAGAAAGCTGTGCGCGATGATCGTCCAGTTGTGCCCCGCCAACATAAGCGTTGTGGCCTGCAGCAAGCTCTTCTGCGATGCGCAGGAACTCCTCACGGTGTGAAGCTTGCGGGTCTGTTGTTTCGGGTGAATGCTCGGAGCAGCCCATGGCCAGGATCAGAAGCAGAATCGCCGCGCCAGACTTTCCGAATCTCGGAAGCGCGGAACTCCACGGGCTCACGATTCCCGCAGGAAGCGTGGGTCTCCACGGTGGTCGTTGCGTGTTGAGCGTCAAAGTCATGAAATCCAGCCGTTGGGGCGAGGGCCCGTGAAGATCCATCATGGCCGGAGGCGGGGGGACGTGAAACCGGAATTCTAGCGTTCCGTGAAGCCTATGTGATCTGCTCTGATGGCTTGCTCACCACAATCTGGGTGCTTTTCATGCCTGACGATGTCTGTTTCTTGTCTGCCACAGAGATGGCTCGGCGCATACGTGCTGGCGAGTTGTCTCCCGTTGCGGTCGTGGAGGCGTGCCTGGAGCGCATCGAAGAACGCAATGATGCCGTGAATGCTTTTGTGACGCGGCTCGATGACAGCGCGCGGTCTGAAGCACGACGGGCAGAGAAGCAGCTGGCCCATGCCGAAAAGCTTGGCCCGCTGCACGGCGTCCCAGTTGCGATCAAAGATCTCTTCGACTACGTGGCCGGTGTGCGAAATACCTTTGGATGTCGCGCCCTGGAGTCATTTGTGCCTCCAGAGAGCGTGCTGTACGTCGAACGCTTGCGAGCCGCCGGTGCCATCTTGATCGGCAAGACCAACACGCCCGAGTTTGGACATAAAGGAATCACAGACAACTTGATCTTTGGTCCGACGAGCACACCTTTCGACCTGACGCGTAACTCTGGCGGAAGTTCGGGAGGGTCGGCAGCAGCGGTTGCAGATGGCATGGTTCCCTTGGCTCAGGGAAGCGATGCTGGTGGATCGATTCGTATCCCCGCGGCGCATTGTGGTGTGGTCGGATTCAAACCGAGTGTTGGGCGCGTGGCCGCTGCATACCGACCGGATGGTTTCTTGCACACGCCATGCCTTCATGCCGGGCCCATCACTCGCACGGTCGAGGACGCGGCGCTCATGGCCTCTGTGATGTGCGGTCCCGATGAAAGTGACCCTCTTTCACTCCCTGACGATGGCATCGATTGGCTGGCGGCCTTGGAGCAAGATGTCTCGGGTCTGCGGATCGCTTTTAGCCCCGATCTCGGTGGGTTTCCGGTCGACCCAGGTGTTTCCGCGGTGATTGAAGATGCCGTTGCCTCGTTTGCGGGCGCGGGTCTCGTGACGGAGCCTCTGGAGCTTGATCTCGGGGCATCTCACGAGCGCCTCACGGATCTCTGGTTGCAGCAGATGGCCGTGCTTTACGCAGGGACCGTCGAGAACCTTTCCGCCGCTGGAATCGACCTCCTGGGCGAGACACGCGGAGATCTCTGCCCAGAGTTTGTCTCTCTGGTGGAGCGGGGACGGCGGCTGAGTGCTGTGGAAGCCAAGCAGGGCGATGTCTTGCGCACCCGTGTTTTCGATGCGTTGCAATCTGTCTTCACGGATCACGATGTGATCGTCTCGCCGACGGTGGGGGTGCCGCCTGTTCCCAATGCAAGCGATGGTTCGACACTGGGTCCGTCTCGTGTCAATGGTTGCGATGTCGAGCGCACCATCGGTTGGTGCCTCACGCATCCGATCAACTTTAGCGGGCATCCCGCGATCAGCGTCCCAGCTGGTTTGACAAGTGCGGGCTTGCCAGTGGGCTTGCAGATTGTGGGACGTCGTTTCGACGACGCCACGGTGTTGGCCGTGGCCGCAACATTAGAGCGAGTCCGCCCATGGTTGCAGGATCTTCCAGCATGGCGCAGTCGGTCATGATGCTGGCCTTCTTCCTGGTCCGCGTGCGTTCAAGGCTGTGACAGTGTGATGCGGTTTGTCGCAGCGTCAACTGGATGTTCGCTCGTGCTGCCATCGGGCCATCTCACGTGAACCATCCCGGGCAGCTTCGCCGAGCCTCTCCCGAACCACGCCACGGGGGCGGATTGCCCGAGCGCGCCTGACCCTGCAGACAGTTCTGTCGTCTGAGGTGGCAGCCCCTCACATTCAAAAGTGATCCGAGCTCCCGCTGCAGCAAGATTGCCCGGTTTCCCGAGCAGCCTCACGGCGAGTCCCTCTCCTGTCGACGGCCCGAGGCCTTCGAAGAGGCGCATGGGACCGTCATTCACGCTCACGGCAAGATCTGCCCAGGCATCGCCGTTGAGGTCGAAGGCCGAGACGGCGCGGCCATCGCCCGCGACGAGGAAGCCACTCTTGTCGGTGCGCATGGGCTCCCAGTGGCCCGTGCCGTCACCCAGCAAGACCAGGCCGAGGCCGCCATCCAGCCGGCCATGTTCGGCCTGTGGGCTGTAATCGTTCTGAGCAAGGACGAGGTCTGGATGTCCGTCACCATTCAGATCGGCGAAGGAGGCGCCACGACTGGCCGTGACCTGAGCGCGACGTGGGAGGGGCTGAAAGGTGAAGCGCCCGGTCCCGTCGTTCTGGAGGATTCCGGATTCCGAGGTGGTCGCTTCGAGGCGACCTGCTTTTGCGAGGGCCCCGGCGCCAAAGACGTCGTGGACAGTGGCTGCTCCCCAACTTGCATTGGTGGGAAAGTCCTCGGCAAGGATGGGCATGACGGCAAGAGCGTCAGCTCGTGGGCGCAGAGGGCGAAGTTCGCCATGGACCCAGGCTGTCTCAAGAATGGTCTGGATGCCGCTCCCGTCTAGATCGCCGAAGTACAACACCGCAGGCTCATCTTTACTCGCACGTGTTCGTGACCCGAGCCCGAGGTTTGTGACGACATAGTCGATGTCACCGTCGTGATCGATATCCGTGCCAGCTACGCCATTCCACCAGCCTGTCAGTTCAGCAAGCCCTGCGGCTGTGGTGTCGTCGCTAAACACTCCCAGATCGTTGCGCCACAGGCGGACAGGACCCCATTCATGCGTCACAAGAAGATCGAGGTCGCCGTCGGTGTCCACGTCGCTGAACAGTGCGGCTGTCACGCGACCTGTTTTGGCCAGGCCAGGCGCTTTCTCCTCGGTGATTTCCGTGTAGATGCCGCTGTCATTGCGCAGCAGCCGATTGGTGCCACCGCTTGGCCAGGCGCCGGCAAGAGACCGGGAACCAACAAACAGGTCCAGATCTCCATCTGCGTCGATGTCCGCTGCGACGACAGCGCTGCCGGAGTCAGTGCTCGCAGGCAAGGTGTTGGTCGGGGCGCGTGCCATTTCGCCTGACCCGTTGTTGAGATAGAGGCGGTCGCGGTAGACGTTGCTGCCGGCGCTTCCCTCGACTCCTCCGCTGACGACATAGAGATCCTGATCGCCGTCGCTGTCGGTGTCGAGAAACAGGGCGCCCTGATCCTCGTAATAGTCGTCGATTTCCAGAGCTTCAGACGACTTCAGGCGGAGACCCTCGCCCGTGTGGACCAGGAAGTGGCCGGTGCTTCCGGAGGGCCCTCCGAGAAAGAGATCGTCGTCGCCATCGCCGTCCAGATCACCGCATGCGAGGCTCGGGCCGAGTCGAGAAAGTCGCGCGGGGAGCAGGCGTTGCCTCGCGAAGTCGTCAAAGACTTGTTCCGTCGAACTTGGCCCGTCGAACCCGGTCAACAACGGAGCGGGCAAAGAAGCAGGCGTGCTCTCTGACTTCTCATCAGAGAGAGGCTCTCGGATCCTGTACGTCATGTCGGCAGCCAGGTCTTCCAGAATCTGGATGCGACCGCCCGGCCATCGGATTTCCAGTCTTTCAACGAGATCGTGGTCGCCGAGCCCAAAGTGCAGGCGAGGCTCGGCGCCCGCCATGTATCCGTGTGACAGCGCAAGGTGGCGCACTTGCTGGGCTGTCGTGCCGTCCGAGCCGCGACTGGTCAGCACGACGCGGGCGCCAACACCATGCGTGTTGGCGGCATGTCCGCGGAGTTCCAGTTCGACCGAGTGACCTTCGTTTGTGCGGTTTTCGAACAGCGCCGGGGGGGAGCCGAAATCATTCATGAAGACGTCGAGATCGCCATCTCGGTCCAGGTCTGCCAGCCCGGCTCCAAAGCTGGCGGCGACATGATCCAGCCCCCACTCTTCACCCATGGACCGGAAGTCGAGATCGCCCTCGTTTCGAAAGGCAAGGTTGGCTTCTTCGAGTGGGTCCTGGTGGATCCAGTATTCACCCATGATGTCGGAAGTTTGCTCGGCTTCCGCCCGCATGTCGTGGTTGAAGTAGTCGCGTGACATGCCGTTGGAAATGAAGAGGTCGAGTCGTCTGTCCAGGTCGAGGTCGCCGAAAACTGTAGACCAGGTCCAGTCACTGCGGGCGAGTCCTGAAGCCATCGCGGCTTCCATGAAGCGAGGAGTGCCGGTGTTCACGAACAACGCGTTGCGCATGTATTGACGCGGAATCGCTGCTTCGAGGAACCAGCGGCCGTCGGAGAGATCCGTGAGCGTGACGTGGCGTCGTTCGTGCGTGGTGCCGAGCATGTCGGAGGCGATGAAGTCTTGCAGCAGGTCTCCATCGACGTCGCCCGCATCGCTGCCCATCGAGAACCAGGGGGTGTGTGGCAATGCCTGCTGAGAGATGTCCACAAAGGTGCCATCACGCCGGTTGAGGTAAAGCTGGTCGGGCCCGAAGAAGTCGTTCGCTACATAGAGATCTGGCCAGCCGTCGTTGTCCGGATCCCACCAGGTGGCCGAGAGGCCATAGTGGTTGCCAGAGATTCCTGTCACCTTGGAGACATCGGTGAATGTGCCATCGCCGTTGTTCCGATAGAGGTGGTCATACTGAGCCGCGGGGATGTAGACAACACGTCCATCGGGGCGATGGAGGACGTCCCATTCTTCAAGCCATTCCTCAGGCATCGTGACACGTCCCGATGCGTCGGGCGGTGGGAAGTCGGGGGCACTCTCCGTGCCAACGCGGTTGGTGAGAAGGTAGCCGTCCAGATCGCCGTCGAGGTCGTAGTCGGCGAAGGCCATCATGATGGACGAACCATTGAAAGCGAGGCCCGCGGCGGCCGCGCCTTCGCGCATGGGGAGCTTGCCTTCATTCCAGTACAACTGGTTGGCGTTGTCGTATCCGCAGACATAGAGATCCTGATGGCCATCGTTGTCCAGGTCTGCAAAAGAGGCTCCGCCTCCCCAACGGTCGGGAAGGATGCCGGAGTCCTCGGTGATGTCTGTGAAGCGCAGCGCCCCTGACTCTGCGGAGAGGTTTTGATACAGGCGTGTCCCACCGTAAGGGCGCGTGAAAACGAGTTCAGGGAAGTCGTCTCCATCGAGATCGCCCACTGCGACGCCACCCCCTGCCATGGCATTTCCAAGCAAGCCGAGGTAACGAGCTTCCGGTCGCCATGCATGAACGAAGTCGATGCCGCTTTCCGTGGCGGGAATCGGGCGAAAGCGTTTCTCGTCTGGCTCCGAGTGTCGGGCTGCAAGCGGCTTGGCGGTGACCGGCAAAGCCTCGTTGCTCACGCTTGCCTCGCCGAGGGGTGCGAACTCAGGCGTTTTTTCCGGGTCCCCGCAGTGGCTGCAAAACAGAGCGCATAGAACTGCTGCAAATGTCAGGTGGCGGGAGGGTCGTCGAGCGGCGGGGGTCATGAGCGGGTCGTTGAGATGGGGGCCGGCAGTGTAGCCCGCTCCGTCAACGAGTGCCGCTGTAGGTCGGCCGGAAGACATCTGGCGGAAGCCAGCGAGTGTTCCACTTCAGACGCCAGGCGTCTTCTTCCTCAGCGCTTCGGCCATACGTGGTGTCTGGGCCCAAGGGCCAGACGTTTCCTGCGCCCGCATTGTTGGGGTCGGCTTCCTTGTTGTAGCCGACAGATCTCCACATGAGTGTGCGCTCACAGCCTTCTGGGATCGGTGGTAGCCCGGCCCCCGGGAGCTTGAGGAGCATTTCGTCGCCGCTGGCCAGCACGATGATCTTGCCATCTTCCTCACGAAGCAGCGGGAGCACGTCGCCATAGCGAGTGCACCAGCCGGTGAGGTTGACGCGCCAGGGTGGAGTTTGTGTGACGAGATCGTAGGCCGGGTGTCGAGGTTGCCCTGGCGCGCGAACGGCAAGGTCTGAGAAGCCGCGCCAGCGAAGCTGCGCCTCCGTCGGCAAGATCTCGTTGGACGCATTTGCGGGAAGCGGAACATTCTCGAACAGTGCGGCCCGATCCCAGTGCAACTCGAAGGTCGTTGTGAGGCGAAGCCGATCGGCGCCCTCTGGAAGGAGGCCGTCGAGTTCCATGGTCAGGTCACGAGCCTTGCCGCCTGGCAGTCCGACGACGATGTCGACCGGGTGCCATATTTTCTCGCTGTCACGGACCTCGAGAGTGGGCCAGATCACATCAACGTCCGAGCGCTGGCTCTGAGCGATGAGCGTGCTGGCTGTTCCGAACTCGATGTAGCCACTGAGCGAAAGCACCAGGGGCCGACTGGTTTCCAGTGGACCGAAGTCAAACTCCAAGGTCATGGGTTCGCACACGCCTCGAAGGGGGGGGGGCAGTATGGGGCCCGGATTTCCATGAACCCCGTCTCGTTCACTCAAGGCGTCGGTGCGGTCCACTCCGTCGCTACCTGTCGCGCTGCGCAAAGGGACGCGTTGACCCAGCGCGAGGATGCGATTCTCAGGAAAGGGCGGGCCGCGTAAACGATGGGTGCTGGCCAGTTCGGTTCCCAGTGGGTGGTCGACGACGATCAATGCGGCTTCGTCGTAATAAGCGGCTTCGCGTAACTCGCTGGTGATGGACATTTCCCATGCGCCATTGACGAGCGGGAAAGTGCCTGCGGGGCCGATGGTGATGATCTCGTGGGGGTTCACCGGGTTGAGTTGCTCTCGGCTGGCCGGAAGGCCCGTTGCTCCGCTGCCCACCATGTCGTTGATAAATCGCTTGGTCTCGCCATCCCACACGAACAGAAATGGGCAGCTTCCCGTGTCTGCCTTTTCCAGCACGATGATTGCGAGCGGTGTGCCGTCTTTGGAAACGGAGACGTCTGTGCGCGTGTCCACGACGCCATAGGGCCAGACGGCCAGGACAGAGTCCAATGAGTGACGCGCACCGACGCCGATCTCGACGGGTTGCTGGGATTGCACAACACGTGACGTGTAGAAATCGCCCTGCCGTACTTCAACTCGTGCTCCTGTTGCACCAGAGGGACTCATGAGCGAGAGCAGACGCAGCTTGAGAAGTGGGTGTGCTTCGCCCCCCTTGTTGATCAGGAAACGAAGGGAGTTGTTTGCATCGCGGGCCAGTAAGTCGCTGTCTCCATCGCCGTCAAAATCTGCAGCAAGTAAGTCGGTAATGTTGCTGGGTGCTGACTGATCAGCTGAAGTGGGCAGCCAGACGTTGTTCAGGCCAGAATCTTGAGTCCAGTCGATCCAGGGCCCGCGACCGCCGTTGCGCAGCAGCACGACCTTGCCGTTCTGTCCTTGGCTGTCTTGTCCGCCAAGCGCCAGGTCTAGCCAGCCGTCGCCATCGGGATCGAAGAGTACAGCCGTGTGGACAGAGATCCCTTCCACCGGCTGCAACGGCCCAGGGACTCCATCAAAAGAGAAGCGCACGCCCTGGTGATCTATGAGAATGGCGTCGGGCCGGCCGTCCAGGTCGAGGTCGTCGGCTAGCAGGCGCTGTGAGGCAGGCCACGGTCCGGGCGGGTCAGAGGTTTGTTCGAAACGGCCGGCTTGTCGGTTCTCGATGCGCGAGGTCTGGTTGTGGCTCGCTACGGTGAGGTCCACCGCGCCATTGTCATCGAAGTCGACTGCGATGACATCGTTTGCTGGCCCGTCGACCTTCGGCATATCAGAGCTGATCTCGAAACTGCCATCGCCCCGGTTGACGAAAACACGCAGGCCCTCGTGGTCCGTGAGCGCAAGGTCTAGATCACCGTCCTGCTCGTAATCGACCCACAAGGCGCGTGTTCCTGTCGCCGACTGAAGGCCGGCTCGTGCAGTGACGTCTTGAAAACTTCCATCGACCTGCTGCTGGAGAAGCCGTGCTGAGGAGGGCCCCCAGAGGAAGACGTCCGGGCGCTGCGGCGGCACGGTTCCCGGTTGGAGTGTCTGGGGCGTGTCATCGAGATAGTTTCCGATCGCCATGCCCGAGACGCCGGAGAGATCTCCCAGGTCATGTGCGACTTCATGCGTGGTGTATCCACCTGCCTCGGTCGGCTCGAGCCGAAGGAGGGTGCCCTCGGGTTGGGCGACGAGCAGTGCATAGTGCCCGTTCTCGTTCATCGACAGGATGCCGACGGCGACGGCCGGGGGTGAATCGGAGAGAAGGGGAGTGTCGGGTGTCACGAACTGAGGCTGCAGTGAAATCTCTGCAGGTTGACGTCCCCCGCTGACCGCGACTGCTTGTCTCGCGGGTTCTGCTTCCATGTGGCGGCAGGCTTCGAGTCGCAGAGGTGTGTCGTAGGTGTCGCCGTAGAGTTCGCGTAACCGGAGGAAGTCTCGGTTCGCCGTGCGAAAGGCGTCCATTTCTCCAGCTCGTCGGCTCGCGACGGCAAGCTGGTAATGCGCCGCTGCATGGCTGGCGTCGAGTCGTATCGTCTCGCGCAACTGAATGAGTGCGTCTTCGGGTCGGCCCAATGCAGTCAACGCGGTCGCCAGCTGGAATCGGCCAGCAGCCAGTGTCGGGTCTTGTCGAACGACTCGTTCGAGAATTGGCAGGGCTTCCGCGGCATTGTCTTGTCGCAGCAAGGCCATGGCTCGAATCCATGCCGCTCCGAGGTGAGCAGGATCTAACGATTCAGAGCGATCGAGTGCTTCAAGTGCAGCACTTGGATCGTTGGCGGCCATGTGTGCCCGCGCAAGATTGCGCCACGTGGGTGCGCTGTCCGGTGCCAACTGAGTTGCTGTTTGCAGAGCGGACAGGGCCGGGCCGAGTCGCCCCGCCTCGAGATGGGCCTTGGCGCGGTTCAGTTCGTGCTGGATGTCATCAGCCCCGAGCGGCTGCACGATATGCACCAAACTGCCGACTGTTGCGGAACTCTCACTGGTGGAGCCGTCGGGCCAGCGGACGCGCACGACGTCTACTGTGGTGGATGCACCCAACCCGAAGGTCAGCGTGCGTTGACTCTGTGAAAGATAGCCGCGTGTTGTGTCGACCCGCCGTGTTTGGGTGACGCCCTCCGCCACCACTTCGACCTGAGCGCCGAGTACGGATGGTCGGCCAGTTCGGCCTTCGAGTGAAACCTGTAGCCAGTGTGCCCCTTCCGCCATGTCATTGCGGAAGAGACGTGCGGGGCCATCCACCTGGGTGACCAAGAGGTCGAGATCGCCATCGCCATCGATGTCGGCGCAGGCCACTCCTCGACCCGGGATCGGTTGCCCGAGGTCGCCCAACTCGTCTGTAGGCACTTCGCGCAGCCAGGCTTCTCCGGCGGCGTTTCCATTTGGTCGACTGTCTGTTGCCAGAAAGAGCTGTGGTGACTGGGCATATGACTGATCACCAGGCGCCTCGTCGATGTTGGGCTCGAGATGCCCATTGATCTGAAGCAGGTCGCGCCGTCCATCGAGATTGACGTCGAGGAAGAGGACGCCAAACGTTAAAGCGTCACGCGTAGGGCTTCCGAGTCCGGTGGCCACGGCCTCATCTTCGAAGAATGTGTCCGAGGGTGACGAAACATAGGCCGAACTCATCTCGCCAGCGAAGTTGCCGACGAAGAGGGCTTCGCGATTGTCTTCGAGTCTGCCGCCGTCGACTCCCATGGCGCCGGTGGGGCGCCCCATACGGTCGTAAGCGACTCCTCGTTCGATGCCCTGCTCGGTGAAGTGTTCTGCACCATCATTCACAAACAAGAAGTTTCGGGTGGTGTCATTGGCGACGAAGATATCTGTGTCGTGATCCTGATCGATGTCTGTGAAAAAGTAGGCCATCGTCTTGCCGACGGCTTGCTGATCAGAGTCTTCGACATGCAGCCCTGCCTCGCGAGCGCCTTCATCAAACACGCCGTTGCCACGATTGATAAAGAGCAGCGGCTGAGTCCCTTGGAAGCTCATGGGTGGGGCATAGGAGCGTCCAGGAATGCCGAGAATCTGCCGGTCTCCCGCCATGTCGATCTCGGGTGACCAGCGGACATAGGCACCCACCAGAAGATCGAGGTCGCCGTCATTTTCCATGTCGAAGAAGCCGGCAGCGGTGTGCCATTCGTCGATCCCGCCTGCGACGCCTGCGGCCGCTGTCGCATCGGCGAACTGCCCCTCGTCATTTCGAAACAGCACGTTGTGGCCAACTGCGGTGATGTAGAGGTCGTCGTCGGCGTCCCCGTCTATGTCACCAATCGCTGGTCCCATCCCATGGAGATCGCGTTGGAGCCCTGCGGTTGCGGTGACGTCACGGAAGGCGCCGTGTCCGTTATTGTCGTAGAGAGCCAGGCTCGACGACTCGCCTGAAGATGGAGCTTCGTCCCAGGACCAGCGTGTGCCACCGACGAGCACGATGTCTGAGTCACCGTCTTTGTCGTAATCCAGAAATCCGCATCCGCCGCCCATGGTCTCGGGCAACAGTTTCTTGCCCGTTGCTCCACTGCTCGTGACGAACTCGAGCCCCGCCTCGGTGGTGATGTCCGTAAAAGAGCGCGCCGGGTCTTCTGGAGAGTCCGTGGTCACCTTTGAGGGTGCGTCCACGGTCTCTGTTGATGGAGTGGTCTGGTTTCCACATGCCGTAAGCGCCAGGCAGGTCGTGGCAACAGCAAGTTTGACGGAAGGTCGGATCAGTGGGCTGGTCCTTTGCTAGATGAAGAGACTTGTTGATGAGGCAAAGAATGAAGTTCTAGCTCGAGGGATGATAAACCATCAGAGGTTCGACACTCCCTAACGGTCTTGGCTCACATGTTGATCGACAGCAACGCCATGCTTGTCCTGGCCATCGTCATCGTCGGTGGTTTGCTCGCAGGACGCCTTGCCAGAGGGGTGCGGGTGGCTGCTGTGACCGGGCAGATCCTGCTGGGCGTGCTCATCGGGCACTCCGGGCTGTCGCTTTTTCCTCAGGATGCTGTCGAGGCCTTGACGCCCGTCACGCATCTGGCACTGGGTCTGATTGCCGTTGTGGTCGGCTCCCATCTCAATCTCCGGCGATTGCGTGGTGCGCGATTGCGGCTGGGCCTGTTGCTGCTCGGCGAGATGACCATCACTCCCGCCATCGTCTATGTGGCTGCGGTCTACCTCGGGGGTGCGGGCTGGAGGGTTGGCATGCTGCTCGCCGCCATGGCGGTGTCAACCGCCCCGGCGACGATTGTTGCACTTGTTGCGGAGACTCGGTCGCGAGGGGTCTTTACCAAGACCCTTGTAGGCGCCGTTGCGCTCAACAACATTGCCTGCATCTTGCTGTTTGAGGTGGCCCGCATGGCGTCGCGAGTTGGGCTTGAAGCGGGCCACGACGCGACAGCTCTCGAATATGTGCTCGCTCCCCTTCGTCAACTCGTGTTTTCCGGGGGATTGGGAGGCGTGATCGGCGTGGTCCTGGTCTTGCTTACACGACACGTGATCCGCTCGGATCAGTTGGCCACTTTTTCATTGGTGTGCGTGATGCTCGTCGCCGGGCTGGCGGAAAGCCTTGGGCTTTCGTCTTTGCTGGCTTGCCTGTTTTTAGGTTTCACGATTGCCAATCTCACGCCGGATAAGGATGAGATTGTTGAGTCGGCATTTGTTGGCTTGCGGGCCGCCATCTTCGGAGTCTTCTTCACTCTGGCGGGCATGCATCTCGATCTCCAGGATTTGATCGCGAGCGGGATGTTGGTTGCCGTTGTGTTCGTGGCGCGTGCGGTTGGCAAGATGTGCGCCGCGCGGTTAAGCCTGACCGTGGCCGGAGCGACGCAGAAAGTACGCCAATACCTCGGAATCGCACTGATTCCCCAGGCGGGAGTGGCCGTCGGCTTGATGCTGCTCGTACGCGACGACCCGGTGATGGCGCCGTTCGCATCGAGTTTGCTGGCCGTGGGTATCGCGGTGGTGACGCTCAGTGAATTGACTGGCCCGTTCCTGGTGCGTCACGCGTTGCTGCGGTCCGGGGAGGCCGAGCAGGACCGTGACCGCATCCTCGAATTCCTACACGAGGAGAACATCGTTGTCGGTTTGGATGCGCGATCGAAAGAGGGGGCCATTGAACAACTCGTGGACGTACTCATTCGGAGCAATCATCTGGATGCAGACCGTGATCAGCTGTTGAAGTCGGTGCTCGACAGAGAGGCTCAGATGAGTACCTGCTTTGGTGAAGGGTTGTCTGTGCCGCACGGCATTTTGCCCACAGGGTCCCGCATCGTCGGAGCGATGGGGATCTCGAAGGACGGCTGGGATTTTTCGGCTCCTGATGGTCGGCCGGTGCACGTCATGGTGGTCTTGGCGACACCCGAAACTGGTCGGGCTCGCCACTTGCAGGTGCTCGCAGCACTCGCGAAGGCCCTCGGCACCGACCACAGTCGGCAGAGGCAACTCTACGCTGCCGCCACTCCAGCACATGCGTGGGAGATCCTCCACGCCGATGATGAGTCGCAGGACTTCAATTACTTCATTGAAGAGTAACTCTTCCGAGCGCTGTCAGCCGGCCTG
>Ga0315339_1002518_pt1 | contig 13828 bp, 11 predicted proteins | sample ASW17metaG_FD_204514 | JGI IMG/M metagenome (GOLD analysis project Ga0315339, IMG submission 204514) | Ammonia-oxidizing marine archaeal communities from Pacific Ocean, United States - ASW #17 | ecosystem: Environmental > Aquatic > Marine > Oceanic | place: USA: California | collected 2016-12-05
TTGTTTTGAAAACGATGTACCCGATGTTTTTAACCATAACCTTGAGACCGCACCTCACTTATATAAACAAGTTCGTCCCGGTGCTGATTACAAATGGTCATTACAGTTATTGAAAAAATTCAAAGAGCAGCATCCTGAAGTCCCTACAAAATCAGGGTTAATGATGGGTTTAGGTGAAACTAATGAAGAAATTGAAGAAGTATTAGTTGATCTTAATGCACATGGCGTAACGATGCTGACACTCGGTCAATACTTACAGCCTAGCCTTGACCATTTAGCCGTTGAACGTTATGTACCGCCAGCCGAGTTTGATATGCTTGGATTAAAAGCAAAAGCATTAGGATTTGAACATGCTGCTTGTGGGCCTTTAGTACGATCTTCATACCATGCTGACTTGCAAGCATCAGGTAAAGAAGTGAAATAAAGAATAAAAAAGTGAGTGCTTGAAGGCCTAGCCTTCAGCACCTAGCTTACCAGTTCTTTCCTAGTGAAAAGAATACAGTCACTTGATCTTCTTCGTAACGGTTAAAACTAGTCGCATAACCAACACCTATAACAGCAGGTCCAAAGCTAGTATCTGTGCCTAAATAAACACTACCAGATGTTATTAGCTCATTATTACTGACCGACTCCTCCAATTGCCATACATTACCCCCCTCAATGCTCGTACCAAGGTAAAGAGGCAAACCAGTTCCCCCTGGAATATCGCGTCCTAAGTCATACTGGTAAACTAATGCAGCAAACACTTTATGCGCGCCTATTAATGCATCTTTTTGATATCCAGATAGATTTAAAAAACCACCCAACTCAGAGTAACGAATAGAAAAATCGTTTTCGCTAAATATTGTAGAAAATGAAGATATTCCTACAAAAGTATGATGTCCCAAGCCCAGTGCCCCACGCCAATCAAGCTTTATTTCAATTGATAAGTCGTCTTGATTATCAAGTTTACTATGCAAGTAATCATCTTTACGCGCATAGACTTCTAAAAGCACTTTGTTTCCCTCAGTTGGAAAGTTAATGCTATTTAACGTGTCGTATCCAAATGAAATATAAGTGCCAAGCGAATCATAATCCAGAGGTTCATAACTTTCATTTTCAAAAAGCACTTTTCCTAACTCTCCAACAAAGCCAAATTCGGCAATACCATAGTCACTATAGTGATGGCCAAAACCTAAGCGTAATTCTAAAAATCGATTACGTAACTCCGGACGTTGTTGATCAACAGTAAATTTATTTTCGGCAAATTTTTCTTCTTTATATTGTATACGCCCACGTGCAAAAAAATCTTGGTGTTCATTAAGAGGCTGATAAAATTCAGTCGCAATATGACTTTCCCAACCAAGTGAAAGTTCATTTTTCCATTGACCACCATTATCAGTCAAATCAGTTAATAGATAGGCGACATCAAATGAGACAATAGATATTTTGGAAAAATCGCCTTGCCAATCAAAGCCAAAATGTAAGTAATTTGGCCCCCATGACTTATCTTGAGTCGTTAATACTAATGTTCGACCTTTTGGGGTATCAGTAAATTCAGCATTCACGTAATCAAAACGATTTAATGCATACACTCTTTGAATAGCGTCTCGCAATTGCTCTTTTGTTATCACGTCACCGACTTCAATGGCAAAATGTTCACTAATAATCGCAAGCGCTACTTTAGATTTATTATCAAACTCAATATCAACAACAGGGTTTAAAAGAGATTTCATCCAACGATTACTTTTTTCTTTCCTAGCCAATAAATATTGTTCAAACTCTTGTTTAGTCACCGCCAATTTAGCCATTTTGTATTGATTTTCTAAAGCCGCTTTTTCTCCTTTTTCCAAGGCAATATCGAGCTTTGAAAAATCGGTCGTACTAAGGCCTGCAATATCGGGCATGATAAGAATATCTTCATCCTCAAGTAACAATTTTTGGTTGTTTGTCGTGGTGATGGTGAGAATGTTTGATAACTGATTAAGCACATCAACAGTGCTATTTATCTGCTTTTGGTTAAGTAAAGGAGAGCCAATATCAACAGCAATAATAATATCTGCACCCATAGCACGTGCAACATCAACGGGCATATTATTAACAATTCCTCCATCGACAAGCAATTTTCCATCAATTTCAATCGGTTCAAGTGCTCCAGGGACAGTTGAAGAGGCTTTCATCGCTTGCGTAATACTACCACTACTTAATACCACCGCTTTTGAAGTACTAATATCAGTCGCAACTGCCCGATAAGGGATAGCTAGATCATCAAAGCTATCAAAAACCCCAACGGCATCCGTGGAAAGCTTTAACAATTGTAAAGCTGATTGCCCTAATAAAAGCCCAGAAGGCACTTTCAATATGCCATCACTGTAGCCCAGACGTAATGTTATATTGTATTTATCTCGGAGTTGCTTATCTTCATATAGAAGCTCTTCACGGGGAATAAAATCAGAATACCCTTTATCCCAGTGAGTATTAAACATGATCTTTTGAATTTCGTCAGGGCTATAACCTAACGCATACCACCCGCCAATATAAGAACCGATGCTAGTGCCTACAATATAATCAATCGGAACTTTGTTTGCCTCTAATACTTTTAAAACACCGATATGGGCAGCACCTTTCGCTCCCCCACCACTTAAAACTAACCCCACTTTAGGGCGAGATAGGGCAGAAAACGAAATACTGACGAGACAAAAAAAAAGAAAATAATAGATAACTGTTTTAAGGGAAAAATATCGAAGATAAAGCATAACGGTAAAGCCTTTAATTACGGTGGTGTTTCATGAAATATAACGAAGAGAAACTTACTAGAGAAATATGCTATTTGATACCTAGAACGTGATTGATAATGTCCAAATGAAAGATAATTTTTCTCTTTACCATGATCAATTAAATCTATTTAACGAGGATCTAGTATTTAAAAAACCAGTTTGAACAATCATTAGTAGCCAAATATTATTATCGCGTTTAATTTCATGACAAAAAGCAATTGACTTAACGGTTCCTTAAGCTTGTATGAAATATTTTTACAACACATGTCGTTATTACAAGACGCATTTAATAATCTCATCATTATAAACACGTGCTGTATAATAATTATACTTGAATTTCATACCTAGTGTCTCAGATATTTATGCGCTTATTATTTCTAAAAAATAATTAATTAATCACCTAGAGGCTGTCTGTTATCGCCACCACGATGTACATCTAATGCTAATTTCAAGCGCCTTAATCGTTCGCGAGATCGACGCTTATGTGCAATGGCGAGTTTCATAGAAATAACATCTACGATAGCTAACATGGCATAACGGCAAGTAGAGGGTCTATAAATAAAATCATTTTCTTTATTAATAATTGGAAATGTTAAATCAGACATTTTTGCTAGTGGGCTGTTTTCAGGTGCAATTGAAATAATTTTAATACCATATTGTTGTGCTATTAGTGCTGTTTCCACTATTTCAGGGGTTAGCCCGGTAGCCGATATTATTATAAAAACATCATTACGATCCGCCGTTGAAGCAACCATGCGAGTTAGTAATCCATCATTATAAGAGGTAATCGCATAACCTAAGCGAAAAAGACGATTTTGAAACTCTTGCGATATCATCGTTGAGCCCCCTCCCATGCCGATACTAATAATTTGTCTCGCATTATGAAGAAGGTTTACAGCAAGTTGTATATCATCGTTATTAATAATTTTTCTATTTAAGTCCATCGAGTGTTTAATAGATTCGTAAACGCCCTGTATATCTTTTTCATCTTGAGGTTCATCTTGATCCGATGATTCATCTATAAAACGCTGTCCAACCGCCAATGATTGACCTAATTGCATTTTCAAATCGCGGACATTTTTACAACCCACGGCTTTAGCAAAACGAGTAATAGTTGCTTCACTAACACTTGCTTCTATCGCTAATTGGGTAATGCTAGCTTGCGATGCATTTTTTATGTCTTTGATGATAAGTGTTGCCACTTTTTTTTCCGCATCTCTGAGTGCATTAAAGCGTTCTGATATTTGAGCAAGGATATCTATATTCATTTAATCAATCCAATCATAATATATTCGGTTTCAAGTATTTATTTACTAAAAAAATATTTAAACTTGTTTCGTAGTTTCTACATCGCTATATGTTATCGTTAAAATTACTCTTTTTGCAAATGTTCTCTAATAATTGGTAGTCGAAGCACATTTAACCTGAGGAGTCTTTTTAAGGCATACCAATCTGAATAAATAGCTGATCTATTTTGCTGGTTAAAATAATTTACTTTTTCGTTGTAAGTTTCGTAAAGGGAATAACCATTAATGAATGTCTTTAACTTAATTCACCGATAGAGAGGTTAACGAAGTTAGCCACTCGAAAGGCATCAACTTACGCCTTGCATTAAGCCATTTTTCCTGAGCAAAAATGAGCTCACATACTTAATCAGTTTGGCCTTATTTACGTTAATTATGTTTATTTTAAATTAGTCGCTTTAAATACCTTTCATTGCTCCCATCATATCCCACATTGGCGTAAATATACCTAACGCTAAAATTAGTACCATACCGGCTACAATAGAAATTAAAATAGGCTCTATTTTTGCGGTCATATTTTTAAGTTCATAATCAACTTCACGCTCATAAAAATCAGCGGCTTCATTGAGTAACTCATCAACTTGCCCCGTTTCTTCTCCTACTGCAATCATTTGTAAAACTAAGGGCGTAAATAAGCCCGCTACCGTTGCGGTTTTCAGTAATGGTTCACCGGCTTCAATACCCGTTCTCATCGATAAGATTTTATCTTGTAGGTAATTATTATCCACCGCATAAGCAATCAGATATAAAGCATTATTAAGTGGTACACCGGCACTTAGCATCATGGAAAAACTACGAGAAAAACGGGCTAGTAATGAGCGCTCAATAACACTACCTACAATAGGAATTTTTAATTTCCATTTATCAAATAGATAAGCGCCTTTAGGACTATTCAGCCATAACTTTAATGTGATAAAACCAGTCATTAAAAATATCAGCATAAGATGCCAATAATTTACAAAGAAAGAAGATGTACCCAATAAAACCTGAGTAGTCCAAGGTAATTCGCTGTGAAATTTAGCAAACATATTGGCAAAAGTAGGGATAACATAAATATTTAATATGACCATCGCAATGGCGAGTGCCATCAGTACAAAACTTGGATAACGCATCGCACTTTTCACACGTTTACGCGTTTCAATTTCTTGATCTAAATATTCAGCAAGCTGTAAAAAAATACGATCTAATTGTCCTGTATTTTCGCCAACTTGGATTAATGAAACATATAACTGCGAAAAGACACGAGGATGCGCTCCCATTGCAGCAGAGAGAGAGTAACCGTTACGCATGCGCGTTAATACGTCTAATAATGACTCACTTAATAATACAGAATGAGTTGACTCTGCTAAGCCATTAATTGCCCGTAAAATAGGAATACCCGCCTTGGTTAGCGAATATAACTGCCGAGTAAATATAATTAAATCAGCAGGTTTTACTTTTGAAGCAAAAATAAAACTCAAATCAATACTTTCAGCACCTACTTTTTTCTCTTTAATCGAAGAAGGTAAAACCCCTTTCTGTATGACCTGATCGGCAGCCGTATCGATTGAACTAGCTTCAACGACCCCTTTGGCAGAATTCCCCAGAGAGTCACGCCCAACATACTGAAAAGTAGCCATCAGCGAGTGTAATCCAAGATTGATGTTTCACGATGTTTAATTGAAACATCAGAATGAGTCATTTTGTTATCTACTCTAGCGTCTTTAAGGTTCGAAGTCTGAGCACTTTCAAAGCGATCAACTAGTTTAAACACTTCTTCTAATGATGTAATTCCCTCCTTTGCATAATCTAATGCTGCAATTGCTAATGGTTGAAAGTATTGTGATTGTTTAGCCGCAATAGAAAATGCCTCCGTATCATCGAGGCGCAATGCAGAAACCATTGCATCATTAAGCTCCAATAACTCAAACACACCAATACGGCCTCGATAGCCAGTAAATTGGCAGCGCTGGCAACCTGGTGCAGAATAAAAGTGTTTACTATGTAATATTTCAGTACTTAATTGTTCTAACAATATTTGTTGTTCGATGGGTGTTTCATGTGTGTGTTTACAGTTTTCACACAAACGTCGAATAAGGCGTTGAGCAATAACAGCACGAAGCGCACTAGCAACAAGGTAACCCGGCGCCCCCATATCTAATAATCGTAAGGTACTGCTAATCGCATCATTAGTATGTAAGGTTGAAAGCACTAGATGTCCGGTTAATGCCCCACGTAAACCAATTTCCATGGTTTCATTATCACGCATTTCCCCGACAAGAAGAATATCAGGATCTTGACGAAGTGCAGTACGCAATACCGTAGAAAAATCTAAACCTATTTTACTATTAACTTGTACTTGATTAATGCGGGGTAAGCGATATTCAACAGGGTCTTCAACGGTAATAATTTTATTACCGGGGTCATTAAGCATGTTTAGCGCAGAGTAAAGCGTAGTCGTTTTACCACTACCCGTTGGACCTGTCACTAATATCAATCCATTTGGTCGTTTTAACTGCAATTTCAAACGCGCTTGTAAGTGCTCAGGAATACCTATTTGATCAAAGGAAAGTACACCTCCAGATTGGTCTAATAAACGCATAACTACCGATTCACCTTTTTGAATCGGCATGGTTGAAACACGAATATCAATACTTTTTCCTTTAATATTAATATTAAAGCGACCATCCTGAGGAAGGCGTTTTTCTGATATATCAAGATGTGCCATTAACTTTAAACGCAATACGAGTGCACTCGCAATGCCACTTTCTGGCAGGAGAGTTTCCTGTAAGACACCATCAACACGTTGACGAATACGTAATACTTTCTCATCCGGCTCAATATGAATATCTGAAGCCCCTACTTGTACGGCGTCTTCAAACAATGATTGTAATAATTTAACTACGGTGGCATCTGAATCTTCTCCACCTAACTCTAGACCACTGACATTAAAGGCAGATGTTTCACCATGCTCTTCACTTAATTTAACAGCGAATGAAGCGATCTCTTTAGTGCGACGGTAAACTCTATCGAATGACTCGATTAGCTGATCTTCTCTGGCAATCATTAACTCAAAGTCACGCCCTTTTAAAAGCGTCGACAACACATCTAAAGCATGAAGATCAGCAGGGTCAGAAACGACTAAAGTCACCTTTTTTCCATCATCCTGAATGGCTAACGCACGCAGTCGGCGAGCATGTACTTCAGGGATAAGCTGGACCGCATTATGATCTATTTTAACTTTAAGTAGATTCACAATCTTTATATTTAACTGTTGCGCAAGAAAAGTAAGTATCTGATCTTCTTTGATATAACCAAGATGAATTAATGTTGCTCCAAGTTTCAATCCAAGGTTACGTTGCTCTTTTAATGCATTGCCTAGCTGTGATTCACTAATCAGTTGCTCATCTACGAGTAGGTCACCTAAACGTTTTTTTAGTTGCGGTTTCATCGGCATGCTTATTGATTTCCTAAATAGGTAAGGCGTTGATTAATATATTTTTTAGCTTTACTGGATAGGTCAATCTGCAATAACGCTTTTTGATAACTTGCCATTGCTAAGCTTTTTTTATTCAGCTTATCCTGTGCAATAGCGAGTGACATTATCCAACGCCCATTATTTGGCCACTGAGATAACAAACCTAGGTATAATTTTTCTGCTTGCACATACTTTTCAAATTTTTGAGCAAGAATGGCATAGCTGACATGGTAATCTAGGTGTCCTTTTACCTTCGGAGGATTTTGATTTAAATAAAGATAGGCTTTTTGTTGTTCACCGTTCTTCAATGCAATACGCGATAGCATTAAATTAAAGTCAGAATACTCTGAGAACTGAATTGCCCCTTTCTTTAATAAGCTTTTAGCGCGATTTATGTCGCCAACAGCATAATGATAAAGTGCTAATGATTTACGTACTTCATGGAGTTCAGGTTTAATATTGAGGGCTTTACTTTTTTCTTGCGAGGCTAATAAAGAATCCCCATTCGACAAGGCTTTTTGTGCTTTCTTAAGATGAATATCAGCAAGTTGTTGCTTTGTTAAAGTAGACGTTTTAATTTCCAAATAAGGTGTATTACCCTTTTCTGGTTTTTTCGCTTCAGCTGTAACGGCTTTCTCTTTTATTGCTAACGACTTCCTTGCGTTTATAGCGATTACCGTCTTAGTCTTCTTTTTGACTAAATCAGGCTTACTTTGGTCAATCACGGTTAACGGTTTAGTGTTCTTTTTAACTAAATCCGGCTTAGCTTTCTCATCAGGAACAACGTTTAAAGCAACGGTTGCAGTCAGTATATTTTTTACTGCTTTAGTCACCATTTCTTCACTTTCTTGTAAAGGGGAAGGAGTGATAACAACACGCGGTTCAGTTGGCGTTGCATTGGCGAGATTAGACATTTTCGTGGCAGCTTTAGCCTTTGATATAAGCGAAACTGTCGCAGATGTTTCCTCAGCAATATGATTCCTTTTACCTAGCTTGTTATAGATAAGATAAGAGAGACCAATAGAGGATATTAAAAGCAAACTAATTAAACAAAAAAAGAACACTTTTTGTTTGTGTTTTTTGTCTGGCATAGAAGCCAATATTGGCGCGCTATCACTGTCGTCTTGTAACCCCTGATGCATCTTATTAATAATGCTCATAATAGCCCTTTCCACCATAACAATAGCGCTATGTTAAGTGCAAAAAAAGAGGCTAATAGTAACCACCACATTGACATAGATGGTAAAGCATAAGCATCCTCTGTATCAGTAACCGCCTCTTTTACTAATTTATTAGTAATCTTATAATCTTGCTGACCATAACTAAGAATTAAAATTTTATGTGCTAGCACATTAATTAAACGGGGAATTCCACGGCTAGCTTGACTTATCTTACGACAGACACCTTGGCTAAATAAGCGTGCCCCACGATAACCTGCTTGCTTTAAACGCTCACTTATATAATGTTCTATTTCATTTTCAGACAATGCACGTAATTGATAAGAAAAAGTAATACGCTGGCGTAGCTGGCGTAATTTATTATCAGCAAGGCGAATATCAAGCTCAGGTTGACCAAACAGAACAACTTGCAACAGTTTATTTGCGTCACTTTCAAGGTTTGAAAATAGGCGAAGTGCTTCTAATGTAGAATCGGGTAAAGCCTGCGCTTCATCCACTAATACCAATACTTTTCTACCTTCATTAAGTAACGCTAATAAGCGTAACTTTATCTTTTCAGTGAGTAAAAATTGTTCATCAAATTCAGCTTTATCAATGCCTATTTTATTTGCCAGCAAACAACGTAATTCGTGAGCACTCAAATAAGCATTATCTATTGTACAGATAAGGTATTGATCGGCTAACTCCTGCTCTAGTTTATTACATAACAGTGTTTTACCCGTCCCTACTTCCCCCGTGATCTTAAGAATACTTTCACCAAAAGAAAGTGCAGTGGTAATGACCTCTAGCGCTTCTTTATGAGGAATAAAGTCAATATAAAAATGAGGGTCAGCAGTTAATGAAAATGGTGCTTTTTCTAATCCAAAGTGTTTTAAATAGATCATTTATCGGGATACCATTTTTCGATCAAGTCTGAAGATTTTTGTATCTCTTGTTTCCAAGTGTCTTTCTTTACCACTTGAGGTTTAACAAGAATAACCAGCTCTGTTTTATAATTTACCTTTTGGCGATTAGTAAAGAACTCACCTAACCATGGAATATCACCAATAAAAGGCACTTTAGAGACTAAGTCTTTTTCTATAGTCTTCATTAGTCCACCAATCACAATTACTTCGCCTGAATTAGCTTTGACAACCGTATCAGATTCTCGCACATCACTTTTAGCAACAGGAATAGTCAGATCTCCGACACTACCAGTACCAAAGCTAATCGTTTTAATCTGTTCTTCAATATCGATAATACTTGGGTGTATATGTAAAAGTACGGAGTCATCATCATTAATTTTTGGCGTAACATCAACCGAAATACCCGCAAAGAAAGGAGTTAACTCGATACTTGGCGTAGAGCTTGTTGCTGTCCCTGTGACTGTTGTGGTTGAAACGTCAGTTACAAAATACTCATCTCCTCCTACTTTAATAATCGCTTTTTGGTTATTCATTGCGGTAATACGTGGCTTAGATAGTACGTTTACATCACCTTGGGTAGACAGTAATGAAACAACAGCGCTAAAAGAACCATTTGCAATCTTTAATGCCCCACCTCCTCCAATTGTATTTTGAATTAAACTATCGGCAATTTTATGAACACTATCAAATAATATATCTGTCGAACCAAATGTATCACCGGTATTTGACCAACTTACTCCTTGCTGATATTCATCATTCAAGGTTACTTCAATAAGTTGCATCTCAAGAATAACTTGACGTGTAAGATGATCCGTTTCTTTCTCTAGAAACTCACGTACTACGCGGATCTCATTTGGATAAGCACGTATGGTGACCACCCCAGACATAGGACTAATAATGACATCTCGTCCTTTTTTATTTTCAAGTAACGCGTTAATTTTATATTCTAAATAAGCCCAATAATTTGTACTCGTTATTGTTGTAATTTTGGTGCCACTTTGCACGCTATCTGAATCCATTTTTCCTTCTAGTTCTTTCATTTTCAGACTACTCGCATCATTTGACGCACTTGAGTCCGAAGATTTCCCCCCTGAATCTGAAGACGATCCACCTGCGTCTCCTTCATCACTATCGGCATTATTCTCAGTTAGACCGCCAGAAAGTACTGTCGTTCGAGAGCCACCGCCACGATTCATAAACAAATAATCTAGTGTAAAACTGGCGATGCGCATACCTGCGGGATAAATATGGTAAACACGCCCCTTTAACTTAATTTCATAACCATATATATCTTCAATAACACGTAATGCTTCAGCTAACGTTACTTGCTTTAAAGAAAGTGTTATTTGGCCACTTACATCAGGGTGAATAGCCACACTGTATTCAGAATCACTTATGATGGAAGCAAAAAAAATGGACGCATCCACATCTCGGGCAGAGATATCAATTCGTTTTTCTTGCACAACTATATTAGTACTTTGCTCACTAAGCTCGGCATATAACTCTGCCTCAATATCCGCTGGTAAAATAAGATCGGAGACCAACTCATCTTCGGACGTTTGTAATATTTTCTTTTGCGCAGAAGCATCATTTTTTTTAGTAATTTGACATGCAGTTAAGAGTAAAATACAACAGCTAATTGAAATAATTTTTTTCATCTATTTATTTTCCATAAAAACATCACTTAGTTAGTAGCTAAAACTTTCAGTTGATGAATATAACGTTAATTTGTAGGTTTTCTTTTGATACTCAAGTAATACTTTTTTAGCATCAATCAAGGTTATTGTATAACCACTCACTTTTTGTCCTTGAAGATATAATTCGTTATTTAAGATGGCTTGGTGTTTACCTGCTTTAACAACAATACTTTGTAATTTCGGTAATACAGAATGATAAACTTTACGCTCTTTTTTCACTTGAAAATAGAGCGGTTTAGTGGGGTCAACCAAGACTTCACTTTGGGAGAAGAGACTTGTACTAATGAATAGACAAAATAATATAAATTTAACCACTGACTAAATCCTGTTGATCGCTTAATGTATAAATTTGAATGGTGGCTTCAGCAAGTGGATAGCTACTTACTTTATAATCCATCGAATACCAATAAAATTTTTCAGATAAATTTTCCATATTCAATAGGTAATGATAAATAGCATTATAATCTCCAAGTAAGGTTATCTCTAAGGTATGTTGATAAAACGTATCTTCAGATATTTGCTCGGTTGTTTGCTTTGATGCATTAAATACCTTAACGGGTAATGACTTTAATGCACTAATTTTCACCCCGGGGCTTTTACTTAAGACTTTAGTTAATGCTATCGGCATTTTTTGCGCATGGATAAACTTCACTAATTTATCATCTAATTGCTTATCAAGTTGCACTAATGTTGACTGCGAAAATTCAATTTTATTGTTTATTTCTTCAAGAGGATCTTGCTGTAAACTATGATTTATAGAATCAATCTCACTTTGCAATGTATTTTCCACTTGAACGATTTTCTGTAATGACTTTTCTATTTTTGCTTGTTTTAATATCGCTGGCTCTAATATCCAAAAGTAAGTTATTGAAATTGTACAGATAAGCAATGCACCAAATAGAATACAACGTTCACGTAACGACATATTATTAAATAACTTATCCACTTCAGCGTAACTAAATTTATTCACTATTTTTCCCTTTTATCTCACTATTGGTTAACTGAAAAGTAAAGATCCCCTTCTTCTCTTTAATAGATAAAGCTTTAAATGCGATGTCCGACAATTCGTCTATTAACTGCATATTTGATAACCATAGCGGCACTGAATCACCTTGTTTAGCGTCACCGATAATATTCAATGTACCTGACGTCATAGAAAAATGATGAATAGTAAGATCAGGCATATTAGCATACGCTAAGCCACGCATTAGCTCTGAAAAACTAACTAGCTCTTCTACATCAATCCCCGCTAATGTTGTGATTAAGCGTTGTTTAGCTTTTACTTCATTCTGTAACATACTATGTAATCGTAACTTATCATCGGGAGCACGTTTATTTTGCAACTCATTCACTAAACTAGAAAGTTGTAATTGATAATCAGCAATTGATGATTTATGTTCAAGTAATTGATCGTTAGCAGACAGAGTTTGTTGATTCATTGTTAAATAAGATAATAATGATGCAGATATGCAAAATAAAAATAAAACCAAGAACTGTACAAAAGTTGCTTTTTCACGTTTAGGGTAACAACTAGGTTGATATAGATTAACCTGTTTTTTCATCACTCCGCCCCATCAGTTAAACCGCCATAGGCGAGAATAGAAAGAAAGTCATATTGATTATGTTCTCCATAAGGCACCACATTACGAGCAAGATAGCTGCCTAATTTTTCAGATAATAACTTGATATCAGGACAAATAACCGCAAGGTATAAAGCCCCAACAGTATTAATACCTAATTGTGCGTTGATGTAATCTAATGCACGCTGAAGCTCTAGACTCAAACCATCTAACAAGACACTTTCAACCTCAGAAACAGGTAAAACTAATAATTCATTAAACCCTCGTAATCGGTGAGTAAAGTATAATTGTCCATCTTTAATAACAGTGAGCACTAATTCATTATTTTGTTGCGAAAGAAGAATATTCGCCTCTTCATGAGTACCGATCAATGCAGTCAAAGCAAGTTCTTCAATAGTAATCCCGTTAAGCGTTAACCCGGATTGCAATAACATATCTCTGATCATTAAAACACGTGTTTTAGGTAAACAGATAACGGTTATCTGTTCTCCTTTACGTTGTTGGAAAGGCATGTCGTAATAATCAACAACCAGATTAAATACACTTTCAGAAACAAGGTCTTTAATGCTAAAAGGTAGCGAGGGTAATAATTCAGACTCGCCTACTTTCGGTTTGTCGATAACAAAGGTTTGATAGAATTCACGCCCTAAAACGACAGATACTTGATATCCTTGCAATTGATGCTTATTAACCAATGCAATAAAGGTTTCCGCCCACTGACTTTCAGAGTTCACTTCTTTTTTCGCCAGTAAAACACGCTGACCAGCTTGTAAGTGACAAATTGCAATTTGCTTATCACCTAAATAAAGAGATATCTGCTTTTCTATTTTTTTACTAAACCATTTCTTAAACATAAAAAGGACTATTTCTCTTTGTTTTATTAATTTTTAACTTTAAAAGTTAAGGCTAATAATGAATATTTCGATAAAATGTTATTTTAAAATCAATTGA
>Ga0315339_1002519_pt1 | contig 13827 bp, 12 predicted proteins | sample ASW17metaG_FD_204514 | JGI IMG/M metagenome (GOLD analysis project Ga0315339, IMG submission 204514) | Ammonia-oxidizing marine archaeal communities from Pacific Ocean, United States - ASW #17 | ecosystem: Environmental > Aquatic > Marine > Oceanic | place: USA: California | collected 2016-12-05
TTCATGGTCGCGGAGATCGTCGGAGGCCTGCTCTCGGGTTCGCTCGCGTTGCTCGCCGATTCCGGCCACATGTTCACGGACGCCGCCGCGATCGGGCTGTCTCTGTTCGCGATGCGCATCGCCCAGCGGCCGCCCAATACCAAGCGCACGTTCGGCTACGTGCGCCTCGAGATTCTTGCCGCACTCGTGAACGGGGCGACCCTACTGGCGATCGCGGGACTGATTGTCTTCGAGGCATGGCAGCGGCTTCGGGACCCGGTGGTTATCGACGGGACGATCATGCTCAGCGTGGCGGCGCTCGGGTTGGCCGTGAACGTGGCTGGCGCGTTTTTGCTGCACAGCCATGCCCACGACAATCTCAACGTCCGAGGCGCCTACCTACACGTGCTCGGTGACCTGCTCGGCTCAGTAGGAGCGATCGCCGCGGGGATCATCGTACTGACGACCGGATGGACACCCGCGGACCCCATCATCTCCGTGGTAATCGCGCTCCTGATCCTGTTCAGCGCCTGGAAGTTGGTTCGCGAAGCGACCGATGTCCTGCTCGAGTCGGTCCCGTCTCATGTCGACATGGACGGCGTGCTGGCCGCCCTGGCGAGCATCGACGGTCTCGACGATGTGCACGATGTGCACGTTTGGACGCTGACCAGCGGATTCGTGGCGATCTCGGCGCACGGGGTGATCGACGACCCGATCGAGCACAACCGCGTGCTGACCGAGGTCCGCGACCTCATGGCGAGTCACGGAATCGACCACGTCACCTTCCAGATCGAAATGCGAAGACTGTATCAGATCCCCAGCGTGCCGGCTGTGCCGTGATCGACCCAGAGGGTGGGCAGTTGGACGAGGAGTTCGACGAAGAACTCGACGAGGGGCTGGAGGCAGAGCTGAATGAGCAGCCGAACGACGAGTTAGACGAGGAATCGGAGGAGGACGAGGACTGGGACGAGGACGACTGGGACGATGACGACTGATCGAGGCCTCAGTCGAATTCCAACTCGGCGGCGGGTTGATCCGGGCCGACCACGCCCGTCCTGATCGCGGCCTTGGCGTAGTTCTCCCCCTTCACGGGCGCCCCCGCGAGCGGGCGTAGCATCGCGATCTGGCCCACGTGCGTGAGTGAGTCCGCGACCGGCCCCTGAAGCAGCTGGGTGACGGGAAAGCCGAGCTCGCGAGCCGACGCCAAGAACGCGTCGAATGCGGTGAGTGCGGCAAAGAAGCGGTCCACTTGCTGCTGCCACTCCGTCGAGCGGGTCTCCGACCACACGTGCTCGCCCTCCGCCATTGCCAGGCCCCAGTCGAGCACGTCACAAATGTGGCTGAGAACCTCGGCCGGGGTGCGACTCGTGGCGCCGATTCGGAATTGGCCGAACTCTGCGGGCGCACCTCTCAAGGCCTTGCCGCCACGATAGGCGAGCGTGGCGAGGGCGTGCCGGAGCATATCTCTGTCGTTGTTTGTGATGCTGTCGTTCATGGCGAGGCAGGAGGTCGGTGTCTTCTCGCGTAGACTGGCCGCTGGCTGGGAATTGTTCAAGATGTGACGTGCGCGTGGGTGGCCTGGCACAGCACTGGCGGGAAGGACATTTTGCTGCCTCCTCAGTTCCGAGTCTTCAGCGCAGAGAAGCCAAAATGCGGGTCCTTACAGCCGTTGCCGGTGTGTGCTTGCTGGCGCTCCCCGCCCCTGCGGCAGCCCAGATCCCTACACCCGAATCCGTCCTGGGATATCCGGTCGGCGCGGACTTCGAGTTGGTCAACTACGAGCAGTCGCTGGACTACTTCCAGCGCCTGGCTGCCGCATCGGACAGGGTAGAGTTGCGTGAGGTTGGTGAGACGAGCTACGGCCGTCCGTGGTACCTCGCGCTGATATCATCGGCTGAGAATCTCAGGAACGCCGAGCGATACCGGCAGATCGCTCAGCGACTGGCGTACCCGACGGACGACCTTACCGCCGAGGATGCACGCGCGCTCGCCGAAGAGGGCAAGGCGATCGTGCATATCGACGGAGGTTTGCATGCGACGGAGGTCGCGCACGCCCAACACACGATCCAACTCGCCTACGATCTCGCGACTGGCGACGGCGATGAGGAGATCTCGGCGATCCTGGACAACGTCATCCTCGTTCTCTGGTTCAGCATCAATCCGGATGGGCAGACGATGGTCTCGGATTGGTACTACGAGAATCTCGGCACCCAGTACGAGGTCGCGGGCACGCCCTTTCTCTATCAGAAGTACATCGGGCACGACAACAACCGAGATGGATACGGGCTCAACCAGATCGAGTCCCGCGTAGTCACGCGCCTGGATCGATACTGGGAGCCGCAGATCATCTACAACCACCACCAGACAGCACCCTTCCCGGCCCGCATCTGGATCCCGCCCTTCGCTGAGCCGATCAGCCCCAACGTGCACCCGCTCATGTGGCGCACGGTCAACTTGATCGGGATGGCGATGGCTCAGGCGCTCGAGGAGCGTGGACAGAAAGGTGCGGTGCATATGGGGAGCGGCTTCGATAACTGGTATCCCGGCTTCATGGATCACGCGAACAACTTCCACAACGTCGCGTCGCTCCTGACTGAAACGGGCCTGTACCGCTATGCGACCCCCCACTTCTACACCATCAACGACTTCCCGCAGAGCCAGCGTGACTTGCGACCTCAGTCGCTGTACGCGAGCCCGTGGGAGGGGGGCTGGTGGCGCATCAGGGATGCTGTCGACTACATGCTGACCGCTTCGGTGTCGGTCCTCGACGTAGCGGCCAAATACAAGAACGACCTGCTCTTCAACCGATTTCAGGCGGCCAGGGACGTCATCGAGCAATACCGGGACGGCCCACCGTACGCCTACTTCATCGCGCAGGATCAGCGTGACCCGGTAGCCGCCGTCGAGATGTTGCGTCGACTGGCCTTCAACGGGGTCGACGTCAAGCAGCTTTCGAGTGCGGTCACGGTGGACGGCGTCAGCCATGCGGCCGGCACCTGGGTGATCCCCATGGACCAAGCGAACGCGAACTTCGTGCGTCAGCTCTTCGCGGTGCAGGACTATCCCGATCTGCGAGAGTATCCGCAGGGCCCTCCTGAGCAGCCGTACGATGTTTCCGGCTGGACCCTCCCGTATCAGTTCGACGTGAAGGTCGTCGAGGCTCGCACGCCGCTCGCGGACGACGTTCGCGCTGCCATCGCGGAGCTGAGCGCCGAGGCACTCGCCTGGGACGCGCCGGGAGACGCACAGCCGTGGGACACGCCCCCTGGCGTCGGCTTCGACAGCCATCCTGTCGCGCACGCGATCGTGCCGCCAGCGGGTGTGGCGACCGGAGGAGGAGGAGCGTTGCTGCTCGACCCAGCTCAGAACAACTCGTACAAGGCACTCGCCGAGGCGAGGCGAAATGGTGGGAGTGTCCGCTTCCAGCCCGGCTCCGCCGGGGTGGACGGCGCCGGCGGATCGAGCGGCGACTGGATCGTCACCGGACTCTCCGGAGACGAGAAGAACGCGCTCGTGGGCCGCTACGCTCTACGAGCCTCGAAGGGGGAGACGGCGGGTTCCGAGGTGGGTCAGCCGCGCATCGGACTGTTCCGCCCGTGGAACGCCAGCATGGACGAGGGTTGGACGCGTTGGCTGCTCGAAATGTATGGCATCGAATTCACCAGCCTGTACAGCGCGGAAGTGAGAGCGGGCGACCTGCTCTCCCGATATGACGTGATCGTTTTGGCCGACATGCGCAGCGGGCAGATCATGGACGGGTTCAGTAAGGGCTCCGTCCCGCCCCGGTACGTGGGGGGTATCGGTCCCGAGGGAGTGCGCGAGCTGGACGCCTTCGTCCGGGCGGGAGGGACGTTGGTCACGATCAACGGCTCGAGCCGCTTCGCGGTTGAAGAGTTCCACCTGCCCGTTGAAAACGTGGTGCAGGACGTGCCGCGGGACGAGTACTTCGCCGGTGGGGCGATCGTGGAGCTGATCGTGGATCCCTCTCACCCGGTCATGAGCGGCATGAGCGAGCGCTCGAAGGTCTTCGTTGGCGGCAGCCCGGTGTTTAAGACCAAAGAAGACTTCGAGGGTCACATACTGGCGAAGTACCCCGAGAACGGGTCCCCACTCCTGTCAGGATATTTCCTCGGAGAGCAGCATGTGCAGGGGTACGCGGCGGCGCTGGACGTGAAATACGGGGACGGACGGGTCGTGCTGCTCGGCATGAAGCCACAGTGGCGGGCTCAGCCATTCGGTACGTTCAAGGTGCTCTTCAACGCGGCCCTCTACTCGAGTGAGGTCGCAGCCTTGGCCCCGGACAACCCGGATTTCTGGACCGCGCCGGCCGAGGACGAAGATGAAAGCGAGCATGAAGAGGAGGGCGGGGGCCGGGGGGCCGGGAACGGGAATGGGAACGGACGCTGATCGAACAGTGGGGCCGGTCGCTGCAGTGAGGGTCACGAGAGCACTCCCGCGTTCTCGTGATGTTGCATGTGCCCTGCTCCGTATGGTGGTTTAGGGCCGAGAACGGGGTCGCGTCGGCCCGAGGTCGGGCCGCGGATGAAACTCTTTGAGGGTAAGACGGGGTAGAGCTTCGCATGGCTCCAATGACTACGTGGGTGAAGCGGCTTCTCATCGCGAACATCGTGATGTATTTCGTGTCGGGAGCGGTGCCCACCGTGTACGGGTTGCTGGTCCTGTACCAACCGCAGGTACTGGTGCGGCCGTGGTCGATGGTGACCTACATGTTCCTGCACGGCGGTATGGGACACCTGATCTTCAACATGATCGGGCTATACTTCTTTGGGCCACGTCTGGAGAGCCGGCTCGGGGAAAAGGGCTTCCTTTGGTTGTATTTCCTCTCCGGAATCGGCGGTGCGCTCTTCTACCTGACCTTCTCGGGCGGGACTCCCGTCCCGGTCGTAGGGGCCTCGGCCGGCGTGTACGGAATCCTGCTCGGCTTCGCCATGTACTGGCCGCGAGAGAAGATCTATCTGTGGATGATTCTACCGGTGGAGGCGTGGCTACTCGCCGCGATCCTCGTCGTCGCCTCGCTCTACTCCGGCATCAACCCGAGCGCGGGGTCGAACACCGCGCACTTTGCCCACCTCGGTGGGCTCGTCTTCGCCTTCGCATTCCTGAAGTGGTGGGACTGGAACAAGGGCGCGGCGCAGCGGGCGTTTCAATCGAAGCTCAACCCGAACGCCACGCCCACGGGCGTGGTCGGCGCCAGGACCGCGATGGCCCGCTGGAAGGGTATCTCGGTCGAGTCCCTTCACGAGCTGAACCGCGGTGAGGTCGTTAGGCTCCTGACCAAGGTCGAAGGTGAAGGGGCGGCCAGCCTCTCCGCCTCGGAACGTCAATTCCTCGATCGAATGTCGTCTGGCTGAACCAGAACCCGATGCCGGCAGGCCAGTGAACGAAGTGCTGGCGCCCGACGCCATCATGTGGGAGCTTGGAAGTACGGAGCCCCCCACGCTACGCCGTTTGGAGCAAGGATGACCCCCGCAAGGCAAGGACGCCTAACTGTCGCGGTATTCTCTATGGCACTCCTGTCGGTGGCACCACTGACCGCCCAGACCTCTGACGACAAACGATCCGTGAGCGTTACCGATGAGCTCGTCGACGTTCTCGTCGGTGCCTGATCACTCGATGCGGACTTTTCTCGCGGAGCATGAGCTCGAAGCCCAGGTGCTCGCGGAAGTCGCTCGAAAGGCGCTGCGCGACCTGGGACGTCAGTTCGGATAGCGTTGCCGGCCAGCTCCTCTCGATACCCCGTCCCCGCGCGGGTCCACCGCGTGGAGGGGACGATCCAAGGGAGTCGCTTCATCACCACCGGCGCGCACGCGCCGGATGCCGAGGCTGCGCATGCGTTCATCCAACGCGTCCGTGACGAGTTCCCGGATGCGACGCACCATTGCTGGGCCTTCATCGCAGGCCCGCCTGCCAGCACGACGCACATCGGTATGAGCGACGACGGCGAGCCACACGGGACGGCTGGGCGCCGCATGCTCAGGTCGCTTCTCCGTGGAGGGGTCGGGGAGATCGTCGCTGTGTGCGCGCGCTACTTCGGCGGTGTGAAGCTCGGCACGGGGGGGCTCTCCAGGGCCTACTCGGGTGGCGTGCGGTTGCTTCTGGACTCCCTGCCGGTCGAGGAGAAGGTGGAGCGCGTCATGGTAGAAGTGACCGTTACGTACGCGGATGTCGACGCACTTCAGAGGCTTATGGAAGATGCGGATATCACGGTCGAATCCGAAAAATACGGCGCGGAGGTACGGTATGCTTGTGGCGTACCCGTCGCCGAGTTCGACAGTTTTCGAAGCGGCGTGGCAGACGCCACCCGGGGCGCGGGCCTCGTTCGAGAACTCTGAGGGGCGTCGGGGGCATCGTCCGGACCACGCCGGGTCCAGCCCGGATGCTCACCACGCCTCGATATCGTCGAGTGCCAGCACGAGCAGTCGGATCACGGTGTTCGGTGTGGGCTCGTAGAGGACTGCCACAGTGCGGTCGTCGAGTCGCTGGAGCACCGAATACGTCCCTCGAGAAGAGCACCTGGATGGCGGGGGCAGGACGGGCGAAGGCCAGGAAGATGAGTATCAGAGTGCCACCGAGCAGACTCTCACAGCGGTCCATGATCGTCACCCTACAACCCCGCAGCGGCCAACATCTCATTCACTCGAGCATCATCCCGCAACCCGTCCCAAGCGAAAGTGTGGCGGACCATTACGTCCGCGGTGTCGATGAGTTGCGCGGTGATGCGGACGCGGTTGCCCGCCTTGCGCACCCTGCCCTCCATCGATGCTGAGCCCTCCCAACGTGGGAGACGAGGTCGTGTCGATCCGCCCGCTCAGTGCTCCCAGTTGGCGAACGGCTCTTCGAGCGATGGGCTCTGCGGCGTGAATAGCTCGGCCCCTTCCTCCGTGATCACCATGTCGTCCTCGAGGCGCACGCCGAATTCCCCGGGGATGTAGATGCCGGGCTCGTCGCTGAACGTATTGCCCACCGCGAGCGGCACCTTGTTGCCCTTCACCAGATACGGCCACTCGTGCCCATCCATGCCGATTCCGTGGCCCACCCGGTGCGTGAAGTACTTGTAGCCCGGGCCGTAGCCAGCGTCCTCGATGACTTTTCGAGCGGCTGCGTCGACGTCTTCGGCAGGCACTCCAGGGGCTGCGGCTTCGAAGGCCGCAGTCTGCGCCCGATATTCGATGTCGTAGACGCGTCGCATCTTGTCGGTCGGGGTCCCGAGCACGAAGGTCCGGCTGATGTCGGACCGGTAGCCCTCGATTGCGCAGCCACCGTCGATGAGCAGAATGGTGCCCTCGCGGATCACCTGAGGTGTGATCGAGCCGTGCGGGAGCGCGGACCACTCGCCGGTCTGCACGCCCGCGCCGCCGGAGAAACCGAGGCGCTCGTGGGCCATCGAGACGAGTCCGGCGAACTCGCGTTGTGTCATGCCCTCGTCCATCGCGAGATACGCGGCTTTATACGCCGTGAGCGTCAACTCGTTGGCGAGCTTCATCAGCGCGAGTTCATGCTCGTCTTTCACGCCTCGGCAGCCAGCCGTAACCGGCGTGGCATCCACGACCTCGAGCGCCGGCGCCGCCATCGCGATCCCGTTGCTGAATCGGAATTGCATCGTCTCTTCGGCGCCGATCTTTCCGGTCGTGAGGCTGCGGTCGCTCAAACCCTGGGCGACGCGCTCATAGGGGCTCTCGTGCTCTTGCCACGTGTAGACGCTCGACCCTCCCAGCGGTCCTAGCGCGAGCTGTTCCCGCGCGCGGTCCTCTTCGAACGCGGGACACACCACGAAGGCCTCACCACGCACGGGCACGACGACCGTGAACAGACGCTCGCCACCGCCCCAGCCGATGTTGGTGAAGTACACCATCGAGGTGCCGCCGGTGAGCGCCATCGCGCTCATGCCGTTCTCGCGCATCAGACGCTTGGCCTGGTCGACCCTCGCTGCGCGCTCCTCGGTCGTGATCGGGTGCGCCCGACTCGCCCACGACGACAGGCGTGCGATCGAGGGCGGCATCTGTTGCAAGACGTCACTGTGGCTCGCGGTCTCGAGCCGGGGCGACTCGTGGCCGGTCAACGCTCGAGGGGTCGAGAGTGCGGCGCCTGCGGCCGCAGCGGTCGAAGCTCCGAGGAAGTGGCGTCTCGAGATCATTGGATGTCTCCGAAGTGCGGTTGCGGTGGCTTCGCCGCGGTTCAGGCGCGCGTGACAGGAGCGGACGCCGGCGCGGATCATACGGCTTCGGCGGCCGACTCACCACGGGGGGCTCAGAGCCGCAGCCGACACTTGTCCGCCAGCAAGGGGGGGCGCAGGTTCACCGTCACAACGCTCTGAAGAGGAGGTCCTCCGTGCGCCCCACTCTGCCCGCATCAGCGAAGCTGACCGCCCGTGCTGCGTGCTGCCTTACGGTCTTGTTCTCGGCGGCTTGTGCCACTGCGGACGCTCCGGAGGTGCCGGCCTCGGACGGTTCCACGCAGGGACTGATCGCTCGAGCGACCGCGCTCGAGCTCGACACGGAGTACAACCCCCCACCCGGCGAGGCGCTGCACCACCACACCTCCGGCTTCGCGAAGATTCTCTGTTCCGCGGTCTTCATCACAGGGCTCGACCCCGAGGATGCCGCCACCAATGTCGGCGGGTTCACGAGCCCTTTCGGTGAGCGCGCACACGTGGTCGATACGGTCGTCGATTTCGAGTCGCAGCGGGTCTCGCTCACGCTCCCGGATGGGGTCACACGAACGGCAAAGCGATACAAGAACCAGGGCTGCGTCACGTCGCGGATCGGCGAGGACTCGGTCCACTTCACGCCGACGGAAGTAGCGAGGAACCTGCCACCCGCCGCGACCACCGTGTGGCCCATGGGCGACTTGCTCTCGGACGAGCCATGGCCGGCTGGAGTCGACTTGGCGATGGTCGAGCAGGCGCTCGACGCTGGATTCGGACCTCCGGAGGCGATGACACTCGGACTCGTCGTGACCTATAAGGGCCGCATCCTCGGGGAGCGTTACGGCGAGGGCATCGACATGCACACGCCGCTCGAGAGTTGGTCGATGGGCAAGAGTCTGACGGGCTCGATGATGGGCGTGCTCATCCAGCAGGGCGTCTACGAGCTGTGGCAGTCGGCCCCTGTCCCCGAGTGGCAATCCGGGGACGACCCGCGCCAGGCGATCCGTATCGGCGACATCATGCGCATGTCGTCGGGCATCCGGATCCGGGCGCCACAGGATCCCGACTTCGACCCGGCTCTGGGGTACCCCGACCACGTGTACCTGTACACGGGGACCGCGAACTCCTTCGAGTGGGCCGCGACGCGACCCCAGGAGTGGGAGCCCAATACCGTGGGGCGGTACCGGAACAGCGATCCAGTGCTTACCAACTATCTCATCCGGTTGGCCGTCGAAGGAAGAGGGGAGGAGTACCACTCGTTCCCGCAGCGCCACCTTTTCGACAAGATCGGGATCCGCGACGCGATCCTGGAAACCGATCCGTACGGCAACTTCCTGGCGCAAGGCTATGAGTACCTACCGGCGCGCGATTGGGCCCGGCTGGCCAACCTGTATCTTCAGGATGGGGTGTGGAACGGAGAGCGGATCTTGCCTGAGGGCTATGTGGAATACGCGCGCACGCTTGCGCCTACCTGGGTGTCGGATGGGAGGCCGCAATACGGAGGCGCGTTCATGTGGGTGAACGGTGACGCGGGCTGGCCGCTGCCGACGAGTGCCTTCGGCATGCGTGGCGCGGGTGGCCAGAGCACCACGATCATTCCGACACACGACCTGGTAGTTGTACGTCTGGGTAAGTACAGCGCGAGTCGCGCCGGCGGGCGTGCACTCAACGCGGCGTTCGAGATGCTGGTGGAAGCCGTGCCACAGGCGGGCGGAGGCTAGTCGACGTTTGGGATTCGGGGTGGCGGGACACTTGAGCGGACGACGGGGCGGACGAGGGGGAGGACGACGTGAGCAATTTGCAGATCGACTACGGAAACCTGACGGGCCTGGTCGACGAAGCGAAGAAGGACTCGGGGAAGCGCAAAGCACGCCGCACACGCCTGGCGACGCTCCCGTCCGTGATTATGAAATGGGCCGTGGGGCTTTCGGTCTTGGCTGTCCTTCCGTTTGCGGTCCTGATTCGTGGCGGCGTGTTCGCGTACCGGGAATGGGCGCTCGGCACCTGGCCGGCCCTCGCGCTCGCCGTGACCGTCACCACGCTGCTACTCGCGGGCTACGCCTGGGCGTTCAGCCGGAAGGTCGGAGCGGGGAAGAGTGTTCGATGGGTGCTCACGAGAGGCTCGATTGCCATCGCCATCGCCTACTCCGCGTATGCGCTCGTATACGTCGCCAGCGCCAACGTGAAGTCCGAGGACATCCAGACCCAGTATGCCGCCATCCATCCGCTGCTTCGCATCGCTGCGAGCTCGCTGATCCTCTTGGACCCGAGCTCCGTGATCACGGACGCGGGGCGCTCGGCCGACGACTACAAGGCGATGGGTCTTCCCGTGAATGAAGCATCCCTGCACTTCGAGCAGGAAGACGGTTTCGTGCACGCGCTCGACATCAGGACCAACCGTCGTCCGGAGTGGAGGAATCGCGCGGTCGAGATGGGGTTCTGGGCGCTGGGTTTCCATTCGCTACGCCACGTGGGAACCGCGGATCACCTGCACCTGTCGCTTCGGCTCCCGGGATAGCGTCGAGCGGATCGGGTTCGCACCAGAGCATCGCGTCGAGTTCAGCGTAGGGACCAATGCGTCGAAGGCGTGGCTCAGGTAGCCGGGGACCTGAATCAGGCCGAATAGGAGCGCCCCGGAGATGAGGAGCTCGATCTCACCGGTGCGTTCGTGCATTCCGCGCGCGCGCACGGTATCGGAGTCTTCACCGGGCGTGGGTGGAGGCGCTGCTTCAAGCGAATCCGTCGATTCGGGCATCGCTTTCTCCCGCTAGCGATAGTTCCCGAAGGAGAGTTCGACGCCGTAGTCGTTGCCGCGCACGAACGCCATCACCTCTTGAAGGCTGTCGCGCGAGCCCGAGATCACGCGCAGCTCGTCGCCGTGAATCGAGATCTGGACCTTCTTGAAACCGTTGTTCCGAACGTCCTTCGAGATCTTCTTCGCGGTCTCTTGATCGATTCCCTGCTTGAGTCCGACGGTCATGCGGGCGCGCCCGAGCGATCCCATTTCCACGTCGCCCTCGTCGATGTTTTTCAGCGGCACCTTGCGGCGCGTGAGCTTCTCGCGGAGTACGGCCATCAGCGCCTGCAGTTTGTACGCATCGTCGCCGTCGAGCCGGATGGTCGCAGCCGTGCGATCGAACTCGAGAGTGCTCGTCGAGCCCTTGAAGTCGTAGCGGGTGGCGATCTCCTTGCGGGCCATGTTCACCGCGTTGTCCACCTCCTGCAGGTCGACGCCGGTGGTGATGTCGAACGATGCTTTCTTGGCCATACCTCGCGCTCCTTGGATTCTAGCCCCTCGCTCTCGTACCTACGCTTTGTGTGAGCCCCTCCACAAGCCCCCGGCTAACAGAAGCGCTCTGCGGGACGTCCACCGACGCATGGACCCTCTACGAAGTCGAACCGGTTTGAGTGGTCCGGTGCTCGTGTTGCTTACGGCGTGCGCCAGCGTGACCGACGAGGGCGATCTGGTACAAGACGAAGTAGACCCATTAGATGGGAGCGCGTGATAGGACCGAAGTTCACGTCGGGGCCGAACGGGGTCGTGAAGAAGCGGTGACGCTCGGGCGGCTGCCGGTGCGCTAGCGTCCTGGCGGCCGCCGATTCCGCGCCACCCCACGGAGCGCGGTCTCGAGTACCTCGAGTTCGTTGCTCCAGAAGACGCGCCAACCTTCCTGGACGCGCGCCAACTGCATGACCTTCACCTCGGAGACCGCGCCGCTGATGCGTGCCGTGGTGCGGTACACCGCGTGCACCTCACCCGATTCCTCTATGACACGCCCGATCACTTCGTCGTCTCGGTCATAGATCGCGTGCATGAGCCCGGGCATGTCGTCGACCATCCTCCCGACCGCGCGATCGAAGACAACGGCGGGATCGAGATTGGCATACGCCGCCGAGTCGGCCTGCGTGAAGTACTCGCGCACCGCTCCGCTCGTGTCCGCGTCGGCGATCATGGTAACGGTCTGATGGAATCGCTCGAGGGTCTCGGGGTGCATGAGTCGGGCGGCGGTGTTCCAGCGGATGAGCCGAATGGAGCGGAGGAACAGGTCGGCCGTGCCCTCGGGCGTGGCCGTGGCATCAGCCAGAGCCTGTTGCGCGTTCGCCGTCGGCGGGCCGATGGCTTGCGCGAACGAGCCAACAGCCAGGGCGAGGCCAACGCAGGCCACGGTGGTTCTGCTCGCACCGGTGAGGGTCCTCATCCAAGTCGATACTCCGGCCGGGGGAGTGGTGTGCCATATACTTGATGTCCCAATAATTCGTGATTCAATGAATGTCGTGGCGTCGAAGTGGTGAAGGGCAGCTGGGCTGCGAACGTCGTGGTGGTGACGAGGTCGATATCAGCATCGCGGTGGAGGCGAACCGCAGGTAGGCCCTGCCTGGCTACAAACGAGTCGGCGGCTCCCGCGCGGTTGCGCGAGCGGGCCCGTCCCACAGAGGGACGGGCCCGTTTCATGCACGGTTCCCGTTAACATTCGACTCCAGCCAGATGTCCAACATGGTGTGCTCGAACGCTTCACGTCCGGGCGCAAAACCACGGCCATTGTGGGCTGGCGAAGTTCCGATAAAGGGGAGACAGGGAAGATGGATCTGAGGACGTTCAGGACTGGGGCCTTCGCGGCTGTGCTCTTCATCGCCGCCTCGCTTACGAGTGCCGATCCGGGTGTTGCGCAGGAGACGAACGTCGTTCGCCTGACGCTGGATCGGATGGTTGAACTCGCGCTCAGCAACAGCTTCCAGGTTCGGCAGCTGAACATGAGTATCGATCGCACGCGATTCAGTCTGCAGGCTCAACGCGCCCGACTCAGGTCGAGCATCGATCTCAACGTGTCCGCGCCGGACTTCCAGTCCATTGCCGAGCCGCGGTGGAATTCCGTGTTGCAACGGGAGGAGATCATTCATGAGAACTCGCGCCGGTTCGAGGCGGAGCTCTCGATCCGTCAGCCGGTGATCCTGTTTGGGCGTCCGACCAACGGGTACCTGTCTCTGAACAACAGGATCTACCGCTACACACAGCTCGACAACGAGGGTCAGAGGGACCTGCGGTACTACAACCGCTACTTCGTGCGCTATACACAGCCGCTCTTCCAGCCGAACACCCTCAAGAATGGTATCGAGCGGGCGGAGCTCGATCTCGAGGACAGCCAGCTCCGATTCAACCGTGATGTCGTAGAGCTCGTCGACGATCTCTCGGACGACTACTTCGATCTCTTCGAGACCTCGTACGAGGAGCTCATCCACCGCAGCCACGTACAGAACCTCGGGGACGCGGTCGAGGTGGCGCGCACCTTGGCCACCGTCGATAGCGCGCGGGCCATCGAGGTGGATCAGATCCAGGTCGAGATCGCGAATGCTTCCGAACAGGTAAGACGTTCCGAGAGCCAGTTCCGGTTGAACGCGGCGAGACTGAGGACACGGCTCAACCTCTCCGGGACGGACTCGATCACGCTCAATCCTCTCATCTCGATCCGTCCCATCACGATCGATGCTGAGCTGGCGACCGAGTTCGCGCTGGAGCTGACGCCCCGCATGCGCCAGCTCAACATCAACTTCCGCGAAAGCGAGATCAATCTCGAGAATACGAAGGGTAGAGGCGGGTTCCGGCTCGACCTCGCGCTCAGTTACGGGCGCGAGATGCAGGACCCGATCTTCGATCAGGTCTGGGACGATCCGACCAATACCTA
>Ga0315339_1002520_pt1 | contig 13823 bp, 8 predicted proteins | sample ASW17metaG_FD_204514 | JGI IMG/M metagenome (GOLD analysis project Ga0315339, IMG submission 204514) | Ammonia-oxidizing marine archaeal communities from Pacific Ocean, United States - ASW #17 | ecosystem: Environmental > Aquatic > Marine > Oceanic | place: USA: California | collected 2016-12-05
GTGCAGATAGCGCACGCGCACACCCAGATCGCCGTAGTAATCGGTGAGCTCTTCGGACATGCGCTTGGTGAGGGTCGTTATCAGCACACGTTCCGAGCGGTCGACGCGGCTGCGCACCTCCGCTAGCAGGTCATCGACTTGCCCGGAGGCCGGTCGCACGTCGACGTCGGGGTCGGTCAGCCCGGTCGGTCGGATGATCTGCTCGACCACGACGCCGCCGCTCTCTTCGAGCTCCCACGGTCCCGGAGTGGCCGAAACGTGAACCGCTTGCCCGACCAGAGCCTGAAACTCGGTGAAATTCAGCGGTCGATTGTCGAGCGCTGACGGCAGACGGAACCCGTGCTCGACCAGCGTGCTCTTGCGCGAGCGGTCGCCCTCGTACATTCCACGCAGCTGCGGCACGGTCATGTGCGATTCGTCGATAAAGACGATGTGGTCCTCGGGCAGGTATTCAATCAGCGTCGGCGGCGGCTCGCCAGGCTCCCGGCCGGTCAGGTGTCGGGAGTAGTTCTCTACACCATGGCAGTAGCCCACTGTCTGCATCATCTCCAGATCGAACATCGTCCGTTGGTGCAGTCGCTGAGCTTCCAGCATCTTGCCCTCGGCCTGCAGCTTGGGCAGCCACTCATCGAGCTCTGCCTTGATCGTTTCGATGGCCTGGGTTCGTTGCTCCAGGGTGGTTACGTAGTGCGAAGCGGGAAAGAGCCCGAGCTTGGCATGCTGGCGCAGGGTCTGTCCCATGAGCGGGTCGACCTCGGCCAGGCCGACGATCTCCGCATCATCGAAGGTGACCCGCAAAGCCTCTTCGCCGTAAGTGGGAAGAATCTCGACTTCCTCACCGCGCACGCGGAAGCTGCCCCGTTCCAGGCCGTGGGCTCGTCGTGTGTAGTGAAGCTCGACGAGCTGGCGCAGGAACTCCTGTCGATCCAGTCGCGCTCCCACCTCCAGCGGCAGCATCAGGCCATAGTACGATTCCGGCGCCCCGAGCCCGTAGATGCAGGAAACGGAGGCCACGATGATGACATCACGGCGGCTCCAAAGAGATCGCGTTGCCGAGTGGCGCATCCGATCGATCTCCTCGTTGATCAGGGTCTCCTTGGCAATATAGGTATCGGTTGACGGAACGTAGGCCTCGGGCTGGTAGTAGTCGTAGTAGGAGACGAAGTACTCGACCGCGTTGTCGGGAAAGAAGTCACGGAATTCCTGGTACAGCTGCGCCGCGAGCGTCTTGTTGTGGGCGATGACGAGGGCGGGGCGCTGACGGCGCGCAATGATCTGCGCCATCGTGAAGGTCTTACCGGACCCGGTGACGCCCAGCAGCACCTGGTTGGCTGCGCCGGCCGCAAGGCCCGCCTCGAGCTCTCGGATGGCCTGCGGCTGATCGCCCTGCGGTTCGAACTCGGCCTGAAGGCGAAACTGCTCGCCTGCGATCACTGGCATCAGCGAGCGAACGCGCACAAGGGGCGCGATCTAGCCTGCCGCCAGCACCGCACAGGCCGTTTCGAGCCGGTCCAGCGCTCGATCGAGGGTCTCCATCGACGTCGCATACGACATGCGCAGAAAGTCGTCACGACCGAATGCGACGCCCGGAACGGTGACCACATGGGCCTCGTCGATGAAGTAGCCGGCGAGCTCCGTAGATGTCGGGTACTGCTCCGAGAATAGCGCCGAGACGTTCGGAAAGGCGTAGAAAGCGCCCTTCGGCTCGACGCACTCCACACCCGGAAGGGAGCGAATGCGGGGAATAACCCGGTCGCGACGTTCGGCAAACGTCGCCAGCATCTGGCGCACCGGCGTTTGATCGCCGGTCAGCGCCTCGAGCGCAGCGTACTGGCTGACCGAAGCGGGGTTCGACGTCGTATGGCCTTGCAGCCGAACGCAGGCGGCGATGATCTCACGTGGCGCCGCCAGATAGCCGATGCGCCAGCCGGTCATCGCGTAGCTCTTGGAACACGAGCCGCACACGACGGTGACCGCCTTGGCTTCCTCTCCGAAGCACAGGGGGGTCACATGCTCGGCACCCTCGTACACCAAATCGGCGTAGCACTCGTCTAGCAACAACAAAATACCGCGTTCGATGGCGAGCTCGGCGAGCTGGCGCATCTCGTCGCCACCGACGACCGCGCCGCTCGGGTTGCTGGGCGTGTTCACCACGATGACGCGGGTACGGTCGGTGCACGCTGCGGCGATCGCCTCCGTCCGTAGCTCGAAAGCATCGGCCTCCGCGGTATCAACCGCTACGGGTTGTCCGCCGGCGAGCTTCACCTGCTCCGGGATGCTCACCCAGTAGGGAGTCGGGATAATCACCTCGTCGCCGGGGTCCAGCACACTCATGAAGAAGTTGTGGAGCCCTTGCTTGCCACCCGCCGTGATCATCGTTTCGTCGGTTCGGTAGGTCACCCCCTCACGTAAGGTGTAGAGGCTGGCAACCGCCTCGCGTAGCTCGGGAATGCCCGCTGCCGGCGTGTACCGGGTGTGCCCTTCGCGAATCGCCCGGATGCCGGCTTCCCGGATCGCCTCCGGTGTAGCGAAGTCAGGCTGACCCGGGCCCAGGTCGAGGACGTCCATGCCCTTGGCGCGTAGCTGCCGAGCCTTCTCGCTCGCGGCGAGCGTGGCAGACGCGCCAATGCGCGACACGGTACTGCTGAGCCGCAAGACATCATTCCTTTTGGCCGGTGAAATGCTCACGTAGCTGCTCCTCGACTTCGACTGGGACCATGCCTGTCACGGTGCCGCCGAGCTCGTAGATTTCCTTGATCAAACTTGATGAAAGGTACGTGTAGTCCTCGTGCGGCACCATGAACATGGTCTTGATCTGATCAGCGAGGTGCCGGTTCATCATCGCCATCTGGAACTCGTACTCGAAATCCGTCGCCGCACGAAGTCCGCGGATGACCACGCTGGCTTCACGCTCTTGCGCCACCTTGACCAACAGCCCATCGAAGCTGATTACCTCGATGTGGTCATCATCGGCAAGCAGCCGCTCGAGTATCGCGGCGCGCGCCGCAACAGAGAACATCGCCTTCTTACGAGAGTTACACAGCACCGCCACGATCAGACGCGGAAACACCTCCCGGGATCGCCGGATGATGTCCAGATGTCCGTTTGTGACAGGGTCGAACGACCCAGGGTAAATGGCGGCGGTGTCCACGGCCTCGGACCTCGTTGTGAGTCCCACCCCCGATCCGGAGGCTACCGCCGCACTTTAGCAGGGAGCGCCGCCAGGCTCTATGCAAATGCAGATCAGAAACACCGTTCCCCCTACCTCGATGGTCCGGATTACTGACCATGGCTGCGGCGGCTCAGCGCCCTCATCGCGGCGTTGTTCCAAGACCACGTGGGCGCCCGTGGCGACAAGGTCGTGGGCGCGCAACAGCTCGAGACACTCCATGCCTCGTCCGGAGTCATAGGGTGGATCGGCGAAAACCAGATCGAACGAATCTCTGTTTGTGTCGAGCCGCCGCAGCGCCGCACGATAATCGGCGGCGATCACCGCACACTCGGCTTCGAGCTGGCAGCTGGTGATGTTGGCGCGCAGCGTGGCGACCGCCTTTCGATGGCGTTCGACGAAAGTGGCCCTGCGCGCCCCGCGGCTCACTGCCTCGAGGCCGAGGGCGCCGCAGCCGGCGAACAGATCAAGGACATGAGCTTCCTCGAGAATCGGCGTAAGTATGCTGAACAACGTCTCCCTGGCGCGGTCGCTGGTGGGACGCAGTCCGGCCAGATCAGGCACTCGCAGTCGCCGGCCTCGTGCCCGCCCGGCGATGACTCGCATTAACCGGACCTGGCCAGCTGCATGCGGGTGCGCCACGCGCTTCGCAGTCGCTCACGGTAGCGAGAGGCGGCCGCGTCGTCGCTGTCGACCAAGACGCGCGCGATGTCACGGGCTTCCTCGAGCCAGTCCGCGTGTGCGTACGGGTCTCCGACCCTGAGCTCCACGGGACCGGCCTGACGCGTCCCGAGTACCTCGCCGGGACCACGCAGTCGCAGATCCTCTTCAGCGATGCGGAAGCCGTCCTGCGTGTCGCACAGAGTACGCAGGCGCTGCCGCGCAGTCTCGTTGAGAGGGCTGCGCGGAATGAGCCAGCACCGGCCCGGCACAGCGCCTCTTCCCACCCGACCCCGCAACTGGTGAAGCTGCGCCAAACCAAAGCGCTCAGCCCCCTCGATCACCATCAGCGTTGCTTCTGGCACGTCGACCCCAACTTCGATCACCGTCGTTGCGACCAGCACGGGAGTGATCCCGGTGACGAACCTACGCATGGCGCGCGCCTTGCCTTCGCCGTCCAGGTCGCCGTGTACCAACCCCACGCCGACACCCGGAATCCGCTTTTGTAACTGCCGAGCCAGCTGAACGGCCGAGTTGCCACCGGTCTCGGCCTCGTCGATGCGCGGTGCCACGACGAAGGCGCGCTCGCCGGCCGCGGCGACGCGGCGCAGCTCGTGATCCACTTCGTCGAGCTCATCCTCATGCAGGCACCGGGTTGTCACGGCGGCGCGTCCCGGGGGGAGCTCGTCGATTCGGCTGACCTCGAGATCCCCGTACAACGACAGTGCCAGGCTTCGCGGTATGGGCGTCGCGGTCATTACCAAGAGGTCTGGCTGGGCGTTCTGCAGGCGCCCCTTCGACCCGAGCAGGGCTCGCTGAGCAACCCCGAAGCGGTGCTGCTCGTCGACCACCACGAAGCCCAGCCGTTTGAAGTGCACCTCCGGCCCCAACAGCGCCTGCGTGCCGACGACGATGTTGCACTCTCCTTCCTCGAGGGCAGCCAACACCTCGCGTCTGCGAGCGCGATGCGTAGCCGCCGTTAGCGTCGCGACCTCGAGGCCGAGCTCGGCACCCCATTCCCCCAGCGTACGGGCGTGCTGATCGGCGACGATGGCGCTCGGCACCAGCAGCGCCGTTTGCTCACCGTGCAAGGCGACTGCAAACATGGCGCACGCAGCCACGGCTGTCTTGCCGCAACCGACATCGCCCTGCAGCAACCGGTGCATCGAGCCTGTGCCACACAGATCGCCGACGATTTGCGCGGAGCAGCGTTGCTGCGCCGCGGTCATGCGAAAGGGCAACGCTGCCTCGATCCGTCGACCGACTGCGCCATCGAGTCGACGCTCGATGCCCGGCTCGCTCGCCGCACGGCGCCGCTGCAGCATCAGGGCAGCTTGATAGTCGATGAACTCCTGCATGATGAGGCGGCGGTGAGCCGGCGAGCGCCGCGCGTTCCATATCTCGAGATCGGCGCCGGCCGGCGGATAGTGGACGTGTCGTAGCGCCGTTCCGAGATCGATCAGCTTGCCCGAACCGATCAGAGATTGCGGCAGTGAATCGAGAAGCTCATCGACGTCGTCGAGGGCGACGGTGAGCAGGCGGCGCATGACACCCGAGCCCAGCCCTCCAGCGCGCGGGTAGACGGGGACGTGACGTCCGATGTGAAGGGATTCCTGAGCGTCGTCTACCAACGTGTGCACCGGGTTGACCATCTGTAATCCGCCGGAGTGTTGCTGCACGCGGCCATAGAGCTGCACCCTGCTGCCCACCGGGAGAGCATCGGCAAGGTATCCCTGATTGAACCAGACAGCATGGATCGTGCCGCTGGCGTCGGCGGCACGCAGCTCGGCTCGGGAGCGGCGTCCCGGGGGACCGACGCGGCGACATGAGCTCACCACCACATCGACGCAGGCCGCCTCGCCTCCGACGAGGTCGGCAACCGCTACGAAGCGCGAGCGATCTTCGTAACGCTTCGGGAGAAACGTCAACAGGTCGCCCACAGTCAGCAATCCGGCACGGCGCAGCTGTTCAGCGCGACGAGGACCGATCCCCCGAACTGACTGGACTCCCTCAGCTAGCTGCATCCGCCGTGCTCAGCAGACCTCGCACGCGACACACGAGTGCCGACGGCGCAGCGAAGCCTCAGTTCAACCGCACCGATACCAGCTTGGATACGCCGCTGTCCTCCATCGTCACGCCGTACAGCAGGTCGGCGACCTCCATGCTGAGCTTGTTGTGCGTGATCATGATGAACTGCGCCCGGTCCTGGAAGTGGTCTAGCGCCTGGATAAAGCGTCCGACGTTGTTTTCGTCGAGCGCCGCGTCGGCCTCGTCGAGGATGCAGAACGGCGACGGATGGTACTCGAAGATCGCAAACATTAACGACAACGCGATCATCGAGCGCTCCCCGCCCGACATCAGGCGGATGCTCTGTAACGTCTTGCCGGGCGGCTGCGCGACGATCTCGATGCCACTGTTGAGCGGATCATCCGGCCATTCCAGTCGCATGCTGGCGCGGCCGCCGCCGAACAGCTGCCGGAAGATACGGTTGAAGTATCCGTCGATGGCCTCGAACGCTTCGACGAACCGGCCGACGCAGTCCGCGTCGATCTTCTTTATCGCCTCGCGCAGGTTCGTGGTGGCTCCGTGAAGATCGGAGCGCTGGCCGTTCAACTCCTCGAAACGATCCTTCTGTGACTCATAATCTTCGTACGCCACAAGGTTTACCGGGCCCAGTCGATCGATAGCGGCTCGAACCTGCCGGATCTCCTGATCCAGGGCGCGCTCGTCCGGCTTCTCTCCGACCCCATTCGTTTCTTCAGCGTTGACCGCGTCGCGCACCACCGAAGCCAGCAACTCCTCCGGCTCCATATTCAGCCGCTCACGAATCTGTTCGTGCAGGTGCTCCCGCTGGATACGTACTTCGGCGGCATGCACTTCGTTCGCCGAGCGACAGGCTTGGGCTCGCTCGACGGCGCTCCGCTGCGCTCCGACCGCCGATTCCAAGGCCGACAGCTCGAACTCCTCGGTGAGATCACCGCCATCGTCTTCCTGGAGCCGCCCCTCGAGCTCAACGCACAGCTTACTGGCCTCCCCTGCCCGCTGGTCGGCCGCCACGGCACAAGCCTCGGCAGCGGCGTGGCTGGCGACCAGTGCCTTGGCGTCGGCGTGCCCGCGTGCCCGCTCCCCATCCTGTCGCCGTGCCGCCGCCTTCGCCACTTCGTGCTCCCGGGCCGCGGCGCCCGCCTGTGCACGGGCAGCTCCGAGGGACGCTTCCGCGCGATCTACCTGCAGGCGCAAGGCCTCGACTTCGGCGGACGGTGCGGCCGCAGCCGCCGGAGTCGCGGTGAGCTCGATGCGGACGCCCGTCCGCGCTCCCTCTGCAATGCGATCGACTGCCTCGTTGCGATAACGGATCTGTGCACCCCGTGCCCAAACCTGGCCCTGCACGTCGACGAAACCGTGACCCGAATTCTTGGCGGCAAGCCGCAGCGCATCGTCCGGAGTGGCCACCAGCCAGATATTGGCCATGAGATCGTCAAGAATCGCCTGGGCGGTGGCGTCCCGTCCGCGCAGCCCTCCCGCCAGAGGCTCGAGATCTGCCTCTGGGGCGGCGCCGACAGGCCGTGCCGTACCCGGAGACCGCAGTCCTGCAGACATGCCGCGGCGCGCCTCTGCAGCTTTCAACCAGACATCGACCTGCTCCGTCGATAGCATCGGTAACCGCAGGCTGTCGCCCAGCGCCAGGGCGACGGCACCGCGCAGCTCCGGCTCGACCTCGATACAGGCCGCCAGGATACTCAACTCCAGCGTGCTATCCGCTGACGCGGCGGTGGCGTCGAGATCGACGACCGGATCCAGACGCTGGCGCGCCTCTTGGAGGAGACGCTCGGCTGACCGTGCAGCTTGATCGGCCTCGCCCGACGCGCTGCGTCGCGCCTCGACGATCGAGGTGGCTTCATCGCATCCGCTCCGCAGAGCCTCGAGCTTGCGCTGCAGCTCCTGCTGGCGCTCTACGACGAAGGCGGCGCGATCACGTTGCCTCGACGCCTCCGACCGAGCGCGCTCGTGCTCCACCTGGGCATGGTAGAGCTTCTGTCGGTATCGCTCGCGCTCCTGTCGCTGCTCGCGCCCCGCCTGGCGGGCGCGCTCCCAGGCCCTTGTCGCGGTCTCCAGCTCGTCACGGGCGACCTGTTCACCCAGGCTCGCCGCCTGCATCGCCGCCGCGGCGATTCGCGTGGCGCTCTCGGCGGCCTGCGACCGCATGCTGAACCAGGTTCGCTCCAGTCCGCGCAGTTGGTCGCGCAGCGCTCGGTAGCGTCGGGCCCGCCCTGCCTGTCGTTTGAGGCTCCGCATCTGCCGAGCGACCTCCTGGCAGATGTCGTCGACCCGCGCCAGGTCCTGAGCCGTCGCCTCGAGCTTCAGATTCGTAGCGTGCCTGCGCTTGCGGTACAGGGATATCCCGGCGGCCTCCTCGATGGGTGCACGGCGCTCCAGCGGACTGGCCGAGAGGATCTGATCGATGCGTCCCTGGCCAATCGTGAAACAAGCACGCGATCCCAGCCCGGTTCCGAGAAGGCGCTCGCGCACGTCGCGCAGCAGGCACTTCTGACCGTTGAGTAGATACTCGCTATCGCCCGAACGGTACAGGCGGCGGGTGATGGACAGCTCGCTCTCGATCTCTTCTGCGTCGTCGGCGCGCGAGGCCCCGGCGCCGTTGCCGCCGCTGGTATCGCTGCCGTGACCGTTGGCGGGGAGGTCGGCGCCGACGGTGAACAGATCGGCCTCGACCTCGCGTCGGGCCGTCAGATGGAGCGTCACCTCCGCCGTGCCGGTAGGCTTGCGGTCAGCACTACCCTGGAAGATCACGTCCTTCATGCGCTGAGCCCGGAGCAGGCTGGTGCTCTGCTCGCCGAGAGCCCACACTATGGCGTCGGATATATTGCTCTTACCGCAGCCGTTGGGGCCGACGACGGCTGTTATCCCCTCGGGGAACAACAGCTCAGACGCGTCGGCGAACGATTTGAAGCCGCGGATATCGAGCTTCGATAGACGCCACACGGGCACCTACCTCCAATCTCTGTTTCACCCGAAAGCGGGCGCCCCCCGGACGATGCGCGAGCCGAGACCCCCTCGCTCCGCTTTCGCCCCACCGGCGGCGAGTGTAGCACGGTCCGCCTACCTCGCCTACGAACCGCACACACCCACGCATCCGCCTCCAAAGTCTGGCGTCAAGTCGGTTTGCGGCCCGTTTTCTCCGTCAGTAAACTCCGCTTTGGTAGGCCGGCGTAGCTCAGTGGGAGAGCAGCTGATTCGTAATCAGCAGGTCCGCGGTTCGAATCCGCGCGCCGGCTCTTTGAGTTTCGGTATCAACGGTCTCGTGTGTCACTCGTGTGTCACCCGCAGCGACTCCGATCACGCGGGCATGCGTGGCAGATCGAGGCGGATACGGTGCTGAGGTGCGCGTCATTGCGGGGAAGCGGATGGGGCGCCGGCCCGCGAGTTCCTTGCTGCATCGTGGCCGCCTTGACGGCATCGCTGGCCGTCCCGGGAATGTTGGCACTGCGAGCCGAGGCAACGCCTGCCAGGCCACAGTCACCGGACAGCGGCGAAACGGTTCTCCACGCGCAAAGCGTTGCCGAAGGCCCGACGATTGACGGTGTTCTCGACGAGGACATCTGGGACGAGGCGGTGCCGTTCGACGCGTTTGTCCAGCAAGTGCCCGACACCGGGACGCCCGCCAGCGAACGCACGGTGGTGCGGATTCTCTTTACCGACACGAAATTGTATTTCGGTGTGTGGGTCTACCAGACCGACGTGAGCACGGTGCTGGCCAATGAGCTGCGCTACGACCAGCCTCAGATGCACCGGCAGGACGACACCATCGCCATCATGCTCGATACGTTCCACGACCATCGCAACGGCTACGAGTTCTTATTCAACGCACTGGGGACTCGGGGCGACTGGGCCTGCACAGAGGAAGGGCGTCACTGGAACCGCTTCTGGGATCCAGTATGGGACGTTGCCACCAAACGCAATTCCGACGGTTGGACCGCTGAAGTGGAGATTCCCTTCAAGAGCATCCGCTATCGGAACGACGGCGGTCGCTGGGGCATTAACATTCGGCGGGCCATCCTGCACCGCAACGAGTGGGTCCATGCCACGGCGATATCGCCGGCCTACGCCCATCCAGATCAGGGCATAGGCCAGCTCTCGGCAGCCGCCGATCTCTACGGGCTCGAGGGGATCAAGGGGGGACGCAGTGTGGAGATCAAGCCGTATATTTCGGTCGACTCCAGCGCCGAGGTGCCGGGACTGGATCGATCGCAGTCGGGATTCGAGCCCGGGGTTGATCTGAAGTACGGGTTCACTCCGAGCCTGAACCTCGACCTGACGTACAACACCGACTTCTCGCAGGTCGAGGTCGACGAACAGCAGATCAACCTGACCCGTTTCAGCCTGTTCTTCCCGGAAAAGCGCACGTTCTTCCAGGAAGGGCAGGGGATTTTCGACTTCGGCGTGCGCAACGGCGCCTACCGGGTGCTGCCGTTTTTCAGTCGCAGGATTGGCCAGGAAGACGGCACGCCGGTGCCGATCGACGGTGGTGGTCGCCTCACCGGCAAGTTGGGCGACTACAGCGTTGGTGTTCTCGGCCTCCGGACGGCGCAGGAGGAGCCCCATGTGCGTAATGATTTCTCGGCGGTCCGCATCAAGCGCGATGTCCTCGGTCGCTCTAGCGTCGGGATGCTGTTCACTGATCGTCGGTCAGCTGGCGGCGATGCCGCCAATCAAGTCTTCGGGTTGGATGCTAACGTAGCCTTCGGGGCGCGTAACAAGCTCGACCTATTTTGGGTGCAGAGCACCAATGATCAGGGCCTCGGCAGCTCTTCGGCATACCGGGCACATCTGTTGCTGGAGAACGACCTGCTGGGATTCGAGACCGATTGGATGCGGGTAGGCGACGCGTTCGATCCGCGGGTCGGGTTTGTACAGCGTCGCGGCATGAACCGTCGCTACATCAAGGCGCAGATAAGTCCGCGTCTCCGACGGTTCGGTATTCGGCGCGTCTTTCTGCGGACAGAACTCGACCACGTCGAAGATCTGGAGGGCAGCCTGGAGACACGGATCTGGAAGGAAAGCTTGACACTTCAGTCCGAGGGTGAGGACAACTTGACGTTTAGCTGGCAGACCTCGGACGAGCTGATCCGGCAACCGTTCTTGGTTGCCGGAGTGCTGCCGGTGTCGCCGGGCAGCTACGGGTTCGACGATTGGCAGCTCCGCATCGGAACCTCACAGAGCCGGCGCCTGTTCGCCAACCTGCGTCTGCGGGGTGGCGGCTTCTTCGAGGGGTCGCGTACCGATGTAGGCGCTGACGCGTTCTTCAAGGCTAGCCGGCATCTTCTCGTTGACGCCGGCTACTCCAACAGCAGCATTCGCCTCCCCACCGGGGAGCTTGATGCAAGGCTCATGCGCTTCCGTGGCACCTTCGCCTTCAACCGGCAAATTTGGACGGCGGCCCTGGTGCAGTGGAACAGTGTGAGTCGCGAGCTGGGTGTCAACGCGCGACTGCGCTACACGTACCGGCCGGGCAGCGACATCTACGTGGTGTTCAACGAGCGTGCGATCAGCCCCGAGAGCGCCTGGTTGCTTCGCGAGCGCAGCCTGATCGTGAAATGGATCTACCTGCTCCGACTGTAGCTCCGCAACGGCCCGGTGGTTTCCGTATCAGGTCAGTTCGCGTATATAGCGGCGCTGGCTACGTCTCGGCATGCTCCTGCGTGCGGAGCCGTGGTCGATCATCTGAAACGCAACCTCCGCGGACTCTGGCTCGCTCCTCACGGCTGCCTCCTACCTCGGTGCCGACCAAATTGCGTTGCCGTCAGCATCGCAGATGGCTCCCATAGGGATACTGGCTTGGTCGGTTCCGCGTGAGTCTTAGATGGTCGCCCATATAATACGGTTGCCAGTATCGTCAGCGAACCGCAGCGCCCACCCGATGTCGAGCTGACCCATGGAGACTCGGGGGTTGGAGCGATCCGGTCTGTCATAGAAGCCGAGCAGCAACCCGTTCCCTGCTACCAAGCCAACGCTCCCGACATTGTCCGGTCAGCTCAGTATCAGTGACGCTCTCGTACCCTGTCGGTCCAAGAACAGACTGGCACGTAGTTCACCAGCCGGGTCATTGAGGAACAGCCCGTTCTCGTTGACCTGGGCGCGTGCGGTCCCTGTCTGGTCACGGGAAACGACCCCAGCGCCGCTCATCGCGGCCCGTCTGGTCCCTTTATCGTCGAAGTATTGGACGCTGGTGTCATCCATCTGAGCGCGGATATTCTGGTCGTTGTCGGCGAAGACAAGTCCGGCCAGCCCAAGTGCTACGAACCCGTTGTCACCTTCAACACTGACACCGAAGTCCACCGAACGAGCGCGGTGATCACCGTTCTCGTCAACCACTCGGAACTCCCGCGCCTCGATCACTTCCGGAATCTCCTGCGGCAGCACCGCACCCACCAGCGCAACGGCGAGCAGCACCGCCACCACGCCAGCACCGGCGAGTTTCAGCCTGCGGTTGTCGCGCTCTAGCTTCCCTACCCTGGCCACCAGCTCTCGAACATCCCGGTCACTCACGTCTGCACCTCTCGCTTTGGTTAGCTGGCTCGGCAACCGGGACAGACTACGAGCCGGAGCGAGATTCAAAAGGGAGAAAACCCCGGATCGGTGCACTGGGAAGCGAACCTCGCCGGCCTCTGTACGGTCTGCCTAGCTCAGCTCACGGGGCGACAGGAAGCGTTCTGCTCGTAGCAGTGCCGGATGGCATGGAACCGCAGGTATGCGGGGGATGAGCTATCGCTCGTCAAGCCAGCGCAATAAGCGAACACGCGCAGTCGCTAGGAGCGATCTCCTGGCTTTACTCCTCGAACAGGACCTCGGCCACCATGCCGTCAACGAACGATACCGTCATCGCGTCGCGGCCAACATACTCCCACTCCTCTTTCTGGCCTTCCGCTGTGAGCCGCCTACGCTTGTTCACCGGCTCCCCGAACGCATACAGCAGCATGTCGGGCTTCATGCCGATCTCTAGCGTCTTGGCGTCCAACTTCGCGATGAGATCAGGTGTCCATTCCGGGTGCTGCTCGGCAAGCTCGGTGATCGGGCCGAAAGAGAACGCCTCCTTTAGTAACGTCTCGAACTTCGGTATGGCATCGGAGGCGAGCCACTTCTTGTAGTCCTTGCCCATGTCGATGATGACATCGGCGCCGAAGGGCTCCGTCTCAAACTCAACGCGGATCTCGTCGCCCACGTAGTGCAGCTTCTTGATGTAGACGACCGTACCAGCGGGAAGCACCTGAACCTCGGCTGTGCGGCCCCCGAGGAAGTTGGTGAAGTGGTCCTGCATGTCCTCGATCGTGTGGGTTTTTACCGTGCCTGTCTGGTAGTAAACGCCCTCTTCTGACACATGGATGATCTTGCTGTTCCTCGATATCAGGTTGTGTTTGACGCGAGGTACCGAGACTCGGAGCGTGCCTTCCCTTCCCTTGTACACACTGTCGAGGGTGCCCTTCCACGACTGGGCGTCGACCACCGACGGGACCAAAAGCGAGGCGATGGCGAGAGCTAGGTAACCGATGCAAGCCCAGCGCGGAAAGAGGGTCGGCAATCGCACTTCACACACTCCTGCGGAAGCACGGCGAGCATTGCCGGTTTGCGCGCCGCCCGTGCGAAACAGGTAGTCGGCCCGCAAGGACCCTACCAAGCACGCGAACGCCCTACCAGCGGGAGACCCGATACGGCGCTGGCGGATTTAATCCGTGGACACACCGGAACTCCTGTATCTAGTTTTACCGCAGATTCGCATGTCCCTTCGCTTCCGTAGAAACCGAACAGCTCGCGATGTCCCGCTCCGGGACCGAGAAGTTGTATATCGACCTCACCTGCCACGGGTGTCGATCGATTCGTTGAGGCTCGACCCCCGAGATTATCATCCTGGTGATGGTGCCGAAGCGGTAGAAGCGATTCCATAAGCCGATGGCACCAAACCAGTGGTCTCGCCGACGAG
>Ga0315339_1002521_pt1 | contig 13822 bp, 11 predicted proteins | sample ASW17metaG_FD_204514 | JGI IMG/M metagenome (GOLD analysis project Ga0315339, IMG submission 204514) | Ammonia-oxidizing marine archaeal communities from Pacific Ocean, United States - ASW #17 | ecosystem: Environmental > Aquatic > Marine > Oceanic | place: USA: California | collected 2016-12-05
ACACCCATGAACAGGTCGAAACAGCCTCGACCGTCGACACGTAGGAGCAGGATCCCTTGACGCCACAGCGACAGTTGCAGGTTTTGGCGTCGCAGGACGAGCGCCCGAACTTCCGGATGCCGGACACTGACGATTACCCGAAAGGGCCAGCAATCGGCCGGGCGATCCCCGATTTCGCATTGCCGGATCAGCAGGGGAATCAGGTGCGCTTTAGCGAGGTACGCGGCAAAAGCCAGGCGCTCGTCATGTTTCATCGGTCGGCGCGCTGGTGACCGTTCTGCCGCACGCACCTCGTGGAGTTGCAAGCGCACAAGGCTGACTTCGACGCGGCCGGAATCAAGCTGTTCGCGATCAGCTACGATACGGTGGAGGCGCTCGGCGCGTTCGCGGAAGCATACGAAATCGAGTTCCCGATCCTCTCGGACGCGGATTCGAAGGTCATCCGTGATTTCGGGATTTTGAACACGCTGGTCAAACCCAATGAGACGGAGTACTACGGCATCCCCTATCCGGGCTCCTACCTAGTGGACAGCGACGGGCTGGTCGCAGCGAAGTTCTTCAATCGCCAGTACCAGGTGCGCGAGACAGCGCTGGTCATGATGCGCGATGGTTTTGGCCTGCCGATCGACCCAGCGCTCCTGAGTCATGCTGAGGTCAGCGACGGCACGGGGGTCTCTGTTCACGCGGAGCTGATGACCAAGTTGCTGCGTCCCCGCCAACGCTCGCTGATCTACGTCACGTTGGAGCTAGACGAAGGGTTGCACGTGTACGGCGAGCCGACGCCAGACGACTACGTGAAGACAGAGGTTGCAGTATCGGGCACCGAGGGACTCACCTTCGGCGGGCCCCGATTCCCTGAGACCCACCCGTTCACCATCGAGGGCATCGACGAGGAGTTCCACACCTACGATGGCAAGGTGGAGATCGTGGTGCCCGTGGTGAGCGGGATCCGCGAAGAAGGTATGGCGCAGATCGAGGTCAAGGTGAGCTACCAGGCGTGTACGGACGCGATGTGTTACATCCCGCGCACCGAGACACTGGCCCTAGAGCTCTCAACCGCACCAAACGTCGCAAAAGTGGTGGACTAGGCGAACGGGCCCTCCATACTTCGCAACGCCCTCATCAGCGTGAACCTTCAGGAGCTGAAGTCAACTCGCTCCGCGCAGGCGCCGCACATGACTTGACGGCGCAGTAGACGGAGTGACAGTACCGCGCTAGCGTCATTCGCAAGCCAGCGATCGAATCATCGGGGAGGGAAACGGATGGGTAAGGTCACAAGCCTGGGACACGTAGGGATCTTCGTCAGTGATTACGCAATGATGCGTGATTTTTACACGCGGGTGCTCGGATTCACGATCACCGACGAGGACGAGTCGCGAGGCATGTGCTTCCTGTCCGCGCAGCCGGAGGCGGAGCACCATGAGATCCTGCTAGCGGGTGGGCGCAAAGAAGCCAATGGGCCACCGCAATTGCAGCAGCTTTCATTCCACACGGATAGCATCCAGTCGCTGCGCGAGTTCCGAGAAGCGTTCGCGCAAGAGAAGGTCGCGATCACCTCTGAGGTGACCCACGGGAACACGGCGAGCGTGTACTTCAATGATCCTGAGGGAAACCGGCTCGAGGTCTACTACACGATCCCTGTGGACTGGCCGCAGCCGTTCCGTCAGCCCATCGATTTCTCGCTGGATGACGAGGGATTGCTGAAGCAGATCAATGATCTAACCTTCGGCGCTCCCACCGCGGGTTAGCCGCGGATCGCGAACCAAATCCACATGCGCTCCGACAGCGTCAGATGCTAGCGGGGCTAATATACCCCACCTTTCGCCAACGACCAGCATGGTGTTTTCGATTGACGATCCCACTGCCCCCTTATCCTAAATCGTGTTTCTCGTGTTTCACCCGAAGGGACGAGTCGTTCATGTTGCATTTGGGTCGCCATCGACCGCTGCAACGGGGGTCAGGCACGGCCAACGAGCAGCAGGCCGGTCCCGGCAATGGAGATTGACACACCCGCGACGATGCGCACGGTAAAGGTTTCGAGGCTGCGGTTGAAGATGAACGAGAGGAAGAGGCTGAAGACCGAGGCGGTCCGCTGCAGCGGCGTGACCACGGAGACAGGGGCGATGGCGAGCGCCAGGAACCGGAACATCTGGGCCATGAAGCTGGTGGTGCCGCCGGAGATAAAGTAGCCAACGGAAGAGCGGTCGAGCTGCCTGAGCTCCGTCAGACGGCCTGGCAAGAGTAGTAGCAGGGCCAACGCGAACCCGGCGGTAGCGTAGGCGATGAAACCGCCAAGGATGCCTAGGCCGGAGTCTTGAAGAGCATACCGGATGATGATGGGAGTGGTGCCATGCGCGAGGGCACCCATGAGGCCAAAGAAGTATCCCTCGCCCTGCTTGGGGGCGAACGCGGGTAGCGATCGGCGGCGAGGTGCTGCATTCAAGTTGACGCTGGGCGTGGAAGCAACCGTGGCGGTGACGGGCTTGGGGGTGCTCCGTTGGTGCACCATGGCGGGGCCGATGAGGATGAGTCCAATGCCGACGCCCATGACCAGTGTGACTTGTTCGTCGAGGAAAAGTAGGGCGATCAGCAGGGTGTACGGCAGCGTGAGCGCGCGGATCGGCCCGACGCGGATTGCGCCGATGGCGGCGATGGCACGGTAGTTGCACCAGCGACCGATGCCGAAGTGGATGATCCCGGCGAGGGCGAGCAGGAAGAATGCGGTGATGGGTAGCTCGCCAAAGTCGAACAGCTGGCCGGTGACGAGCGCCGCAACGAGGAACATGGGCACACCGAGCAAGACGGTGATGGTGGCGCCGAGCGACGAGGATGCGCCAGCAACGCCACGACGAATGGTGACGACGTTAAGGCTGAAACTGAACGCTGAGAGCAGCGCGAAGACCATCCCGAGCATGGGGCCTCCTGCGGGCCGAGCGCCGCTCGCCTAGTTTGCGGTGCGCAAAGCGAGCGTACCGCAAGAGCCCCACGGCCGCACAGCCGTGGGGCTCTTGCGAGTCGCAGGCTCGGGAGGAGTGAGTCTGCGGCGGGGTCGATGATCGCTACGAGAGTCCGAGTTCGCTCCAGCGCGACGCGACCTTGTCCATGAGCTCCATGCTGGGCTTGGCGATAGGCGGTAGCGGGTGCTTGTATTCCTTGAAGCCAAAGGTGGCGTCGAAGCCCATCCCATGGGTTGGCGGGATGAATTCGACGGTCCCAGGGTACGGTGTCTGTTCGGGGTACTCCGCGCCCATGAACATGTGCTGCTCCGGCGTCACAGACGAGACGATCCGCCAAAGCACGTCGTTCCAGTCGCGCACGTCGCAGTCCTCGTCGACGACGATCACCCAGCGATAGCGCATGTGTTCGTAGGCGGCATCGATGATCTGCTTCGGTTGTTCAGCCGCGGTGATCTCCGCGCGAATGATGAGGAACCCGGAACGGCCGGCGTCGGCAAAGAACACTTCTTTGATGTTGGTGTAGCCGGATTTGCTGATCAGGGTATTCAGTAGCGTGTTGGACCGCATGAGCGGGCGGGGGTAGTCCTCGATGCGATTACACGTGAGGCCAAACGACAGCGGGTTCGTGCGGTGGGTGATCGCGGTGATTTTGACCATGAACGATGACGGGCACTGGTTGTAGAAGCCGGTCGATTCACCGTGGGGACCGTCGTTAACGCGTTCGTAGGGGACGACAAAGCCTTCGAGGATAGTCTCGGCGTTGGCGGGCACGAGGAGATCGTTGGTCTCGCACTTGACAAGGTCCACGGGCCTTCCGGCCCATGCGCCGGCAGCGTCGTACTCCATATAACCGTTCGCGTCTGCGGGGATCGCCGTGCCGGCGGACAGGGTCAGCAGGGGATCCATGCCCAAGACAATCGCGCACGGCGTAGGGAGGCCGTTCTTCTCGTTGTCCAGGATGTGCGCTGCGCCGTTGCGGTCGCCGATACCACCGTAGCCTGAGCCCAATGGCGCATCCGCGCCGACGGCCCAGTTGCCCATGATCTCAACAGTGGTGGTGTTCTTGTCGAGGATCATGGACCGGTACTGACCCATGTTTAGGTTCCCGTTTTTGGGGTCACGGGTTACGAATCCCGCCGTTGTCGCGATGTAGCGACCTCCGTCTAACTCGTGCCATTTGGGAGTAGGGAACATGTCGAGGTCCACGTCCTCGCCCATGATTTTGACATCTTTCACCGGCCCGGTTTCGACCTCTTTCGAGGCGAGTCGATTGGTCATTCCCTCTTGGATGATGTCCCGCAGGGATTCCCAATTTGGCTCGCCGTTGAGGGCAACCGCGAGCTGATCCTCTCGGTACATGACGTTGGCAATCAAGGGCATGCCTGGGTAGTCCTTGACGTTGTCGAACCACATACCGGGGGCTTCCTTGATGAGTCCGCGATAGGCGATGGCGCCAATTTCGGCATCCCAATCGACCTCGGCGCTGATGTGTTTCAGCATTCCTCGGTCTTCCAACTTCTTCAGATATCCCCGCAGGTCGTCGTAACCAACGCTTGCTCGCTTTTCGGTGGTCATGGGGTTCACTCCTCGTTTCTGATGGTGCAGCGACCGCCGGCAGGACGCCAGCGGTCGCAATCGCGTGCGGTGTTACTCCACGCCGTAGATGGCCTTGAGCAGGTTACGGCCCTCGTCGGTGAAGGTCTCGCCACTCTTGAGTAGCTCTGCGAGCTCTACGGGGTCGCCGTAGCCGATGTCCAGTCCGGCAACCGCGGCCCGTGACGCAAACTCCGGATCCTCTATCGTCGCTTTGAATGACTCACGCCACACCTGCAATATTTCGTCCGAGGTGTCGTCCGAAAGTATGAACATTCTAAGGAACTCGTTGACTGCGACTCCCGCCTTGAAGGCCGATTGCTGCTCGTCCGTCGCTTTGATGACGTCAAAGATGTGGGGCGGTTGTTTCGCGCCGATCGCATCCAGCCAGTCTTGTGCGATGGGGACGTTGTACCAGAAGAGCGGCACGAGGGAATTGTTCTCAATCCACTCCGGGAATAGGTCCTGGACCGAGGTGAAGTTACACGCGGGCGTCCCGGTCAACTCTCCCCTGTCGACGGCGGCCTGAATCTCCGAGGTACCACCGTAGCCCGTAATTACCTTCATCGGGCCGCCCAGGTACTCGATGGTAGACATGCCTATGGCATATCCACCAAGGGCCGACACGCCGCCCGTGGCAGTCTCACCGCTGGCGACCAACTCTGCCCAGGTCGCGGGGCCACCCTTCTTGGCGCAAAAGGCGTTGTGCGTCGGAGCATAAGTCGGTGATCCAACGAGTTTGGAATTGAATGCGTCGAAGCCCTTCACATCCCCGCCAACCAGCTCCGGTAGCATGAACCGGCCACTGGGCATGGGGTTAACGGTAAGGCCGTCCGGATCGGATGCCGTTACGTACTGCAACGCGCGAAGCCCACCCGAACCGGGCAGGTTCTGGACGACGAATTTGGGGTTACCGGGGAAGTGCCTCGGAGCAATGGAAGCGAACATGCGCGAGACCTGGTCATATCCACCACCTGGCGAGAATCCAACGACAATCTTGACCGTGTTGCTCGCGAAGACGGCCTCGGCGTCGAATGACGGAACCGGCGTCGCTGTTGGGGGAGCCGGGGTTGGTGTCGCTGGCCGAGGCGTCGGGGTTGGCGCACCAGGCACCAACGTGGGCGTAGGCGTGGCCGTTGCGGCCGGCGGTGGCGTGTTGGTCGGCCTTGGCTTTGGTGTGGGTGTGGGGTCACTGCCACAGGCGGCCAGTAGTAGGCTGAGCAGCGTCACGCCGATAAAAGCCACCCTGAGCTTTCTCATCGTCAACTTCCTCATAGTTACCTCCCTCGCTCCGGGGGCTCCCGGAATGGCTCAGTCCCAAACGACGTCGGCGTGGGCCGAGTGATGGACGGGTGATATACCACTTCGTCGCGTTAGTCAATTCCACGCGCATGGGTTCAGCAATCCATCGATAGGAGCGGACGCGCCGATTCATCGCACAAGGGCGCGCAGCACCGAAGTTGACGCGTGTTTGGCGCGGGGATAGGCTGGCCAAGCCGCGAGTGACGCAAGCTCGTGAGCGTCACCCATAAGACGATTTCCCAGGAGCGAAGCTGATGACTGAAACTCATGACCGCGTGGCATACACCGATATGCGTGATTTCATTGAGCTACTCGACAAGAACGGGCTCGTACACCGAGTGACGGCGGAGGTTGACCCCGTGCACGAGTTGGGTGCCGTCGCCGCACGATCGCTGAACCGCCAGGGCCCGGCGATCATTTTCGAGAACGTGAAGGGCTACCCGGACAAGCCCATGGTCGTGAACCTGCTATCCACGACGGAGCAGGTTGCGTTGGCGTACGGCACGGAGGCCACGGAGGAGAAGATCCAAGCGGCCGTGGTGCGCGGCATGGATCACCGGATCCCCTCGGTGGAGGTCACGGAGGCGCCGTGTAAAGACGTCGTCCTCATGGGCGACGACGCGGATTTGAACTTCATTCCTACACCGGTCTGGCACGAACACGATGGCGGTCAATACCTGGCGACCACGGCCGGGGTGGTCACGCGCGACCCGCTGACCGGGATCCTGAACGTCGGTCTTTACCGAACGATGATCGTGGACAAACAGACTATGACCATGTCCGGCGGCATCCGCGGGCGCTCGTCATCCACGGGACCAGGCGGCGGCGATCACATGTTGGACAACGAGGCGGCGGGGCGGCCAACGCCGATCGCGATCATCATGGGAACCGACCCGCTGGTCACGTTAGCGGCAGGTAGCCCGGTGAGGCCAAACGGGGGCGAACTCGAGGGTTCGATGGAATACGAGGCGGCGGGCGGTTGGCGCGGAGAGGGAACGAAGCTCGTCAAATGCGAGACCAGCGATCTGTTGGTACCCGCCGACGCCGAGGTGATCATCGAAGGTGAGGTGGTGCCCAACGAGCGACACCCCGAGGGCCCGCACGGCGAGTCCACCGGTTTCTACGGCGAAAACAAGGAAGCATTCGTCATCAAAGTCAAGGCGATCACCCACCGCAAAGACCCTCTCACGTACGGCCTAATCTGCTTGCGCGTTGAAGACTACCCACGCCAGTTGCTGCGCTCGGGCTCGATGCAATCGCGGCTGGTCGCGCAGACGGGCATGACGAACATCCGAGAGGTGTACTTTCCAGAAGTCGGACGTCGCGGGATGCTGATTGTGTCGGCGGAAATCACGGCCAAAGAGCAACCGCGCGAGATCATGGAGGCGATCTGGAACGCCGAGGCGTGGCGATGGATCATCGTGGTGGACGATGACTGCGACGTGCGCGATTGGGAAGACGTGATGTGGCGGGTGGTTTCGGCCGCGGAGCCGGACAACGACGTGTTCCCCGGCATGGAGTTCATCGCCGACCCACGACCGCGGGGCGAGGTGGATTTCATCGCACCGCGCCGCGGCATGGGCATTGACGCGACCCTGAAGTTCAAGTTGAACGATTTCCCACCAGTCAACAAGGTGAGCCGCGAGCTGACGGCGAAGGTCGCTGCTCGTTGGGACGAGCTAGGCCTGCCGTAGGCGGCGACCATGTCCATCGATCTTGGCAAGCAACTGCCCGATGACCTGTTTCACGAGCTGTCCGGCATTGATCCGTCGGAGCAGGGTGGCAAGGCGATTCCTATCTTGTCCGTCGACGCGGACGGGTGGGCGCACCCTGCCCTACTGAGCTATGGTGAGGTCGGCGCGCGCGACCGTTCGACGCTGCGCGTGATCACGTTCGAGGGCACGAAGACGACACAGAACTTGCGCCGCAACGGACTGCTAACGCTGCTGTTCATCGATGAGACGCAGACCTACTACGTGAAAGGCAAGACCAAGGAGATACCGGCGGCACGTGTGGGCGGCGGGCCGGGACACGCCTACATGGACATGGCGATCGCGCACGTGCTGTCTGATGCTCCAGGGGCAGGGGAAGAGGGCGCGCAGATCACATCGGGCATCATGTTCAAGTGGTAACGCACGTGCATCCGCGCGTGGGTTGAGCGACAAGAAGAGCGACATGCGAAGAATCATCGTCGGGATCAGCGGGTCATCGTCCCCCATATACGGCATCCAGACGCTCAAGACGTTAAGCGCAATGCCTGACATCGAGACGCATCTGGTGCTGTCCGAGGGCGCGCACCTCTCGATCAAGTACGAGGCGCCGGAGTGGCAGATTCCTGACATCGAGGCTATGGCGGACATCGTCCACGATCCGCGCAATATGGCGGCGGCCGTCTCGAGTGGATCGTTCAAGACCGACGGTATGGTGATCGTGCCGTGCTCGATGAAGACTCTAGCCGCGCTGGCTCACTCGTACAACAGCGATCTGATCGTACGAGCGGCAGACGTTTGCCTGAAAGAGCGACGTAAGTTGGTAGTCGTGGCTCGAGAGACGCCGCTGCACCGAGGGCACCTGCTGAACATGCTAGCGGTGACGGACATGGGCGGGATCATCCTGCCACCTATCCCTGGCTTTTACACGCAACCCAAATCAATCTCAGATATCGTGAACCACACCGTGGGTAAGGTGCTCGACCTGCTCGGCGTCGAGAACGACGAGTTCAAGCGTTGGACGGGCGAGGAGCCCGCAGAAACCTAGCCATTGGGGCTAGAAGGGCACAGGCACCTGGTGCGCGAGCGTGACCTCGCTGCGTTCGGCAGAGGACTGGCGCACGGCGAGGATCACCTCCAAGCTGGCCATCCCCCATCGAGCGTCGGGGAAGGTCGGCCGGTCCTCGGCGAGCGCATCACGCAACTCCGATAACTCTCCACGCCCGCGATTCCGTGTCTCCATAACGACTTCGTTGCGGCCCTTCTCGTCGTAGACGTATAGGCCATCCGGCGACTGGCGGATGTCGCCGCGCTCGCAACTGGCCAACGTAAGCCCGAAGAACGGCTGGTGGCGGCTGGCCTCAGGAGGGGGTGCGGCTTCGCCGTCGAACCGCGTCGCGGCCCACGCATACTTAATGGCTGGATCAACAGCATCAGAGAACCGTTCGCGCTTGGCCTTGCCGGGGTCTTGTTGCTGCCCGCCCTCGCCGATACCCCAGGTGAGCTCGGTGATGTCGAAAAACCCATAGCCGTTGAAGACCATCGTCGCAACGACGCCGTCCTCGAACTCCAAGAACGCCGTGTAGTTGCCCTCGGCGTCCGGGAACTGCGAGTTCCAGCGCCCCGCAATGGCACGTACACTCTTGACCATGCCACCGCCGATCCCTCGGATGATGTCGGTCTGGTGCGGGCCTTGCCGATACAGGACGCCACCGCCGGTCGCAACGTCCACTTCAGAACCCAGACGTGGCTGGCCAGATATCCAGGGCTTGTACTCCCACGTGTTGAGCTGCACCAGGCGGCCCAGTTCACCGCCAGAGACCACCTCGCGCATCTTGCGGATGGGCGGATCGAAGATTTTCGAGTGACCTTGCACGTAGCGCACGCCGTTGCGCTCAACAGCGTCCACCATGGTCTGGGCTTGCTCCAGCGAAAGGGCCATGGGCTTTTCGTTGATGACGTGTTTGCCGCTCTCGGCAGCCATGATGGTGTGCTCGGCGTGAAACATATTCGGCGTGCAGATCCAGATGGCGTCAACGCTGGGACTCGCGCACATGGCCTCGACGCTCGTAAACGTCTCCACGTCGTAATCGCTTGCTACGCGGTCCAACGGTTCCTGGCGCACGTCGGCTACGGCGGTCAGCTTGACGTTGGGCACCTTGTCGACGTTGCCCAAGACCGTCCGCGATACGCTTCCCAACCCGGCGAGGCCAACGTTCAGCGTGGGTGCCATTGAGCCCTCCAAGCCCGCGATGTTCCGCCATCCGCCGGCGGCGATCGCTTTCCGGCGGCGGTGCGCATGGTATCGTATCGCTACAGCCATGCTCGTATTAGCGTTCGCGTTGGGCACAGGAGTCGACGATGATCTCAGCCGAAGAGAATGAACTGCTGACCGCGGTGGGCCCGGGCACCCCTGGGGGCGAAATGCTTCGCCGCTACTGGCACGTAGTGTGCCCAGTGGGGGAGTTGTCAGGCGACCAGCGAACACGCCGGGTGTTGCTCTTGGGCGAGAAGTTGGTCGCGTACCGGGATCGCAGCGGCACGTACGGATTACTGGAAGAGCGCTGCGCCCACCGCAACGCGTCGCTGTACTACGGCTACGCCGAGGAGACAGGGCTCAGATGCTCCTACCACGGCTGGATGTACGACAAGACAGGCGCGTGCATTGAGCAACCGTTCGAACCGAAGCAGGAATCGACCCGCGAGGCTTTCCACCACACGGCCTACCCGGTTCAGGAACTCGCTGGTTTGCTGTTTGCCTATATGGGCCCGCAGCCCGCACCGCTGCTGCCACGCTGGGACGTGCTAGCGCGGGGCGATGGCACGCGGGTCCTGGAGGTCCACCCTGATCTGGATTGCAACTGGCTTCAGTGTCAGGAGAACTCGCTGGACCCGGTCCATACGCACTTCTTGCACAACCGGCGCATGGTGGAAAAGGGCCTGTGGGGAACGAGGGCGCTGCGCGCACCCCAGCGCTACTCGTTCCAGCAGTTCGGGCTTGGCATCGTGAAGAAGCGGGTGTTCGGCGACGACGGCGACGTTGCATGGGCGCAGCTCGGCCACCCGGCGGTCTTCCCCAACATTTTGCGCCACGTGATCGAGCGCCCAGGCCCTGGCGGAGTGGCGGACACCGATTCGATCTCCGCACTGCCCATAGACCTGCAAATCCGCGTGCCACGAGACGACACGCATACGCAGGTCTATGTGATGTATTTCACTCCCAACGAAGACGGACAGGACGACCCGTCTGCGTTCACACCCGAGGTTGATTACATCGAAACTAAAGACGCGGCAGGCAATTTCCATCTCACCAGCTTTCCGAGCCACGATGAGATGGCCTGGGAGACGCAGGGGCCCATCACGGACCGCACCAGCGAACGCTTGGGGGTGTCCGACACGGGGATCGTGATGTGGCGGCGCTTGCTGCACGAACAGATTGATGTGGTGCAAGACGGCGGCGAGCCCATCGCCGTGTTCCGAGACCTGGCTGAGGACGCGATCATCGACCTCGGCCCCTCGCGCAAGTGGAATGGTGAGCGTTGGGTTACCAAAGAATGGGGCGGCTGGGGCGAAACTCGGGTGTGGGAGAGTCCGCCGGTGAGCCTCACCCGCTAGCGTTCAAGTACGAGTCCTCACGGCGTTGGAATCAACCGGCAGGCTGCGCTGCTGGGGTTCGAGGTGTCGGCGATGACCAGCAAGCAGGACCGCGAGAAGCTCCGCGAGCAGGTGGCAACATCGTGCAGGATCATCGGGATGCGAGGCGTGACGCGTGGGTCGTTCGGCCACGTGAGCGCGCGGGTGCCGGACTCCGACCTAGTGCTCATCAAGGCGAAGGGGCCGGAAGAGGAGGCGCTGGAGTTCGCCGAGCCGAAGGACATCATCACAATCAATCTCGCGGGTGAAGTACTGGAGGCGCCCGACGGGCTGACGGCGCCCAACGAGACGGCTATGCATCTGGCGGTGTTCCGCGCGCGGCCCGAGGTCGGCAGCGTGATCCACTCACACCCCGATTGGGTCGTGGTGTTGACTGCATGCGATCTGCCGCTGGTGCCAATGTACGGTGGATACGACCCGCCGGGCATGCGAATGGCGGCCGACGGCATCCCGGTCTATCCCAACAGTGCAACGATCGTAAATGACACGCTGGGCGCAGCGTTCCAAAACGTGATGGGCGCGAAGGACGCGTGTTTGCTCCGAGGCCATGGGCTGACGACGGCGGGCCGCGGTGTCGAGGACTGCACATCGCGGACGCTGACGATCTACGAGCTCGCCAGACTCAACTATCTGGCCTACGCCGTAGGCAGACCGCGCCCGATCCCGGACCAGGACCTCGCCGAATACGAACGGCGCCAACGCGAGAACCCGCGAGGCGATCGCCGATCACAGACGGGCGAATCGCCGTTCTGGCGCTACAACAAAAAGTTGCTGGCACGTCAGCTGGGTCTAGGTTAGACAGCGAACGGCGTAAGGGCGAACTGACCGAGAGCGCCTGTAAGCCGGATTCTGTACCCCGGCGGGCCGGGGTGACGGTCATCTATCTTGGCCCAATGTTCCCACGAGGCTCGTGCGGCCGACCCGGAAACGCGGTCAGGCGCCGCTGCCCGCCGAGGCGGGCATGTTTCCCTATTTGGCCTTGCTCCGGGCGGGGTTTTCCAGCGTCCCGATTCACACCGGGACCTGGTGCGCTCTTACCGCACCGTTTCACCCTTGCCTGTGGCCTGACGAGTCAGGCCCATCGGCGGTCTGGTTTCTGCGGCACTTTCCATCGCCTCGCGACGCCTGGGTGTTACCCAGCACCCTGCCTGTAAGGAGTCCGGACTTTCCTCTCCGACGTGTCGGAGCGACCGCCCGGCGCTCTCGGTCAGGTCCAGTATACGAGTTGCCGAGTTCTAGCCGGAAGCGAGTTCGACTCGCGGGCGCCGATCACGGACGACAACCTTGCTGACCAGAGTGCGCAGCACCTCCTGGCGCTCGGTGACGTCCAGATCGTCCCATAGGTACAAAAGCCGCTCGCGGCTCGCCTCGGCCAGTTGGTGCACGCCCGCAGAACCGGCTTCGGCCAAGGCGAGTTGCGCCTGGGCGGCGTGCGTGGCAGCAGCTGATTCGACAGTGGCGACACGCAGTTGGGCGAGCGTCAGGCCGCCTGACGCGGCGCGCTCGACGACCACCTCGTAGCGGCGCGCGATGGCGGCGAGACGCGAAGCAATCTCGGCATGGACGACGGCTGCTCGGCCATCGTCGTGACGCTCGCTCGCGACTGGCGTGCCATCGTCCTCATCGGTCGCAGGCGCTGACGCAGCTTCGCGCAACTCGGCGAGGACTGCGTCTTCCAGATCGGGCGCACCCACGGTGCGGTACTCGCACTGGTTGCGGTTGATCCGTGATTGGCACTGGTAATAGCGATACTCAGCCCGGGCGCGCTCGCCGTCTTTGCGGCGCCAGGTCTGGCGTCGGGTAACGCCCATCATGCGCTGGCCACAGTAGCCACAGTAGATGATGCTCGAGAGGAGGAACGGCTCTCCCTTGGCATTGCGCCTCGCGGGGCTCCGGCTTTGCATCTTCTCCTGGACCTGGCGATAGACGCCGCGGTCGACAATGGCTTCGTAGCTTGCGGGCAAGCGTAGGCCGAAGCGCCGATACGTGCCGATATACGCGGTGTTACGCAGGATGTCCCGCACCGTGACCATGCTCCAACGTTGGCCACGACGCGTCCGGCGGCCAGCGTCATTGAGCCACGAGGCGACGGCGCGCACACCACCCGGATCGTTGGCGTAGCGGTCGTACATTTCGCGGACGACCTCCGCCTCTTTGTCGACGATGTGGAACGTGCCGTCCCAAATGATCTTGTACCCATACGGCGGCTTGCCCAAACCGAGGCCCTTTGCCGCCTTCGCCCGCATGCCTTCACGGATACGCTCGCGGCGTGAATTGGGGCCCTTCCCGGCACGGACGGCGCTCTGCAACGGATCAGGAAGGTCGGGATTCTCGCAAACGGTCTGGCAGGAAAGTGCGTCAAGCTCCAGGACGCGAGTGATCTTCTCGGGGAGCGACCCTCCGAGATGGTCTGCCGACGGGATGACGACCAGGTAGCCGAGACGCGAGTCCTCGATCTGTTTGACCATGGCGTCCCACTGAGGGCGCTCGGCGAGGGTCGCATCGTCTGAGAACGAGCCGTTGACGATATGCCCACCGGTTATGCAGTAGGCCTGATAGGCCTGCTCGAGCGCGTCTCGGGAGTCGGGTTTAGCCGGATCGTACGTG
>Ga0315339_1002522_pt1 | contig 13817 bp, 12 predicted proteins | sample ASW17metaG_FD_204514 | JGI IMG/M metagenome (GOLD analysis project Ga0315339, IMG submission 204514) | Ammonia-oxidizing marine archaeal communities from Pacific Ocean, United States - ASW #17 | ecosystem: Environmental > Aquatic > Marine > Oceanic | place: USA: California | collected 2016-12-05
CGAGAACGAACTTTGTGCTGTCCGGATCCGGCAGCACGAAACCTTCTGTCGCGTAGAACATCGGCCGGATGTAGAGTTCCGCATCTCGCGGACACCGACGCACGGCCGCGCGGGACAGTTCAGCAATCTCGTCGCTGGTCACGGACGGATTCAACCCCATGGCCTTCGCGGATTTCATGAGGCGCTCGCAATGGCGTTCAAGGTCGGGCACCAAGCCTCCAAATGCACGGGCGCCATCAAATGCCACCGATGACATCCAAAAGGCGTGGTCCATCGGCCCCGTGATCTTGGGGTTCTCGTCGTACCACTGCCCCTCACTGTAAAAGATGCCGGCCATGACCCTTATCCAGTCAGAATTGGCGATATGGCTATGTGCGCGAAGCCAAGAGCGCAGCATATCTCTGAACGACCGATTGTCCAGAAGTTCACAAGCCGGCCATATTTGGTGTGCCGAAGTAACATGCAGATGAGACAAGGATTTTCACCAGGAACAGTGATATGTCTGGCACGCGCCTTCGACTTCAGCGATACGAAATTCCGATCAGTTGGTTGATCTTTACTCCATAGCCGCACCCCTGCTGCGTCGCCTCGATCCCGAAACCGCCCATCGCATGACGATAGCGGGGCTTCGCGTGGCTCCGCGACCCCGGTCCACAGGCACCGATCCAGTGGTATTGCGAACAAATGTTATGGGTTTGGAGTTCTCCAATCCCATAGGCCTGGCGGCCGGTTTCGACAAGCATGCGGAGGTTCCTGACGCCTTGCTGGGATTGGGGTTCGGGTTCGTGGAGGTTGGCAGCGTGACGCCGCGACCTCAGCCCGGAAATCCCCGCCCGCGCGTATTCCGTCTCGAAGAAGATCATGCCGTGATCAATCGGTACGGCTTTAATAGCCAGGGGCTCGCTGTCGTGGCCGGCAGGTTGAGAAAGCGGCGCGAACAACCTGGCGTCGTCGGCGTGAATGTCGGCGCAAATAAGGCAAGCGAAGACCCGATTGCCGACTATGTCGAGGGTGTTGGCGAACTTACCGGCCTCGCTGCCTATTTTGTCATCAATGTATCCTCCCCCAACACACCGGGATTGAGAACATTGCAGGCCCGTGACTCCCTGGATGCGCTACTCGATCGTGTCCTTGCGGCACGTAGCAATGACGATGTGCAATATTCTGCTCCACTCGTCGTGAAAATTGCCCCAGATCTCTCCCCGGAGAATTGCCGTGATATTGCGGAGGTTCTACTTGTACGTGGCGTCGACGGTCTCATCGTTAGTAACACAACGACTGCGCGACCGACGATGCAGAGTATTTCTCGAGACGAAGCCGGCGGATTGAGTGGCGCGCCGCTATTTGAGCCGTCCACGCGGATTCTTGCAGAGATGTATCGGCTCACAGAGGGAAAGCTCTCCCTCATCGGGACCGGAGGTATCGCTTCGGGTCATGACGCATACCGCAAGATCAAGGCTGGTGCCAGCTTGGTCCAGCTATACACTGCCCTCATCTTCCAAGGCCCCCGGCTCATCGGTCAAATCAAGCAGGAGCTAGCGGATCTTTTGGCAGCAGACGGTTATGACAACGTTGCGCAAGCGGTTGGCGCCGATGCTGCAAATGAGTAGAAGGGGTCAAGACGATCAAACCACGCCGTGCAGAACCTTGGTCACGGCGATAATTCGGTTGAATGTGGAGTTTCCGTGACGACGTGTGGTTACTTGGGTGAGATGTGCACAAATTTTCGGTCCCTAATATGAGGCCGACCATCCACTCTTTAGCGCTCTTCTTTTATGCGGCCGGCACCTTGGTGGCCGGTCTGTGGATGGTGCAGGGCGACTTGGCATTGGCGCCTATCTATGCGGCGACCTCTGCTGGTTGCTTGTTCCTTGTCGCGGCGCTCGCCCATGAGACCTTGATCAGGCGGAGCGATCGTGACGATATTTTTGATGAGCTCGACACGCTTCAGCGCACGAATGTGGATCTGACCGCGCGCTTGGAAGAGGCGACGTTGGAGATCGAGTGCGTTAAGAAAGTCGTTGCTGAAGGTGACTGGAAGGCTCACGAAGAAGTCGTGGGAGAGAAGCGCGTCCTCCAAGGGCTACTGAACAGCTTTTCGGGCAAGAGAACTCCCGCGACCGCCGTCGGGGATGAGAATTCGGAGCCCCTTGGCGATCACCTCGAACGGAAGATGCCGGACGTACTTCCAAATACGCTCAGCAATAAGGAGATTCTCAGCATCGTTCAGCAGGGTTTGCAGGAGAGTCGGGTCGATCTCTATTTGCAGCCGGTCGTCGTCCTGCCTCAACGTAAAACGCGATTCTACGAGGCGTTTTCCCGCATACGAAACGAAGAGGAAAGCGTCATCGTACCTGAGCAGTATCTTGCCATCGCCGCACAAACAGGGTTGCTTGCCACGATCGACAACCTACTTCTATTCCGCTGCGTTCAACTGATCCGGCGGGTGCAAAATGATCAGCTTGAGGTAGGTTTCTTCTGCAATCTCTCCTCTCACAACATGAGCGACGCGAACTTCTTTCCGCAATTCGTCGACTTTATGCAACACAACGAGAAACTGACGTCGAGCCTGATTTTCGAACTCAGTCAGGATGATGCCGTGAATGCGGAAGTGACTCCTTATCTACGGCGTCTCGCCGCCATCGGATTCTGGTTTTCCATGGATAAAATCTTATCGCTGATTCTCGATTACGTCGGCTTGGCGCAACGTGGATTTAGGTTCCTGAAAGTTGACGCGGATTTCCTTCTGTCCGACCCGAATGAGATCGATTCGCGGATCCATATCGAGGATTTGAAGGAGGCGTTGAAGAAGTTCAGTATCGATCTTATCGCCGAGAAGGTCGAATCCGAGCAGCAGGTTATCGACCTTCTGGATCTCGACTTGGAGTTAGCCCAGGGCTATCTGTTCGGAGAGCCAAGACCCAGCCGTGACGCGGTATGCCGGCTTCCCAATCTAACGGAGTATTGATGTCGGTTCCGATTGTTGAAGGCGTGTCGTCCTTTGCCTCGCGCTATGACGCGATGATTCTCGACATGTGGGGACTAATTCACGATGGCGTGGCACCATACCCCGGTGTGCCAGAGTGCCTCGACCGTATTCGAGGTAGCGGCGTTCGAACGCTGTTCCTGTCGAACGCACCTCGCCCCAGCGATAAGGTTGTCGAGCGATTGCAGGAGATGGGAATTCACGACGACCAGTATGAACGAGTCATTACATCAGGTGACATCACCCGTGAGGCACTGATGCGACGGTATGACGACTGGCATGCGGCCTTGGGCACGCGCTGCATGTTGGTCGGGCCAGAACGTGATTGGGGACTGGTCGACGGGTTGGAATTTGAGATGGTCGATAAGGTCGAATCGGCGGACTTCCTCCTCAACACTGGGCTTTACGACGACGAGACTGAAGGGCTGGCGGATTACGCCGTTCGGTTATCGAGCGCCGCGGAACGGCAATTGCCCATGGTCTGCGCCAATCCGGACCTTTCCGTTATGAGAGGAGAGAAAACCGTGTTGTGCGCCGGATCTCTCGCAAAGGCCTACGAGGAAATGGGTGGGGACGTTCGCTATCACGGGAAGCCGCACATGCGACCTTATGAATTCTGCTTCGAAGTATTAGATGGCATTCCCAAAGATCGCATTGTCGCAGCTGGCGACTCCTTACGCACAGATATTGCGGGGGCAAATGCCGCGGGAGTCGACGGGATATTCGTGATGGGCGGGCTGCATGCCAACGAGCTTATCGGGGACGGGAATAGCGATCCTTCGCCTGTACTGCAGAAGATGGTTGACGATTCCGGGCACCGCCCGATCGCTGCGGTCTACCGCTTCATCTGGTAAGAGGTCCACGATAGCTTTGGCGAAGGCGGATCAGGCCTGATGTTCCGCGGCCAGGTATTCCTCCGATTGCATTTCCATGAGACGGGAGGTTGCGCGGGCGAATTCGAAGGCGCCGTGACCTTCAATATATAGCTGGTCGGGCGACCTTTCGGCGCTGCAGATCAAGTTGACTCCGTGTTCGTAGAGGATGTCGATCAGATTGATGAACCGCTTGGCTTCGTTGCGGTGCTCGGCCGCCATGACCGGAATACCTGAAAGAATCAGCGTGTGAAATTGGCGGGCAATCTCGATGTAATCCGCAACTCCGAGCGGTTGACGACATAGCTCATCAAACGTGAAGCGCGCAATCCCGGCCGCTGCTGCTGGAACGATGATCGTCCGGCCCTGGACCTCCAGGGTTTGTGGCGCGGCATCTGTCCCGTTCGTGAGGTTTGTAAACGCCTCGTCAAGCATGGTCTCGGTATCGGAACCGAGCGGGGAGAAGTACACGGGCATGGCTTTCAACCGTGCAAGCCGATAGTCCTGCGCACTGTCCAGCGCGAGAACCTCGACTTGAGTCTTGAGAAGATCGATGAAGGGCAGAAATAGCTCTCGGTTCAGCCCGCCCAAATAGAGATCGTCCGGGGCTCGGTTGGATGTTGCCACAACTACCACGCCACGCTCGAACATCTCTAAAAACAATCGGCTCAAGATCATTGCGTCCGCGGGATCGTGGACCTGAAATTCATCAAAGCATAGAAGGACAGCCTCTTCGGCAATTTCTGCCGCGACGGGAGGAATGGGGTCGGTCTTGGCTTTGCCTTCTTTGATTCGTTGACGCTGAACATGGATCCGGGCGTGGACATCCAGCATGAAAGCATGGAAATGCACGCGACGTTTGTGTTCGATTGACGCGCCATAAAAGAACAGGTCCATCAGTGCAGATTTGCCTCGACCAACCGCACCGTAAATATACATTCCTTGCCGCACGTCAATTTGCTGTTTGAAACCAAGGCGTTCCGCCCAGCTCTTGCGTTTGGACGGCGCGTAGTGGGTCAACCGGGTACTTAGTATCTGAAGCATTTCAGCTGCCAGCTCCTGTGCTGGATCGCCCTGCCATGTTCCGGCATGGACCAGAGCCCTATAGGCCGCCATCACGCTTGGGGAAGATGGATCACTCACGGCGCGAATGCGGGGCGTGTGGGGCTCCACGGCAACACGAGTCCGGACTTGAGCCAGCTGAGATGTTCAGTCACACAGCTCAAAGCGTACGAATTCGAAGGATATTCGTGCAGGCGGGTTTGCCCCTTCCGACTCACCGGCGTTCGAGCATCTTCTTCTTGATCTCGGTGATGGCCTTAGCGGGGTTGAGGCTCTTCGGGCATGTTTTCGTACAATTCATGATTGTATGGCAGCGATAGAGCTTGAACGGATCTTCCAACTCGTCCAATCGATCGCCGGTTGCCTCATCACGTGAATCGGCGATCCATCGATAGGCCTGCAGCAATGCGGCCGGACCAAGATAGCGTTCGCTGTTCCACCAATAGCTTGGGCAGCTGGTGGAGCAACAAGCACAAAGAATGCATTCCCACAGACCATCGACTTCGGCGCGATCCTCTCGGGATTGCAGGCGCTCTCTTCCCTCCGGCGGCGCACTTTCAGCCTGCAGCCATGGTTTGACGGACGCATATTGCGCATAAAACATCGACATGTCGCCGATCAGATCCTTGACGACCGGCAGATGCGGCAATGGGTAGATATTAACATCGCCCTTCACATCGTCGGTCGCTATCGTGCACGCAAGCGTGTTGGTGCCATCAATATTCATGGCGCAACTGCCACACACTCCCTCACGGCAGGAGCGGCGGAAAGTGAGTGTCGGATCGACCTCGTTCTTGATCATGATAATGGCGTCCAGAACCATCGGGCCACAGCGATCGAGATCGATGACAAAAGTGTCCACGACGGGGTTGTTGCCGTCGTCGGGGTTCCAACGATAGACCTTGAACGTTCGTGCCCGCGCGGCACCGTTGGCGGAATTTACGGATTTTCCTTTCCCGACCTTTGAATTGGCGGGCAGATTGAACTCAACCATGGCGTCCTCTAGTTGCCGTTACGCGTCGCACGCGGTTGTCGTAATTCATCAGTAAATCCGGGCTTGAGGCGGGAAATATTGCACATCGTCCGACAACGTGTAGGTATGCACCGGACGGTAGTCGAGCGTGACCCCGTATTTTTCATCGAGCCAGCTCAACGTGTGTTTCATCCACTCGTCGTCGTTGCGGGTGGAATAATCTTCCCGAGCATGAGCGCCGCGACTCTCTGGCCTGTTGACCGCCGAATGGAGGGTTACAACCGCCTGCTGAATGAGATTCTCCAGCTCCAGGGTTTCAACGAGGTCCGAATTCCAAATCATCGAACGATCGGTTACGCCGATGTCGCTCATGGAGGCAACGACGTCGGCAATCAGTTTCACGCCTTCGTCCAGAATTTCGCCTGTACGGAACACCGCACAATTGGTCTGCATTACTCTCTGCATACTGAGGCGAATTTGCGACGTGGGCGTGCCGCCCTTCGCGTTTCGGTATTTGTCGAGCCGCTCAAGCGCGTGATCAGATGCGCTATCGGGCAGCGTCTTATGCGGCGCTCCCGGGCGGACGTTTTCAGCTGCCTTGAGCGCGGCTGCGCGACCGAATACGACGATATCGAGAAGAGAATTCGACCCGAGCCGGTTGGCGCCGTGAACTGATACGCAGGCAGCTTCGCCGATGGCCATCAGTCCAGGAACAATGGCGTCCGGATCGCCATCCCTCAGCGTGACAACCTCCCCGTGGTAGTTGGTCGGAATGCCGCCCATGTTGTAGTGCACAGTTGGCAAGACAGGGATCGGTTCCTTGGTGACATCGACGCCGGAGAAGATGCGCGCGCTTTCCGAAATCCCTGGCAGGCGTTCCTCGAGGACATCGGGATCAAGGTGATCGAGATGAAGAAATATATGATCTTTCTCCGGCCCCACGCCTCGACCTTCTCGAATTTCAATGGTCATCGCGCGGCTGACAACGTCGCGTGAGGCGAGGTCTTTCGCCGACGGAGCGTAACGCTCCATGAAGCGTTCGTTCTCAGAGTTCACGAGATACCCGCCTTCGCCCCGCGCGCCCTCAGTGATCAGGCAACCAGCACCGTAGATACCCGTGGGATGGAACTGCACGAACTCCATGTCCTGCAGCGGGAGGCCGGCACGCAACACCATGGCGTTCCCGTCGCCGGTACAGGTATGCGCCGACGTACAAGAGAAATAAGTCCGACCGTACCCTCCGGTTGCCAGAACAACGACATGAGCCCGGAACCGGTGAATCGTTCCATCATCCAAATTCCAGCAAACAACTCCTCGGCATACGCCTTCATCGTCCATAATCAAGTCGATCACGAAGTACTCGACGAAGAACTCGGCATTGTGCTTCAGCGATTGCTGATAGAGCGTATGCAGGATTGCGTGACCGGTTCGGTCGGCGGCGGCGCACGTGCGTTGCGCTATTCCTTCGCCGTATTGGGTTGTCATGCCCCCGAATGCCCGTTGATAGATTTTCCCTTCGGGAGTACGAGAGAAAGGGACGCCAAAATGTTCGAGTTCGATGACCGCAGCTGGTCCTTCGCGGCACATATATTCGATCGCGTCCTGATCGCCGAGCCAATCCGACCCCTTGACTGTGTCGAACATATGCCAGCGCCAGTCGTCGTCGCCCATATTGCCCAGTGCGGCGGACATGCCGCCCTGGGCGGCAACCGTGTGGCTTCGGGTGGGGAATACCTTGGTGATACAGGCCGTCTTCAAGCCGGCATGGGCCAAGCCGAGAGCGGACCTTAGACCAGCACCACCGGCGCCGACGATCACGGCATCGTAGAAGTGGTCCTGGACGTCGTAGGCCCCGGTCATACCATCATCCTCCAAGCGCCACTTTGACGACGGCAAACCCACACGCCGTACCGAGCAACACACATGCGAAGCTATTCGTGACAAGCAGGGTGACGCTCCACCCCCGCGAGTGGACATAGTCTTCGATCACCACCTGTAACCCAAGTTTCATATGGTAGAACGTGGCTGCGATGAGTAGCAGCATCGCCACGGCTCGGCCCGGCGTCGACAGCCAGGACGTAAAGGTGGCGTGGTCGGCACCGATCATGCTGATGATTGAGATACAAAGCCAAATAATCAATGGGATGAGCGCGAGAGCGGTCAAGCGCTGTCCCCACCAGTGATCAACACCGTGTTGAGCGCTTCCAAGCCCGTGTACCCGGCCGGCAGGTGTGCGGTGACTCATGCTCCGCCTCCACTCGCGTATCCCGCGATCCAGCTGATCAAGGTTAGACCCACGGAGGCGATCACGACGAGCCAGCCAGTGGTATAGGCGGTCTTGAGTTCGAAACCCCATCCTGCATCCCAGAACAGATGCCGAATGCCGTTGCACAGGTGATAGAACAACGAATACGTGAATCCGAATAGCAGGAGGCGACCGAACCACGAGGCGATAAATGCCTGCGAAGTTTCGAAACTTTCCGGTCCGTAGGCCGCAGAAACAAGCCACCAGGTCAGCAAAAGTGTGCCAACTCCCAAGCCTACACCTGTCATGCGATGCAGAATGGATAGAATTGAGGTGAGTTGTGGCTTGTAGATTTGCAGATGCGGGGAAAGTGGCCTTTCGACCTGGGCCATGATTGGGTGCCTCCGCATACTCCAGGCGACGGACCGTCGCTAAATTAGGGGCCGATTTAAGACCTTGGTCGGGTGCAAGTCAACGCGAGTGCCGGAACCTTCCACGCTGAAGCTCGTGAAGGTGGGGTTCGCGACGCGTGAGAAGGTGGAACGTCCAGGATGAATATACTTTCCCTGCAATCCCACGTGGTCTACGGCCATGTCGGGAACTCAGCGGCGGTTTTCCCGTTGCAACGATTGGGGCATGAGGTTTGGGCGCTCCATACCGTGTCGTTCTCCAATCACCCGAAGCATGGACGATTCCGTGGGCACGCGTCTTGCGCCGGTCAGTTACAGGAGCTAATCGCGGGGCTCGATGATCTCGGCTTGATGGCGCGCTGTGATGCTGTCCTCACGGGATATCTCGGCGACGTCACCGCTGGGCAAATCATTGTCGACACGGTTCAAACCATCAGGGCTCAAAATCCCGATGTGGTATTCTGTTGTGATCCGGTCATGGGTCACGAACAGGATGGTTTCTTTGTTCCCGAAGACCTCCGAGTCCTGTTCCGCGCTAGCGTCGTTCCAACGGCTGACATCGTTACGCCCAACCAATTTGAGCTTGAATTTCTTACCGATCGGTCGCTGTCTAAGCTGACCGATGCAGTCCAGGCCTGCGAGGAACTCCGCAACCAGGGGCCAGGGTACGTCATCGTGACCTCACTCGCGGTTCGGGAGGTTTCCGACCAACAGATCGGCACGCTGGTAGTCGGACCGGACGGTGCCTGGCTTGTGACCACGCCACGCCTGTCGGGTGACTTATTCGGTGCTGGTGATCTGTTCGCCGCGTTATTTCTTGGGAACTATCTGGCGGATCGTAACGTTCCGGCGGCTCTCGCCAGTGCCGTGTCGACGGCCTACGGAGTACTGAAAGCCACCGTGGAAGCGGGAGTGAACGAGCTCGAAATTATCCGGGCACAGGACGAGATTACCTTGCCGTCGCAATTATTCAAGGTGAAGCGGGTGGCATGAGAACGCCATCGACGTCCGCGCGCCTCTAGGCGGAATTGGCCGCTGCCGGTGTCGCTTTCGAGAGGTGGCGGTTGACGAGCACCTCGGCAATCTGAACTGAATTGAGCGCCGCGCCTTTGCGCAGGTTGTCGGCAACCACCCAAATGCTGAGGCCGTTCTCCACCGTCGGATCTTCCCGAATTCGGCTCACGTAGGTGGCATACTCGCCGGTGGCTTCCACGGGGGTGATGTATCCGCCGTCTTCATGTCGGTCGACCACCATGAGACCCGGTGATTCCCGCAGGATTTCGCGTGCCCGCTTCGCTAAAAGAGGAATTTCGAACTCGATATTCACGGCCTCCGAATGACCGACGAAAACGGGCACCCGAGCACATGTCACGGAAATCTTGATCTTGGGATCGAGAATTTTCTTGGTTTCGGCGACGATCTTCCATTCTTCATTGGTTGAGCCGTCGTCCAGGAACTCGCCGATATGCGGGATGACATTGAAGGCTATCTGCTTGGTGAAATTCTTAGGCTCCATCGGATCATTGACGTAGATCGCCTTGGTTTGCTCGAATAGCTCGTCCATTGCGGCATTGCCGGCACCGGACACTGACTGGTAGGTGGCCACGACGATACGCCGGATCTTTGCCTCGTCGTGCAAAGGCTTTAGGGCAACGACCATCTGGATCGTTGAACAGTTGGGGTTGGCGATGATATTGCGCTTATGGTAGTCCGCGACTGCATCGGCATTCACCTCCGGCACCACCAAGGGCACATCCGGGTCCAATCGAAACTGAGAAGTGTTGTCGATGACCACGCATCCGGCCTTAGCTGCACGGGGTGCATGTTCAGCGGAGACCCTCGACCCCGGTGAAAACAGGGCAATATCGAATCCTGAAAAGTCGAATCCTTCGAGATTTTGAATCTTGAGCACATCATTGTCACCGAACGAGACTTCTCTTCCCGCCGAGCGCTCAGAGGCGATCGCGGCAATTTCGTCAATGGGAAATTCTCGCTCGGAAAGAATTTGCAACATTTCGCGACCGACGTTTCCGGTCGCGCCGACGACAGCGACTCTATAGCCCATGTTCAAATTCCCGTGCGGTCACGAACATACCGTGACGATCAAGTTCGAATGCTAGGTGCCGATTTTGCCCAACTCGCGGAGCAGCGCATCACCCATGACATTGGTCGAAACTTTTGTTTTGCCGTCTTGCATGATGTCCGCGGTTCGGAGGCCGCCCGACAAGACATTGGACACCGCCGTCTCAATGAGATCTGCCTCGCTTCCGAGATCAAACGAATAGCGCAGCATCATCGCCAGGCTGAGGATGCAAGCCAGCGGATTGGCCAGTCCATTACCTGTAATATCGGGCGCGCTTCCGTGAACCGGTTCGTAGAGTGCGCGCCGCTGTCCTGACTCGTCTGCCGCACCCAACGAGGCACTCGGCAGCATCCCGAGAGACCCCGTCAGCATGGCAGCTACGTCTGAAAGGATATCGCCGAAGAGATTGTCCGTGACGATCACATCGAATTGCTTGGGATCACGAACCAATTGCATTGCGGCGTTGTCGGCGTACATGTGCGTCAGCTCGATGTCCGGATATTCGTCGTCGTGGATGCGTTGCACGTCCTCGCGCCAAAGAATGCCGGACTCCATCACGTTCGCCTTCTCTGCGGAGCACACACGCTTGCTCCGTTTGCGTGCCAGTTCAAATCCCACACGGGCGACTCGTTCGATCTCAGGTGTCGTGTAGACCTGGGTGTTGATGCCCCGACGCGTCCCATCGGGGAGCGTTTCAATTCCGCGAGGCTCGCCAAAATAGATACCACCAGTCAATTCGCGGACGATCATGATATCGAGACCTGCGACGATCTCCCGTTTCAACGTCGAGGCGTCCGCCAAGGCCTCAAACACAATGGCCGGACGTAGATTAGCGAACAGGTCCATCTCCTTGCGCAGCTTCAGAAGGCCGCGCTCAGGTTTCAACGAGAAGTCCAGATCATCCCATTTCGGCCCGCCGACGGCCCCAAACAACACGGCGTCGGCATTCATCGCCGCATCCAGGGTCTCATCAGTCAGGGGTGTGCCGTGCGCATCAAAAGAGGCGCCGCCGACCAGGCCTTCGTTAATGTCGAAGCCGATCGCGCGATTAGCATCCAGCCAATTCAGCAACCGGCGGACTTCGGCCATGACTTCGGAACCGATCCCATCTCCGGGGAGGAACAAAATTTTCTTGTTGGACACCATGATTCTCTCGTGATTCCGACCGATGTTACCTAACTGACCTAAGCGCCGGCCGTGCCGTACAACCAAGGTTGGCCAGCGCGCTGAGAATTCTCGAATTCATCGATCGACTTCGCCTTCTCCATGGTCAGGCTGATGTCATCAAGACCGTTCAACATGCACTGCTTGCGGAAAGGATCGATCTCGAATGAGATGATATTTCCATCCGAATCAGAAATTTCCTGGGCTTCCAAATCGATCGAAAAGGTCGCGTTCGCCCCTCGTTCGGCAATTTCCATCAGGCGGATGACCACTTCTTTCGGCAGCGCAATGGGCAACACACCGTTCTTGAAGCAGTTGTTGTAGAAGATGTCGGCAAAGTTCGGCGCGATGATGCAGCGAATACCGAAATCCGAAAGAGCCCATGGCGCGTGTTCGCGGCTAGAGCCGCAACCGAAATTGTCGTACGCAATCAGGACCTTCGACTGGCGATATTGCGCCTTGTTGAGGACGAAATCCGGTCGCTCCTCACCTGTCTCATCAAAGCGAAGATCGTTGAACAGATGAATGCCCAACCCAGTGCGCTTGATGGTCTTCAGGAACTGTTTTGGAATGATGGCATCGGTGTCGATGTTGACCATCGGCAATGGCGCGGCGACACCTGTCAGCGTCGTGAACTTCTCCATGATACTTTTCCTTAGGTCAAGTCGCGAACGTCGGCGAGCCGTCCGGTAACGGCCGCCGCCGCTGCCATGGCCGCGCTCATGAGGTGTGTCCTTCCGCCGCGGCCTTGGCGTCCTTCGAAATTGCGGTTGGATGTTGAGGCACAGCGCTCTCCAGGTTCCAAGCGATCAGCATTCATGGCGAGACACATTGAACACCCCGGTTCGCGCCACTCGAAACCCGCTTCGATAAAGACTTTATCGAGTCCCTCTTCCTCCGCCTGGTATTTCACCAGGCCTGATCCCGGCACCACCATGGCGCCGACGTGATCGGCTACCTTGCGGCCTTTGGCGACATCAGCTGCGGCGCGCAGGTCTTCGATTCGTCCGTTGGTGCACGAGCCGATAAAGACGCGATCGATCTTTACTTCAGTCAACGGCGTGCCGGGCGAAAGATCCATATACTCGAGTGAGCGCGCCCATTTTTTTTGATGGTCTTCGTCGACGGCATCTGCCGGGTCGGGCACGTGGCTCGTGACTGGCAGCACTTCTTCCGGGTTGGTTCCCCAGGTGACTTGCGGAGCGATGTCCGACGCGTTGAGGGAAATTTCGGTATCATATTGGGCCCCTTTGTCGGAAGGCAAGGCGCTCCAACCGATGACGGCCTGCTCCCAGGCGCCGCCTTTCGGGACCATCGGTTTTCCCTTGAGATAATCGAATGTCGTCGCATCCGGTGCCACAAGGCCGGCGCGGGCGCCGGCTTCGATGGACATGTTGCAGACCGTCATTCGGCCTTCCATGGAGAGGCTCTTGATGGCATCGCCGGCGTATTCGATGACGTGACCGTTTCCGCCGGCAATGCCAAGTTTGCCGACGACCGCGAGAATTATGTCTTTGGCTTCGACACCGAACCTTAGTTCGCCCGAGACCGTAATCCGCATATTTTTGGGCCGCTGCTGGATCAGGGTTTGAGTGGCCAGCACATGCTCGACTTCGGAGGTGCCGATGCCAAATGCAAGTGCGCCGAATGCCCCGTGTGTTGCAGTATGAGAGTCGCCACAAACGATGGTCATGCCCGGTTGGGTCATGCCCTGTTCCGGGCCGATAATATGGACGATTCCCTGCCGGATATCACCCATGCCGTAGTACTCGATGCCGAAGTCTCGGCAGTTCGCTTCCAGCGTTTCGACTTGGATGCGCGAATCCTCTTCGACAATACCGCCCGATCGATCCGTGGTCGGCACGTTGTGGTCCGCAACCGCCAACGTGGCATCTGGGCGGCGGACGGGACGTCCCGCCACACGAAGCCCTTCGAACGCCTGAGGGCTCGTCACTTCATGAACCAGGTGACGGTCGATATAGAGTAAATACGCGCCGTCTTCGTCGACGTTGACGACGTGGC
>Ga0315339_1002523_pt1 | contig 13809 bp, 12 predicted proteins | sample ASW17metaG_FD_204514 | JGI IMG/M metagenome (GOLD analysis project Ga0315339, IMG submission 204514) | Ammonia-oxidizing marine archaeal communities from Pacific Ocean, United States - ASW #17 | ecosystem: Environmental > Aquatic > Marine > Oceanic | place: USA: California | collected 2016-12-05
GCAGACTTGGTTGCCCAAGATGGTGTCAGGGGAAGCGGTTGGCGCTATCGCGATTACGGAACCTGGCGCGGGAAGCGACCTTCAAGGCATACGGACGTCGGCGGTTCGCGACGGCGACAACCTTGTCATCAACGGCTCAAAGACGTTCATCACGAATGGTCACCATGCTGACCTTATCCTGCTGGTCACGAAGACCAGTCCTGCGGACGGAGCGAAGGGCATCTCATTGGTTCTGGTTGAGGGCTCCCGTGAGGGCTTTCGTCGGGGACGAAACCTTAAGAAGGTCGGTATGAAGGCGCAGGACACTTCGGAACTTTTCTTTGACGATGTCCGCGTTCCGTTTGAAAATTTGCTCGGCGAGCCGGGGCAAGGATTCATTTACCTCATGCAGGAGCTACCCCAGGAGCGATTGCTCGTGGGAATCACGGCGGTGGCAGCGACCGAAGCTGCCTTGGCGTGGACCATCAAATACACGCGGGAGCGTCAGGCATTCGGCCAGGCCATCGCGGATTTCCAGCACGTCCGTTTTCGGCTTGCTGAACTGAAGACTGAAACACAAGTGGAGCGGATCTTTTTTGGATCGCTGCATGGAGGCGCACCTCGAAGGGCGTCTCGACGTCGAGACTGCAACCATGTGCAAGTACTGACTCACCGATCTTCAGTGCCGGGTCATCGACGAATGCCTCCAGTTGCACGGCGGTTACGGCTACATCTGGGAATTTCCTATCGCCCGCGCCTTCGCCGATGCCCGTGTCCAGCGCATTTATGCCGGCACGAACGAGATCATGAAGGAGTTGATCAGCCGGACGCTTTGAAACGGGTCAATAGGGGAGAAACGTCGTGACATTTCTTGGATATGAGCGCCCGGACGGGCAAGCCGGCATCCGCAACGTGATCGGCATATTGTCGGTTATGGATAACGTCAACACAATCGCTCGGCGGGTCGCCAGAGATGTCAACGGGACAGTACCGATCACAACATTGTTCGTTCGGGGCCAATACGGCTGGGAACTGGAACTTGCCTATAACACCCTGGCGGGGCTGGGCCGCAATGCCAATCTCGCGGGTGTTGTGGTCGTGGGCCTCGAACGCACCAGCACAGACACCGTCGCTGAACGAATCAGCAATTCAGGGAAGCCTGTCGAAACCGTAATTGTTCAGGAGGTTGGGGGTTCGGTCGCCGCAACAGCAGAGGCGACACGGATAGCCAGCCGCATGGTCATCGAAGCCTCGCGGCAAGTGCGTCGAGAGACGCCGGAGTCAATGCTGACCGTCGGTGTTGAGTGCGGCGGGTCCGATACGTCTTCCGGCCTTGTCTCGAACCCGCTGATTGGCCGGATCTCGGACCGAATCGTCGATGCCGGTGGTCGCGTCGTGATATCGGAGACCTCCGAGTTCCTGGGCGCGGAAGAGATGTTTGCGGAACGAGCCGCTGATGAGGACGTTCGCAAGATATTCGTGGACAAAATTATCGCCTTTGAGAACGAGGCGACTGGGCGCGGCGTCGATATCCGGGGAAACAACCCGAGCCCGGATAACATCCGCGGCGGACTTACCACCATTGAAGAGAAAGCGATCGGCGCTATGGCCAAAGCGGGCTCACGGCCTCTCGTGGATGTCCTCGACTATGGAGAAGTTCCCACACGGCTGGGGATGCATTTCATGGCGACACCGGCGCCCGCCGTCGAGTCGATGACGGGGTTGGCAGCCGGCGGCTGCCAGATGGTGCTGTTTTCAACCGGGGTGGGAAACACTGTCGGAAATATGGTTGCCACGACTGTGAAGGTGACGGGCAATACGAAAACGGCAAGCGCGCTGGCGGACAATATTGACTTCGATTGTTCCGAAGTCTTGGAGAAAAGTACGCCAATGGACGATATGGCGGAATCCTTTCATCAGTACGTCATGGAAGTCGCCTCGGGTCGCTTGACGACGAGCGAGGTCTTGGATGAGCGTGAGACGGCCATTAGCCGGTTCGAACGGTCGTTCTGAACACGTTCGGCGGTGGATTTACCCTCGACCTGATCGCAATCGGCTGGTCGCTACCATGGCCCAAACGAGGAACCGCCGGGTTGTCGATGGTTGTCGGGCCTCGGGCCGCGAATAGGGAGCTAATCTCATGACCGATGCCTATATTTACGATGCCGTTCGGACACCACGCGGAGAAGGCAAGGCGATAGGCGCGCTCAATGAGGTGTCGCCGGTAAATCTTGCGGCAACCGCGCTGGCTGCGCTGCGTGACCGCAACGATCTCGACACATCGTATGTCGACGATGTCGTGCTGGGTTGCTCCGAACCGGCGGGTGAGCAGGGGGCGGTCATTGCGCGCTCAGCCGTGCTCATGGCGGATTACGATGAGTCCGTATCGGGTGTGCAGATCAACCGGTTCTGTGCCTCTGGTCTCGAGGCAGTGAATATGGCGGCGGCCCAGGTGATGTCTGGCCAAGCCGACCTCGCCATCGGTGGTGGCGTCGAGTCGATGTCACGCGTCGCGATGGCGTCGAGCGGTGGCGCCTGGTTTGCCGACCCGCAGGTAGCCTTCAAGACGTACTATGTGCAACAGGGAATATCGGCGGACTTGATTGCCACCAAGTATGGGTTCTCCCGCGACGACGTCGATGCTTACGCCGTCGAATCTCAAAGGCGCGCGGCGGAAGCTTGGAAGGACGAGCGGTTCAAGAATTCGGTCGTGCCTGTGACCGATCAGAACGATGCCATCATCCTCGATCATGACGAGCACGTTCGACCGGATACGGATATGCAGGCCCTTGCGGCGCTGAACCCGGCGTTCGAAAAGATGGGCGTGAGTATGGGGTTTGATTCGGTCATCCTGCAGCGTTACCCGGAAGTGGAGCGCATCGACCACGTACATCATGCTGGAAATTCAAGCGGGATCGTCGATGGCGCGAGTGCCGTACTCGTTGGCTCCAAGGAGATTGGCGAGGCGCTAGGTCTCAAGGCTCGGGCCAGAATTCGGAACTTCGGTTCGATCGGGACCGAGCCGAGTATCATGCTGACGGGTCCTGCCCCGGTAACGCGGAAGGTTCTCGACCGGGGGGGCATGGAGATCGGAGACATCGATCTCTACGAACTCAACGAGGCGTTTGCCGCCGTGGTGCTGCGCTACATGCAGGACCTCGGGGTGCCGCACGACAAGATCAACGTCAACGGTGGCGCCATCGCCATGGGTCACCCGCTCGGCGCGACGGGTGCCATGATTCTGGGAACGCTTCTTGATGAGCTTGAGCGGCGTGATCTCGAAACCGGCCTCTGTACACTGTGTATCGGCGCCGGCATGGGAGTTGCCACTGTAATCGAACGCGTCTGAGCGTTCCGTTCGAAACGGGAAAGAACACGATGATCGACTACGAGGTCGACGGCGATGGTATTGCAACCATCGCTCTCAACATGACCGATCGACCGATGAACGTCCTGAACGACGAATCGACGGAGGCCATCGGGACGGCCGTACGTCGTGCCATCGCTGACGACAACGTCATGGGTGTGATCGTCACGTCACGGAAGAACGATTTTATGGCGGGTGCCGACTTGACGGTGTTGCTGGGCGAGCGCGACCCGCAGGTGCATATGGGGCGTTGCCGCCAATTGCAGCAGATCTGGCGCGAGATCGAGACCGGTGGCAAGCCCTTTGTCGCGGCGGTCAATGGGACAGCGCTTGGCGGTGGCTTTGAGTTTTGCCTCGCCTGCCACTATCGGGTGGCCGCCGACAATCCCCGATCTCTGATCGGTTTGCCGGAAGTATCGATCGGCTTGCTCCCCGGTTCGGGCGGTACGCAGCGCCTTCCCCGGATGATCGGAATTGCCAAGGCCCTCCCCATCTTGCTCGAAGGAACGCGTCACAGTCCGGCGGAAGCACTGGAGGCTGGAATCATCGAGGCTCTGGTGCCGCCCGATGAACTGCTGAATGCCGCGAAGACATGGCTGCGTGATCATGGCAACGCCGTGCAGCCGTGGGATGAGCGTGGTTTCCGGGTTCCGGGCGCACAGGTACAGAGCATGGAAGGATACATGCTTCTCGTCCCGAGTGTCGCCAAGATGCGGGAAAAGACGCAGGGCAACTATCCAGCCCCACTGGCGATCATGTCGTGCGTCTACGAAGGATGTCAGGTCGCGATTGATACGGGACTGAAGATTGAAGCCCGACAGTTTGCGTCCCTTGCCGCCGGTGATGTCGCGCAAAACATGATCCGCTCGCTGTTTTTCAGCATGGGTGATGCTAACCGTCTCGAGCGGCGGCCCAAGGATATCGAGCGGCATACCGTTTCGAAGATCGGCGTGCTGGGCGCCGGCATGATGGGTTCGGGCATAGGCTGCGCAGCGGCTGCAACGGGCATTGACGTTATCCTCATAGACTCGACGGCGGACCTGGCAGCGAAGGGGAAGGCATACGGCGAAGGCGTGTTCGACAGGAACGTGGCGCGTGGACGCATGACGGAAGCAGAGCGCAACGCTGCACTCGGACGGATCAATCCAACGACCGACTATGCGAACCTCGCCGGTTGCGAGGTCGTCATTGAGGCCGTGTTTGAGGATCGGGCCGTCAAGGCCGACGTCACGGTCAGGGCCGAGGCAGTGATCGGCGAGGACGCCCTCTTCGCGTCGAACACGTCGACGTTGCCCATCACGGGGCTTGCCGAGGCCAGCATCCGCCCCGAGAGATTCGTCGGCATGCATTTCTTCTCCCCCGCAGAGCGGATGAATCTCGTCGAGGTTATTCGTGGCGAGAAGACATCCGACAATGCGATCGCCGCTGCCATGGATCTGTCCAAACAGCTCCGAAAAACACCGATTCTGGTGAATGACTCGCGTGGATTTTTCACGAGCCGTGTTATCAGCGCCTACCTCAACGAAGGCCGGACGCTTCTTGCGGAAGGCGTCGGTCCGGCTCTCATTGAAAATGCGGCTCGCATGGCGGGGTTCCCTGTGGGACCATTAGCTTTATCCGACGAAGTTTCGTTGGAGCTACAACACCGCATTCTCAACCAGACCCGAGTGGTGCTGGGCAACGACTTTGAAGCGCGTAGCGGCGATGACGTCATCGCGACCTTCGTCGAGCAACTGAAGCGTCCCGGACGAAAGGCTGGAAAGGGCTTTTACGACTACCCGGACGAGGGTGGGAAGCGGCTCTGGCCCGAATTGACCGACATCTATGAGCCGGTCGCCGAGCAGCCTGACGTCAAGGCGGTCCAGAAGCGGCTACTCTACATTCAAGGGGTGGAAGCTACGCGCTGTCTCGAAGAAGGCGTCGTTCTCGCTCCCGAAGATGCCGATATTGCTTCTATCCTCGGTTGGGGCTTTCCGTCCTATCTCGGTGGGGTGATGTCCATGGTTCACTCTGCCGGTATCGAGACGTTCGTGTCTGAGTGCGACGTTCTGGCTGCTGCTTGTGGCTCGCGATTCAGCCCGCCCGAGATTCTACGCTCCTTGGTATCGAAGGGGCCCGGCTTGTGTACCGCGTAGACGGAAACTGGCTCTTGCTCCCCTGCCGGAGCGCGATACGGAACGGCGGGGGAAGGTGTCGGCTCTGCCGAATAGTGTGTCGCGACGTGCTTGGCTGCTCAGGTCCGTCGCGCTCGGATCTGTGCTCGGGTTGATTGCCCATCGTCAGCCATCTCATGCGGCGAGCCAGGGAACGCTGATCGAACAGCCGGAGCCTGCCGATCGGGGTGGATTCATGGCGCGTGCCTACAGGATGATGCGAGAGGTCGTACAAAACGGTGATCAGTCGTATGGTGCCGTGATCGTCAGGTCAGGCCGGATCGTCGGTCAGGCCCCTAGCCGGGTCGTGGTCAATGAAGACCTGACCGCCCACGCCGAAATGGAAGCGATCCGAGACGCCGCACGTCGTCTGGACACACGGGACCTTCAGGGTTGCGTCATGTATTCCTCGTCCCCGTCCTGCCCGATGTGCGAAGCCGCTGCCTACTGGGCAGGCATCGACGGGCTATTTCACGAGTCGAACATTGTCGATCGGGAGGCACCAAGACTAACGCGTTGTTGAGAGGGTTTGGCTAAGACAGAAGGGTGGCAAAGCCGCTTCTCGTCAACGAGGGGCCGTCCATACCAAGTGCCGAAAGCCGGCCGGAATTCTCTAGAACCAGAATCCCAAGTCCTAAGGCCGCAGCCTGCATTGTTGCCTCGCTGGCAGGTTGCCGTTCCCACCGGCCTGTAGCTTCCAGGGCGTCGGCAATCGGGGAGAGCGCGGCGATCAGCCGTCCGTTGAGGGTTCGGGCAATGTCGGGTGACAGATTGAGGGCTCGTTGAGATTGAAAAACGGTGAGAAGAAGGTCAAACTCTCCTGTTTCCTGACGGTAGTAAGCGCCAAATGCGGTCGCAAGTTCGGTAGGATGGAGGGTGTGTTGGTCCCCCGCTTCGACGTGATGGCGGACGGCTCGTGCCGCCTGACCTAACGACCGGCACAACAGGTCCGCCAGGATATCGTCCTTGTTCGAGTAGTAGGCATAAAGTGCGCCGGGCGTATATCCGGCTTCTTTGGCGATCGCACGAACCGTCGCCCCTTCAATCCCGTCACGCTCAAGAACCCGCTGAGCGGAGTCGAGAATCACTGATTTCTTAAAGGCACGGACGGATTGTTGGCGGGCCTCCGTAGAAGAATCGGCTTGTGCTTCCGGCATCTTTCTCCTCGTTTCGACGCTACGCGCTGAATTTCGCGCCGGCATCGGCCATTATATTCATTGATCATGAAAATAAACAAAGTTTATTTTCATCTGCACGGCGTCTCCAGATTCAGGCAATTACCCTTGCCGGGTACTTAAAATGGCCTCGAATTGCTCCACTGGCGTTCGCTCAATGAAACATTGTTAATATTGATGAATAATCGCATAGAATTTTACGCAAGGAGTCATATTGCGACGGTGGCATACTTTCTCGAACGGGTCTGAACGATGACAACTCCGGCGCCAGTTTTTAAAGCTAAGCTGAGCTGAGCGAATTGAGCCGATGGTCCGACCGGTCGGGCTTGATTCATCTATCGGGACATGTCGGGACTGCACTCAGTACGGGTTGGCAGGTCGTCAACTTGGCCCAAACCGCAGTCTTTGCAGGGTTATTTGTGGTGGAATTCGGGGGTACCTTATTGGCGTGATCGTATTACCGTCACGATGCGGCACGCATTCGGGACGGTTGAGGATGTGTTTGTCCCGGTACGGTCGCGCCGTTCCATCGTGCGTGAGGCTCGCATCTGCTGGGTTGCCTATTGCGGCCTTGGGGCTCTGACCGTCGTCCTGTCGGCTTGGCAAGAAATCTTACTGCTGTGGATTATTCCGGTGATCGTTGGACAGCCGTTTCTCCGCCTGTTTCTTCTTGCGGAACACACGGGATGCCCCAACGTCAGCGATATGCTCGATAACAGCCGGACAACTCGGACGAATGCACCGTTTCGATTCCTGGTTTGGAATATGTCCTACCACGTCGAGCATCACTGTTATCCGGGCATCCCGTTTCATGCCCTTCCACAATTGTATGAGGAATTGGCCTCCCGGATCATCCACCTGGATCCCGGATACATCGCCGTGCACAGGCGCCCGGTCCGCGAAGCAATTGGACATCGCTGATCCTTAGCCTTGGCCCAGCAGTTTCCAAACGCCGGATCCTGTAACCACAGTTGTCCCATCGGCGGTGATTGTTCCTTGCGCGAACACCACGCTCCGCGTCGCGCGCGTCACTTCGCCCCAACCCTCCATGCGTTGTCCTGGGAAAGCCGGGCCAACGAAGTCGCAAGAGAGGCTCATCGTTGCCTTTTTCGCATCGCCGATGACATGCACGATGGTGTGGGCAAGGAGGTTGTCCATGAACGTCATGAGCATTCCACCGTGCACAACCCCACGAGGGTTTCGATGTTTATCTTCAGACTGGAAGATGAACCGAACGCCATCCCCTTCCATCTTTTGAAAGATCGGACCTACCAGCGTCGCGAACGCGTTATTCTCTGGCTCGGGCTCGAAACCATCAGGAATATTCTTACCCATTATGTCTGTTCCCTTTGAGTATCACCGGCCGGCCTGGATTTCGTTCTCTGAGCGACGCTTTCCCGATGCATAAGGTATAGGCCGCCCGCAACGATGATGCCGCAGCCCACCCAGGTCCAGAAGTCGGGAAACTCGCTGAAGATGATGACACTGAGGGATACCGAGCCGACAAGCTGAGTGTAATTGAACGGCGAGATCGCGGATGCGGGACCATTCTCATAGGCTTTGACCAGGCAGAAGTGACCCAGGCCGCCGAAGAAACCCGGCGCGAAGAAGACCAGAAAATCCACCCAGTTTTTCGGCATGATGTAGTCAAAGGGCACAGCAAAGCTGGTGACGATGAAACCGACGAGTGCTGTGTAAATGATGCTCGTCTCAGAAGAATCGTAGGGTGCGACTTTCCTCGTCAGAACCTGATAAAGCCCATAGCAGAAAGCGGTTCCGAAAACCAGTAAGACTGCCGGATGGATGACATCGAAACCGGGCCGGGCAATTACCAACGCGCCCCCAAATCCCATGAGAATCGCGGCCCAACGGCGCAGGCCGACGTGTTCGCCCAGTATGGGAATCGCGAGAAGCGCGACCATCAGCGGCGACGTAAAATTGACTGCCGCCGCGGTGGGGAGAGCGACGTAGCGCAGTGCCGTGTAGTAACAGACCGTTGCACCGACCATGAGCACGGACCGCGACAGCTGGATCCTGGGACGGTTTGATTTGACGGCGCCTAAGGCGCGGCGCGGCGCCAACAGGATGAACACATATATGATGTGACCGGTGTACCGCGCCCAGAGGATTTGCGTCGTGGGGTAGTCGATTGTTAGGAATTTTACCGAAGCGTTCAGACCGGAGAACAGCGTCACCGCGAGCAGCATGTAAATAATTCCGCGCATCACGTGATCGCCACTCGTGCCCGGCGGCATGGTGTTGGGGTTATATTGACTCATTGAGGGATGCTACTGGGACATCTGATATTTGGGTGGCGAGTTTCACCCACGAGAAAATGCCGCCAATGCCTCACGGGCAACTACGTCTCCCCATTCCTGCAGGAAATGCCCGCCATCTGAAATTTCGAACGGGGGCGGGCAATCTCGAATGTTTTGGCGCAGGGCGCTCATGACAGGCCCTCCCAAAACAGGGTCGGCCATTCCGACGGCCATGAAAGCTTGTCCGCGCCACTCATTTCGCCACCAACACCGGGCACGACGGGACACGCCTGCGCCATTCGCATAAGGCCGGTCCGGAACGAGTTCGGGAAACCGTCTCACGCCTGAAAGATATTCGATGCCGGGAAAGGGTGCGTCGTAGGCTGCCGCCTCATCCTCGGTCAGGTGGGGGCAGGAGCGTCTCAGAAGACGACCAACAGCCATGTCAGGGTTATCCCGAACCCATTGCCGCCAGGCAAGGAAGCCTTTGCTCAAGGGTTCGTCGCCAGTGCCCAGCATCGTATTCATGACAATGAGACGGGTGAACCGATCTGGAAGGTCGACGGGGAGTGTCAGGCCGAGAACACCGCCCCAATCCTGGCAGACAAGGGTTATGTTGTGCAGGTCCAGACGTTCGATCAGCTCAACCAAAAATCTTCGGTGGAAATCGAAAGTGTAGGCGTTCTCATTAGCAGGTTTGTCAGATCGCCCAAAGCCGAAAAAATCGGGAGCAATCACGCGTCCCTTCGCGGCCTGAAACAGAGGAATCATTCGGCGGTAGAGATAAGCCCAGGTTGGTTCGCCGTGAAGACAAAGAAATACCTGTTCGGCATCCGCCGGGCCCGTATCAACGTAGTGCGCCCGCAGCCCTTCGAACCCGGGCAGGTCTTCAACGTAATCGGCTGAGTACGGATAGCTCGTCAAATTCGCAAACCGCGCGTCCGGCGTGCGGTGCACCGTGTCCATTGGGTTTCTCATGTTGTGGGCGCGCACTATTGAGGAAATTCATTCTCAGGAAAAGCCAATTGCGGACAATGCCCGGACTACCTGCGTCAAATTCGGAATGATCGGGCCAACCATTTGATCATGCCAATGCATCGGGGGAGAGCCTCAACGTCGGCGCACAAAATGCATCGCTGAAACTCTTTAACAAGTGGCCAGTCTGGCAATTCGAGACTAAGCTGCACATGGCCCTGGGGTTCCTCATCCTGCTCGTGCCAGCGACATGACGATGAGGACGCGTCGGGCCTTTATTTATTCAGAAGGAGACATCCATGTCGGTGCAGAACGAGGGAGATGGCGTTCAGGAAGGACAAGTGGAAGGCGAATCTACGGGCAAGCACAGCCTCGCCACGACGCTAAAGACATCGATAGTTTGGCTTGTTGTCATCCTGGCGATTCTGGCGGCATTAACCTGGGTATCCATTGAGTTCGAATTGCTACCTAAGGGGCCGCCGAAATAGTCAAGAACCAGGCTTTGATGCGCTGTTTGACTCAGGGCGCACAGCCCGAGTTGGCACATTGCGAAGCAGTAAAAGGTATACATTCATTCGATAGACATTCCGGAACGCAAACTTTTCACTGACTGAAAGCCCCGCACATGACAGCGGGGATTTTAGTTCCCGTTAGTGATAATTTCTAAATTCCAAATGCTAAATAACTCATTGATATTGTAGATAAATATTAGATCTATTGGCTGTTGCGTGACGAAAGAGTCACTATACGGTTGGCACGGCAATTGACTACGGTGGCGAGAAGCCAGCGCGCAGGATTAATCCGGGAGTTTCATGATGGCTGACGCGAGTCTGAATTCGATGATGCTGCCGAACGATTTGGAATCGTTCTGGATGCCGATGACACCCAATCGGAAGTTCAAGGCGGATCCGCGGCTCTTGGTGAGTGCCAAGGATATGCATTACGTCACCCATGACGGCCGCCGTCTGTTGGACGGTACCGCCGGCATGTGGTGCGTCAATGCTGGGCACTGTCGGGAGCCGATCATCAAAGCCATCAGTTCCCGAGCAGGCGAACTCGATTATGCGCCGGCCTTTAACATGAGTTCACCGTATGCGTTCGAAGTAGCATCGCGGATTGCCGCGCTCGCGCCTGCTGATCTGGACCGGGTCTTTTTCACAAATTCAGGTTCTGAATCGGCGGATACCGCTCTGAAGATTGCGCTCGCCTACCACAAGCTGAACGGTGAGGGTTCGCGGCAACGTTTGATCGGCCGACAACTGGGCTATCACGGCGTTAATTTCGGTGGGCTTTCGGTCGGCGGGATGGTTGCGAACCGCAAGATGATTGGACCTTTGCTCCCCGGTGTCGATCATTTGCCGCACACCTTCAACCTGGAAAACAACGCCTTCTCGCGAGGCCAACCCGAGTGGGGCGCGGAACTTGCCGATGAGCTCGAAAATCTCGTTGCTCTCCACGATGCCTCGACCATCGCGGCGGTGATCGTGGAGCCGATGGCGGGTTCCGCGGGGGTGCTGCCGCCGCCGAAGGGATATCTCGAGCGTCTTCGCGAGATCTGTGATCGGCACGGTATACTGCTCATTTTTGATGAGGTGATCACCGGGTTTGGCCGTCTCGGGGCCTCGTTCGCCGCTGAGAAATTGGGTGTCATTCCAGACATCATGACCCTCGCCAAAGGCATCACGAGCGGGACCGTTCCCATGGGTGCCGTCGTGGTTCGCGAAGGGATCTACCAGACGTTCATGTCTGGTCCTGAGGAGGCGATCGAGTTTTGTCATGGGTATACCTACTCCGGGCATCCGTTGGCATGCGCTGCGGCCATCGCCACACTGGATCTTTATCGTGATGAGGGGATATTCGAGAATGCGGCCGAACTTACCCCGTACTGGGAAGATTCTTTGCATTCATTGAAAGACTTATCTCAGGTTGTCGACATCCGGAATATTGGACTCGTGGGAGCCGTTGAATTTGAGCCTGTACGAAACGGCGGAAAGCCGCTCGGCACGCGGACGTTTCTCGAGGCATATGAACGCGGCGTTCTAATCAGGGGAAAAGAAAATACCATCCTGATGTCCCCACCGCTGGTGATCGATAAGTCACAAATAGACGAAATCATCGGTACCGTGGAGGCTATTGTCGAAAGCTTCAATTAAAGTTCTGCCTCTGTGAGGCAAATGCCGTAAGAGCAACGGCGGAAGGACAACATGCGAATTGGAGTGCCAAAGGAAATTAAGATCCACGAATACCGTGTGGGGATGACACCGACGTCGGTGAGAGAACTCATCCTGCATGGCCACAACGTCGTAGTGCAAAAGAACTGTGGCCACGAAATTGGACTTGACGATTCCCACTACACCGCTGTCGGTGCTGTCGTCGTGGATTCGGCTGAAGAAGTGTTCGCGGACGCGGATTTCATCGTCAAGGTGAAGGAACCAAAGGCACCCGAAGTTTCTTTGCTGCGGGAAAATCAGATCTTGTTTACCTACCTTCATCTTGCGCCAGATCCGGAACTGACGCGACAGCTCAAGGATACAGGTTGTATTGCCGTGGCCTATGAAACCGTCACTGATGATCGTGGCGGGTTGCCGTTGCTGGCCCCGATGAGTGAGGTCGCCGGACGAATGGCCGTTCAGGCTGGCGCACATTGCCTTGAGATGAATCAGGGGGGACGCGGGACTCTTTTGAGTGGCGTACCCGGAGTGCCCGTAGGGCGCGTACTCGTTTTGGGTGGCGGTGTCGTAGGTACCAATGCCGCGCGCATGGCGATGGGACTTGAGGCGAGTGTGACTGTCATTGATATCTCATTGACCCGCCTCTATGACCTCGACCTTCAATTTGGTCCGACTCTGAACACGATTTACTCCACCCGTGATGCCATTGAGGAGCATGTTATTTCTGCTGATCTCGTGGTGGGCGCAGCGTTGGTCCCTGGTGCTACCGCACCCAGACTGGTAACCGGTGAAATGGTAAAAAAGATGAACCGCGGCTCGGTAATCGTCGACGTCGCTATTGATCAAGGAGGCTGTATTGAGAACAGCCGCCCCACCACTCATGCCGACCCCACGTATGTTGAGCACGGCGTTGTGCATTATTGCGTTACCAACATGCCGGGCGCAGTCGCGCGAACCTCAACGTTTGCCCTCAACAACGCCACGTTGCCCTTCATCGTCTCCTTAGCGGATAACGGTGTGAAGGACGCTATGCAGAATGACGCTCATCTTCTAAACGGCCTCAACATCTTCCGGGGTCAGGTGACCTACGAAGCAGTCGCGCGCGATACAGGAGAAGAATTCGTTGTACCGCGGGACGCGTTGGCGTCCTAAAACGCGAATAATGATCTAAGCAGCGCGAATTGGATTGTAGGGAGGATCCCAGGACATGGAGACACTGCGCCATTACGTCGGCGGCAAACACGTGGACGGCACGAGTGAGCGGTTCGCCGAGGTTGACAATCCGGCGACGGGTGAACTTACGACCCGCGTGCCTTTGGCGACGACGACAGAAATCGATGCCGCGGTAGTCACGGCACTGGCGGCTTTTTCCGATTGGTCGGCGACCTCTGCGCTACGGCGCGCCCGTGTCATGTTCAAGTTCAAGGCGCTGCTGGATGAGAATATGGATGCCATGGCTGAGATAATTACGGCAGAGCATGGAAAAGTTCATTCCGATGCCGTCGGCTCGATCACGCGAGGCCTGGAAGTTGTCGAATTTGCGTGTGGCATTCCCCATCTGCTGAAGGGTGCGTTCTCCGACAACGTGGCGACGGGTGTCGACATGTACTCGATGCGCCAGCCGCTCGGTGTTTGTGCCGGCATAACGCCTTTCAATTTCCCCGCCATGGTGCCGATGTGGATGTTTCCGGTCTCAATAGCCTGTGGCAACACGTTCATCTTGAAACCTTC
>Ga0315339_1002527_pt1 | contig 13790 bp, 13 predicted proteins | sample ASW17metaG_FD_204514 | JGI IMG/M metagenome (GOLD analysis project Ga0315339, IMG submission 204514) | Ammonia-oxidizing marine archaeal communities from Pacific Ocean, United States - ASW #17 | ecosystem: Environmental > Aquatic > Marine > Oceanic | place: USA: California | collected 2016-12-05
CTCCAAAAAGCCTCCGGTTGCCGCCCTTCGCGCTGTAAATTATAGACCACATAGAGATTGTCCTCTTGATCTAGGGCCAACGAAGGTCCATCCAACGCGCTCGTTTCCATACAGGCCAGGGCCTCGCTGGTATATACCAGCCCCCCCAAAGAATTGCCGGTCCGATCAAAACGTTCGACAAGCCCCTGACTGACGCCGACGGCAAAAACCGTCCCCCCGCGGCTAACCGCCAATCGCGTCGGCGCGAAACCGGCCGGCAACCCCCACGCATTGACCTGGTGGTGAAAACTGCCCTCCACCGAAGTGCTCGCCAACTGGTGTACGGTTTCTTTTTCGCCGAAGACGCTCAAAACCTGATAGCGGAAATTCTCATTGGCCAAGAGTCCGCGATCGCTGAAACTGGTATCGGACACCGATTGCACCTGTGCGACCGTCGCAAAATCCCCACCTGAGCTGCGTTGGATCTCGTAGTGCAGAAATCCTTCGGCAGGTGCCTGGTCCCAAACGAGCAACGCCGCAGCCTCTTCACTCGAAAAGTTGACTTTTAGCGCCGGCGGCGCCGCGAGCCAAGGAGTGACCTTCTTGCCAGCGAAAGGGCCGATACAGGCCGTAAACATGAAAACATAGACAAAGCAGCTTAATTTTTGCATAGTAAAAAAACGATACGCGAGACCACCTCCACTGTCAAGGAACAGAAAACGGTGGAAAGACCTATGGGCAACTCTTACATTAAACAAATGTAAACTTGGAGATCTACGCCCATGCTGCATCTGTTCGTGTTCATTGTGCTTATACTTACCGGCTGTGGTAGCCTGGATCGGAGCAATCCCTTCGATTCGGCACAGACCCCGGTCGGTAAAGACCCGCAATCCCAAACGGATACAGCGGCGGAAACCGCGGAGCTAAACCTCTATCTACCTCTGGGAAAAGCCCTAGCCACTATAATCCACCGCATCGAAGCCGTGATCACCGGCCCCAATATTGCGCCGATCTCTAAAATACTCGATATCTCGCCCCTGGGACCGGCCACCGGGACCATCAGCGCTTTACAACCCGGTGACGGGTATAACCTGACCCTGAGCGGTTACGACCTCAACGACGAACTCATTTTCGAAGGTCAGAAAAAAAACATTACCATCAGCAAAAACGACACCACCCTCGTCGAATTCAAACTCACCCTGCTAAAACCCTTGCCCGACTTGGGCGGCGATACTGGTGAGACCACAGAGCCTGACGACGGAACAGCTACTGACGATGCTGCGACGACCGACGACGGAACAGCTACTGACGATGCTGCGACGACCGACGACGGAACAGCTACTGACGATGCTGCGACGACCGACGACGGGACAGCTACTGACGATGCTGCGACGACCGACGACGGGACAGCTACTGACGATGCTACGACGACCGACAACGGGACAGCTACTGACGATGCTGCGACGACCGACAACGGAACAGCTACTGACGATGCTACGACGACCGACAACGGGACAGCTACTGACGATGCTGCGACGACCGACGACGGGACAGCTACTGACGATGCTACGACGACCGACAACGGGACAGCTACTGACGATGCTACGACGACCGACAACGGAACGACGCCCACAACCGAGGAAGCCGGCTAAACCGCATCCATATGCCCATCGTCACGCTTACTACCGATTTTGGCCATAGCGATTATTATGTCGGTGCGATGAAAGGGGCAATCCTACGCGTCGCCCCCACCGCTCAACTAATCGATATCTCGCATCAGATCCCCCCACAAGACATACTCGCCGCCGCATTTACCCTGCGCCATGCCGCCTGTGAATTTCCACCTGGGACAACACATCTGGCCGTCGTTGACCCAGGTGTAGGTACCCAACGCCGCCCTTTGGCCTTTAAGGCCGACGATCAGACCTGGGTCGGCCCGGACAATGGCCTCTTCAGCTTTATCCTCGACCGGGCCGAGGGGCCAATCCACGAAATTGACCGCGAAGACCTCTGTGCCCCGCAGCAAAGCAGCACTTTCCACGGTCGCGATATTTTTGCCCCCATAGCCGCTCATCTATGCGATGGGTTAGATCTGGGCGAAATAGGGCCTGCGATTCCTAATCCCATAAGACTAAACGAAATTGACCCCCGCAAAAGTCCTGATCAAATCGAGGGCCAAATTATCCATGTCGACCGTTTCGGCAACCTCGTGAGCAATATTACGGCTAGCGATATCGAACCGTGGGAGAACACATTGCGCATCCGATTTGGGACCCATTCGCTCTCCAAGATAAAAAAGGCCTATGCCGACGTCGCAACAGAAGAACCACTCGCCCTTATCGGCAGTGCCAACTTCCTGGAGATCTCAGTAAACGGCGGCAGCGCCGCACGGCGATTTGGCCTCGATCGCCGAGCCCCCATCATCATCGAAAAAATACCTTGAGGTAAATATGTCCGATCAATCCCCCCTAATCGTCAGCATCTCCGGTATCCGCGGGCTCGTCGGCGAATCGCTCACCGACGAAGTCGTCGCCCGTTTCGCCGCCGCCTTCGGCACAACGCAGACACATGGCGATACCGTTATCCTCGCCCGAGACACCCGCCCCTCCGGCGAGGGCTTTGCCAAAGTCGCCGCCGCCGCCTTGAGCAAAACCGGCTGCCGCGTCGTCGATCTCGGTAAATGCTCAACGCCCGGGGCCAAGCTAATGGTGACCGAACTGAACGCGCAAGGCGCCATCGTCATCACCGCCAGCCACAACCCCGCCCCCTGGAACGGTCTAAAGCTGATTCGTGCCGACGGCATTTTCCTCAACGCCGCCGAGGGTGAACGCGTCGAAGCGCTTTTTCATTCGGGCGAGTTTCGCCGCACAACCACAGGCACGATCGAAACACTCGACCCCGACGAGGTCAAAACGCGGCATTTAGAGCAGATCCTCGCCCACATCGACGCCTACGCTATCCGCCAAACCCGCTTCAAAGTCGCTGTCGACCCCTGCAACGGCACCGGAGCCCTGCTACTGCCCGATCTCCTGGCCGCCCTCAACGTCGAATCCACCCTCATTAACGCCGAACCCGATGGCGACTTCGCGCACGAACCCGAGCCGGTCCCGGCCAATCTGCTACAACTCGGCCAAGCCGTGCGCGACAATGGCTGCGCCATTGGCTTTGCGATCGACCCCGACGCCGACCGCGTCACCTTAGTCGGTTCGGACGGCGAAGCTCTCGGCGAGGATATGACCCTCGCGATCGCAGTCCAGGCCGTCACCGCCCGCAACCCCGGCCCGGTCGTCACAACGCTCTCGACGTCTCAAACCGTCTCGGACGCCGCAACCCGCAACGATTGTCCGGTATTCCTGACCGCGGTCGGCGAAGTAAATGTCGTGGAGAAAATGGTCACAGAAAACGCCGTCATTGGCGGGGAGGGCAATGGCGGCGTAATTATCACAGCAATCGATCCGGGCCGCGACGCGGCTGTCGGCCTATCGTTAGTGCTCGAAGCTCTGGCGTGTGCCAATCAATCGATTGCCGAGTTGGTCGCCACGCTGCCCAAATATCATATCGAAAAACGCAAGATCACCTGCACCACCGCAGAGTTGCAGTCAGCGCTTGCCGACCTCTTAGAACGCTATCCGAACGCCTATATGCACCCCGTCCGCGACGGCTCTAAGCTTTATTTGAACGGCCAACTCGAATGCCCCTGGATCCACTTGCGTTCCTCCAACACCGAACCCATCGTCCGCGTTATCGCAGAAAGCGATAATCCGGACGAAGCCGCCAGACTGTGCGACGAAGTAGAAGGATTATTCCCCAACGCCTAGAGCCGATCGAGTTCTGTCGCCGTAAAACACACAGAGACAACGCAGCTCGTCCACTCGCAGTTGCAACATTTATCGGAGAATCAAAACGCCTGAAGACCCAGACGTCTACTTCACTTCAAAGCCGGTCACGTATACTTCCTCGACTTTGGCTTTTTTAAGGATCTCTTTGTTAACGAGCAGATGAACTTCCCGCTGCATTTTCTCGATCCGCAGCGGATCCTCAAGCGCATCGGTCGTCTTGGCGCTCATCAGCTTGAGCAACGCTTGTTTGAGTTCAATGCGCTTGCGACGGATTTCAGCCACACCCGTTTCGGGCGGGCAAACCTTGAAGGTAAATTGCGCCTCTAGGTTTCGTCCCATTGCGCCGGCCGGATTAGCACGCACCGGGCCAAGTTCAGAATACAGGGGACAATCGTCTTTGTCGTAGGAAGGGGGCGGCGAACAGCCGCAAAAAACAGCGAGCAGGGCGACGAACGCCCTCATTCGACGGAAACCGCCTCCGGCTGCCCAACCGGCTGCACCGCGGCACGGTCGAGCAAAGACGAAAACATATCGGCCCGTTCGTCGACCAACTGGGTCAGACGCTCCAGGTTTTCTTGCGCTGTCTCGGCGATCTGGGTTTGCTGGTGCGCAGATTTAAAAAGTTCGTCGGCAATAGTCATTGCCGCCAGCACGGCGAGCTTGGCCGTGGGCACCCGCCCTCCGTGTAATTCAGCGATCTCGCACATTTTCGCGTCGACATACGCTGCAATCTTGCGCACCTGGCGCACGTCGGTAGTGGCGATCTCGTATTCTTCGCCAAAGACTTCAACCAACGCGCCACTTATGTGATTTTCTGTCATAAGTATCAATATAATAGCAACTTGCCCTACAGGCAAGCTAAATGCCTGCGGCTACAATATCCCCGTAAGAGCCTTCTACCAATTGCTCACTGGTAATTTCCAAAGCTCGCATCAAGGTCTCGACGCGCTGGTGAGACTCCTCAATGCCCTTCTCTTCGGTCACCGCCTCAATCTCGACAAATTGGCCAAGCCCCTTAACATCATCGAGATGAATGCGCACGTTTTCCCAAAGCCAGACCTGGCGCGTCTTCTTGACTTCAACCCAGGTCCCGTGAATCTTGGCCAGGATCGCGCGCAGCGCCTCGGGATCCTCCGTCTTGGCGATTTCGTAGTCACTGCGTTTGGGGCCAGCCAGATCCTCGCGCAAATAAAAGATCAGATGGCCTTCATCCGTCCCCAACTCCCGCAATTTGAGTCGGCCTTGCTCGACCTTAAAATAGGTATCCTTCTGGTGGAAGGTCCCGGCCATGCCGGCACCGAGGGCATTGAGATTCTCCTCGGCGCGCTCGGCATCTTCGTAGCGAGCTTTGATTTCTATATTAGTCATAATTAGATGTGCTTTACCTTGCTTAATTTTGCTTCAACAAAGTTACACTCGCTCTCGATCCAATGCAAGGTAGCTACATTGCTCAAGGCCGCCGCCTTCCTGCCCGTCTTTTCCGCTCGCTGTATTGCTTCGACCGCATCCACAGCTCCCCGCAGCTCAAACACAAACGCTTGCGCACCCGGTTAAGCCCTGCGATACACGACCCCGGCGACAGATTACACACCGGGCAAGCCAATAGCGTCAACCCCAGCACATTTCGCGCCAACATCCGCAACGCCTCACCCTTCTCACACGCTTTCCCCAGCGGATCGCACACCGTCAACTATTCCCGCGCTCGTGCAAAATCCACCATTGGAAACCACTCCTCCACCCCTTCTTCATCAAGCGGCATCACCTCGATCCTCCTTTGACAAAGTACCACCGCCCATATCAATCTCCAAACCCCTTGCGCGCCCGAGCAAAATAAAGCAAAGTATACCCCATGAAAGCTATAACCGTAACAGACGACAGCAACCGTACCCTCCATTGGCAAGACGTGCCCGACCCAACCTGTGCCCCGCACCAAGCCCTCGTCGATATCCACGCCACCGCCGTCAACCGCGCCGACCTGCTCCAGCGAGCCGGCAACTATCCGCCGCCGCCCGGCGCCTCGCCCTATATGGGTTTGGAGATGTCCGGGACGATCTCGACCATCGGTGACGAGGTCGAGAACTTTAAACCTGGGGACCGCGTTCTCGGCCTGCTCACCGGCGGGGGGTACGCCGAACAGGTAGCCGTGCCCGCGACCCACCTCTTACCCCTACCCAACGACCGCGACTTCGTCTGGGGGGCGGCCATCGCTGAGGTCTTCCTCACCGCCTTCGTCAACATCTTTATCGAAGCCGAGTTGCAAGAGGGCGAAACAGCGCTTATTCACGGCGGCGCCTCTGGAGTCGGCACCGCGGCCATCCAGCTTTGCCACCAAGCCGGTTGCAAAGTGATCGCCACCGCCGGTACCGACGCCAAGGTCGCGCGTTGCCTTGAGTTGGGCGCCACTTTCGCCGTCAACTACAAGCAACAGGATTTTGCCGAGGCCGTGCTTGTCCATACGGACGGGGTCGATGTCGTCCTCGACATTGCCGGCGCCGACTACCTCGCGCGCAATATGCAACTGCTCAAACTGCGCGGCCGCTTGGTCGTTATCGCCGTCTTGACTGGCGCCGAAGCGCAAATCGACCTCCTGCAAATGCAGGTCAAAAGACTGCGCCTGATCGGCTCAGTATTACGCAGCCGCTCCGACGAGGAGAAAAACGACATCATCGCCGCGTTCAAACAACGCTTCTGGCCCATGCTCGTCGACGGGCACATTCAGACGGTAATCGAAGAAGTGTTGCCCATCGAACGCGCGGCAGACGCGCAGGTGATCCTCGGCGAGAACCGCAATATCGGCAAAGTCATTCTGCAAGTCCGTCCCTAAGCAACCAGCATAAGGAAACCAACCCATGCTCACTCGCTACCGCGAAATAGAAGTCAGCGGCACCCCGCGCGAACTCGGCCTCCAAATCGGCGAGGCCGCCCGCGACGAAGTCCGCGGTTTCGCCGAAATTGCCCTCGAACGCGTCAACAAGACCATAAAGATCTCGCACGACAAAGCCCTCGACACCTGCCGACATAGCGAAGCCTATGTCGCGGCCTACGCCCCCGACATGCTCGACGAATTGCGCGGTATCAGCGATAGCTCAGGTGTCGCCTTCGAAGATCTCATGTTATTACAAGTTCGCAACCAGCTCCGCCCGGAAGAAGACGCCGGCTGCACCTCTTTCGCTATCGCGCCGCAAAAGAGCACCGAAAACCATTCAATCGTCGGACAGAATTGGGACAACGACCCAGCACTAGACCCTTTTACCGTGGTATTGACGCGCCGCCCGACGGGCAAACCGGCGCTGATGAACATCACGCAAGCCGGCCTGATCGCCTACATCGGACTCAACGATCAGGGCATCGGCGTCTGTATGAACACCCTGCCCGCACCCAGCAAACCACTCGGCGTACCGCATTATTTTATCGTGCGCGAAATTTACGAGCAGTCCTCTCTCGACGACGCGGTCCAAGCAGTACGCCGCGCACAACGCGCCATCCCCGCCAATATCATCTTCGCGACCCCGCAGGGACCGGCCGACCTCGAAGTCACGACGGACAATGTGCACATCCTGCGCGATGATCAACTCGTAGTACACACCAACCACTGCCTACACCCCGACCTCGTCGCGATCAACGCCGACTTCCCCGACCTCATCGAGTCCACACCGCGCAAGGCCCGCATCGAAAAATTACTCGGCTCCGCGCACTCCTTAAGCGTCGAAGACATGCAAGAGGCCCTGCGCGACCACGACAACCACCCCCATTCCATCTGCCGTCATGCCAACGGCCACCCCGAGACCGGTTATTGGGTCAGCGTGTTCTCGGTCGTCATAGAGGCCGACCAGGGGGAAATGCACATCAGCCGCGGCAATCCCTGCGAAACCCCCTACGAGACCTACACGCTCAACTGATAGGAGACCGCCATGGGCATCCTGCACGGTACGATCGTCGAAGAAACCACCGGCGAAAAACTCGATGCCAAGGTCCACGTGCTCAACGCCATGGGCAACTTCTCGCACCCGCATAATTCTCTGCTCAAACGCGGCCCCGGTACGCAATTCTTCTTGTCCGACGGCGAGTTCGAGGCTCGCGGTTCGCGCGGGCGCACCGACATACTCGTCGAACGCGGCACTGAATACGAACCCTATCGCACCACCGTCGAATTGCCCGAAAAGGGGTGTGTCGATATCGAGATCCGCCTGCGACGCTGGCACCACCCGCAAGAGCGACATTGGTACCCGGGCAATACGCATATCCACTACGACGAGAACGAAAAACAACCCGATCGCCGCCTTGGCGTCGATTGCAGCGTCGAAGGCTACAATGTCACCTGCGTCAGTGTACTCGATCGTCGCCAACTACCCTACGCCTCCAACAAATATCCCATCGGGGTGATGAACGAGTTCAAAACAGCTCACCACGTGCTCGACATCGGCGAGGAAAACCGTCACTACGGCGACAACTCACCCTGGGGTTTCGGCTACGGCCACGTGATGTTCCTCAACATCCGCAACTTGGTTCAACCGGTCAGCCGCGGCCACACCCTCACCGGGCAGTTCGACCCCGACTACCCGCCGCTGTGCTTCTGCTGCGACGAAGCCCGGGACCAGGGCGGCCTAGTCATCTGGTGCCACAATGGCCGCGGCATGGAAGCGCCAATAGCCGCGGCCTTGGGCAAGCTCGACGCCTTCAACCTCTTCGATCCCTTCTGGATGGATCCCGAATACGAGCTGTGGTACAAACTACTCAATTGCGGCTTACACCTGCCCGCCTCTACCGGGACCGATTGGTTCGTCTGCTCCAATAACCGCGTCTACGTGCAGACCGAGAACGATTTCTCCTACGCGAATTGGATAGACGGCATGAAAACGGGAAGAACCTTTATCACTAACGGCCCCGCCGTTGACCTCAAGCTCAACGAGCAGCCGATGGGCGCCACCGTCGAATTCAACGGCGACAAACCACTCGAAGCACAAATTATCTTCAGCTCCTACTACCCCATCGAACGTGCCGAGCTCGTCGTCGACGGCCAAGTAGTCCAACGCTGGCAATGGCCCGAAGGCCGGCGCGAAGGTGAGATCCGTCACGACTTCAATACCGAGCACGACGGCTGGGTAGCCGTCCGGCTCTGGGGCGATTCGCGCGACAGTTTCAACCAGGCGATTTACGCGCATTCCAGCCCGGTGTATTTCCGTTGCGGCAGACCCTCCGTTCAACGCGAAGGATCCGCCCGCTTCTTTCTCGATTCGATCGACGAATCACTCAAGTGGATCAACAGCTATGGCCGCTATAACAACGACCAACAGCGCGAGGATGTGCGGGAACTCTTTCGCAGGGGGCGTGAGGAATACGCAAATATGACGGATTAAAAATCCGTTGAATCACCTGGCCTATCAGCAATAGATAAACCCGAGACAACTTCGCCAAACATCGACAATTCTGATAAAAAAATGCAAATAAAAGCCCTATCGGCGCAAAGGCCGATAGGGCTTTTTAGTATTATCGAACAAGCTGGGGATATTACCTCCACTTATTTCAGTCCGCCGTTTCCCCATCCTTCAACTGATAATCGTGGTCGCGTACCGTGCCGTCATCGGTAAGATCCCGCTGCACAGTCTGCAGGCCACGATAAAGCCGGAACAAATCGCGAATCCCACCGATCGAAAGCCAGACCATCACGACAAAGGAAGTCGCGATAAAGAACATTGCGTTGACATAGTAGTGGTAGGTCGCCCAACCTTCTTTTGAGACACCCACGGTGTAGACCGCGATGGTCATCCCGATCCATAAGCCGAAGAAAAGGATCGCCTTAGCGATGGTAATACCGTAGATAATCTTGTCGCCGCGAGAGAATTCCTCGGTAATGCCCAACGCGGTCTGCCAATTCCACTTCTGTTTGGCGACCGCCACGCCACCGGTGGCCTCGTGGTCCGACTCGACCACATACTCGCCGCGGTGCAGAAGCTTGTCGATGTTGAAGACTGTGCGCGTACCCAACTTGGAAAACAGCACGTACATAGACACCGCCACCAGCATCGCGTAGAAGTAGACCTCCTGACCCGTTAGCGGAAAATCGAACCCGAACCAATCTTCGCAAAAGTGCTCGAGCAACATGCCCGTAGTCGCCAAGACCGTACCGCTAGTTAATGCCGCAAAAGCCCCCGTCGTCGTGCCCCAACTGGTATAGAGCCCGCCGACGATCACCACACCGGCGCCCCCCAACCAAAACGCGCCAGTCAGTGCAAAGAAGAGCAATATGTCCTGCGTCTGACTGTAAAACGAACTAAACATCACGATGAAAACTCCTACCCCAAAGATCGAATAGCGCAACAACCGCAAATGCGCTTTCGGCTCGATCTCCTTACCGCGCCAGGGCAGATATATGTCTTGCACGAAAATACTGCCCCAAGAGTGCAGATAAGTATCGTGGGTGGTAATGAAGGCGGCGAACATTACCGCCGCGAAAGCCCCCATCAATCCGACCGGCATATAGAGTGTCATCGTCAGCGGCGTCACCATCTGGTCGCGCACCTGCTCATCCGGTATCAAGGCCAGTTGCGCATTGACCTGCTTCGCCCAATCGGCATAATCCGGATGGTGCATGATCATATACGCCACGAGCGGCAACATTGTAAATCCCCACAAGAGCGCCCAACCGCGAAAGGACCCCAACACTCCCGCCATCTTAGCCTCATGCGGCGACTTGGCCGAGACATGGTAGGCCTGTGAACCTTGCCAAGCCATCCGGTTGAGGATCATGCCAAAGAGCCCGATCATAAAATACCAGGGATTAAAGCCCTCGACATTGCCCGTGTCGAAGGGGTCCAACAGCGACTTGCCTTCCTCCGAATACTGCAATCCCTCGAAGACCTGCGACAACGGGAATTTTATTATTAACAGGGCCAGAATCGTCACCAGCACGATATTGACGAAGAAAGACTGGAAAAAATCGGTCACCAGCACTGCGATTTGGCCGCCGGCGAAAGTGTAATACATCGACAAGCCCACCAAAACGATCAAAAGCGAATGATAGGTCGACAAGCCCAAGCCTAGAAATTCATAGGTAGTCGGCAGACCGCAATAATGGATAAAGAAGTTCGCGCCCACCGCCGGAAAAATGCCGAAGTTGATAATGCCCGAAATCCAGCAGATCGTCGCCGCGTAGATGCGGAAATTGCGCCCGTAGCGCATCTCGAAAAACTGCGCCAGGGTCAGCGAGCGCGTCTCGCGGAAGCGATAGACGACCCAACCGGTCAACATCAGGATCAACGCGATCGGCGCCTGCATCTGCTCCCACCAGTTGGGCGCGAAGCCGGCCTTATAGACCAACTGAAAACGCGCGATCACCGACACCGCGCCCAACCCCGCGATCCCCTCGGCCAAGGTCAGGAGATAGCGGCCCGCCAGACGATTGGCCGCCAGAAAATCGCTGGTGGACTGGGTGTATTTGCGGGTAGCTGTGGCCAGGACGGTAAAAAAGACGATCACCGAGGCCACCACGGCCCAGTCGATCCAGTGCAAATGCATGGAGGGATCTCCGACCAGTGCATGAGATATGAAGGACGCGATATGAAATAACCGCTCTGTAATTTTTCTAATTATAATAAAATTGATGACAGCCGACAAAAGCAATAGGCACCCTTAGGCACCTCCCGCCGATAATAGTAGACCTTTATCCTAAGGGTGTTCTAAACATAAAATCGATCGGATTCCTGCGACTTCTTTTTCAATCTGTCGGCATCCGGCGTTGACCTCCGGATGAGCGGATCGCTCACCACAGAGCTCCAGCAGGAGATTGCTCACCGTACTGGCCTTGTGCTCCTCGTCCAGCTCGACGATCCCTTTCCGCCGCCTGCTTGTCCAACGCCATCTGCACCATGCTCAGCACCGCATTGCTTTGCACATGCACAAAATCCTCGTAGTTGCCGAGGAGAAAGACCGACTTCGCCGTATCGACGACCTTACAAACGACTACCGTGGCGATCTCGATCGAATTGCCGTGTAGATCGTTGACCTTGAGCTTTTCGCTCTCGAAGTTGCGGACCCCGACCGAGACTTTGCGCTTGCTATAAAAGGGATTGGGCAAACGCAAATCCGAATCGTAGACAGTGCATTTTTACGCGCCAAAAAGCTGTAGGACCACCGCCTCATTGGGGTGACCTTGAACAAGCCGACCAGACGCGATACCGGCGACAAGCAAGAGTAATGCCGCATATGTACAAACAAAAATCCTGGCCAGTAAAACAGGCCAGCATAACACTTATAGAAGTTGTATTTTACACTATCTTATCGTTTTATTTTTCTTTCTCTGACTTCCCACATAACCCGAGTAATTTGGCCAAATTCGCGCGGGGTAAGCCGAAATATCTGCTTGTTCTTAAGCTTTTTACCTAGCTTGGCCAAAGCAGCGGGCGGCAAGTTTCGATCGCGGCTCTTTTCCAATACGCGTTGCAACGATTCATCGCGATGGGCAAAAAGCGCTTCCAATACCTGCTTGAAGAAATCTTCCGACGGCACGGCGAAATTAGGTTTACCGCGTTCGATTTTCACAATCGCGCTCTCGACGCCTGGCTCAGGGACAAAGGCATCCGAGCGAATCTTCTCAACCATATCAACCTTTGCCACCCGCCCGACGGTTATCCCCATCCGACAATAACCATTCTCTCCCACCCCAGCGCACATGCGTTCGGCCAATCTTTTCTGCACCATCAACACCGCCCGGTCGAAACGCTGTCCCAGCAATCTAAAGATAATTGGCAAAGCCATATGATAGGGCAGGTTCGCCACCACTTTGTCAAAACGCGGCAACCCCACCCGCAACGCATCTCCCCACAACAGCGATAAATGCGAATGCTGCTTTTGCAAATCCCCCAGACACTTGCTAAACTGCCGATCCTGCTCCACCGCTATGACCTTAGCCGCCTTGCCCAACAACAACTCCGTAAGATTGCCAATACCCGGCCCAATCTCCAACACCGTATCCTCCGGCCCAATGTCCGCATAGGCCACTTCCCGCCGCAGCACACCACTGTCATTGAGAAAATTCTGCCCAAGCTTCTTACTCGGCTGAATGCCGTACTGCTCTAGTTTTTTCATACCCACAATATAAGGGCTGACCCAATTTACATTTGGCCAGCCCAATAATTTTCTTTTTGTATTTACTTCACTAAAAGCACATTACTAAAGTTCCAACCCATCCACTGTCTAATTCACCAAGCCGGCCAAGGTCGGACCGGGGGTGCAACGCAGGATGTTTTTCGGAGCGGGGCGGTAAAAAAAGCATAGTAGGGAAGGGCAACGGTGAGCCAGCGCGAAGGCGCTGCGAGAGGCGACGGCCCGTGGGGCTTAAAAATACCGGAAGACGCACCCCCGATCCGACCGCCGCATGCCGCTAGTGCGCCAAAAACCGCTCGGCTTCAATCGCCGCCATGCACCCCGTCCCCGCCGCCGTCACCGCCTGCCGATACACCGTATCCTGCACATCTCCACAGGCGAACACCCCTTCGATATTCGTCGCCGTCGAATCTGGCTTAGTGATCAAATACCCTTGCCCATCCATATCCAACATGCCGTTGAAAACCTTGGAATTTGGCACGTGACCAATCGCCATAAAAACGCCATCGCAGGCCATTTCGCGAGTTTCTCCCGTCTGCGTATCCGTCAACACTACGCCGCGCACCGACAAGCCATCATCCGTGCCTAATATTTCCTCGATCGTGGCGTTGAGTAAAAAATCGACTTTGTCGTTTTCTTGCGCGCGTTTGAGCATTATTTTCGAGGCGCGAAACTCCTCGCGGCGGTGCACGATCGTCACCTTCGACGCGAACTTCGTCAGATAGGTACCTTCCTCCATCGCCGAATCACCACCACCGACGACGATTAGCTCCTTGTCGCGGAAGAAAAAACCATCACAGGTCGCACAGGCCGAAACCCCGTGTCCCATCAGCCGGGTCTCCGACTCCAAACCCAACAACCTCGCCGTGG
>Ga0315339_1002528_pt1 | contig 13789 bp, 12 predicted proteins | sample ASW17metaG_FD_204514 | JGI IMG/M metagenome (GOLD analysis project Ga0315339, IMG submission 204514) | Ammonia-oxidizing marine archaeal communities from Pacific Ocean, United States - ASW #17 | ecosystem: Environmental > Aquatic > Marine > Oceanic | place: USA: California | collected 2016-12-05
CGTTCCGGGGGGCCGATCTGACCCGGAAAATGCTGAGTTTCGCGCGGCGGGCACATCTGGAACCAAGGGTGATGGAATTGTCGGAGGTTCTGCAGGAAACCGATAATTGGATGCACCGAACCTTGCCTGCAAATATCTCCGTACAGGAATCTCTGCCGGACGGGCTTTGGCCGATAGAGGCGGACCATGCGTCTACGGAAAGTGCGATCCTGAACCTGATTATCAACGCGCGCGATGCGATGCCCGAGGGCGGTGTGCTAACCATCGAGGCCGCAAATCATATTGTCGGGGACGATGTGGAAACGCCGGGACGTGGCCCCCTTGCGCCCGGTCGATATGTGATGCTGGCCGTCAGTGATACGGGGTTCGGAATTCCTGCCGTACAGCTGGACAAAGTATTCGAGCCGTTTTTTACCACCAAGAGGACGGGCGAAGGCAGCGGGCTGGGCCTGTCGATGGTGCATGGGTTCATGAAGCAATCCGGCGGTGCCGTGCGCATCTACTCAGAGCCGGCATCAGGCACGACGGTAAAGCTTTTTTTCCGCACACCGGAGACGGCTGCGGCAGAGCCTGACGAAGCCCCGCAAAAGATCCTGCCTCAGACTGTCAGATCGGCACGCGTGTTGTTCGCCGAAGACGAAGCGGACGTGGCCAGTATCTTGACGCGCATCCTGCGGTCTGCTGGCTATCATGTGGTTGTGGCAGAAACGGGTGATGCGGCGGCAGAGTTGTTCACCAGAGAGGGACCGTTTGATTTGCTGGTAACGGATATTGTCATGCCGGGAGGATTGCAGGGCCCCGGTTTGGCCCGCGCGTTGCGCGAGGTGCAGCCCAGCCTGCCGGTCGTCTTTATGTCTGGCTATGCGCGAGAAGCAGCTCTGCATGGCAACGGGCTGCGCGAGAGTGATATTCGTTTGATGAAGCCCGTTGCCCGGCGTGATCTGCTGGCGGCGGTGCATCAGGCGTTGTCTGAGACGTAAGGCGCAGGGTGGCGCAGAGTGGCGCGTGGTTGCTCATCGCGCAGGGTAGGACGCGATGAGCCGTTGTTTTACAGGTGCTGACACTCTGGCACGACAGTCACAGCCTTGCCGGTGGTCAGATAACTGACGAGGTTTTCAACGGTCAGATCGCCCATCGCCTGACGGGTTTCCACCGTAGCACTGCCGACGTGGGGCAGCAGAGTCGCGTTTTTCAGCGCGATCAGCTCTGCAGGCACGTTAGGTTCGTTGGCAAAAACATCCAGCCCGGCGCGGCCAAGGCGACCCTCTTGCAAGGCGGCGATCAGCGCGGGTTCATCCACCACCGACCCACGGCCGATGTTGATCAGAATGCCGTCCGGCCCCAGCGCGTCCATCACCTGACGGTTGATGATGCCCTGCGTTGCTGCGCCACCGGGTGCGACGGAAATCAGCACATCGACGGCCTGTGCCATTTCTGTCAGATCAGCGAAATAGTCATAGGGCACGTCGCGTTTGCTGCGCCCGTGATAGACGATATCGACGCCAAACACCGCCAGCTTTTCCGCCGTGGCAAGGCCGATGCGGCCCAGCCCAAGGATGCCGACCTTTAGCCCGGCAATGCCCGTTGACAGCGGCGCGTTGCCATCCGTCGCCCAAGTGCCAGCGCGCAGATAGGCATTATCAGCGACGAAATTGCGCGCGGTGGTCAACAGCAGCATGACGGCGGTATTCGCCACCTCATCGTTCAGCACGCCGGGCGTATGGGTCACGATGATGCCGCGCGGGGCGGCAGTGCCCACATCCACCGCGTCATAGCCGACGCCGTAGCTAGAGATGATTTTCAGGTTCGGCAGCTTTTCCATCAGCGCGCCGGGCACACCGCCGTGGCCGTTGACCAGCATATATTCGAAGTCACCGCCGCGTTCAGCCAGAAAGGCGTCGCGGTCGGCGGGCATCGGGTTGACGGTGAAATATTCGCCCAGTTGATCGAGCATCCGCTGCGTGGCGGTGCCGATCAACAGCATGTCAGGTTTGGCCATCAGTCTGCCTTTACGGTTTGGGTCTGCTGGCCGAGGCCTTCGATCCAGACATCCATCACGTCGCCCTCTTTCAGGTAGATCGGGGTGGGTTTCATGCCCAGCCCAACACCAGGAGGCGTGCCGGTCGAGATCACGTCACCGGGGTGCAGTGTCATCAGTTCCGACAGATGCGAGACAATCTGGGCGACGGTAAAGATCATCGTCTTGGAATTGCCGGTCTGCATGCGCTTGCCGTTGACGTCGCACCACATGTCCAGGTTCTGGATGTCTTTGATTTCGTCTTTGGTGACCATCCAGGGGCCGGTGGGGCCGAAGGTGTCGCAGGATTTACCCTTGGTCCACTGGCCAGAGCGTTTGGCCTGAAAATCCCGTTCGGACACGTCGTTGATGGTGCAATAACCCGCGACGTAATCCAGCGCGTCGGCCTCTGACACGTATTTGCATTTGGTGCCGATGACGACGCCCAGCTCGACCTCCCAGTCGGTGGCGACAGAGCCGCGCGGCATGTAGACGTCATCATTGGGGCCAACGATGGCGCTGTTGGCCTTCATGAACAGGATCGGATGTTCCGGGATGGCGGCACCGGTTTCGGCGGCGTGATCCGAATAGTTCAGACCGATGCACATGAATTTTCCGATGTTGCCGACGCAGGCCCCGTAGCGCGGGTTACCTTCGACCAGAGGCAGGCTGGTGGGATCAATGGCGCGCAGGGTTTCCAGGCTGGCATCGCCCAGCACGTCGCCGGTGATGTCGGCGACATGCGCCGAAAGATCACGGATATTGCCATCAGCGTCGATCAGGCCGGGTTTTTCGCTGCCAATTTCACCATAACGAACGAGTTTCATGTGCAGTTCCTTTTTTCTGTACGCAGATTCCCGTCGGAAACCTGTTCTATGAATTCTGGGTCAGTGATTGTTACGCGGTTTGTACTTGTATCCGACGTCACGGTAGTTGGGCGCATCACGCAGGGTCATGCCCTGCGAGAATGGCTGTACCATTTCGCGGAAGTATTGCTGCCAGGGTGTCTGGCTTTCCGGGATTGGGAAGCCGCCGGATGCCTCTAGCGCGGCACGGCGGTCTGCCAGGTCTTCGTCTGAAACCAGCATGTTCACCGTGCCGGTGTTCAGATCAACGCGGATGATGTCGTTGTTTTGCACCAGCGCCAGCCCGCCGCCATCCGGGGCCTCGGGCGAGGCGTTCAGGATAGACGGGCTGCCAGAGGTGCCGGATTGACGGCCATCGCCGATGCAGGGCAGTTCGATATCGCCTTCGGCTTTCAGCAGATAATCCGGCGCGCGCATGTTCACGACCTCGGCCCCGCCTGGGTAGCCGATGGGACCGGCCCCACGCATGATCAACACGCAGTTGGCGTCGATGTTCAGAGCAGGGTCATCAATGGTGGCGTTGAAATGCTCTGGCCCTTCAAACACGATAGCACGGCCTTGGAAGGCCTGTGGATCGTCGGGGTTGGACAGATAGCGGCGTTTGAAATCATCCGAGATACCGCTGGTCTTGATGATCGCGCTATCGAACAGATTGCCGGTCATGTTCTGGAAGCCAGCGTTTTCTTTCAGCGGTTTGGCGACGGGCCAGATCACATCGGGGTTGATGATTTCGGCGTTTTCACAGTTTTCGCCCATGGTTTTACCATTCACCGTCAAAGCACCGGGGTGCGGTAGCATGCCGGCGCGCATCAGCTCGCCGATGACTGCAGGCACGCCGCCTGCGCGGTGGTAATCCTCGCCCAGATATTCGCCGCTGGGCTGCAGGTTGACGATATGCGGTATCTTGTGGCCGTGATCTTGCCAATCCTGGTTGGTCAGCTCGATCCCCAGGTGACGTGCGATGCCGTTCAGGTGGATTTGCGCGTTGGTCGACCCGCCGATGGCGGAATTGACGACGATTGCGTTTTCAAAGGCTTCGCGTGTCATGATGTCTTCCGGGCGCATGTCGTCCCAGACCATTTCGACGATGCGTTTTCCGGTGGCATACGAAATTTGCCCACGCTCGCGGTACGGTGCCGGGATGGCGGCAGAACCGGGCAGTTGCATGCCAAGCGCTTCGGCCAGCGAGTTCATCGTCGTCGCGGTGCCCATGGTGTTGCAATAGCCGACCGAGGGCGCGGAGGAGGCGATAAGGTCTGCCATTTCCTCGTCGTTGATTTCGCCGCGGGCGTGCATTTCGCGGGCTTTCCAGACGATGGTGCCCGACCCGGTGCGTTCACCGCGGAAAAAGCCGTTCAACATCGGGCCGACAGACAGCGCGATGGCCGGGATGTTTACCGTGGCGGCGGCCATCAGCAGGGCTGGCGTGGTCTTATCGCAGCCGATGTTCAGAACAACGCCGTCGATGGGATAGCCCGCGAGGGATTCCACCAGCGACAGATAGGCCAGGTTGCGGTCCAAAGATGCGGTGGGGCGTTTGCCGGTTTCCTGGATCGGATGCACCGGGATTTCCATCACCGTGCCGCCGGCCGCGATGACGCCGTCGCGCACGCGTTTGGTCAGCTCGATGTGGTGGCGATTACAGGGCGACAGGTCGCTGCCGGTCTGGGCGATGCCGATGATCGGCTTGTTGCCGCTGCGCAGTTCTTCCAGCGTCAGGCCGTAGTTCAGGTAACGCTCCAGATAGACGGCGGTCATTTCGGGATCGTCGGGGTTGTTGAACCACAGACGGCTGCGCAGGTCTTCGGGTTTGCGTTTGCTCATGATGTGTTCCTTAACCTGACCAGCCGCCGTCGATGATATGCGGCTGTCCGGTGGTAAAGCCGCTTTCGTCGCTGGCAAGATACACTACTAGGGCGGCGATTTCGGTGGCCTTGGCGATGCGGCCCATCGGCTGACGGGCGACGAAGGCTTTGCGCGCCTCGTCATAGCCGCCGACGGTCTTGCCCATCTCGTGCAGGCGATCCTCTAGTGACGGGCTTTCGACGGTGCCGGGGCAGATGCAGTTACAGCGGATGCCCTGCGTGATGTAATCCAGCGCAACCGATTTGGTCAGGCCAATCACGGCTGCCTTGGTGGTGCCGTAAACAAAGCGGTTCGGCGCGCCGATGATGGACGAGCAGGCCGAGGACATGTTGATGATTGATCCGGTGCCGCGTTCCAGCATGCCGGGCAGGGCGGCGCGGATGGTGCGGAACTGCGACCGCACGTTCAGATCAAAGGCGAAATCCCATTCGTCATCGGTGCAATCCTGTACGGTGCCGTGATGCACAAACCCGGCGCAGTTGAAAAGAATGTCCGGTTGCGCCTTGGTGATGCCTTCGTTGACGCTGGCATCATTGCGGGCGTCCAGAACGAAGGTTTCGATGTTGGGGTGGTTCAATTCGGCCAGAACCTCGGCGTTGATATCTGTGGCGAAGACATGCGCGCCCTCATCCGCCATGGCTAGCGCAGAGGCTTTTCCGATGCCCTGACCAGCGGCTGTAACCAGCGCGCGTTTCCCGCTAAGGCGTTCTTTAGACATGGTAATTTCCCCTCCCTGAAAGTATGGCGCTGTAGGTGCAGCGGTTTCTGTTACCGCATGAAAAAGGGAAAAAACAGGCCTATTCTCTCGAATTTAGAACGGCTAAGGTTCGGCTGTGTAAAAATGGCATACCATTTTTGGCGCTTCTCGATTGCATATCTGGTTTGATTTGTTAGCTAATATATCAGACATGGCGCGTGCCGATGCCTGACCGAACTGCCCGACATTTTTTTCGAAAACTTGTCGGTGTGGACGGGAGTTGCAGTGGGATTTGGCTGAACAGCCGCGCCGGAACGGGAGGGAACCCTGACATGCAAAAGATTCTGATTCTCGGCGGCGGCGGCATGGTTGGCCAAAAGCTGGCGACTCATTTGGCCACTGACGGCCTGAACGGCGACCGCGATATTGACGTGACGCTGTTTGACATGGGCTTTCCGCCGGTCAGCGCGCCCGGTGCCCAGGTGGCAGGCAATGTGTCTGAACCTGGCACCATGACGCGGCTGGTGGCCGATAAGCCCGACGTGATTTATCATCTGGCGTCGGTTGTGTCGGGTGAGGCGGAAAAAGACTATGCCAAGGGTTGGGCCGTCAACATGCAACCCATGTGGGAGCTGCTAGAAGCGCTGCGCGCGCTGCACGAGGCCAGCGGCGGCAGCTATGTGCCCAAGATCGTGTTCACGTCTTCGATTGCTGTGTTCGGCGGGCCGTTCCCCGACAAGATCGGTGACGAGTTCCTAAGCGCGCCGCAGACCAGCTATGGCGCACAAAAGGCGATCTGCGAGCTGATGCTGAATGACTCCAGCCGCAAGGGCTATGTCGATGGCGTGTCTATCCGGCTGCCCACCATCTGTGTGCGTCCGGGCAAGCCGAACGCGGCAGCTTCCGGCTTCTTTTCCGGGATCATCCGCGAGCCGTTGAATGGGCTAGAGGCGATCTTGCCCGTCGATGACTCTGTGCGCCATTGGCACGCCAGTCCGCGCGCAGCCGTGGGGTTTTTGACCCACGCGATTGCACTGGATACGGCAGTGCTGGGCGGGCGTCGGGCGCTGAACATGCCGGGGTTTTCCTGCACCGTTGCCGAGCAGATAGAGGCGCTGCGCCGCGTTGCCGGTGACGACGCGGTTGCGTTGATCAAACGTCAGCCGGACCCGGATATCATCAAGATCGTTTCGCTTTGGCCGCGTGACTTTGAAACCGACCGGGCGCTGGAGTTGGGGTTCAAGGCAGAGGCAGACTTTGATGAGATCATTCAGGTCTACATCGATGATGAAATGAAAACCGCCTGACGCCGCGCGCCACATTACCGGAGGCACACCATGCTAACCCAATCGCAAGTAGATCAGTTCGAAACCCAGGGCTTTCTGGTGGTTGAGGATGTGCTGGAACCAGAGGTTCTGGCGGGGGTAAAGGCGGAATATGCCGACCTGCTAGACCGGCTTTATGCCGGTTGGCAGGCCGATGGGCTGGTTGGCGCGCCGGTTTCGGATGATTTTTGGGGCAAGTTGCTGACCGCCTATCGCGCGGGGTGTGACTATTTTCAGCCGATGGATATTTCGCTGCCCGGTGATCAGATTTACGCCGACACGCCGATGCATTTCGGCCCGGCGGTGTTTGATATGGTTAAGTCAAAGCGGCTGCTGGATATGGTGCAGGATCTGATCGGGGCGGAAATCACCAGCAACCCGATCCAGCATGTGCGCATCAAACCCCCGGCGAATAAGCTGACGGCGGATGAAGTGCGGGCGCATATTACCGCCACCGACTGGCATCAGGACCGCGCGGTTGCGCTGGCCGAGGCGGATGAAACGCAGATGGTGACCGTTTGGTTGGCGATGACGGATGCGACGGTGGACAACGGCTGTTTGCAGGTGTTGCCCAAGGTGGGGGCGCAGGAAATGCTGCCGCATTGCCCCAAGGTGCAGACGGGGATTGCCGATGGGTTTGTCGAGGAGGCCCGCGCGTTACCGCTGCCGGTGCGCGCTGGTGGAGCCGTGATCTTTCATCCGTTGACGCCGCATGGATCGCTGGCCAATAAGACCGACGGCTTTCGCTGGTCGTTTGATCTGCGCTATCATGTGACGGGTCAAGATTCTGGCCGGTCGCATTTTCCCGAGTTTGTTGCGCGGTCAGGGGCTGCACCCGAAACCGAATTGACGGATTGGCAGGACTGGCGCGCGCTTTGGTTAGATGCCCGTGCGCGGTTGGCCGTGGCACCGCATAAGAACATACACCGATGGACCTCTGACTCGCCGATGTGCGCGTGACCGAAGGTTGAAAACTAACCCTATGAAAGGGACCTGACCCATGGATTTTGTCCGCCTAGACCCTGCCGACAATGTTGTCACCGCCACCCGGCCCTTGCAGGCTGGGCACGAAGTAGAGGGCGTGATGACCACAACGATGATCCCGTCGGGGCACAAGATCGCCACGCGGGCGATCAACAAGGGCGAGCAGGTGCGCAAATATGCGCAGTTCATCGGTCTGGCGCATGAAGATATCGCGCCGGGTGATCACGTGCATACGCATAATACGGATTTCCGCGCCACTGAGGTCGCCTATGAGTTCGGCACTGATATGCGGCCCGTCACGCCCGCGACAACGCCCGACACCTTCATGGGGTTTAAGCGCGAAGGTGGCCGGGTTGGGACGCGGAATTACATCGCCATCGTCACCTCGGTGAACTGCTCTGCCACCGCCGCGCGGCGGATTGCCGACGCGTTCGGGCCGGATGAGCTGGCGGCTTATCCGAACGTTGATGGCGTCGTTGCCTTTGTGCACGGCACGGGCTGTGGCATGGCAGGCGACGGCGAAGGGTTTGAGGCGTTGCAACGTGTTATGTGGGGCTACGCGCGTCATCCGAACCATGCCGGTGTGCTGATGGTTGGGCTGGGGTGTGAGATGAACCAGATCGACTGGTTGCTAGAGGCATATGGCCTGAAGCAGTCAGAGACGTTTCAGGTGATGAACATCCAGAATGTCGCCGGACTGCGGCGCACGATTGATCTGGGGATCGAAAAAGTCCGCGCTATGTTGCCGATTGCCAATCAGGCCACGCGGGAACCTTGCCCGGCGTCTGAATTGATGGTGGCGCTGCAATGCGGTGGATCTGACGCGTGGTCTGGGGTGACGGCGAACCCGGCGCTTGGCTATGCCTGTGATTTGCTGGCGGCACAGGGCGGCACAGGCGTGTTGGCCGAGACGCCAGAGATTTACGGCGCAGAGCATCTGTTGACCCGCCGGGCCGTGACACCGGCGGTGGGCGAAAAGCTGATCGGGTTGGTTGAGTGGTGGAAGGATTACACCGAACGCAACAAAGGTAGCATGGATAACAACCCAAGCCCTGGCAACAAAAAGGGCGGGCTGACGACAATTCTGGAGAAATCTCTGGGTGCGGCGGCCAAGGGCGGCACGTCGCCGCTGGCGGGGGTGTATAAATACGCCGAGCCGGTAACGGCCAAGGGGTTCACCTTTATGGACAGTCCCGGCTATGACCCGGCCAGTGTGACCGGCCAGATCGCGGGCGGCTGTAACGTGGTGGTCTTCACCACCGGGCGCGGCAGTGCGTTCGGCAGCAAGCCCGCGCCAACCATCAAGGTTTCCACCAACACCGAGATGTATACCCGGATGATTGATGACATGGACGTCAATGCCGGGGCGATGCTGACGGACGGGGTGTCACTAGAGGAAAAAGGCCGCGAGATTTATGAATTGATCCTGCGGGTCGCCAGCGGTGAGGTCTCTAAGTCAGAGGCGCAGGGGCTGGGCGACTACGAGTTTGTGCCATGGCAGATCGGGGCCGTGATGTAATGGCTGCGGTTTGATGACAGGGCGGCAGGTATGAAACGTATCTTGGTTGCTGGGCTGGGCCTGATCGGCTCGCGCCATGCGCAGGCGGTGTTGGATCATCCCGATGCGCGTCTGGCATGCGTGGTGGAGCCTAACGCCGAATTGCGGGCCAGTTTCGATGTGCCGGGCTTCGCCAGTTTGGAAGAGGTAAATGTGCCTGTCGATGGGGCCATTTTGGCCACGCCGTCAGGTATGCACGCCGATCACGCCGAGGTGGCGCTGGCGCGGGGTTGGGCTTGTGTGGTGGAAAAACCGCTGGCGGCGGATATGGCGCAGGCGGATCGCATTGTTGCGGCGTCCGCACGCGCTGGCCTGCCGGTGCTGACCGGACATCATCGCCGCTATCATGCGTCGGTGCAAAGATTGCGCCAGATCGTGCAGGGCGGCGATATCGGCCAGCCTGTCGTGGCGACGGCCCTTTGGGCGGTGCGCAAACCGGATGAGTATTTCGTCGGCAATTGGCGGCAGGGCAGTGACGGCTCGCCGGTGATGATCAATATGGTGCATGAAGTGGATCTTTTGCGCTTTGTCCTTGGCGAAGTGACCGAGGTTGCGGCGATGGGTGGGCAGCCGGTGCGCAGTGCGGGCCGGGTCGAAAGTGGGGCCTTTACGCTGCGGTTTGACAATGGCGCGATTGGCACCGTCGGTTTTGCCGATACCGCGCCCAGCCCCTGGGGGTTTGAGGCGGCGACCTATGAGAACCCAAATATCGGCGGCACCGGGCAGGACTATCTGTTCATCGCGGGCACCAGCGGTGGCGTTTCTTTCCCGTCGCTGACCGTTTGGGGTGGTGCGCGCGATTGGTCCGAACCGGCGCAGTCGCGCCGAGAGATGGTCGCGCCGACCAATGCGCTGACCGCGCAGCTAAGCCATTTCTTGCAAGTGCTAGACGGGGCGGAGCCGCTGATTGACGCGGTGGACGCCAGCCGAACTTTGGCCGTGACGCTGGAGGTTGATGCGTTGGTGGCGCAGGAATTGGGGGCCACATGAGTATCCTGAAAGCAGGTCTGATTGGCGAGCATATCAGCCGCACGCGGTTGCCCTTTGCGCTGGAAATCATGTGCGAGGTGCATGACCTGACGCTTGAATTCGAATTGATCGACACGGCAGAACGGCCGGGGTTTGATTTTGTCTCTACAGTGGACAGTCTGCGCGCGGCAGGCTGGACCGGAGTGACGGTGACACATCCGTACAAGACGAATGCAGCGGACTATGCCGGGGACGGCATGTTGGCCGATCTACGTGGGCTTGGCGCGTCCAATACCTTGATATTTGGCGATACTCTGACTGGGCATAATACCGACTACACAGGTTTTATCGGGGCTTGGCAGGCGCAGATGGATGGCGCACCGGGCCGGGTTGCCATGGCCGGGGCCGGGGGCGTGGCGCGCGCGTTGGGTCCGGCGCTGGCGCGGTTGGGGGCCACGGATATCGCGATTTGGGATAGGGATGCGACGCGTGCGGCAGACCTTGTGGGCCTGATCGGACCGGTTTCGCGGGTGGTGCCGTTTGAGGATGCGGGCGAGTTCATCGCGCAGGCCAATGGCTTGGTGAATGCAACGCCTTTGGGGATGCGCGAATACCCCGGCAGCGCCTTTGATGCGGGTTTGCTTGGCGCGCAGGATTGGGCGTTTGATGCGGTCTATACGCCGACGGATACGCTGTTCTTGCTGGATGCCGCAGCTGCCGGATTAAAACCCCTTACCGGATTTTCGCTGTTTCAGCACATGGCGCTGGGGACATTTGCGGCCTATACAGGCATCAAGCCCGACGCAGCCACGATACTGCCCAAGCTTGAGACCTTACGGCCAAAGGAAAACCAATGAACTGGGCACTGCAACCTTGGTTGTTCTGGGCGCTGCTGTCGGCGGTTTTTGCCGCAATGACGGCGATCCTGGCGAAACTGGGCACGCAGAATGTCGATTCCGATGTGGCCACATTGGTCCGCACCGTGGTCATTCTGGCGCTGGCCTTTGGCATCGTGGCGCTGGGCGGCAAACTGGGCGGATTAAACGCCATCCCGGGGTCCAGCCTTGGCTGGCTGGTCGCGTCGGGTTTTGCCACCGGGGCGTCCTGGCTGTGTTATTTTCGCGCGCTAAAGCTGGGTGAGGCGTCAAAAGTTGCGCCCATCGACAAGCTGAGCGTGGTGTTCGTGGCGGTCTTTGCGGCTCTGCTGCTGGGCGAAAAACTAAATGCGATGGGCTGGGCTGGCGTCGGGCTGATCGCGGTGGGTGCCGGGTTACTGGCGCTGTCTTGACATAAAAGGAAATGAGATGACGAAACCAACGATAGGATTCATTGGCCTTGGCCTGATGGGCGCGGCCATGGTCGGGCGACTGCAGGACAAAGGGTATGCGCTGACGGTTGTGGCCAATGTCTCGCGCGAAGCCGTGGATGCGGCCGTGGCGCGCGGCGCGACAGAGGTTATGACGGCGCGTGACGTCGCTGCGGCCAGCGACATTGTCATGCTGTGCATGGGCACCAGCGATCAGGTTGAAAGCCGGATGCGCGGCGACGATGGCGTGATTGCCGGGCTGCGCGCCGGCGCGGTCGTCATCGACTTTGGCACATCGCTGCCGGGATCAACCCGCACGTTGGGGGCAGAGGTTGCCGCCGCAGGCGGGGCCTATCTGGACGCACCATTGGGGCGCACGCCGTCGCATGCGGTTGATGGCCTGCTGAACATCATGGGGTCCGGCGACAAGGCGGCCTTTGACAAGGTCAAGCCGGTGCTGGACGATCTTGGCGAAAACGTCTTTCACCTTGGTGCGCTGGGCTCTGGTCACACGATCAAGCTGTTGAACAACGCCTTTGGCATGACCGTTGCCAACGCTATGGCCGAGGCTTTTGCCATGGCTGACAAGATGGGCGTGGACCGTGCGGCGGTTTATGACGTGATGGCGGCGGGGCCGCTGCGGTCGGGCATGATGGACTTCGTCAAGGGCTACGCGGTCGATGGTGATCCGGCGCAGCTGGCGTTCGCCGTCAAGAACGCCGCCAAAGACGTGGGTTATTACACGCAGATGGCCAAAGACGCAGGCACCGAAAGCGTAATGGCGCAATGCGCGTTGTCGGCGTTGAATGACGCGGTGGCGACTGGGCGGGGCGACACGATGGTGTCCGAACAGGTCGACTATTTCGCCAACAAGTTCGGCAAGTAACACCATGCAATGTTCAAGGCCGGTGCAATGACCGACAGACCCGGCCTTGGCATCGCATTGATGCTGGCGGCGTGGTTCCTGTTTTCACTTGTCGACACTTCGGTGAAGTGGCTGGTGATCGCGGGGCTGCCGGCCGCGCAATTGGCGTTTATGCGCTATTTCGTGCATTTCCTGATCAGCGCGGCGAATATGCTGCGCGGCGGGATCGCGCGCAGTAATTTTGCCGTGCAGCATCCGTTTTTGATGAGCCTGCGTGCGGTGCTGCTGGTATCTGGCACGGCGTCCAACTTTGTTGTGCTGAATTATCTGCCGTTGACGATCACCTCTGCGATTATGTTTTTCTCGCCCATCTTGGTCTGTCTTTTGTCGTGGCCGCTGTTGGGAGAGCGGGTCGGGCCGTGGCGCTGGTTTGCCATCGTGATGGGCTTTGCAGGGGTCATGGTGATCATCCGACCCTTTGGTGAGACGTTTAGTTGGTGGGCCTTGCTGCCGCTGTATAACTCGTTGGCGCTGGCGCTTTATTCGATCCTGACGCGCAAATTGGCGGGGAAAGAACGGGTCGAGACCATGCAGTTTTATATGGGCGCAATGGGCTCTGTCATACTGGTGCCTTTTGCGATCACCCAGTGGCAACCGCCGGGCAGCGGTATCGACTGGCTGTTGTTTCTGGCTTTGGGCCTTTGGGGCTGGGGCGGGCATGAGATGCTGACGCGGGCGCATGGGATGGCCCCGGCAAGCATGCTGATGCCGTTCACCTATTCGTTCATCATCTATCTGTCGATCAGCAGCTACCTGGTGTTTGACCACTTGCCGGGTGTCTGGACTATTCTTGGCGCGGTCATTATCGCAGGGTCGGGTTTGCTAATCTGGGCACGGGAGAGACGGTTATGAGAATTGCCTGCATTGGCGAAGCGATGGTGGAGCTGTCTCTGGATGGCTCTGGCACCAGCGCGCAGTTGGGGTTTGCTGGTGATACGCTGAACACGGCGATCTACCTGAAACGCGCCGCCCCTGGGTTGCAGGTTGATTTTGTCACCCGTCTGGGGCGCGATGACTTTTCGGCCAAGTTACGCGATTTTGCCGCGTCAGAGGGGTTGGGCACCGGCGACATCGAGGTCAGCGAAACCCAGCGTGTCGGGCTGTATGCCATCACCACAGACGACGCTGGCGAACGGTCGTTCACCTATTGGCGCGACAGCTCGGCGGCGCGGGATATGTTCCAAACGGACAATTCGGTGTCGTTTGATGCCTTGGACAAATACGATCTGTTGTATCTGTCGGCGATTACGCTCGCGATCCTGCCGGCAAAGGTTCG
>Ga0315339_1002529_pt1 | contig 13786 bp, 8 predicted proteins | sample ASW17metaG_FD_204514 | JGI IMG/M metagenome (GOLD analysis project Ga0315339, IMG submission 204514) | Ammonia-oxidizing marine archaeal communities from Pacific Ocean, United States - ASW #17 | ecosystem: Environmental > Aquatic > Marine > Oceanic | place: USA: California | collected 2016-12-05
CGCTCACATCTCTGACGATGGAGAACCGATGAAGACCCTCCCCTTGCTCGCTTGTCTCGCCATTTGCGCGCTAATGCCGACGAGTGCCACTGCTCAGCAATCGAGGCCGATGAGTCCCCGCGGGGAGGCGGCTACCCAGGTCGGTGGTGCGTACAACGCCGAAGGGCAATACGAGGGCGGGTCCTGGATCGTGGTGACGTACGGCCGCCCGATCATGCGCGGTCGCGACCTCTTCGGCTCGGGTGACAGCTACGGCCAAGCGTTTTTGCGCGGCGCCCCCAACTGGCGCATCGGCGCGGACCAGTCGACGCGGTTCATGACCGAGACCGACCTGATGTTTGGCGGCGAGCGGCTCCCGGCTGGGGAATACAGCATCTTCGCCGAGATCAGCGAGACCGAGTGGACGCTGATTTTCGCTGACTGGGGCGTCAAAGACGATTTCCGCGAAGACAAGCCCGGCGCGCTTTGGGGTTCGTACGGATACACCCCCGAAAACGACGTTCTGCGCACGACCATGGAGGTGCTGACCGTCGACTTCGCTGCCGATCAGCTCGTGATCGTGTTCACCGGTATGACGCAGGAGGGCGGGCAGTTCACGGTGTGGTGGGACGACCAAGCCGCCAGTGCGGCCTTCCAGGTGGCCCGCTAAGAGGCAGAGTGCAGGCCCGAATCGTCGTCATCGGCGCCGGCGGCTTGGGCAGCTACGTCGGAGCGCTCTTGGCCAAGGTCGGCCATCATGTGACGCTGGTGGCGCGCGGTGAGCACCTCGCCGCCATCCGACGCCACGGCCTTCACGTGGAAACGGTGGACGGCGACTTCCAGGTTCACCCCGCGGCCGTCGGCTCGGCGTTCGAACTGTCGGGTGCCGACCTCAGCTACGTGACCGTGAAGGCGTACTCATTGGAGGATGTGGCGGACCAGGTCGAGCACCTCGCGCGGGCCGGCGCGGTCGTCGTGCCGCTCCTGAACGGAGTAACGGCCAGTGAGCAACTGGTGGAGCACGGTGTGGCGCACGACCGGATCTTGGACGGGATCGCTTACATGACTGCGTTTCGGACGGCGCCCGGCCGGATCGAGCGCAGGGCGGCGCATCACCGGGTGGTCGTGGGTTCGTCTACGGGGCCCGGCCAGGGCGCGATCCGTCTCGTCGCGGACACGTTCGACGGCACCGGTGTCGAGGTCGTGGCCTCGGAAGATATCGCCTCAGATCTGTGGACGAAGATGGCGGTCGTGTGCGCGCTCTCCGTTCTCTGCGGACTTACCGGGCAGTCGATGGGCCCTGTGCGGACGCACCGATTCGGGGCCGACTTGCAAGAGCGCGCGATCGCGGAGGTTACCGCAGTGGCGCGCGCTCGCGGCATCGCGCTACCGCAGGATGCCGAGAAGACTATCGGCGCAGCGCTGGACGCATTTCCTGCGGACTTTTTCCCGAGCGTGATCCATGACCTGCGTAGCGGGCGGCGGACGGAAATGGAGGAGCTCGGCGGAGCGATCGTCCGCATGGCGCGTGAAGCGGGGATCGAGGCGCCTCTCCATGAGGCCGCGACGTGTGCGATTCAGCTCGCGGAGCCGGAGTCGGTGTCTGCGGCCACCTAGGATTGGGCGTGCGAAGACCGAAAGCGCCGCGTTGGGGCCGGCGAACATTTTGCTGCTACCGTGCGCGTCTCGACCCGTGCCGAGGCATATAGCGACGCCCCGGTTGCTGGGGGCTTGATGAAGAGGTAGCGCCGGGCCTTTCTTCGCCGAGCCCGGTACTTACCGACGTGGGCTTCGATCTCGTCCAACTGACTCAGCGGGTCCGACGCCTGGTTTTCTGAGATCACCCTCTCCTCCCACGACCGTCGAAGGGCGGTGTCTTTGCAACGGACGACTACGTGAGGTGCTCGCTGCTCTAGACCTCGGTTGCCAGTACCCCACGATCCATGAAGTTGATGCGTCGCGCCATAGGGCCCAGGAGTGCGCAGAAGTGATTCTTAGGCGGCTCGCGGAGGGGCCCGGCCCGGCTTTTCTACAACTCGCGGGAGAGCATTTCAACAGACGGGGTGGACACCCGATCGGCATAGCCATCGCCTGCCCTCTCGCCTACTCTCCTTCCCCCGGTCGAATTCCCCAAGCCACCTGATTCAGGAGCCCGTCCATGACGTCCCGGACGCTCGTATCGGAGACTCGTCGTCTCTCTTTCCTCTTGCTTGCCGCGACGCTGACGGCGGCTGCATTGGCCGTCACGGCACAGGTTGTTGAGGCCCAGGGTTCGCGATTCCTCCGACAACCCGACGTCAACACCACGCACATCACGTTCGTGCACGCAAACGACGTGTGGGTCGTCGACCGGAACGGTGGAGACGCGGTTCGCCTCACGAGCTCGGAGGGCGCGGAGACCGATCCCCACTTCAGCCCGGACGGGCGCTGGATTGCGTTCAGCGGGCAGTACGGCGGCAATACCGACGTGTTCGTGATCCCGGCGATGGGCGGGCAGCCCGAACGACTCACCTGGCACCCGGGTGCCGACGTGGTTCAGGGGTGGACGCCCGACGGGGACGTGCTCTTCCGGTCGGGACGCCAAGCGCACCCGACGCAGCTTTGGAAGTTCTTCAGGGTGCCCGTCACCGGGGGCATGCCGGCGCCGATGGGGGCGCAGGCGTACGAGGGTGAGATGAACGCGGACGGTTCTTGGCTCGCGTTCCAGGAGATTGGTCTCTGGGATCCGGAATGGCGGAACCACCGCGGCGGCCAGGCGCAGCCCGTGTCGGTGGTTTCGACTTCGACGTGGCAGCGTGTAACGCCCCGCTGGGAAGGAGAACGGCAGCTTGCGCCGGTCTGGCTCGACGGGCGCGTTTATTACATGTCTGAGCGGGACTACGCGGCGAACGTGTGGTCCTTCGATCCAGGCACCGGAGCCGAGACCCAGCATACGTTCCACGCCGACTTCGACGTGAAGAGCCTGGGCGCGGGTGATGGCGTCCTCGTATATGAGCAAGCGGGGTATCTGCACTCGTTCGACCCAGTGAGCGGCCAGGGGCGACAGCTCGAGATTCACGCCGCGGGCGACCAGAATTGGGCGCGGACGCGATGGGAGGACGTGCCGTCGAATCAGTTGCAGAACCCTCGTCTGTCGCCCACCGGCAAACGAGCGCTCTTCCAGTACCGAGGGGAGGTGCTCAGCGTACCCGCCGACGAGGGCTCGTGGCGCAACCTCACGCGGAGCCCCGGCGTAGCCGACCGGCACGCCGTGTGGTCGCCGGATGGGCAGCAGATCGCATGGTTCAACGACGCGGACGGCGAGTACGGACTCGTGATCGCGGACCAGGATGGGTCCAATCAGCGTAGGATCGAGATTCCGGACCCCACCTTCTACTTCGCGCCCCAGTGGTCGCCCGATGGGACGCGCCTCGCGTTCAGCGATACGGACTACCGGATCCTCGTGTTGGACGTGTCTTCTGGCGACATCACCCACATCGACACGGACCGCTTTGCGCACCCCGAGCGCTCGATGAATCCCGTGTGGTCGCCGGACTCGCGCTGGATCGCGTATGCACGCCGGCTCGACAATCAGCTGCGAGCCGTCTTCATACACGACACCGAGACCCGTGAGGCCCGCCAGCTCACCGACGGTATGGCCGACGCGATCACGCCCGTGTGGGACGAGGCGGGCGAGTACTTGTACTTCCTGGCATCGACCGACTACGGCCTGAACACCGGTTGGTTGGACATGACATCGTTCGACCACCCGATCACGCGCGCGCTTTACGTGGCGATCCTGCGCGCGGATGGGGTCTCGCCCTTTTTGCCCAAGAGCGATGAGGAAGAAGGGGAGGACGAGGACGAAGCCGAGGAGGAAGAAGGGGACGGAGCGGACGGAGACAGCGGCCAGGATCCCGACGACGGCGTCGTGATCGACTTCGACGGGATCGAATCGCGGATCGTCGACGCGCCGGGCTTGCCGCTCAGGAACTACACCGGCCTGCGGGAGGGCCCTGAGGGAACCGTGTTCGTGGCCGAGGCTGTGCCCAACCAGGGCGCCGTCCTCCACAAGTACACGCTGGAAGATGCGGACGCCGAGTCGTTCTTGGAGGGCTTCCAGGCGGTGCAGATCTCGCACGACCGGAAGAAGCTGCTCTACCGCAGCGGGTCGAACTGGAGCGTGGTGGATACCGGCCGCAAGCCCGCAGCAGGCGATGGGCGGCTCGCGCTCGGCAACGTTCGGGTCCGCATCGAGCCTCGGGCAGAGTGGGGCCAGATGCTGCGGGACGGCTGGCGGTTCATGCGCGACTTTCTGTACGTCGACAACCAGCACGGCGCGCCCTGGGACGACGTCTGGGACTGGTACTCCGCGTGGTTGCCGGACCTGCGCCACCGCTCCGACTTCAACCAACTGCTCGATATGGTTTCGGGCGAGATCGCGGTTGGGCACTCCTACGTGCGTGGCGGCGACTACCCATCCCTCGACAACCCGAGGACCGGCCTGTTGGGCGCGGACCTGGAGGAGGTCGACGGCCAGTACAGGATCACGCGGATCTACTCGGGTGAGCGCTGGACGCCGGGCTTGACGGGGCCGCTTTCGGTTCCGGGCATGGATGTGCGCGAGGGCGACTATCTGATCGCGATCGATGGACAGGAGGTCGGCGCTGGCGTGAACCCCTATCGCCTGTTGGAGGGCACCGCGGGCCGCACCATCATGTTGACGGTGGCGTCGAGCGCATCAGTCTCGGATGCGCGCGACATCGTCGTCCGCCCCACCGCGAACGAGAACCAGTTCCGCACATGGGCGTGGGTTGCGCAAAATCAGCGTAAGGTCGACGAGATGAGCGGCGGCCGACTCGCCTACGTCTGGCTCCCGAACACCGGCGGAGGCGGCTACAGCTACTTCAACCGCATGTACTTCGCGCAGCAGGATCGGGCGGGTGCCGTGATCGACGAGCGCAACAATGGCGGCGGTTCGGCGGCGGATTACATCGTCGACGTCTTGGCGCGTGAGTTGACGGGCTACTTCAACTCGAAGGCCGGAGACCGCCGGCCGTTTACGCAGCCCATGGCGGGGCTCTGGGGCCCGAAAGTGATGATCATCAACGAGCGGGCGGGGTCCGGAGGGGACCTCATGCCTTATCTGTTCCGCTTCAAGGAAGTCGGCCCGCTGGTGGGAACCAGGACATGGGGTGGCCTAGTGGGCACCTGGGACACGCCGCCATTGATCGACGGTGGGGGCTTCGTCGCCCCTCGCGGCGGCTTCTTCGACGTGAACGGGGAGTGGGCCGTCGAGGCCGAGGGAATCGCACCCGACATCGAGGTGCGGAACGACCCGGCCGACGTGCTGGCCGGTCGTGATCCGCAGCTCGAGGCGGCCGTGGCGGAGGCGTTGAGACTGCTGGCCTCGGAAGCGATTACGCTGCAGGCTGAGCCTGAGGCTCCGATCCGCTATCGGCGGCCAGGCGGCAGATAGGGGAGGACCCCGGCGGCCCTCATGCGAAGACGGGGGCCGCCGCCTCAGCGCCTCCCGACGGATTCTCCCAGCGTGGTGCGCGCGCTTCGGTACGGCTGGAAGTTGATGCCCCAGTCCACCCCGACCACCTCCATCCAGACATCCGGGCCGTCCATGTGGACCACGACGTAGTGATACGGGTTGTCGCCTCGATTCGGGCCGGGGCGCGCCGCCCCCTCCTGTGACGATCTGGTCCATCCGTCTCCACTCGCCGGTCTCGTCCTGATAGCGCTCCACCCAGTGCTCGAAGAGATGCTCGTGCCCGAAGGTGTTGCCGTACCCGAAGGCGTACGTCGGGTAGCCCTCCAGCCTCCGCGTGGCCCCGTCCGCACTCTCGGCTTCCGGAGGGATGGGAAAGCGGGGAGCCTCGATAGCAATCACGTCCTGAGTAATCGACGCCGTGTCGGGCGTGGGTACGGTTTGCGCGCTGGAGCCGCTTGCCACGACGAGGCACGCGACGAGAACGGCGCCCCGACCGGCGACAGGGGAGTCGATTCGCATGGGCTGCATCACTCGTCCGATCAGGGAACACGGCCGTATCGGCGGGACCGGGGAACTAGCGTGTGTTAGCCGCGACGGCGACATGCTCGCCCGGGCGGTCCGCCGGGTCCCTCGAAACTCTTCTTTGGGAACCGAGGACGGGGTTTCCTAGGCTCATGCGCCGTGAGTAGACTACTCCAACGTCAGGACACTCCGGGGAGATCATGTTGAGCAACGCCACCACCGAAGACAGCACGACCAGGTCTGGCGCCGAGCCTCTCGCCGCGAGCCTTACAGGTCCGGCCCGCGAGGGCGTTCCCTGGTACGTTTGGGCTGTTCTGTTTGCCTCAACGAGTGTCGTCCTGGGGGTGCTCTGGGACATCTCTTGGCACCGTACCATCGGGCGCGACTCGTTCTGGACGCCGGCTCACATGGCCATCTACCTGGGGGGTGCAGTGGCTGGGCTCGCGTGCGGCTGGCTGGTCCTGCGCACGACCTTTGCAGTCGGCGCCGCGGACGAACGCGCTGCGGGGGTCACGTTCTGGGGCTTCCGCGGACCACTCGGTGCGTGGGTCTGCATCTGGGGGTCTTTCGCGATGATCACGTCGGGGCCGTTCGACGACTGGTGGCACAACGCCTATGGCCTCGACGTCGAGATCCTGAGTCCGCCGCACACGGTGCTCGCGGCTGGCATCATCGCCATCCAGATCGGTGCCATGCTCATGGTGCTGTCCCGCCAAAACAACTCTGGGGCCGCCTCGCCCCTGGCGCAGCTTCTCTTCCTCTATGCCGGGGGAATGCTGATCGTGTCGATCGCCACGCTGGCCACCGAGTACGTCGCGTTCCCCAACATGCAAAGGAACGCCCAGTTCTACATGGTCAGCTCGGGCATCTTCCCGCTCTTCCTCGCTGGGACCTCCCGCGCGTCTCTCTCTCGATGGGGGGGAACCGGCGTGGCCGCGGTCTACATGGGATGCACAGTCCTGATGATCTGGGTCTTGCAACTCTTCTCCGCGGAGGCGCTGCTCGGGCCGATTCTGCGACCCGTCGACAGTATGGTGCCCCCGTCGTTCCCACTCTTGCTGGTGGTGCCGGCTCTCGGGATCGACCTGCTCTTGAGAACTCTGCCAGAGCGGTCTTCGCGGGCGCAACGCTGGATGACGGCGGGCGCGGTCGGCGTCGCCTTCGTCGCGGTGTTACTCGCTGTGCAGTGGTACTTCTCGGCGTTCTTGCTCGGCGAGGGTGCGCGCAACTTCTTCTTCGGGGCGGACCAGTGGGACTACAACTCACTACCGGGGACGTGGCAGCACGAGTACTGGGGCTCGACGTTGGCGCCCAGCGCGCTCGCGTGGGCCGCGCTGATCGGCTTCGCTTCTGCCCGCGTGGGTCTGTGGTGGGGCGACTGGATGAGGCGCGTGCAGCGATAGGCGGAGACCGACACCCGTGAAAATACTTCGGCCACGCGGCCTCGGCATCGCGTTCGTGGTCGGCGTGACCATTGTCGCGTCGGCACACGTCGGTAGTTCGAACGCATATTTCGAGGGAATGGCGGGTCCTTACCCAGTGCGCGTCATCGTGCGTATGCCTGGGGTCATACCGGGCTTGGCCCAGATCTCGGTACGCATAGCCGGCGAGTCGTTGCCGAACGCGGTCACAGTACGCCCGCTGCGATGGGACGCCGGACTCGAGGGTGCTCCACCGCCTGATACCGCACGCGCCGTTTCGGGGGAACAGGGCCTGTATTCGACCGAGCTCTGGCTGATGACGACGGGCTCATACAGCGTGCACGTCAGCGTATCGGGCGCGGCGGGTGAGGGCACCGTCTTCGTTCCCGTGACCGCGGTCGCGGAGCGCCGCTTGGACATGAACCTGGCGATGGCGGTGGGGTTGATCGGAGCCGCGTTGTTCCTGTTCGTTGGCGCGATGACGGTGTTTGGTGCCGCGGTCCGTGAGAGTGATTTGGCACCGGGTGAGCAGCCCGACGTGGGCCGGCGACGACGGGCGGTCTTCGCCACCGGGCTCAGCGGCCTCGCCCTTGGCGCGATCCTGTGGGGTGGGTGGACGTGGTGGGGCGGGGTAGATGCGGCGTATCGGGCGGGCATCTTCCGACCGCTCGCCGTGACATCGGCGGTGGAGGCCGTTGAAGCGGTGCCGGTGCTCACACTGCGCATTGTCGAGCCCGACTGGCTGGGTCGGGGGTGGATGCCGCTGATGCCCGACCATGGCAAACTCATGCACATGTTTCTGGTCGGTGACGAGACACTCGGGGCGTTCGCACACGTACACCCGGTTTCGAGCGATTCAACATCGTTCGCCGTGGCGTTCCCGCCGCTGCCCGCGGGGAGCTACCGCATCTACGCCGACATCGTCCAGGAGACCGGCTTCGCCCAGACGCTCGTCGACACCGTGGTGGTCGACGCGGCGGTCATGGGTGGATCGGTCGATGCGTCCGTGCGCGACGGCGACGACTCCTGGGCCGTGCTGCCGGCGTACGGGCAAGCCGGGGGGGAACGGTTTTCTCTGTCCGACGGTCGTATCATGACTTGGGAAAGTGGTCGACAGCCCCGACTAGACGCCGAGGTCACGCTGGCGTTCCGGGTATCGGAGGCGGACGGCACGCCGGCGGTTCTCGAGCCCTATATGGGGATGCTCAGCCACGCCGCTGTGACTCGGGACGACGGCTCGGTCTTCATCCACATGCATCCGGCGGGCAGCATCAACATGGCCGCCCAATCGCGGTTCGAGACGGAGGAGCAGGCGGCCGGATCGGAGGTTCTGGGACCTCTCGCGTCAGCAGGCGTAGGCGCGCCCGCGACCGACGTCGTGGGCTTCCCGTTCGTATTTCCGGCTCCAGGTGCCTACAGAATCTTCGTGCAGGTCAAGCTCGACGGTGTGGTAGAGACCGCGGTGTTCGATGTCGAGGTGCCTGAGGAATAGCTGAGCGGTCTAGAGCCTCATTGGCGCTCGAACACGAGATGCCAGGCTGTCGGTGTGTCGACTCCGTCCTCGAACTCGTAGAGTGCGTCGGGATCGTCCAGCGTCCAGGTGGTGCAGGTCAGGGAGTAGAAGAAGTCGTCCTCTGTCTCGGTCGGGTCGTCCCCGGTTTCGAGGTCAGATTGCCATAAGCTAGATCGACCGACTGCCCACTTCCATCCGTGGCCGTGATTTGCCATGCCGTGTCCACCCAGCTCCCTGCGAAGTCGGCCACGGTCCCGGTAGCCGGCGCACACGTGCTGGGTTTGTCGCTCTTCCCGCTCTTCTTGGACTTGTCGCTCTTCTTGGACTTGTCACTCTTGGCGCTGTGAGCCGACAAACTGCCCTCGACGGCCGCGAATGCCGGTCCGGTCCTCGGCGTTCTCGACACAGGATGAGATCGAGACGCCAGCGCGGTAGCCATCGCCCTTGCCGACCCGCCCGGCGCTTGTCATGGTCCCATGGATTGCACCTTCCCGCCACACAGTAGGTATCCCATGCGTTCCGTTGCCCATACCGCCGCCGTCGGCGTACTGGCCGCCCTCGCGATCGTCCCGACCGCCGCCGCGGCTCAGGTGACCGTGAGTCAGGCTCTCTCCGCCCTCGAACTCCGCGAAGTCGGCCCCGCGGTCGCAGGCGGACGGATCGCGGACGTCGCGGTCGACCCGACCAACAAGTCTGTCTGGTATGTCGCGGTGGGCTCGGGCGGCCTCTGGAAGACCACGAACGCCGGCACGACGTGGACGCCCGTCTTCGACGATCAGCCGAGTTACTCGATCGGTACCATCGCGATCGACCCGTCCAACACCGAGGTCGTCTGGGTCGGCACTGGCGAGAACGTGAGTGGGCGCCACGTGGGCTGGGGCTCAGGCGTCTACAAGAGCCGGGACGGCGGTGCTACCTGGCACAACGTTGGACTCGAAGCCTCGGAGCACATCGGTAAGATCCTCATCCACCCCGGTGCCGGGAGTACCGCGCTGGTGGCGGCCGAAGGCCCACTGTGGGCTTCGGGAGGTGAGCGGGGTGTCTTCAAAACCACCGACGGCGGAGAGACCTGGAGCCACGTGCTCGACATCGACGAGAATACCGGGGTCACGGACCTCGAATTCGACCCAGGCGACCCAGATGTCGTATACGCCGCGACCTACCAGCGACGCAGGCACATCTGGGGCCTGATGTCGGGCGGCGCGAGCTCGGGCATCTACAAGTCGACCGACGGCGGGGATACGTGGAGAGAGGTCACGACGGGACTCCCCGATGGCGCCATGGGCAAGATCGGCCTCGCGGTGACGCCCGCGGACCCCGACCTGGTCTACGCCACCATCGAGGCGAACGAGGCGGAACGCGGCTTCTATCGCTCAACGGACAAGGGCGAGAGTTGGCAGCGCACAAACGGATATATCTCAGGAGGCACCGGGCCCCACTACTACCAGGAAATCGAGGTGTCGCCAACCGATCCGGCGCTCGTCATCCAGATGGACGTCTTCTACCAGATCACTCGCGACGGCGGCGAGACGTTCGACAACCTGGGCACGGGTCGCGAAAAGCACTCGGACAACCACGCGCTCTGGATCGACTCCGACAACACGCAGCACATGCTCTCGGGCACCGACGCTGGGCTCTACGAGACGTTTGACCAGGGCACGACGTGGCGGCACTTCCCGAACCTGCCCATCTCGCAATTCTACAAGGTCGCGCTCTCCAACTCGGAGCCGTTCTACGAGATCCTCGGCGGGGCGCAGGACCTGGGCACACTCGTGGGACCTGCGCGCACGATGAATACAGAAGGCGTACGCAACTCCGACTGGCATTTCCCGATGGGGGCCGACGGCTACGGCGTCCAGATCGACCCGTCGGATTCGAACATCCTCTATCTCATGACGCAGCAGGGAAACCTCTACCGTACCGATCGCAGGAGCGAGGAGTCCATCCAGATCCAGCCGCAGCCCGGTCCGAGCGCCCCGCCTGAGCGCTGGAATTGGGACTCGCCGATCATCATCAGCCCTCATGACTCCGACCGCATCTACTTCGGATCACAGCGGCTGTGGCGTAGCCATGACCGTGGCTTTCAGTGGACGGCGATCAGCGAGGACCTGACCACGAATACCAATCGGTACGAGCTGCCGTACATGGGGCGCGTCTGGGAGCTGGACGCGATGCACGACAACGGGGCGATGTCGCAGTACGCGACGCTGACCACGATCTCGGAGTCGCCCATCACCGAGGGCCTGCTGTACACGGGATCGGACGATGGCCTGATCCACATATCCGCCGATGGTGGGCAGACGTGGACGCGGGCGGCTCCGTTGCCCGATGTGCCCGAGCGTTCGTTCATCAACAAGGTCGAAGCTGATCTTCATGCATCGGGTCGGGTTTTCGCGCTGGCGGATGCGCACAAACAGGGAGACTACACGCCGTACTTGTTCGAGAGCGCGGACAACGGAAGTAGCTGGACCTCGATCCGCGGGGACCTGCCGGACGGCACCATCGTGTGGGCGATCCAACAAGACCACTGGAACCCGGACCTGCTCTTTCTCGCGGCCGAGTACGGGCTGTACTTCACGCCGAACCGGGGAGAGGACTGGCACATGCTGTCGGCGGGGGTTCCCACCATCGCGTTCCGAGACTTGAAGATTCATCGCCGCGACGACGATCTCGTCGGTGCCACGTTCGGCCGTGGTTTCTACATCCTCGACGACTACAGCCCGCTCCGCGAGATCGCTGACGGCGTGCTCGCGGGCGGTGGGGGAGTCCTGCCCGTGCGTGACGCCTGGTGGTACGTGCCCTACGCGACCAACCAGGCCCAGGGTCGACCGACGGTCGGCAGCAGCGCTTATGCCGCGCCCAACCCCGACTTCGGGGCGACGTTCACATACTACGTGAAGGACGCGCCCCAGAGCCCGAGTGACCTGCGCGAGGCTACGGAGCGCGAGCTCAGCGAGCGGGGCGCGGACGTGCCGTTCCCTGGCTACGACGCGTTGCGCGCCGAGGCCGGAGAGGGTGGGGCGCGGGTACTGCTTCAGGTATCCGATGCCACGGGCGAGCCGGTGCGTTGGGTCGAGGCGCCGGCTCAGGCTGGGCTGCACCGCGTCACGTGGGACCTCAGGCGTCCCGCGCCGAACGCGATCGACCTGTCCACGCCCGGCTTTACTCCGCCGTGGGTGACAGACCCCGTCGGGCCGCTGGCGCCTCCGGGCGAGTACTCGGTCCAGATGGTCCTCGTCTCACCCGATGGCGTCGAAGAGATCGGAATCTCGCAGAGTTTCGACGTGAAGCCGGTGCCGAGTGCCCCCCCGGGCACGGACTTCGTCGCCGTCGCGGAGTTCCAACAGGAAACGAGCGAGCTGTCCCGGCGGGTCCGCGTGGCGGGTGGTGAGATCGGACGTGTGCGCGAGCGCTTGCGCTATATGCGGGCCGCCCTGATGCGAACTCCGCGAGCCGACGCGGCTCTGCTCGGTCGCATGGACGAGCTCGGACGTGCGCTGGACGGTCTCTCCTTACGACTCCAGGGCGACCCGATTCGAGGATCCCTCAACGTGTCGAGCCTACCGTCGATCTCGGATCGAATCGGGAATGTGATCGGAGGTCACTGGTCGACGCGACAGAATCCGACACTCACCCAGCGCGGGAACATCCAACTTGCCCGGGGACAGTTCGAAACGCTCGCGCGAGAACTCGCCGCCGTCGTCGACGCCCAGCTGATGCAGCTGGAAGAGGCGTTGGCGGCTGCGGGAGCGCCGTGGACGCCAGGGGGGAGGGTAGCGGGGAGATAGCGCAGCCGGCGCTGGCTCCGCCGGAGTCGATAGTTATTGGTCGGAAGATGAGGAGGGTGGGGGGTGAGTACCGATCAGGCCGATCCGTCCATCTCCTCACCCCATGAGGTCGCGGATCTTTCTCTCTGACCGAGTGCGGGGACCGGGGTGGATGAATCGCCCCGGTCTCCGATGCCGCAAGAGCTGGAGGAGCCGTGTGAGCGTCGTGTGGAGGAAGGTCGAGATCGAGGAGTACAAGCTCGATCGTCTCAAGGAGATCGCAGGGACGGAGAGCGATTGGGAAGCGGTGGACCAGGCCATCAACCGGGTCCTTTTCACGGAAGAAATCCACGCCATGATGGACGGGTCTATCGATGAGCTCGACGACGAGATGCTCGACGAACCCGAAGGCGGGCTCTTCTCCGTTTCCAACGATGATTCGGGTCTGCCGTGGGACGCCTAGATGTCGGAGATGGTCGAAGACGAGTCTTTCGAGATCCTGGTGCCCCATGTTTGTGACATCGAGGTCGCTTCGGCGCTACGCAGCATCGTCCAGCGTCGCTTGGCGGATGCTCGACGGGCACGGTCCGCGTTACGACACTACCTGGACCTTCCGCTCGAGCGCCTCTCTCATCTCCCGTTTCTCGACAGCGTCTTGGAGATGCGTGAGAACTTCACCCCGTATGACGCCGTGAACGTAGCGTTGGCAGACGCGTTCGGGGCGCCTACCCGATTACCTCCACGGCCTGCTCGAGCCCATCACTCACGCGGTCCAAGGCCGCCGCGATCTCCCCCACGAAGAGCCGCACCTCATCCCACTCCCGCTCCTCGATGCCCTCCCGCACGCCTGGCAGCGTCTTGACCCCGTAGCCCGTCCAGAAGCCGGGGGCATAGATCATGTGTCGGAACCACGGGCGACGCGGCAGACCCTCGGCGCGCGTCATCCGCTGTTCCATTGCTTGCAGTAAGTCGTTGAGGTCGGCGGCGGCTGCCGCGTCGATGGATCCTTCCGCCATCGCCGCGGCGAGCCGCGCGTCGTACTGCGCGGCCGCGCCTTGAAGGCGCGTGACGGCGTTGTGGAGCGGCGCGAAGTTCAGATAGGGTA
>Ga0315339_1002530_pt1 | contig 13785 bp, 11 predicted proteins | sample ASW17metaG_FD_204514 | JGI IMG/M metagenome (GOLD analysis project Ga0315339, IMG submission 204514) | Ammonia-oxidizing marine archaeal communities from Pacific Ocean, United States - ASW #17 | ecosystem: Environmental > Aquatic > Marine > Oceanic | place: USA: California | collected 2016-12-05
GAGAGTCCATCGCTGCCGATATTGTGATGTATGCCACGGGCCGGAATCCCAACACCGATGGTGTGGGTCTCGAGGAGGCAGGGGTCGAACTTGATGACAAAGGAGCTGTCAAGGTCGATCAATACTCAAAATCGAGTGTTCCCAACATCTACGCCGTCGGGGACGTAACGAATCGGATGAATCTGACTCCGGTGGCAATCAATGAAGGGCGGGCCTTCGCGGAAACGCTTTACGCGAAACAGCCACGATCGGTCGACTACGCCAACGTTCCACATGCCGTTTTCTCGAATCCATCGGTGGGAGTCTCTGGCCTCAGCGAGGCCCGTGCGCGCCAACAGTACGAGGCCATCGACATTTACAAGTCCAGGTTCCGGCCCATGAAGCATACGATGACCGGGCGCGATGAGCAGACCTTGATGAAGCTCATCGTCGACGTCGCGACCGACCGGGTCGTCGGCGTTCATATGGTCGGACCTGACGCTGCTGAGATCGTACAGGGGATGGGCATCGCATTGACGTGTGGCGCAACCAAGGCACAGTTCGATGCGACCATCGGCATACACCCTTCGGCGGCCGAAGAATTCGTGACGATGCGAGAGAAGGCTGCCGAACTTGAGTCAGTGGCCGCAGAATAGCATGCTTAGGCAACTGGACCATGTTTGCTGGATTGCCGTGTTGAGAAGGGGGGGTATGGCTTCCCCAAACGCCTCAAAGTGGTGGCATTCGGTTAGCAACAGGCGTATACGCTTATCCCTCTTTCCGCATGAGGAGTGGGGTCATGCCTAAGAAATGGTCTCCAGACAGCTGGCACGGCCTGCCGATCCAGCAGCAGCCGGACTACGCCGACCCAGCGGCGCTAGGGGCGACGTTGGATCAGGTTCGCGGTTTGCCGCCGCTCGTCTTTGCTGGTGAAGCGCGCCAATTGCGCTCGACCCTGGCAGATGTCGCCGAAGGGCGTGCCTTCCTCTTGCAAGGCGGGGATTGCGCCGAAAGCTTTGCCGAATTCAGCGCCGACAACATCCGCGACATGTTTCGAGTCCTCATGCAGATGGCAGTTGTCATGACCTTTGCGGCGGCCTGCCCCATCGTCAAAGTCGGGCGCCTGGCCGGTCAATTCGCCAAACCCCGCAGCGCGCCAACAGAAGCGTTGGATGGTGCGGAACTTCCGAGCTATCGCGGCGATATCGTCAACGGCATGGAGTTCACGGCTGAGGCTCGCGTGCCCGATCCGGCACGGATGCTGCAGGGCTACAATCAGTCCGCCGCCACCCTCAACCTGCTCCGTGCATTTGCACATGGCGGCTACGCCGACCTCCACCGCGTCCACGGTTGGAATCTCGGATTTGTGTCCCGGACGTCTCAAGGTGCGCGCTACGCCGATCTTGCCGATCGGATCACCGAGGCCCTGGGCTTCATGGAAGCTTGCGGTATTACCGGTGAATCGGTACCCGCCATGCGTGAAGTGAGTTTCTACACCTCGCACGAAGCGCTGTTGCTCGGATTCGAAGAAGCGATGACGCGTGTCGATTCGACGACCGGTGACTGGTACGACACGTCCGCCCATATGTTGTGGATCGGTGATCGGACTCGTCAGGAGGACGGCGCCCATGTCGAATTCATGCGGGGAATTTCCAACCCGATCGGAATCAAGGCGGGCCCATCGACCGATCCTGACGGGCTCATACGGCTGATCGATATTCTCAATCCGAACAATGAGTCGGGCCGTGTTACGGTGATTGTCCGTATGGGGGCCGACAAGGTTGGTGAACACCTACGGCCGCTCGTTCGTGCCATTGAACGTGAAGGCCGCACGGTCGTCTGGTCCTGCGACCCCATGCATGGCAACACGGTGAAGTCGGCGAACGGCTACAAGACGCGAATCTTCGATCAGATCCTGTCCGAGGTTCAGCAGTTCTTCGATGTCCATATCGCGGAAGGAACCTATGCCGGGGGTGTGCATTTTGAGATGACCGGCCAGGACGTCACCGAATGTCTTGGCGGTGCCCAGGACATTACGGAGCGGTCGCTCGCGGATCGCTATCACACGCATTGCGACCCGCGCCTCAACGCGTCACAGGCACTCGAATTGGCGTTTCTAATCGCCGATTCCCTCAAGAAACAACGTGGTAACGGTCGATCTCGGATCGTCGCGGAGGCGTCCTGAGTGTCATCCGCCGCGCAAAGTGATCGGCCACCGTCGCTGCTGAGCGATGCGGATATCAGCCGCCATACCGACCGCTATTTTCGTAAAACCCGCCGGACCGTCGCAAAATTCGGCGATGTGCCTGTCACATATGCCATTTTCATGCGCCGCCCCGTCGTCTTCACGCCGAAGTTTATGGTCGAGTGGTTGGAGGAGGTAGCCGCCGCCAGGGGTACATCTTTCGACATCGAACTTCGGTTTAAGGAAGGTGAGCGCGTCGGCGCGGGAGAGCCATTGGCATACCTGTCCGGCTCGCTACACGATCTTGTGGATCTCGAGACGATGTATCTGCAAAAACTCGGGGCACCATGCGTGGCGGCGTACAACGCCTATGTCATGTGTTGTGATCTCCCCAAGGTCGCGTTTATGGCCTTCGATGCCCGTCACTGTGCTGGCGCGGAGATGGCGGAAATGATGGCCTACGCTGCAAGCGTCGGGTCCCGTGCCGCCCAGCAGGACAGAGATGCCATTGGGTTTGTTGGCTGTGCCACCGATGCAACGGCTCACTACTTTGGCCGTGACCGCGGTCTGGGAACGATGCCGCACGCGCTGATTGGCTACGCGGGTTCCACACTGCGAGCCGCCGAGATGTTTCGCGAGACCTATCCCGATGAACCCCTGTACGCGCTGGTTGACTATTTTGGTCAGGAGATCACGGACACGTTGGAAATCTGTGAGCACTTTCCGGAATTGGCCACAAGCGGCATGCTGGGTGTTCGCCTCGATACGCACGGTAGCCGGTTTGTCGAAGGCCTTGATCCCGAACGTTCTTACGAAGTTCTCCAACGTCACGATGTCTACGCTGTTAAGCAGTATCGCAACGAGCATGAGCTCCGCTGGCTGCTCGGCACAGGCGTGTCGGCGGCAGCCATTTGCCATGTCCGACAGACCTTGGATTCCGCGGGCTACGATAAGGTCAAGATTATTGCGAGCTCTGGATTCAGCCCCGCAAAATGCAAAGTCATGGCGAGCATCAGGGCACCGATCGATATGATCGGAACCGGCTCATATCTGCCCGAAAATTGGCCCGAGACATACGCCACGGCGGACATCGTGGAATACGATGGCGAACCCCAGGTCAAGGTCGGTCGTGAATTCCTGCTGAAGAATGCTAGAGGGCGATCAAACGCGTCTCGAAGTTAATGGCCCGCTGAGATGCCGTGGGCTCTCACCGCCGTTTAGTCACTTCCACTGACAGCCTCGAAAGGCACCGTTCTCGTCGAGTTCGATCCGTGCCGGCCCCATACAAGGCATGCCCAGCACAACGTGGATTTCAGAGATTTGGCAAGATTCGAGCTTGCCGTCTGGATACAGCCATACGGCATGGCTGGCGATGCAATCGATAAGCTGATTCTTTGCACTGTAAATCCGGTGATGGGCATCGATCACACATCGTTGGATTCCTCCGTCGTCGTGGAATTTTATCGTTCCGGCAGCGCATTGTAGGGCGTGTGCATCAGCATTGATGGACAGGACCGCGGCAGCGGCAATGACGAATGCCCACCTGCGGCGTCTCGCGCAAGACATGTCGCTACTGTCGCCGGAACCGCGACAGCCACGGAATATGGAGAGTGATGACGTCATAGATGAACTGCGAACCGGACCCGAGCAACCCGAGTGAGACGATCCCGACGATCATCAGCGGTGTCTGCAGGTTCATGCGCGAATCCATGATGAGGAATCCCAGGCCTTTGTCGACGGCGATGAATTCAGCCGAGATAAGCGCGATGTAGGCGAAGCCGATGCCGCTCCGCATGCCGACCAGTACGTAGGACGCGGTCGACGGCAGGATGACGCGGTAAAAAACTTCGAGCTGTGACATGCCGAGGCAGCGGGCCGCCCGCAGGCGCACGTTGGGGACTTCGCGCACGCCGGTAGCCGTGCTCACGGTAACGACCACCCACGTGATGTAGGCAATGATGAGCAGCTTGGGGAACTCGCCGATGCCGAACCACAGGATCATGATGGGGACGAGCGAGATCGGCGCGACGCCCTTGAGGAATTCAAAAATCGGCCCGATGACCGCGTCGACATCGCGCAGCTCGCCGAGGATCAATCCCGTAATGATTCCGGCGATGACGCCCATGACCCAGCCCCAAAAGACTCGCCACACGCTCGCCTCAATTGAGATCCAAAGCAAGCCTGAGTCGGACATCTTGACGGCCGTGTCCCAGACATCAAATGGGTGCGGCAGCAGCGTTTCCGGGATGAGGTAGGTGCTTGCAAAGGCCCAGGTGATGATTGCCGTCACGATCGAAGCGGCGGCAACGAAATATGGCCTATGGGAGCTTGAGTTCGTCATGGTTCAGCTCTCTCAAACCCGCCGTTTCACAGACCAGCGCGGCATGAAACGTTCAATGCAGAACTGGAAGCCGCGGTCGAGAGCAAGACTGATAACGCCGAGGCTGAAGATGCCGATAAAGATCAGCGTCGGATCGTAGTTTTGGCGGCCGAGGATGATCAGGTATCCAAATCCGTTCGCCGCACCTAGCATCTCCGCCGCTACCACGACCATGACGCCAAGGCCGGTCGCTGTCCGGATTCCCACCAGGATAGCCGGGAAGGACGATGGGACCACCACCCGGAAGAATGCAGAGGCACCCGTCACGCCGAGTGTGTTTGCCGCCTTGATACGAAGATAGGGAACTTGTCCGACGCCCTGCCTGGCGCTCAAGGCGAGGACCAAAAACGCCGTGTAGAAGACGAGCGAATAACGGGCGAGCTCAGTCACCCCGAACCACAGTAGCGCGAAGGGGATGAGGGCAATTGCCGGGGTTGAGTTGGCCATACGGACGTAAGGATCGAACCAGGCATTGAGATCGCGCGAAGCACCCATGGCGCAGCCGAGGGTGGCGCCAAAGGGAATGCCGACGGCCATCCCGACAGCTAGACGTTGAAGTGTGGCTCCTGCGTGTTCGAAATACTCGCCAGTCTCTGCCAGACGCAAAAATCCCTCCCAGACGACGAGGGGTTCAGGGAACAGCAGGGGAGTACCGACACTATTGGCGCCCAACTGCCACGCGACGAAGAACAGGATGGCGCCGTACAGCGGGCCCCATCTGCCGATCCGCATTACGTCAGTGACTCCCCGGCATCGTGAACGTGTCCGACCAGAGCCTCGATGCGGCGGTAGGCCGCAATGAACTCAGCGTCCGCGGGATCCGTTCCCGACGGCAGGTCGGGACGGAAGGTGTCAAGGATACGTGCCTCAGGGCCGGAGGACAGGACGGTTACCTCGGTCGCCAGGATCAGCGACTCGCTGATGTCGTGCGTGACGAAGATTATTGTCTTCTTCGTCCGCTCCCAGATCTCCTTCAGTTCGTACTGCATGCGCCGTCGGGTTATGGCATCGAGCGCCGCGAATGGCTCGTCCATGATCAGGACGTGGGGGTCCATGACCAGACCACGGGCGATCTGTGCCCGCTGCTTCATGCCGCCCGAGAGTTCGGACGGGAACTTATGAGTGTCCTTGTCCAGGCCGACCAATTCCAGCGCCTGCATCGCTCGGTCCGTCCGCTCTTTCTTGTCACGGTATATCTTCTTGAGCCCGAATTCGGCGTTTTCCATTACCGTTAGCCAGGGGAACAGTGCGTTACTGATATCCTGAAAGATGACAACACGATCGGGACCGGGTCCGTGGATGGGCACGTCGTCGAAGGCAATGATGCCCTCCGTCGGCGGCTCAAACCCGGCGATCAAGTCCACGAGCGTGCTCTTCCCCGAACCACTCGGCCCTAGGATGCACAGGAAACCGCCGCGCTCGACGGTCAGCGAAATATTGGAAAGGACAATCGGGCCGCGGTCAAACCGCTTGTAGAGGCCCGAGACCTTCAGATGTTTCCAGTCGTTTTCCATATCGAAAAACCCGGTCCGCCACTCGGTTGGAGGGCGGACCGGATCAAAAGACGCAGCTACATGACTTTGACGAGGTTGGGGTCGAGGTTCTTGAGGAGCGACCAGTCGACGGCGTTCTTCCAATCGATCCCTTTGTCGATCATCTTGAGGTCCAGCATGAACTGCTCGATGGCCCGCATCTGCTTCATGAAGGCATCGTCGATCACCATCGACCAGCCTTCGCCTTTGGTGACGTGGTCAACCTCGTTCTCCGGCAGTTTGGTGAATTTGGCGAGCACCTTGACGCCGCCCATCTGGTTGTTGGCCAGGTAGTCGGCACCCTTCTTTACGGCCCCCATGAACTTGTTGATTTCGGCCTTGTCACCGGATTCAAGGTACTTGTTGCTGATCAGCATACCGCAATACAACTTGTAGCCCATGTCGCCTGTATCCGCGAGAATCTTGTGGTTCTTGCTCAAGGCCAGGACCTTGAGGTCATAGGGCTTCCACAGTGAAATCGCGTCGACGTCACCCTTGACCACGGCCGGAATCTGATCGAACGGCGCTAGGTGAACCATCTCGATGTCGCTGGTTTTGAGGCCGCCCGACTTCAGGTACTGCTCGAGCATGAATTCCGAAGCCGATTTGCGGAACACGCCGACCTTTTTGCCCTTCAGGTCGGCCGCGCTTTTGACGCTCTTGTGGCCGAGCATGTAGACCATGTGCTCGGTCTGCGAGAACTGCGCGACGATCTTGGCTGCGCCGGTTGCCGCCATGATCAGCATGGGTTGGTCGCACGTAACGAGATATTGCGCACCGCCACCGCGGAAGGCCTCTGTCGCGGCCGCGCCGGCCTGGAACGTGCGAACCGTGACGTCGAGGCCCGCGTCCTTGAAGTAGCCCTTGACGTCAGCGACGAAGGGCGGCCCGAAGACAGGACTGACCCCTGAGAACACATTAATTTTTTCCGCCTGCGCTGGTGCTGCAATCGCGGCGACTGCCATGCTAACGGCTGCAAAGAGTGGAGTTAGAGAACGTTTCATGTTCGTGTTCTTCCTTCGGGGGATGAATCCCCAATGTTGAATTTGATTGTTGGGTATGTTGTCGGACGCAAGCTCTTCATCGACCAATCAGCATTCGCGACTACGCTATGTCGAGCACCTTACGCCACTCGATGAGGTCACTCAACGCGGTTGACCGCAACCAGAAAGAGCGCTCGACGGATGTGTTTCGCCTTCTTAAGCATCGGGAAACATGCGGATCAACTTTTTCCCGAAATTGTGGCCGCGCAGCAGCTCGCTGAACTGCTCGGGTGCATTCTCGATCCCGTCTGTGATGTCCTCGCGGTATTTCAGTTTTCCGTCGCGAATCCACTGTGCAATGCGCGTCCGGCCTTCCTCAAACTTGGCTTGAAACGAGCCGACAATAAAGCCCTCCATGCGGGCCTGTTTGATGAGTAATGGCCGGAGCACGCTCGGAGTCTGCGGCGGCGTTTCGAGGTTGTACTGGGAGATCTGTCCACAAATGACGACGCGCGCCCGGAAGCCGAGCCGTGCCATGACGGCATCGGTGATCGGCCCGCCGACGTTGTCAAAATAGACGTCGATGCCGTTCGGGCATGCGGCGTCGAGGGCCGCGCCCATGTCTTCGGTCGAGCGATGGTTGATGCCGGCGTCAAAGCCGAGCTCATCGATGACGTAGGCGACTTTCTTGTCGGATCCCGCGATCCCCACGACCCGGCAGCCGTTCAGCTTGGCGATCTGCCCGACGATGGCTCCCACGGCACCCGATGCCGCGGACACGACGACCGTATCACCGGCAATGGGCTTCCCGATCTCGAGCAGGCCGAAGAAAGCCGTCATGCCGGGCATGCCGAGAATGCCAAGCGCGGTCGATATCTGGATGTCCGGGAAGGGCACCTTGCGCGCGGTATCTGCTCGCGCCATCCCGTATTCCTGCCAGCCCAGCCGGCCCTCGACGATGTCGCCGACGGTAAATGCATCCGTGTTGGACCGCACGACCTCGCCGACGATGCCCCCGACGATCACTTCGCCGATGGCGATCGGCGGCACGTAGGATGGCGCATCACTTAACCGCATGCGCATGTAGGGGTCGAGGGACAGGTAGTGTGTGCGTACGAGCGCGCTTCCTGGATCCGGGTCTCTGATCGGCTCTTCCTCAAGTCGGAAGTCCGATGCCTGCGGATATCCCTTGGGGCGGCTGGCGAGCACGACGCGCCGGTTGACATTCTGCATGTTTGGTCCCTCAATTGGCATTAAGTCTTAAATCCGCTTATCGCGGATATGATGGCTTCATTCAAGTGGTGTCACACGTGTTGTGTGCCGCGTTCACGCGCGCTAAACATCCGTCATGACCGATCGTTTGCGCATCGCCATGGCCCAGCTTAACTCGACCATGGGAGATCTGGCCGGTAACTTGGCTCTTGTAAGACAAGCGCGTGCCGAGGCTGCGACCGCGGGCGCCGACCTTGTCGTGACGACCGAATTGGTGATGGTCGGATACCCACCCGAGGATCTTGTTCTCAAACAGGCGTTCCAGGACGATGCCGCCCTGGCGATTCGCGACTTGGCGGCTGATACCGAAGATGGCGGCCCGGCCATCATCGTTGGTGTCCCGTGGCGAGTCGAAGGAAGGCTCTACAATGCCGCCCTGCTTCTTGCCGACGGCAAAGTGTCGGGAGAAGCGTACAAGTTCGATCTGCCGAATTACGGGGTTTTCGACGAGAAACGCGTGTTCGCCGCCGGACGGCTGCCGGCGCCGCTGGCGTGGCGTGGTTACAAGCTCGGTGTCATGGTCTGCGAAGACATGTGGTCGCCGATCCCGGCCGAAGCTTTGGCGGCGGCCGGGGCCGAACAGCTCATCGTCATCAATGGCTCGCCCTACGAACACGACAAATTGAACGAGCGCCTGGCTTTGGCAACGGACCGGGTGCGGGAGACCGGTTTGCCGTTGATATACGCAAATCAGGTCGGTGGTCAGGATGAAGTCGTCTTCGATGGGTCTTCGTTCGTCGTCAACCAGGACGGCACGGTGGCGGCTCGGATGGCTGCGTGGCACGAAGGTGTCTGCATCACAGAGTGGGAAGCCCCGAAATCCAAGCCCTGGACGTGCGCGGCGGCTGAGGTGTCCGATGTCGTGGACGGCCTTGAGGGGATCTATCGCGCGATGGTGACGGGCCTGCGCGACTATGTTGGGAAAAACCGGTTCCCCGGTGTTGTCTTGGGTATGTCAGGAGGGATCGACTCGGCGTTGTCTGCGGCGGTCGCAGTGGATGCGTTAGGCGCGCAGAGAGTTCGCTGCGTGATGATGCCTTCGATCTATACGTCGCGCGAAAGCCTTGATGACGCCGCGGAATGCGCGGAATTGCTCGGAGCACACCTGGACGATGTGTCGATCGTTCCGGCCATTGATGCCTATGACAGTATGCTCTCAGGCCTGTTTGAGGGACGCGATGCCGATATTACGGAGGAGAATATTCAAGCACGCGTTCGAGGCGTCTTGCTGATGGCGATCTCGAACAAGTTCGGACACATGGTGTTGACGACGGGGAACAAGTCAGAGATGTCGGTCGGCTATGCCACTCTTTATGGTGATATGTGTGGCGGTTATTCCGTCCTCAAGGATGTTTACAAGACTGCTGTATTCTCCCTCTCGCACTGGCGCAATCAACAATTGCCCGATGGGGCGTTAGGCCCCTCCGGCCGGGTCATTCCAGAGAACATCATTGCGAAGCCGCCGACGGCGGAACTGCGCCCCGACCAGAAGGACGAGGACTCTCTGCCACCCTATGATGTCCTGGATGAAATCCTGCGCTGCCTGGTCGAAGAGGAAATGGCCTTCGAGAAGATCGTCGAGCAGGGCCATGCGCGGGACGTCGTCGCCCGGATCGAGAACCTGCTCTATATCGCCGAATACAAGCGCCGCCAGGCTCCGCCGGGCGTGAAGATTACACGCAGGAATTTCGGCCGCGACCGCCGATATCCCATCACGAACCGGTATCGCGACGCCGAGTGACGCTGCCGGGATCGTGGACCGCCGAAGTGGAATCTGATACCCCTTAGCGCCCGCGGCTGGAGTATACTCGGTTTGAGTGGTTGATTTGGTCTTTATTTCAATAGGTTAGGTCTTAATTTTGGGACTCGCGCTGTACAACACGGCGACGCGCCAGAAGGAGCCAATTCGCCCGCTGGAACCGGATCACATGCGGATGTATGTGTGCGGTCCGACGGTCTACGACTACGCGCACATCGGCAATGCGCGGACGTTCGTCGTCTTCGATCTGCTCAATCGCTTATTGCGTCACGAATTCGCACGCGTCACGTGTGTCCGCAATATCACCGATATTGATGACAAGATCATCACGGCCGCCCACGAGACCGGCGAGTCGATCGAGCAGGTCACGGAACGTACGACGAAGGCATTTCATGACGATATGGAGGCGCTTGGCGCCTTGCCGCCGGACATCGAGCCGTGCGCGACCGATCACATCGCCGAGATGATCGAGATGATCGAAACGCTGATCGCCAAGGAGCACGCCTACGAGGCTGACGGGCACGTGCTGTTCGCGGTTGCCTCGGACGACTCCTACGGGTCGCTCTCGCGTCGCAAACGCGACGATATGATCGCGGGCGCGCGTGTCGAAGTGGCGCCCTACAAACAGGATACATGCGATTTTGTTTTGTGGAAGCCCTCGACAGCGGAGCAGCCGGGTTGGGACAGCCCCTGGGGGCGGGGGCGCCCGGGCTGGCACATTGAATGCTCTGCCATGAGCGAAAAGTATCTCGATGTGCCCTTCGACATTCACGGCGGCGGGCTGGATCTGACCTTTCCTCATCACGAGAACGAACTGGCACAATCGACGTGTGCGCATGATGGCGGTGAGTTCGTGAAGACCTGGGTGCACAGTGGCTTCGTGACCGTTGAAGGCGAGAAGATGTCGAAGTCCCTCGGGAACTTCAAAACGGCGCGGAACCTGCTGTCGGACTTTCCTGGCGAAGCGATCCGCTTGGCTCTCCTCTCCACCCACTACCGTCAGCCATTCGACTGGACAGACGATGGCGTACGGCAGGCTAAGTCGGTGCTGGACCGCTGGTATCGAGCCGTGGGAGACGCACCGCCGGAGAAGACACTGCCGCCTTCCGTGATAGCGGCGTTGGATGACGATATCAACACGGCCCTCGCAATCTCGGAGATGCATGGCCTGGCGGATCAAGCTTTGGCCGGTGACCGGGCCGCGGCTGCCGGCCTTAAGGCGTCGGCTAACCTTATGGGGTTGCTGAATGACAACGCAGAGATTTGGTTCAAGGGCGCGGCGCCGGACCGCGATGTCAAGCAAATAGAGACCCGTATCGCGGATCGTACAGAGGCCCGTGGCCGCCGCGATTTTGCTGAAGCGGACAAGATCAGGGACGAACTGAAGGCCGAGGGCATTGAGCTTGAGGATCGCCCTGATGGCACGACGGATTGGCGGAAGATCGACTGACGTCGGCCACTCGGGACCTCTTGGATGACAATTAGCTAACCGATATGGCCGGAACCGATCAGACTAAAGATGCTGTCTCGGGCGGTCCGGCAATCGTTCTCGTCGAACCGCAGATGGGCGAGAACATCGGCACCGCTGCCCGTGCCATGCTGAATTTCGGGTTGACGGATATGCGGCTCGTGCGACCCCGCGACGCTTGGCCCAATGAGAAGGCCCGGGCGCCGGCCTCCCACGCCGACGTGGTTATTGATGGTGCGCGTGTCTATCGGCAGACGGCCGATGCGGTGGCGGAACTCAACCACGTGTATGCCACCACGGCTCGGCCACGCGATATGCTTAAGCCGGTACTCACGCCCCGCGCCGCGATGGAAGCGGCACGCCGGCATGCGGCGGCCGGGGAGACGTCGGGCATTCTATTTGGGCGCGAGAAGTCCGGACTACACAATGACGACGTTGCCGTTTCCGAGGCCGTCGTAGCGGTGCCGGTCAACCCGGCCTTCGCCTCGCTCAACATCGCTCAGGCAGTGCTGCTGCTTGGCTATGAATGGTTTCTGACCGGCGACGACACGCCGGGCCATGAGTTTGCGTCTGGCACGACGCGGCCCGCGAACCATGAGGAGTTGATGGGCTTTTTCGATCATCTAGAACAGGAACTTGATGCCGGCGGCTTTCTATATCCCCCGGAAAAGCGCCCCACGATGGTGCGCAACATCCGAAACATCTTCTCTCGGATTGGCCTCATGGAGCAGGAGGTGCGGACCTTGCGGGGTATTGTCAGCACCTTGACAAAGCCTCGGAAGCGCGGTGATTCATAGGGTGGAGATCAGCGAAGATAGGTGTCTTTGAATTGACATCAACCTCACCCTGCGTATAGTACGCGGCCAATCCGGCGCTGCGGCGCCGGTTTTTCAGTTTCATATGTGGATCTGCCGATGAGCAAGCGTCAATCAGCGAAGTATAAGCTCGACCGCCGTATGGGCGAGAATGTTTGGGGGCGGCCGAAAAGCCCGTCCAACCGGCGTTCCTATGGCCCTGGGCAGCACGGACAAGCGCGCCGGCGTAAATTGAGCGACTTCGGAATTCAGCTTAAGGCAAAACAGAAGCTGAAGGGCTACTACGGGAACATCACCGAAAAGCAGTTCCGCAACACCTACGACAAAGCGGTGAAGACCAAAGGCGACACGACCGAGAACTTGATTGGTCTGCTGGAGCGGCGGCTCGACGCCGTGGTCTACCGTATGAAATTCGTACAGACGGTGTTCGCTTCCCGCCAATTCATCAACCACGGCCACGTCATGGTGAACGGACAGCGCGTGACGATCCCAAGTTACCGGGTCAATGAAGGCGACGTGGTCGAGGTGCGTGAAAAATCCAAGAATATGGCCGTTGTGATGGAGGCCCAGGAATCGGCTGAACGCGATGTGCCTGATTATATGGAGGTTGACCCTGCGCGGTTGCGGGGCACGTTCGTACGCGTCCCGGCCTTTTCGGATGTACCCTATCCGGTGCACATGGAACCGAATTTGGTCATCGAGTTTTACAGCCGCTAAGAGTTCTAATTTGGTTCGGAGAAAACGCCGCGCGAATTGCGCGGCGTTTTTTTGTGCGTATTCGCCCGTCGAGGAATGTTGCTCTGGGATTGGTGGATGCCGGATACTCCCAACGATCGACGCGGCAGGGAGTTGATAGATGGGCCGGAACATACTATTCATAACGACGGATCAGCAGCGCTATGATGCGCTTGGCTGTACCGGCGGTAAGATCGCCAAAACACCAATCGTTGATGCGCTTGCGCGCAAGGGCATCATATTTCGCCGGGCCCACAATCAGAGCACGGTCTGTATGCCGGCCCGGACCACTATGCTCACGGGGATGTATCCTCGGACGCATGGAGTGACCACCAACGGACGCCGCTATCCCAATGATGAGCCCACGGTCGCGGGCTACCTCAAGAACAAGGCCGGTTATCGCACAGCCTTGCTGGGGAAGGCGCACTTCGACCCGATCTTGACCAGTGAGTTTTGGGAAAACACCGCTGCCGCGAAAGGAGATACAGGTCCGCATCGCGGCTTTGAACGCATCGAGTGCATGTTCCATTCCGGGCGCGCTGGCCGGAACCTCATGCACTATCCCAAATGGCTTCGGGACAATCATCCGGATGAGGTGGGCGGATATTTCCTGTTCGGTAATTACGCGACCAAGAAGGTCACGGTGTCATCCTATCGGGGCGGTGCGACCGGTGCCG
>Ga0315339_1002531_pt1 | contig 13782 bp, 10 predicted proteins | sample ASW17metaG_FD_204514 | JGI IMG/M metagenome (GOLD analysis project Ga0315339, IMG submission 204514) | Ammonia-oxidizing marine archaeal communities from Pacific Ocean, United States - ASW #17 | ecosystem: Environmental > Aquatic > Marine > Oceanic | place: USA: California | collected 2016-12-05
GCGGCAATTCCGACATGGGGCAACGCGCCGGATCCGCCTGCCGAACCGGTGACGAAAGGAATCTTTCTCCGCACGCACTCGGTGACGACGATGTCGAGATCGCGCTGGATGTTGGACATCGGGCTGTGAGCATGGCCCGTGCCCAGGTACCAAGGGCCGCAATCGAGCGATCCGGAATCGACCGCGACGACGTCCGGCTTTTCGCGATCGAGGACGTCGACGAAGGAGTCACGGTCGATACCCCGATTGCCGATGCACCCTGAGGGCGTCACAACCGTCATTTTGTCAGTGGCCACTGGTTCCTCCGCAGTTCAATTTGTTTAATTTATTCTCGGCCCAGTTCGCCGCCTCGGTCGTAGGTCCACGTAATCGGACCGCGGGCTGCGCGTTTTTCATGGCGCAATCCCTGGGTCGCCGTTTCATCAACTTTTGACACGCCATTCCCGGTGCGAATGGCGACGCCGTACATTTCCAATGCAGCAGACAGCGAAACCTTCCCATTCATGACATCGTCGAGGACGGCGTCAATGTCGCGTTCTAGCGGGTCCCCGTATCCGCCGCCGCCGGTCGTGCGGAACTCGACCTTTTCACCCGCCCGAAGGGTGTATTCCTGCTTTGATGGGATTTCGGTGGGAATCCCATCGCGAAGGATCGCGGCCTCCGTTCTTGCACCCGGGCAGCCGCCGAACAGCCCCCAGGGAGCCGTGTAATGACGCTCACCCCTGTGCGAGACCTGCACCTCCCCGTCGAGTACCTCGAGAAAGTACTCAAGCCCGAGACCTCCTCGAAATTTGCCGCCCCCGCCCGAATCGTTCCGCAGGGCCCAACGAGTGACGCGTAGCGGGAAATAGGTTTCGGTCGCTTCGACGGGAATGTTCATGGCGTTTGACGCATCTGTCTGCACACACTCGACCCCGTCCTTGGTTGGCCGCGCTCCCATTCCGCCGGTTCCAATGATGGACGTGACGTAGCGCCGGTCTGCCTTGCGATCGTAGCCACCAATCGAACACATTAGCGGGTGCCCATTGTTCGCCGCATTGACGCGATCAGGAATTGCCTGAACCGTGGCGCCCATCATGGTGTCGATCATTCGCCGCAACGTCACAGAACGGGAATTGACCGGCGCCGGGTGACGCGGGTTGACCATGCTCCCCTTCGGCAGTTTCAGACTGATGGGTCGGTAGCACCCTTCGTTGTTTGGAATGTCCGGGTCCGTGATCGCACGCACGACATAGCGGGCGGCAGAAAGTGCGACAGAAGGAACTCCATTGATGGGCCCCCGAACCTGTCGGTTCGTGCCCTCGAAATCGACGATAAAGTCAGACGAACGAATCGTGATTTTTGCATGTATTTTCAATCGTTTATCGAGATCGACACCATCGTTATCAAGGTAGTCGGTGAACACATAGTCGCCGTCCGGGATCTGCTCGATGAGGTTGCGTGTCATCGCTTCAGAACGGTCTTGGAGCATCTTCATGCAGGACACCGCCGTTTCCAGCCCAAATTCGTCGACGAGTTCCAATATGCGCCGTCGGCCGGTGTTCCCGGCGGCGATTTGCGCGTCCATGTCACCCAATGTGGTATCGGGAATGCGGATGTTTTTTTTCAAGATCGACATCAGCGTTTCGTTGGGCCTTCCTTCCTCATACATTTTGAGGGGCGGGAGTATCAGGCCTTCCTGAAAGATTTCGGTAGAATCTTGCGGCGTGCTTCCGGGGGCCTTACCGCCCATGTCCTGGTGATGCGCCATCGTGCCCGACAGGGCAACAACCTTTCCGCTCGCAATCACCGGAACGACAATAATAATGTCGGGAATGTGTTGCGCCCCTTCATACGGGTCATTCATGAGGAACACATCGCCTGGTTTCATCGTTGACGGTGGGAACACCTCGCAGATGCGCTGCACCGCGGGGCCCAAACTTGCGAGGTGAACCGGTGCGGCATTCGCCTGCGCGATTAGTTGTGCGTCAGCATCGAAGAGGGCCGCCGAAGCGTCCATGCCTTCTTTGATCACGCTGGAGTGGGCACTTCGCAAGAGCGTAACCTCCATCTCGTCGGAGATCGTGTCCAGGCGATTGCGAATGACTTCCAGCGTTATCGGGTCTATGTTTGCCAACATTTCTTGCTCCAAAACCGTTTAGACCGTCGCTTGACGCGGCAGCTGATCGCTCAACGCGAAACTCATCGTCAGGAGGCCACTGTCGCAGACTCGGCAGGTGTGGCCGGGATATACCACGATCGTCGTGTCGGGCTGTTCGACGATCGCCGGGCCTTTGAGCTCGGCGCCGGGTGGAAGGCCGCCACGATCAAAAATCGGCGTTTCAACTCCATCGGGGTATTCCGCAAAGATTGCCGTTCTCACGCCCTGAGACCGCGCCGCAGGCGCAGCGCCGGGATCGAGGTGCGGTGGCCGCGCCGACGGCGGAGTCGGCACGACGCGGTGCACGGCTCGAAGGTTGACAATTTCGACGGCATTCTCAGGCGCGGCGTGGGCGTAAACCTGCTCGTGGGCCAGGTGGAAGCGCCGTAGTAGTTCATCCGGCGTCGATACGTCCATGATCGTTGGAACATCGACCTCCAGTTCGTAGCTCTGACCGACGTATCTCATATCGGCCGAATACAAGACCTGCACAGCATCTGCCGGAATGTCCTCAGCTTCCATTGCCGTAAGGCCGCGCCGATGCAACTCGCCGAATGTCTCGCGCATCTCGTTGACATCGACGTCATCGACGCGCGCAACAAATGTTCGCATGTGATCGTGCTCAATCGGCGCGGCCAGGAGCCCGAACGCCGACAAAACGCCTGGTTTCTCAGGCACGACGAGTGCAGGAATTCCGATGTCAGCCGCAAGCGGGCCGCCGTGCACGGGTCCTGCACCACCGAACGCCACGAGGGCGAACTTGCGCGGATCATGCCCGCGTTTCACAGACATGAGGCGGATCTGGTCGGCCATGTTGGCGTTGACGACCCGGTGAATTCCGAGCGCGAGGTGTGTCACACCCATGGCCAGCGCTCCGGAAAGGCGTTCGATGCTCCGTTCAGCCGCCGTCGGATTCAATTTAAACCGACCCCCGGCAAAATTAACGGGGTTCAAGTAACCTAGTACGAGGCTTGCATCCGTGACCGTCGGCTCGACGCCGCCACTGGGATAACAGGCCGGACCCGGGTCCGAGCCAGCGCTTTGCGGACCCACGCGCAGGCCTCCGGCCTGGTCGATCCAAGCGATGCTGCCTCCGCCTGCGCCGATCGTGTTCACATCGACCATGGGCACGCGTAGCGGAAAGGTCTCTATCTTTGCCTCGGTTGTAATGAGTGGCTGGCCTTCTCGAACGAGGGCTACATCGCTACTGGTTCCACCCATATCGAAGGTGATGACATTTCCGAAATTCGCCCGTTGACCCTCGTACTTTCCGCCAATTACGCCCGCGGAAGGACCCGACAACAGCAACTGAACGGGCCGCTCCAACGCGTTCAGACCAGAAGCAATACCGCCGCGCGATTGCATGAGCTGCAGCTTGACATCGACTCCGAGCGAACCCAGAGCATCGTGCAACAAATTGAGGTAGCGGCTGAGAACGGGTTTTATGTAGGCGTCGAACGCGGTCACGACGGTGCGCTCATACTCACGAAAGACGGGGTTAATCTCGGATGACAACGAAACGCTCAAATCGGAATCGACTTCGGCGACTATGTCGCGCGTGAGCTGTTCATGAACCGGATTGAGAAACGAGAATAGGTAGCAAACTGCCACCGATTCGATAGCGTGGTTCTCAACGGCATGAGTGATCGTTCTTCGCACCGCCTCTCTGTCGAGCGCTTTGATGACGCGACCCTCGGCATCGACCCTTTCCGGTATCCCGAATCTTCGCCGACGGGGCGCCAGGAAGACAGGCGTCTCCGCATCCGTGAACAGATCATAGAGCGCCGAGCGCCGCAGTCGGCCGAGTTCGAGAACGTCTTCGAAGCCCTCCGTGGTCAGTATCGCCGTCGTCGCACCCTTTCTCTCGAGGACCGCGTTGGTTCCGGTCGTCGTGCCGTGCACGAATCGACCGACCTCCTCGGCGTCGGCACCGATCAAATCTAGTATCGCGCGAACGCCCTCCAAAACACCGTCAACCAGATGCAGAGGGGTCGACGGGACTTTTATAGCGAAAACCGGTTGGTCGTCACGTGCGGCGACGACATCTGTAAAAGTTCCCCCGACGTCGACGGCGATCTGCAGCATGGCGACTAACTCCCCGCGCCGTAGCTCGCGGGCAGAGGGCCGCGGTCAATGACCAAGAGTTCGCCGCGCGACTTCCTCATCGCCGCGTGCATGTCGTCCGATGCTGGTGCGTCGACCTCCAGGCTTCCGGTGATGAACACGACGCCGTAGTCCTCCTCTGCCTTTTCCTCGGACACCAGCTTTCGGGCAACATCTCGACGGACCTTGTCGTACGGCCGCTTGAGTGGATCGCCCCAGCCGCCACCGCCGGCGGTGACGAACAGCAGCTGATCACCGGGCTCGACCATGAGGTCGTCGATCTTGGAGGGAACCTTTTCCCGGCGGCCGTCCGCGCGAATGAGAGTTTTGCTGGATCGAGCGCCTGGCTTGCCGCCGCCAAGGCCCCAAGGTTGCGAAATGTGCCGGTCGTCGTGAAGCGAGACTGAGCCGGACTCCAAGAACCGGTACCGTTTCTCAATGCCGGTACCGCCCCGGTGGAGTCCGGCGCCGCCTGAATCGATCGCACAACGGTAATGCTCGATGCGAAGGGGATAATACGATTCGAGGTATTCGCTTGGGATGTTCTCGAACTGTGGCCACCATGAGTGGCCGTCGATCCCGTCGTCTAGCGGCCGCCCCGCCAACCCCCCATACAAGATCTCGACGAGGTGGAAGAAGCGTCCGTGGCTGTCTGTTCCGCTGAACAGGAAATGCGGGCTACTACCAAACGACGCGGCGGTGGTTAATTCGGGCGTGTTCTGACCAAGGGCGCCGCTGACAACATCGTATTTTCTGGCAAGCGTGTGACTACGATTACTCAGCGGCGCGGGAAACTCTGGCTGCACTAGGGACTTTTTCGGGAGGACGACGTCGATCAGGTCGTAAAAACCCTGATTGAAAAGGATGTCGGGATCGTAGACCATGATCAAATAGACGCCGATATCGATCTTGAACATCCCTTCTGACAGCATGAGGTTGATCGGGCCCGGTGCCTGCGCTGACGTCCCGGTCCAGTCGAACACGGCCTTGTCCCCGTCGCGGAAGTAAGTCAGTTTCATCTTGAAGGGGCCGTTTCCCCTCCCGTCATCGTCGATGTAGTCTTCAAAGGTTTGCGGGTGTTCGGGAATGTTCTCCCGGATAAGGCGCTTCATCGCTCGGTGAGTTCGCTCGAGCAGCGCGTCGGTGCAAGCGACGTAGGTCTCTTTACCAAACCGGTCACAAAGTTCAATCACACGTGTTTCGGCGAGTTTCAGAGAGGCGCTCAATGCCATGACGTCGGCGACATTCATATCTGGAAGGCGAGTATTCAACGCGAGAATATCAAGTACCGGTTTGTTCAAAACTCCACCGTCGTAAAGCTTGATCGGTGGAAACCGAATGCCCTCTTCAAAGATCGATTTTGCAGCGGTCGGCATGCTGCCCGCGACCGCCGTACCAATGTCGGCAAGATTTCCGAATATCGACCCCAGCCCAATCAGTTCCCCCTGGTAAAAGAATGGCCGGGCCACGAGCATGTCGGGCGTATGTTGAATGGCGCCGCCGCACAGGTACGGGTCGTTCTGAATGATGACATCCCCCTCGCGCATGTCCTCCTTCGGAAAGTACTTGAACAGAGTCGACCCTATGTCCCACCCGAACTGGCCGACAATCATTCGGCCTTCGCGATCCGAAACCAGCGGAAAGGCGTCGTGTTCCTCGCGAATAATCGGCGACATCGCGGTCCGGAACACAACGGCGTCCATTTCGCGTCGAATGCTCTTAAGCGCATTCTCGACTAAATCGATGGTTACCGGATCAACACCGAACTCGAAGTCCGGGTCCGGTGCCGCAGCAACGTCGTCCGTCATGACTTGCCCTCTCGTTCGATAAGAATGTTGGCGAAAGCATCGATCCTGCCCCGATATCGGGGCAGGATCAGTGTCGTTGAATCCATTTGCGTGATAACCGCCGGCCCGGTCACCTGGTTGCCGGGTCGCAAACGTTCCCGGTCATAGATCGCGGCATCAATGAACTTGCCACCGTGAAAAATCGGGTTCGATCCGACCCTCGCCGCCGATGCGTCCGACCCTTCGAGTTCAAATGGTGGGTTGCTCAGATCGGGTGTTTCGCCCCGCGCGACCGCACGCACGACAACGACCTCGGCGATCGTGTCAAGCCGGAATCCGTACATCCGTTCATGTTCGTCGCTGAACCGCCGGCTGATCAGATTCAGCCCGTGATCGTCGATCTCCCCAAGTTGCACGGGAATCTGAATCGCCAGACCCTGGCGATGGTAGCGCACGTCGACTTCGTAGCGGATGTGGCGCTGGTCTTCGTTCACATCTTCCGCATCCAGCCAACGCTTAGCCTGATCTCCCAACTCCTCCAGACGACGACGCAACTGATCCACTGAAGTTGCATCGAAGGTCCGGATATAGGTCTGGGAGAATTCGTTGCGGTAGTCGGAGGCAACGTCTCCAAGCGCGCAGAGAATGCCAGGGGCCGGCGGAACAATGACCGGAAAGCTGCCCAGGAGTTCGCCCAAGGTATTCGCGTGGAGCGGTCCGGCGCCGCCATAGGCGACGAGGGCAAAGTCGGCCGGGTTATGACCCTGCTCTACGGAAACGAGCCGCAAGGCGCCCAGCATATTCTCGTTGACAATCTCAAGGACTCCGTGCGCCGCCTCCGGGATTCCGAGGCCGAGTTCCGAGGCGACCGGCGCCATTGCCTCCCTCGCAGCTTTGAGGTCTAGCGACATCTCGCCACCGGCCAAACTCGATGGCAGATAACCTAGCACCGCATTGGCATCCGTCACGGTTGGGTCGGTTCCACCGCGGCCGTAGCACGCGGGACCCGGATCGGCACCTGCACTTTGCGGACCAACGCGCAACGCTTCCGAGTACTCCGCGACGCGGGCGATCGAACCGCCGCCAGCACCGATGCTTCGGACATCCACTGACGGCGAACTGACGGGAAGAAACCCGACTTTCGTCTCCCGGGATATTTGGGGCTTACCGCCGATGACGACCGCAACGTCGGTAGACGTGCCGCCCATGTCGAGGGTCAGGAAGTCGTCGAACCCGGCCTGCGCAGCGATGAGGCGAGCTCCCGAAACACCGCCCGCGGGTCCCGAGAGAATCATATGAACCGGCTGGCGCATAGCGGCGTCGATGGACATGCGACCGCCATCCGAACGAACGACATCGATTTTTGGCGAACCGTTGGAGCTCTTTACTTTTTCTTGAAGATCGCCAAGGTAATGGCGGACTCGGGGTTGAATATAGGCGTTCATGACTGTCACCATGGTCCGCTCGTATTCGCGAAATTCCGGCAGAATCTCAGACGATAGAGAAATCGGAAGACCGTCAAGAAGCTCTTCCCCGATCTCGCCAATGCGTATCTCGTGAGCCGCATTAGCGTAGGCGTTGATCAAGCACACGGTGAGAGATTCAACGCCTATTTCCTTGAGGTGCCGAATGCTGTCGCGTACTTGATCCTCGTCGAGATCGCAAACGACTTCGCCATTTGCCGACATGCGTTCGCGGATGCCGATGGTGTCTTCTATTGCGGCGAGCGGCTCGGGTTTCTTCATCCCGATCCAACCTGCGAGGGGTCCGGGCGTCCAAGATCGCGCCAGGTGCAAGACGTGTTCGAAGCCCTCCGTCGTCAGCAGGCCGACCCGCGCGCCCTTGCCCTCGAGAATGGCATTCGTGGCGACAGTTGTTCCGTGGATGATTCTCGAGACAACGGCATCGTCCGTCTCGGTCTGACGGAGCGCTTTGTCCAGACCCGACATGATCCCAACCGAAAGATCGGACGGCGTCGTCAGTGTTTTGGATTGATAGCTCGCTCGCCTACCCTCGTCATAGACGTAGGTGTCGGTAAAAGTGCCCCCGACATCGATGCCAACAAGATATGTCATGCCGTGCTCGCTCCCGTCTTCGGGCCTCGCTCCGGGACCTCGCCGCGGTCGAGGCCGTCGAGATAGGCAAGCACGTCGTCCGTTGTCATTACCTCACCGTATTTGACCTGAAGATCGTGCAAGGTGGCGTTGTGAGCGTCGATTTCCCGGTCGCCGATCGCGTCGCTGGGGACTAGGATTCGGTATCCATGGCTGAAACCGTCCACGGCGGAGTACCGGACGCAGGCGCTGGAGGAGCATCCGGTGAGGATAAGTGTGTCGATCTGCTGGGAGACCAGCATCGCCGGAAGATTGGTGCCGAAAAACGCACTTGGCGCCTTCTTGACGATCACCGGCTCGTCGTCCCGAGGCGCCAATCGGTCATCGATCTCAACCTCTGGCGTGCCCAGTAACAGCGTTCGGCACGCGGGTTGCTTGAGCACGAGGAGCCCCGCATCTCGGTAGTCGGGCATGAAAGCGACCGTAAAGAAGAAGACGGGCACGCCGCGTTTGCGGGCCGATTCAAGAATACGCTTGGTGTTCTCGACGACGACATCGAGGTCCGAACCAACCGGGGAATTCGGATCTGTGAACGTCCGGCTCAGGTCGATCACCAGCACGGCCGGCCGGACACCCGGTTCGATCGAGCGACCGAACCCTCTCTTCTCGAGAAAAGAGCGGTTGGCTTCGCCCCAATGACCCATCGCATGATCGCGATCAGATTCCATCAGCTTTTCTCCCAATCTTACTCGGTGCACGTTCCATCACGAATCCCGCGATGACATCGTTATCGATTTGAATCGAGCAAATATCTGGCCGCCCAAAGTGAATTCTTGGCCACGCGTAATCCCGCTCGGTCGGTAGATCAAGATCGCCAAGAGAACGATTGCCAAGCCAATCTCTTGAACACCTGGCGGCAAGGCTAGTTTAAAGAATCCGAAATCCAATCCTTTCTCGACCTGACGCAGAAGCTCGATGAGGGTGGAAATCATTACGACCCCAACAACCGCGCCGGCAAGGCTCCGCATACCGCCGACAACGAGCATGGCCAGAGTGATGAATGTGATTCCAATCCAGTAGGCATCGATCGAAACGGTGCCAATAAAGTGCGCGTGAAGGACGCCTCCAAGGCCGACAACACCTCCGCTGAGTACGAACGCAATTAGGCGATGCCAATAGACATTCACGCCGGCAGCTCGGGCGGCGAACTCGTCGTCGCGCGAAGCCCGAAGCGCTAACCCAAAGCGGGAAAATTTGTAAAAATAGGCGACGGTCAAAGCGACCAAAGCCCCCAGGAACGCGACTGGCATCGTTGCATAGGTCGGAAGCCCGATGATCGAGCTTTCGCCACCCGTCACGGAATCCCAGTTCGAGTACACCGTGTTCACGATCGAGAGCACGGCAAACATGGCAATGCTGGCACCGATCCCTGTCAACCGAATTATCGGCAATCCAATCGCAAATGCGAACGCACCCGCGAGCAAAACAGACGTCACAACGGCAGCGAGCGATGAGACTTGGTTCTGGGCCAGAAACTCGGGCAAACCGGGAAGGATTGCAGCTTTGAAAGCGGGGCAACAGGTTTGCCAAGCTGTCGCGTATGCCGCGATCGCCATGAAACTGATATGCCCGAATGACACCACACCTGAGTTGCCGATGAAGATCTGCATCCCCACGACGAGCACGATCATGATCAAGGCCTCAGTGACCGTTCGTTGAATCAGCGGGCCGCCGGCGATGGCGGCCAAAAGAACGATCGCGCTGAGCAACAAAACGAGCGAAAGGAGAGGCCAGACGCGGCGCGCAAAAATATCGGCCCAGCCTTCCATCAGACTCGCTCCTTCGCGGCTCGGCTTTGCAAGAGACCGCCGGGACGAAACAGCAGCACAAGAATCACCGCCAAAAAGACAAAGGCATCGCGATTCAAGCGGAGTTCAAAGGGAAGAAGAACCTGCAAAGCAACGCTGACTGTGCCGACGAGAAAACCACCCAATGCCGCGCCCGGAAGGCTTCCCATGCCGCCAATAACCGTTGCGACGAAGGCGAACAGAACCGGCTGGACACCCATTCCAAAGTAAAGAACGCCAGATTGCGTGGTCAGTAGCAAGGCGACAACCCCCGCCAGAAAACCACTGGCGGCAAATGCCATGGCAATAACGGTGTTGGCACGCACACCAAGGAGTCGAGCCATGTCGAAGTCTTCGGCCGCCGCCCGAATTTGCAATCCGAACATCGTTCGTTTGAGGAATAAAGCGAGGCCCGATAGAAGGACGAATGTAATGCCGATGGTGGCAATCTCAAGTTTGGGAATTCTCAAGCCGAGAACGATGACTTGCTCGTTGAGACCGCTCAGGATGTCAATCGCCTTCGGTCGGCCGCCGTAGATAATGAGCACCATGTGTTGCAGAAAAAAACTAACTGCAAACGAACCGATGAGAAGCGTCGCCGGATCGGCGTTTCGGAGAGGACGAAATACGATCCGCTCCGTCGCCAGCGCCAGCAGAACAACAATCGCGAGGATCGCCGCAACCATCGCCAACGCGGGCCAGGCGCCGATCAGCGGCGTGGCAACAATCGCCGTCGAGGGAACGATCAGGGCATAGGCCCCTACCATAATGAAGTCACCATGCGCGAAATTGATCAGGCGCATGACACCGAAGATCAACCCGACACCAAGAGCCGCGAGCGCGTAGAGGCTGCCGAGGCTGACGGCATCGATCACATGCTGGAGAACGACGGTCATTGCGGAATGGCCTCGGGAGCGAAGCCAAAGTAGGCCTCCGCCAGTTCCGGTGATTGCCTTAGATCGTGGGCTGCGCCCGAAAGAGCGATCTCCCCGGTCCTGAGAACGTAGACGCGGTCCGCCACCTCCAGAACGCGGCTCATGCTCTGCTCCACCACGAGCATGGTAATGCCTGTTTCACGAAGGCCCGCGAGGATGCCGTAGATGAGGTCTACCACCTGCGGCGCCAGACCTAACGAGGGCTCGTCCAAAAGCAGCAAGGTGGGGCGCGTCAAAAGAGCTCGGGCAATGACAAGCTGCTGCTGCTCGCCGCCGGAGAGCTTGCCCGCGGCCGTATTGAGGCGGCTTCGCAGAAATGCAAAATGATCGAGGGTCCGGTCCCAATCTTCCTTGTTGTTGCGGCGCATGACCGTACCAAGCTGCAGATTCTCTTCGACGGTAAGTTGGGCGAAGATGTGCCGACCCTCGGGAACAAGCGACACACCCCGGCGGGCAATAGTCTCCGGCGGATCACCTTCGATCCGGTCGCCCCCCAGATTAACTGCACCGCTGACGGGGGTGCATATTCCAGCGACCGTTCGCATACACGTCGATTTTCCGGCGCCATTGGGCCCGACGATGCAAACCATCTCACCCTCGGCGACATCGAATGAGACGCCCCGCAATGCCGGGACGCGACCATAACTCACGTGGAGGTCTCGGACGGAAAGAAGCACGTCAAATCCCCTGTGACCCTAGATAGGCGCGAATGACATCTGGATTGCGCTTAATGTCGCGCGGCGTTCCTTCGGCGATGTTGCGGCCGCTATCAAGCACCTCGATACGGCTACACACGCCCATAATGACCTGCATGTTGTGTTCGATGAGCAAGACACCGCACCCGAACTCGTCTGGAATCCGGGCAATCAGACCCATCAACTCGTCGCACTCGGCGTCATTGAGCCCTGCGGCCGGTTCATCCAGCATCAGGTAGGTCGGATGCATGGCCAGCGCCCGGGCGATGCCAACGCGACGCTCGTCGCCGTGAGGCAGAGTATCCGCCAGCAGATCGGCCTTGTCCGATAGCTTCATCCACAACGAGATCTCGCGGCCGCGACGTCTGGCCTGTCGAAGCGACAGACCAGACCCGACTGCCGCCACTTCAAGGTTTTCCGAGACCGGTAGATGCGAAAAGAGGCGCACGCCCTGAAACGTTCGCGCGAGGCCGTTCCTGGCCAGGCGATTGGGGGCGTGCCCCGTTAAGTCTCTGCCGTCCATTAACACACGTCCGGCGTCAGGCGCCTGAAATCCGGTCAGAACATTTACGAGCGTCGTCTTTCCGGCGCCGTTGGGTCCGATTAGTCCCAGCACCTCCCCTCGGGGGAGGCGAAGGTTTACGTTCTCAAGCGCGGAAAGGCCCTCGAACCGAACAGTAATATCGGTCGCTTCGAGGGCCTCCCTTCCGATAGACAATTCCAACCAAACTTGGTGGCGTCGTTAAGAATTTCGACTCGCTGTCGAAATCAATTCGTCGTAGTCATCTTATTTGTGAACGACTCGACCGCCGACATCTTGCCCCCTTGAACCTGCATGATCACAAGGGCCCGATTGTACTGGATATGGTTTACGGCCGAGAACGATGTGGCGCCAACCAAGAGGGGTTCATTCTTGAAGGACTCCAGCGCCGCTCTGACCTTTTGGCTGTCCAGCGTTCCCGCCCTTTCAACCGCCTTGGCCCAAGCCTCAATCACACTGTAACCCGTGAGCGCGAACGAGCCGCCAGGCCGACTGCCAAACTTCGCAGCATAGGCCTTCGTGAAATCGTTCACCTTGGGATTAGGGTCGTCACCGAAAACCGAGTTGTAGGTCGAGAAATAGAACTCACTCAAATCCGGAACCGCCCCCAACCAGTAGTCGCCGTCCATATCACCGACGCCAAGAAACGGAATATTGATACCGGCCGCCCGGATTTGGCGCATGGCACTGGGTCCGCCGGGAACGTGGGACGAAATGAAAATGAAATCAGGTGCCACACCGGCGTTCTTGATTCGGGTGATCTGAGAGGCAATCGACGGATCATCGTTCTTGAAGATATCCTTCCCGACAACTTTGGCTCCGGGAAGTTGATTCCACGCCTCCTCGAAGTCTCGCACCGACGATTTGTGAAACGCGAGGGTGTTGTCCAGAAGAATGTAGGCGTTGCGCCAACCCTTGCGCCCGTGCGCCCATTCGGCACTCACGAACGCTTGGTTCCCGGTCCCGGATGCCATCGTGAAGGCAAGCTCGCCAATGCCCTTTGGACCGAATTTGGAGTCGCCGGCACAGGGCGAGAAAACGATGATGCCCCGGTTCTGGGCCACGAGGGCACCCGGCCCCCCCATGTCGTAGTCGCACGATGTAATGAGGAACTGAGCACCTTGGTCAATGAGGTCGGCCGCCGCCTTGGCGCCTTGGACGCGGTCCGTCTTGGTGTCCGCAACGATCAATTCGAGGGAGCGGCCGAGCAGACCCCCGCGTTGGTTGATTTCTTCGATTGCAATCTTGGCCGCGTTCAGCGGCGGACCGTCATAGGGCGCGATCCAACCGCTCACGCCGATGGCCGCGCCGACAAGAATCTTCTCCTGTGCCATCGCTTGGTTGACGCTCATCGAGAGCGCTACCAGACCCAGCACGGCAAATGCTGATACCATTTTGCGCATTACTTCCTCCCTCCGCCTGAGTGGCCACGAACGGCCACTAACCATTTTCGCGAAGCTTCTTCGAACCGTCAGGTCCGTATTCGCGTCCCGCAACTTTATCGTCTCCGGTTCATAAGCTATAATTCATAGTCTTGATGAAACTTCATAGATTTTTTCTATATAATGGTTACCCTCCAGCAACTTGCGGCACTTGTCCATATCTCCAGAAGCGGCAGTTTCCAAGGGGCGGCGGATCGCCTGGGCATCACACAGCCGAGCGTTTCCGCCCGCATCCGCG
>Ga0315339_1002533_pt1 | contig 13777 bp, 13 predicted proteins | sample ASW17metaG_FD_204514 | JGI IMG/M metagenome (GOLD analysis project Ga0315339, IMG submission 204514) | Ammonia-oxidizing marine archaeal communities from Pacific Ocean, United States - ASW #17 | ecosystem: Environmental > Aquatic > Marine > Oceanic | place: USA: California | collected 2016-12-05
CCGTGACTACGGGGCCGGTGGTCTCGGGCAGGCTCTTCACGGGGCGGTCCAAAAGCATCGCCAACCGGTCGCCGACAGGCGCCAGGCGCAGCCCTTCGATAACTTCGCCGTTGGGGCGACCCAAGTGGGAGCACAGGACGATCTTGCTGCCCTGATCGATCAGGTATTGGATGGTCGGCAGGGTGGCCCTGAGGCGTTGGTCGTAGAGGGCTATGCCTTCGATCCCCTGGTCGATGGGAACATTGAAGTCCACTCGCACCAACACCCTTTTGCCGGCTACATCAAGCTGGTCCAGCTTACGTTTCGCCATTACCGGCCTCCCTCCGCTGCCCATTGGCCCAGACTCGTCAGAGCGTCCATTCCTTCTTTCGAGACGCCGTTCAGGCCAGCCAGGGCCTGGTCCACCAACTCCTGGGCCTTCGCCTGGGACGTTTGGCGGGCGTCGGTATCGTCCAGTATCTCAATCATCTTGGCTATATCTTCATTGTCGAGGACTCGTTTCATATAGATCGCGCCCAGCTCCCTTTTGGTGCTGACGGCGGCGTTCTCTAGGGTGTGCACCAAAGGCAGGCTTTTTTTCTTATTGAGGACGTTACTGGGTGTCATGCCGTCGCCGTGCTCGCCCCAGAGGTCGTCGATATCGCGAGAGATCTGCCAAGCCATACCCATGTTCCGGCCAAGATTGGCAAATCTGCCGCACATCTCTTCTGAGGCGCCCGAGGCCAGAGCGCCGGCTTCAGCGGCGCAGGCGGCCAGGGCCCCGGATTTACGCCTGATCATGTCCATATAATCGACCGTCGAGACCAACATCTGGTCCTGGAACTGCAGGTCCATGTACTGGCCTTCGCAGAGGGCAAGGCAGGCCAGGTCCAGAGAGCGTACTGCCCGCAGGACACGGTCGGCAGGCACGTCATTCTGGGCCAGGCGCATAATTGTTGTGCGACCCAAGGCGTGCAGGCCGTCTCCGGCGTTGATGGCTTGTGCTGGCCCCCAGACCCACCAGATGCTTGGGCGGTCGCCTGGTTCGGCCCGGCCCGCTTGGACGTCGCCGTGCACCAGGGTGAAGTTGAAGATCAGCTCCACGCTCGCGGCAACTGGGAGCGCTTTCATGTAGTCGCCGCCCATGGCCTCACAGGAGACCAGTGCGAGGGCCGACTGGAAGTTGAGCGGCGCGGTGCCGCTCAGGGTCTCTCCCTGCTGGTCAACCCACCCCAGGTGGTAACGCAACACGTCGTAGAGAAAGCCTTCTCGGGCTTCGAAGACAGCTCTCAGCTCTTCTTCCAGGGCTTGGCGGTATGGTTCGTATAATTCTAGAGGAGGTATTTCTGATCTCCTATGTATCGGCCGTTTCCCAAGTTATGACGATTGAATCGAAAGGAATCGCACCCTGTCTGAGCAACTTGGGTTCTCCGAAGGTTATGTCAACCACAGTAGATGCTGTCCCTTTCGGCTCGGGACCCAGTTGGACTATCTGGTCTACCTGATCGGCCATCTGGTCCGTCAATTCGGCCAGGGTCAATAGGTCCGGGCCACCGCTGATGTTGGCACTGGTGCCGGTAATTGGGCCGCCCAGGCCATTGATCAACCGAATCGGCACCGGATGGTCCGGCATCCTCACGGCGACCGTTGGGCCTCCCGCCGTCAGCCGGTCCGGCACACCGGGCGCTTTCTCCAAAACCAGGGTAAGCCCTCCCGGCCAGAACCGCTCTGCCAGAGCTTGGGCTTGCGGCGGGGCGTTTTTCGCCACTTTTCCCACCTGTTCCCAACTATTGACCAAAACCGGCAAAGCCAAATCTTTTGGACGGCCTTTTACGATGAAAACCCGGTCTAAGGCGGCGGAGTTGAAAACGTCCGCGGCCAGTCCGTAAAGGGTATCCGTAGGGATGGCCACAACGCCCCCATCTTTCAGATGCTGGACGGACAGATCCAGGTCTGCTGATCTCATATCATTTTGGGTATCCGACACTATTGCCGCCATACGTGGACTTGTGCCCGGCAGACAGGTGCCCGCGGCGGGCCGAGTATACCACAGGGCTGGGTATCCCAAGGAGTCAAAACCCAGTCATTTTTCCCCCCTGAGCAGGTTGACTTTATGTCGCCTCCAGCCGCTATACTCGCCCATACTCAATGGGTATGATTATCACACGTTATGTAACGCCGGATCCGGCCTGTCCAGACGGGCGATTCTTCTGGCGATTCTTTAGGAATTTCAGGAGGTAGAGCCACGACTGAAAGCAAGTTGACTCAAGGGCGCCGGGTCGCAACCAGCGATGACTTGGAGGTGTCTGCCTACCTGGAAATAGCCAAAGGCCTGGAGGGTGTCGGCCTGGATGACGACGACGGCCAGCAATCGGTGAGCGAAGGTGTAGTCGTCATCGACTTCGGCTCTCAGTACAGCCACCTGATCGCCCGGCGCATCCGCGAGTTGAGAGTCTACTCCGTGATCGCCCAGTCCAAGAGCACCTGGGACTCGGTGAAACACCTGAATCCCAGAGGCGTGATCCTCTCTGGCGGACCGGCCAGTGTCTACGAAGAAGGCGCTCCCCAGATTCCAAGCTGGGTATTTGAGCAACATCTACCAGTCCTGGGCATCTGCTACGGCATGCAGGCCCTCGTACATCAGCTGGGCGGCAAGGTGGCCCCCGGAGACAAGCAGGAGTTCGGCTACGCAGTCCTGCATCAAGACGGGCCGGAAACAGGGTCAGAGAACGATTCTGTCCTATTTAACGGCCTACCCACAGAATTCCAGGTCTGGATGAGCCACGGAGACCGGGTCGAAACCCTGCCACCGGGCTTCACCGGCATGGCCTACACCGAAAACTCCCCCGTTGCCGCCATCGGCAACGACGATAAGATGTACGGCATCCAGTTTCACCCAGAGGTGAACCACACGCCGTTGGGCCAAGATATCCTGGATAACTTCCTCTTTAAGGCTTGTGGCTGCAAGGCAGACTGGACGCCCGGCAATGTAGTTCATGATTCCATCAAGAACATCCGGGAACAGGTTGGCGACGGCAAGGTCATCTGCGCCCTCTCCGGCGGTGTTGACTCGGCCGTGACTGCCGGCCTGCTGCATCAGGCCATCGGGGACCAACTGACCTGTATCTTCGTTAATAATGGGCTGTTGCGCCTGGAAGAGGCCGAACGGGTCCAGGCCACGTTCAAACGAGGCCTGGGACTGAACCTCACCTACGTCGACGCCACAGACAGGTTCTTAGACAAACTCGAGGGCGTGACTGACCCTGAGGTCAAGCGCAAGGTTATCGGTGAAGAATTCATCCGGGTATTCGAAGACGCCGCCGCAGGCTTGGGACAGACCGATTTCCTGGCCCAGGGGACCCTGTATCCGGACGTGATTGAGAGCGAAGCACCGGAGAACCGGACATCAGCCCGGATCAAGACGCACCACAACGTCGGCGGCCTGCCCGAAAACATGAAGATGGACCTTGTGGAACCGCTCCGCTACCTATTCAAGGATGAGGTCCGCGAAGTCGGCCTGGCCTTGGGTCTGCCCGCTGAGATGATCTACCGCCAGCCGTTCCCTGGTCCCGGCCTGGCCATCCGAATCATCGGCGGGGTCACCAGGGAAAAGCTGGAGATGGTGCGCAAATGCGACTGGATCGTCATCGACGAGATTAAAGCCGCGAACCTGTATAACCAGTTGTGGCAGAGCTTTGCCGTCCTAAGCGACAGCCGGACAGTTGGAGTGCAGGGCGACTACCGGACCTATGGCTACGTTTGCGCCATCAGGGCTGTCTCCAGTGAGGACGCCATGACGGCTGACTGGGTGCGGCTGCCCTACGAGGTGTTGGCCCGCATGTCGAACCGGATCGTGAACGAAGTGCCCGGCGTGAACCGGGTGGTCTACGACATCACCAGCAAGCCCCCTGGCACCATCGAATGGGAATAAGGGTTTTCCCGCAAGCCCAAAAGGGGTTGATGCAAAGTATTTACCCCCATCCTAGCCTTCTCCCCCGAAGGGGAAGGGATAGGATGGGGGCTGGTCAGTTCTCAGCCAATATACTCACCCAAGCCAACCGCTCATGAATGTCCTGTTAGTCGGCTCCGGCGCGCGTGAACATGCCTTGGCCTGGCGGATCAAACAGAGCCCCAACCTAACCCGGCTGTGGGTGGCCGCTGGTAACGCAGGCACTGCCGCCCTGGCCAACAACCTCAACATCCGCTCCAGCAACGTCGATGGCCTGGTTGCCGCCGCCCGTGAGGTGAAGGCAGACCTGGTCGTCGTGGGGCCTGAAGCTCCACTGGCGTTGGGACTGGCTGACCGGCTGAATAAACTGGGCATACCCGTCTTTGGGCCCAGCCAGGCAGCCGCCCAGATAGAGGCCAGCAAGGGTTTCGCCCTGGACTTGATGCGTGCCGCCGGTGTGCCCTGTCCGGAATTTCACATATTCACCGACCAGACCAGCGCGCTTGACCACCTGAAGGCCCATCCCGGTCCAGTGGTTGTGAAGGCCGATGGTCTTGCTGCCGGCAAGGGAGTTCTACTCTGCCAAGACTCGGCGCAGGGAGCGGCGGCGGTCAGAGAATGTATGTCCGATCGGGCCTTTGGCGAGGCCGGAGACACCGTTGTGCTGGAAGAATATCTCAACGGGCCCGAAATCAGCGTATTCGCCTTCTGTGACGGTGAGAACCTGTCTCCGCTGGTCGCGGCTTGCGACTACAAACGGCTCGAGGACGGCAACCTTGGCCCCAACACCGGCGGCATGGGTAGTTTTGCCCAACCTGATTCCTGGAATGCCGGTCTGTCTGCCTTGGTTGAAAAAGACATCATGCTGCCAGTGCTGAAAGCCATGGCCGAACGCGGTACTCCTTATAAAGGAGTTCTCTATGCCGGTCTGATGCTGACCGAAGCCGGACCCAAGGTCCTGGAGTTCAACTGCCGTCTGGGCGACCCCGAGACCCAGGTGGTGATCCCGCTATTGGAGTCGGACCCTCTGGAGTTGATGCTGGCCTGCGCGCAGAAGAACCTCGACAAAATCCAAGTCAGGTGGAATTCCAAGAACTACGTCGGCGTTGTCATGGTCTCCGGTGGGTATCCGGACAAATACCAGACAGGTTTTGAGATAACCGGATTGGATGATGATGGGCCGGAAGACACTATGGTCTTCCATGCTGGCACCGAACTGGGCGCAGGCGGCCGGCCCGTGACTGCTGGTGGTCGTGTCCTGACGGTGGTGGGTGGTGGCGATTCCATCGCGGCGGCCAGAGAGCGCGCCTATGCCAGACTGAGAGGCATCAGCTTTGAGGGTGCCAGGTGGCGGCGGGATATCAGCTCAGCGGCCAATCAAGGCGCCGCCCAAACTGCGGGCTAGCCGATGCAACCGGTACTAGAGATTTTTACGCTAGCCGAGGATGACCTGCGCAACCTGGCGTACAGGCGCAAAAAATGGTCGCGGTCCGCCGAGTTCCAGCAGTGGCTACAACAAGATTCGCTGCTGACGCTAAGCATGGAACAGGCCTTGGAACTCTACCGGGCATCAGGCGGCCGGGACGCTGCAGGGTTCAAGACCAACACCATCGAAGACATACGGGACGGTCTGGATTTTCTGCTCTATGATAATATCAAGCTGGAAGGGCGATTCGACGAATGCGCCGCGGCTGAGGGGGCTTACAGGATGGCAGGCGCCGGCCGGGAATTTCCCTCTTACCTTTTGTGCCTGAGTAATCCCGGTCTTTTCGCCGTTTGGAACGCCAATGCCGAAGGACTGCTGAAGCAGGCGGGTCTTCTTCCGGCCAGCATCAAACATGGCCCCGTGGGCATCCGGTACCTGGATCTGTTGGAGTCCCTGAACGACGTTAGGGCCCAGTCGGGCTGTCGTGATTTTCGAGAGATCGACGAGCTGGCCTACCAGGCAGCCCGTAAGAAGGCCCAAACTAAAGCGTCCGGGTAAAGATTTCAACCAAAGATTCCAACCAAATAATCCGGTTAATAATCTGGGGGAAAGGCCCATGACCTGGCAAGAAACATTACAGGGCTTGAAAACGGAACTGACCGACGTACGCGCCCAGCGGAAGAACCGGGTGGAAGAAGAAGTGGCTGGGTTGAAGAAAGAGCGTGACGGTCTTTCTTTCATGGCCAAGAACCTGGGTATCGACGAACTGTTGGCCGAGATGAACGCCACGTTGTTGGACGGCAATGGCGAGGTCGAGACCATCATCGGCTGGGAAGACGACGACGATGAGCTCGACCTAGAAGCCGAGATCAGCATGAACGGAGAGGAACCCAACGACGATGGCGATGACGGCGAGGACCGGGACGTCATCACGATAATTCTGTCCTGGGACGAGGGCGGAGAGATGGAGATCGCCGTTGACCTGGGACTCTCCAACGATGGGATATACCTACAGATAAACGAGATTGAAGTCCGGCCCGAACGGGTAGCTCTGGAGAAGGGCCTCGTCGAAGCATTTAGAGACGAACTGGAACTATAGATCGATTCAAATTATGGGAGCGCGCCTGACCGGTTATCCAAAGGATGAAAAAGCGTCTAGAGTGGCCGATTTGAGCATGAATGGGAGGTTGTTTTGCCGTTGGTAGCTGTTATTATGGGAAGCGCCTCGGATGAGCCGGTGGTGCAGGGTACTATTACGGTCCTGGAGCAGATGGGCATCGATTATGAGGCCCGTGTTATGTCGGCCCACAGCACCCCGGAGCGAGTGCATGAATACTCACGAACCGCCCGGGACCGGGGCATCGAAGTGATTATTGCGGCGGCCGGGGGCTCCGCGGCGTTGGCTGGAGCGCTGGCATCCATGACCACGTTGCCGGTCATCGGCATACCGCTGACTTCCAGCGAACTCAAGGGCATCGACGCATTGATGTCCACGGCCCAGATGCCGCCGGGCATCCCCGTGGCCTGCATGGCGGTGGGGAGTTGGGGCGCCAGAAACGCCGCTTACTACGCCGCCCAGATCCTAGGCTTAAAGTACTACAATATAAGGCAGGCTTATGAAGACTACCGACGCGAACTCCGCGAGCGGTAGACGGCATCCCGCTGTCCTCACCGACTTCGATGATACAGCCGCGGTCCAGAACGTGGCTGAAATGCTGCTTTCCCGGTTCGGCGACCCGGACTGGAAGGACGTGCGCCAGAGCTTTCGCGACGGCCACATGGACCTCAAGGAATACCAGGAGATCACCTTCCGGAACATCCGGGCCGACCGCGCCACCATGCAATCCTACGTCAAGGAGCATGCCAACCTCCGGCCCTATTTTCGGGAGCTGTGGGGTTTCTGCCTGTCCAACAATATCCCCATGGCCGTGGTCAGCCAGGGACTGGATTTCTATATCGAGGCTTTACTCGAGCGTGAGGGCGTCGGCCAGGTGCCGGTGTACGCCGTAGATACTGAATTCCTGGATGGCAAGATCTCCTATCACTACAACCATACCTGCCCAGGTAAGGAGAGCCAGGGAAACTCCAAAGGGTTCGTGGTGGAATCGTTCCAGGACCGGGGTTGCCACGTGTTTTTCGCTGGCGACGGACGTTCTGACTTGGAGGCTGCCCGCGTGGCGGACGTGATCTTCGCCCACAGCACTCTGGCAAAATTCTGTGACGAAGAGGGTATTGCATACCAACCCTTCAATGATTTTGGGGGGATGCTGGTCTCCGTGCAGCAGTTTTCCAAAAACGGACGCGGCAGCAAGAATAGCGTCAACGGCAATCAGAGGGCTGAGGGAGCGTAACCGTGATCGACCGATATTCCAGGCCCGCCATGAAACAGGTCTGGTCAGACGAGAATAAATATCTCAAGTGGCTGGAAGTGGAGTTGGCAGTCTGCGAAGCCTGGACTCAAGAAGGTGCCATACCTGAAGAAGACATGGTCAAACTACGCAGCGCCAAATACAACCACGGCCGTATGATGGAACTGTTCGAGACCACCCGCCACGACGTCACCGCCTTCATATCTTCCATCACCGAATCTATGGGTCTGGAAGGTCGCTGGATCCATTTGGGCATGACGTCCAATGACATGCTGGATACCGGTCTGAACCTTCAGATGATTGAGGCTGGCGCGCTCCTGCAGACCGAACTCGACAAGGCCATAGCCGCCCTGGCTGACAAGGCTGTCGAGCATAAAGACACCTTGGCTATGGGCCGCACCCACGGGGTCCACGCCGAGCCGATGACCATGGGTCTTCGCTTTGCGCTCTGGTGGGATGAGATGCAGCGTCAGAAAGAACGGCTGACCGACGCCATCGAGGGACTACGGGTGGGTATGATCTCCGGCGCAGTTGGCACCCATGCCACGGTGCCGCCGTCCGTCGAAGAGACCGTGTGCAAGGTGCTGGGCCTCAAAGTAGCAAAGATATCCAACCAGATTATTCAGAGAGACCGCCACGCCCATTTCGTAACGACACTGGCTCTGATCGCCGCCTCGCTGGAGAAGTTCGCCACCGAGATCAGAGCGCTCCAACGCACCGAACTCCACGAAGTGGAAGAACCCTTTGGCGCCGGCCAGACCGGGTCGTCGTCCATGCCCCACAAGCGCAACCCGGAGCTGGCAGAGCGAATCTGCGGCCTAGCCCGGTTGATACGCGGCAACTCCGTAACTGCCATGGAGAATGTGGCCCTCTGGGGTGAGCGTGACATCAGCCACTCCTCAGCCGAGCGGATAATCCTGCCTGACTCGTGCCTAGCTCTGGACTACATCCTGAACATATTCAGCCGCATCATAGAGGGGCTGCGGGTGTTCCCGGAGCGCATGATGGAGAACATCGAGAGCAGCATGGGGTTGGTGTTCAGCCAAAGGGTCCTGCTGGCCCTGGTGGACAAGGGTCTGCCCCGCGAGGACGCCTACAAGATCGTGCAGACCAAAGCCAGCCGTAGTTGGGAAGAGAAGAAAGACTTCCGTGACCTAATCAGGACTGACCAACAGACCGGAAAACACTTCTCATCCGCCGAGTTCGACGAGCTCTTCGATTACGGGTACTACACTCGGCACGTGAATGAAACATTCGCCCGGCTGGGTCTGATCAAAAAACCCGCCGCGAAGAAAAACCAAACCGCTAAAATCTGACTGCTTAGAACGAAGCCTGAAATGATCATAGAAACCCATATGCCCGACATACTTCACATGGGCAAGGTGCGTGACACCTATGGCCTGGGCGGCGGGTATCTGTTGATGGTCGCAACCGACCGCATCTCGGCGTTCGACGTCGTCTTACCCACGGGCATTACAGATAAAGGTCTGGTGCTGAACCGGATATCGGCCTTCTGGTTCGACAGGACCAAAGACATTGCACCCAACCACTTCATCTGCCTCGCCGACTCCCCTGAAGCCGCACAGTACCTGGAGGGTAGCAGCGTGGCCGGCGCAGTCTCGGAAGAGGTGGCGCGGCAGTCGATGGTGGTCAAACGAGCGGAGCGCCTGGACCTGGAGTGCATCGTCAGAAGTTATATCACGGGCTCTGCCTGGTCGGAATACCGGCGGCAGGGCACCGTATCCGGCATGGAAATGGAAAAAGGTCTCGTGGAAGGCCAGCCGTTCCCGGAATTGCTGTTCACCCCCACAACCAAGGCTGAAGAAGGCCACGACGAAAACATGTCCAAACAAGAAGTCCTGGACATGGTCGGCGCCGACATGGCCGGGCAGCTTGAAGAGACCAGCATCGCTGTCTTCAAGGCAGCCCACGATTACGCCAGAGAACGAAACATCATCCTGGCCGACACCAAGATGGAGTTCGGAATAATCGACGGACAGCTCACGTTGATCGACGAGTTGTTGACGCCTGATTCCAGCCGGTTCTGGGACGTTGAGGGCTACGCACCCGGCAAGTCTCAGCCCAACTACGATAAGCAGTTCGTGCGCGACTGGTTGGATGCCCAAGGCTGGGACCACGAGCCACCAGCCCCGGAATTGCCCAGTGACGTTGTGGCAAAGACGTCCGAGCGATACAAAGAAGCGTATTACAAGTTGACCGGGACGCGGCTCTAAAAGGCACGCACCCGAGACCGGACCCTGGCACAAATCGGAGGACTGTACATTGCCTATTTCAAGACGCCGACGCGGCCGAACCGCGACGAGGGCGGCCCGGTCCGGCAACCTTATAACGACCAACCGGCGCAAAAAGACTAATAAGCTCTACTTGGCTGTGTCTCTGTTGATCGCAGTCTTGGTCATCGCCAGCTTCGCCTTCGCCAGTTTCACGGGAGGCGGGAGCAGCAGCACCACCCGTAGCGGCAGCGCACAACAGTACGTTGAAGGGGTAGGCACCCAGGTCCCCTTACTAAGTAGGAATCACGTCGCGGAAGGTGAATCGGTCGTCTACAACAGCGCACCGCCAACTTCTGGAGACCATTGGCCGACCCCAGCAACCTGCGGCTTCTACGATGGCGGGCTACCCGACGAACGCGTAGTGCACAACATGGAGCACGGAAATATCGTGGTCAGCTATAACCTGCCCCTTGAGTCCGATATTGGGGCTCTGCGAGACGCGTTGGACAACATTGGACTGTCCCGTATCTGGGGCGTTACCCGCGCCTATGATGGGATCCCCACCGGACAGATCGGTCTCAGCGCCTGGGGTGTTCTGGATACATTCTTGGGCGTGGATGAAACCCGCATCGCCCGTTTCTTTGAAGCGTATTCCGGAAGCCTTGGCCCGGAAAGATTCACCTGCTAAAGGACTGACAAAACTCCTGAGGAGTCCAACTGACCCATGTATCAGGCCCGCATATTCATAACGCTCAAAGCCACGGTGAACGACCCTCAGGGCGTCACGGTCTTGTCCAGTCTGCATCGTCTGGGCTTCGACAAAGCCGAAGATGTGAGGGTTGGCAAGTACCTGTTGGTTAACATCGACGAGACCGACCGCGCCAAAGCCGAAACTACCGTGACCGAGATGTGCCAGAAACTGCTGGCCAACCCGGTCATCGAGGAATTCCGGTTCGATCTGGAAGAGATACCAGCGCCGACAGCCACCCAATAGAGCGTCGGTAGCCCATACACCCGAGGCCACGATTGATTCGGAGAGGATATCGATATGACCACAGGAAGCAATAACACGTACGTTTACGCAGGAGCCGAGACCAGCGGCTTGTTCCGGTTGTCACCCGGCGCCAGCAAGTGGGAGGAGTTAACCAAAGGACTGCCAACCGACCCGATGGTCTGCGGGTTGATAATCCACCCCAACGACCCAGAGGTGATCTACACCGGGACCCAAGACGGTCCCTACCGGAGCACCAACCGGGGCGGTAGCTGGGAGAGACTGGATTACCCCAAGACGGGAGCACCGCCCTGGACTTTTATGTTCCGGCCCGGCGACCCCACGGTCATGTACCTGGGCACCGCACCTGGCGAGATTTACCGCAGCACCAACGGCGGCGATTCCTGGCAGCAGATTACCAAGAATATGGGCTCTGCTGAGATCAACATGGCCTTTCCCACCAGGGTCATTGCCCTCTGTGCCGACCCTTGTTTCCCCGACGAGATGTATGCGGCCTTAGAAGTGGCCGGTGTCATCCGAAGCTCCGACGGCGGCGATACCTGGGAAGAGATCTCGGGCACTCTAGGCCCTAGCGAGGACACCCTGGACCTACACGGCGCCCAATGCTCGGCCGCCATGCCCCACACGGTGTTCATCACCACTCGCCAAGGACCGTTCATCGGCCCGGACCGGGGTAGCGAATGGATACCGGTCGAGTTCGGAAATTTCTCTGAGATCACCTACACCCGAGACCTGAAGGCTGCGCCCCACGACCCCAACATGCTCTATGTATCGATTGGCGCCGCCGCCAGGAGCACTCAGGGCGCACTGTACCGGAGCCGCGACCTGTTCAAGACCTTTGAGCAGGTGGACCGGGGCATCGCTCCCAATTCGACTATGATGACCGTGGCCGTTGACCCCAGGGCGCCGGACCACGTTTTCTGCAACTCGCGTAACGGCCAGGTGTTCGGCTCGCTGGACGACGGCGCAACCTGGACCACCTACGATCTCCCGGAAAAAGCCAAAGAACTACGAGCCCTAGCAGCCGGCTAACGGCGCAGCCGCGTTTTCATCAAAAGGCCCCGGTGAGCTAAATGACTCACCGGGGCCTTTTGATATCTGGCAGAAGTTGTACTGCTAGGCGAATTTCTTAACTGCGGCTTCGATAGAGGGGCCGGCCTTGCCCAGGTCTTCGCCGGTCATGGCGATGGAATGTTCAACCTTGGCATTGAACGCCAAGGACCACGGCTCCGGCACCTTAGGAAGGTCCGACTCGCTGGCAACATCGGTGAAGATGTAGCCGGTTCATGTTCCATTCTCTTAACAGAAATAGGCTAATTCTGGCTTCAGTTCTTCCAATATCGCTTGGATCGTGGGGCCGAACTTGCCGCTCTTCATGGCGGCGTTGCCGTTCTCGACTGGGATGGATACCTCAATAAACAACGCATGATCGACACTCCGTTTGAGGATTTTGGTCTCCGGTAAGGCAGCATATCAGCCTTGCCTAACCGGTTCGGTGCATGGCAACACCGGTGAATTGGCCTGGCAATTTTGCTCGCTACTTACGCAGTCTCGATGCTGGCGGCGCTCTGTAAGCCAAGCTCTTCGATGGCCATCTCACGCATTCGGTACTTCTGTATCTTGCCGGTCACTGTCATGGGGAATTCCGTGGCCATCTTCACGTAGCGGGGGATCTTGTAGTGGGCAATCTTGCCCTTGCAGTATTCCCGGATCTCCTCTTCGTCGGCCGTTTCCCCGGGCTTCAGCATCACCCAGGCCATGACCTCTTCCACGAACCGCTCGTCGGGCACGCCGATGACCTGGACATCCGCTATCTTGGGGTGTGCGTAGAGAAACTCCTCGACCTCCCGGGGATACACGTTCTCGCCACCCCGGATGATCATGTCTTTCAGCCGTCCGGTGATCCGGTAGTAGCCGTCCTTGTCCACGGTGGCAAGGTCGCCCGTGTGCAACCAGCCGTCTTTGTCGATCGCCGCCGCGCTGGCCTCGGGCAGGTTGTAGTAGCCCTTCATCACCATGAAGCTGCGGCTCAGAAGCTCGCCCTGGTCTCCGACGGGCGTGTCCTCGCCTGTCTCCGGGTCAACCAGCTTCACCTCCACGTTGGGCAGGGCAGTGCCGACGGTGGTGACCCGGCGCTCGAGTGTGTCGTCGGTTCGGGTCAGGGTGATCACCGGTGATGCCTCGGTTTGGCCGTAGGCGATGGTGATCTCTTTCGCCCCCATCTGATCCACCACCCGGCGCATCACCTCGATGGGGCAGGGCGAGCCAGCCATCATCCCGGTGCGAAGCGACTTCAAGTCGAATTCAGAAAAGTGGTCATGGCCCAGTTGTGCGATGAACATGGTCGGCACGCCGTGGAGGGCGGTGCACTTCTCTTGCTGTACGGCCTCCAGCGCTTTTAATGGCTCGAAATACTCAGACGGTATGACCATGGTCGAGCCGTGGGAGACGCAGGCCAGGTTGCCCAGGACGCAGCCGAAGCAGTGGTAGAAGGGCACCGGGATGCACAGCCGGTCTTCTTCGGTGAAATTCATGCCCTCGCCGCAGTAGTAGCCGTTGGCCACCAGGTTGTAATGGGTGAGCATGGCGCCCTTGGGATTACCGGTGGTGCCCGAGGTGTACTGGATGTTTATCGTGTCGTCGGGGTGGCAAGACGCCTGGCGGTTGACCAAGTCAGACTCGGCTATCTCTGACGATCTCTGGCGTACATCCTCCCACGACCACATGCCGTCGGGTGTCTTGGTTTGGGGTTCTGACGGGGACGGGATGTAGATAACATTGCGCAGGAAAGGCAGATTGGAGCAATGC
>Ga0315339_1002535_pt1 | contig 13774 bp, 14 predicted proteins | sample ASW17metaG_FD_204514 | JGI IMG/M metagenome (GOLD analysis project Ga0315339, IMG submission 204514) | Ammonia-oxidizing marine archaeal communities from Pacific Ocean, United States - ASW #17 | ecosystem: Environmental > Aquatic > Marine > Oceanic | place: USA: California | collected 2016-12-05
AATGCCCGGTAGGCCGTGATCACGGGAATACCGAGACAGGCCCCGGCAGCATCATCCGTGCCGTCGGGCAAAGACACCGCCAATTTTGACGGCAAGGAGATGTATTCGGCCGCGGTCCCGAATGGGCGCTGCCATTGGCCGTTGATGGTCCAGACACGTTCGCCGACGCGCGACGCGGGGACGCCGTCACCCACTGCATCGATCTCGCCCGCGCCGTCACTCTGGGGAACGATTTGAGGAAATTCGAGGTCCGCCCCCTGGCGTTTCTTCACGTCCGACGGATTGACGCCCGATGCCGCAATCCGGATTCGTACTTCTCCGGGTCCGGGAGAGGGGGTCTCAATTTCGCCCATCTCCAGCACCTCTGCCGCGGGACCCTTTTTGATATAGAACGCTGCGCGCATATCATTCCTCCTTGTTTATGTAGATATCCAGTTGGTGGCTGGCTTACTGGTATCCAGGCGGGGGCACGAAGCCCCCGATTTCATCAGCCAGCAGACGGGCGAACTCGATGGTCGTGTGATCCTCGAGATGAGGCCCAACGATCTGCACGCCGACAGGAAGTCCCGACGGCGTAAGGCCAGCGGGTGCCGACGTGCCCGGCAGGTAAACATTGCAGCTGATTCCGGCCCAGAACAGCTGGTCGTTGTAATTCTCCTGCTGGTCATTGACGGTGATGGTACGGAAAAAGCGTTCGACATCCTGCTGGTGCGGCATCGCGGCAGTCGCCGCGACCGGGCAGAGAAGCACGTCCCAGTCCTGGAAGAATTCCTCCCACGCGGCCCGGTCCCGCATGCGCTGCTGGTCGGAAATCGACCAATCGCGATGAGACTGCAAAGCGCCACGCAAGGCACGCGCGCGAAAGCTCTCGTCGTCGGCCGGGATGGATGTAACGTCTTCCGCGGCCTTGTCGATGAAAGATTGCGGCAGAACACCGGCCGTGGCACCCCGCAGGAGCTGAATGTAATTGGCGTGCGCTGCCGCCATGTCGACGACTGGCCGGACCGAGTCCGATACCGTCGCCCCGGCCTTGGCGCAGGCATCCGCAACGGCCTGGATCCGATCGGTCACATCGACATCGACGGCGCACACGGGCGACCCGAGCATCACCGCGACGCGATAGTCGGCAAGCTTTGAATGCCGGGGGGCAGGCAGTTCGAGTTTCCAGGCCTTTGCGTCCATGCCGTCGGCCCCCGCCATGACATCGAGGGCGATAGCCAGATCCTCGGCGCTGCGCGCCAGCGGTCCGACCACCAGAATGTCCAGCGGTTTGGGGTAATTGGGAAGATCGTGGCCAGTGGTCGGCAGGATGCCGAATGTCGGCTTATGGCCATAGACACCGCAGTAGTGCGCCGGGTTACGGATCGACGATCCGATGTCGCTGCCCGCATCAAGCGCCGTGAGACCGGCCGCGAGCGCCGCGACAGATCCACCTGATGATCCCCCCGGCGCGCGTGACAAGTCCCAGGGATTGTTGGTCGTGCCGTACAGGGTATTGAACGTCTGCCAGTCCATCAGCCAGAGCGGCACGTTGGTGGTGCCGAACAACGTGACCCCTGCATCCATCAGGCGATCCACAACGGTGGCATTGGTGTCCGGGATGTGTGACGCGAGCTCGGGATCACCCCAGGTCATATGCAACCCCGCCACGCCGAAGGCCTCCTTGATGGTCATCGGCACGCCGTGGAACGGCCCCCAAACCTCGCCTTTGGCCAGCGCCGCGTCCGCCTGCCGCGCCCGGTCGCGCGCTCGGTCGGGATCCAGTTCGATTATGGCGTTGAGCGCAGGGTTATAGCGGTCTACCCGCTCAAGAAAGTGGTCCAGCAATTCCAGGCACCCCACGTCCTTCGCCTGGATACGGCGTGCGAGTTCATGTGCTGGAAGAAAAGATAGTTCGCTCATATCGGGATCCTACCTGCCTGCGTGATCATCGGTCTCTTCGCCCTCTGGGACGGTGGGCGGCCCGACCCTCCACATTGCCGCAGCGGCCATAACAACCAGGCCACTCGCGATCAATACCGCGGAGACGGGACGGTGCAACATCTCCAGGACACCAGCATCGGGGAGACTGACCACGTTGGCAAATACCGGTTTAGCGATTTGCGTCAGCACGATCCCCAAGATGATGAACGCGAGTGGATAACCCTGCTGTCGCAACAGGCATGCCGCGAGTCCGCACGCGAGCATGGTGTAATCGTCGTGCATTCCGGCATCCAACGTGTAGACCCCTACCACGGCGATCACGAAATGGCCGGCGCCGACGACAGACCCCGGGATCTTCCGTAGGAACAGTGCGCCGCTTGCCATGAGATCGCCGACCAGTGGCGCGAATATGCTGGCCCACACTGCGGAAGCAAGCAGGGCCCAGCCAGCCTCTTCGGCTTCAATCAAGAAAAGCGGCCCGAACTCCATGCCTTGCAGTCCGACCGCCGCAATCATTACCACGGCACCCACACTTAGGGGAAGGCCGAACGCCACCAGGGGCAGGAGAGCTGCATTGGCCGCTGCGGCTGACAGAGTTGTGTGGTTTACCGATGGGCTATCGAGCACCACCAGTTTGTTCGTCGCCGCATCGATCATACCGGGCATCACCACGCAACCGATAAGCAATAGGACAAATGTAATCGTTGCCAACATATCCAGGCTGCCAAACAGATAGCACGGCGAATCGGTGATCGGTCCCACCACGGACAACCCGAGAAGCAGGCCAAGCAACAGAGCCAACCAGCCCTTGACACCAGTGCGAGAAACCGCGCCCGCGACCACCGCAAGAGCGAAGAACCCAAGGCGGAACACCTCAGGCGCCTTGAAGCCGAAGAAGACATAGCCCGCCAGACCTTCGGTCAGCAGCACGGCCAGCATGGCGCCAATCACACCGCTCAGGACGATTCGCAACGTTGTGGGGCTTGGGACCGTGGAGCGTCGGAGGCTTGGCGACGCTGTTTGCCTGCCATCTTCGGCGGTCACCAGATGGCGGCCCGCCACGCCCGAGACGAACAGCGTCCAGTACATGACCATCACGTATGGCAGTGGCAGCGCGGCGGTTAACGGCAGAGCGACCCCCGCCAGCGCTGTCGTACTCAATCCGGGGATGATCCCGGTGACGAGACCACCCCCCATCGCACAAGCGAAAATGAGAAGCGCGACAGCATCGGTTAAGAGTGTAAGCGTCGCGTCAATGAGGCCTTCCATGCCGCACCCGCTAGCCGGACATTCCGATAAGTGCGGCACTGAAGTCCGCGAACAGGCCCACCCCTGGCGGAAGCACCAGATCACACAGCCCCACGACAACGACAACGGCAATGACCGAAATCCCGATCGAAACTCCGGCAATGACGGGCCAGTGACGATGACTCAGGATCAACATGATTGCTGTGAGAAAGAGCGGCGTTGCCAACAGGAATCCCAACTGCCCGACCGCCGCCACATACGCCGACAAGCATGGAATGATAATCCACGTGGCACGCGCGCCGGGCGATTGACTTGTGGCGCCACCGAGACACCTGGCTGTCCTGGATTGAACACCCCGTGGCGTGAGCCAAACGCCCTGACCAAGATGCCAACTGCAGTTAAGGCGATGACGCCCAATACCGCGTAAGGCCATGCCTCCAATTCCCAATTCTCGGCGCTGCCTTCCGTCTCGGAGGTCCGCCATGGCGGGATCGCCAGCACAACGAGCACGAACCAGGCCAGCGCTTCACGCGCGTCGGCGCGTGACACCAGTCGGTGGAATATGCCGGAGAGGTACGATGCTCGTAGGGACTATGCCATGACACATATTAAGGCTTGTGTGGGGCAGTGCGGCCAAGATCGTGGGCAACGTGAATGAAGCCCGCGGTTAGCGCGGAATCGTCTTCCTCGCGCCACGAAACGCCGAATTCAGCGTAGAAAAGGGACAAAGGATCTTTCAGTGCGCGAAAGGCCACCCCCGGAGGTGCAAAGTACTGGAGGGAAGCCGGACACAGCGCAACACCCAGTCCCGACGCAACCAGGCTCACCAGATTGTGGATACGATCGACTTGTTGCACGACGTCCGGTGTGAAACCCGCTTCCTAGCATGCATATAGGACCCGCGCCTGATAGCCGGTCTGCTGACGCGAGGGCAGAAATATGAAGGCTTCGTGCTTTAGTTGCCGAAGATCGATCTCTTTCTTTGGAACCAGGGCGTGGCTGTCCGGCAAAGCCGCGACCAAACGCTCTTGGTGGAAAATTTCCTGACGGATGCTCCGTCGCGCGTCGGTTGGCGCCAGGAACAGAGCGACATCGACGCGCTTTTGCAGCAAAGCGCTTTCCTGTTCCGCAGTTGCCAGCTCTTCGAACCTGACGCTCACGTCGGGAAATCGTGCGCAAAATCGGGGCATGATCCGTGGCAAGACATCGTAGCTCAAGGTCGGGTTGAAGCCGACAACGATATGGTCCAGCATTCTTCGGGATACCGCGCGGGTTACGGCGACCGCTTCGGAGAGTTGTGAAAGGATCAGCTGGGCCCTTTCAAGAAAGGCCAGACCCGATCTCGTCAACTCGACTGATTGGCGGGTCCGCGTAAATTGTTGCGTGCCGAGCTCCTCCTCCAGCTGACGGATCGACAGGCTGAGGGGAGGTTGCGAAATATGCAACCTTGCGGCTGCTTTGCGGAAATTGAGCTCCTCGGCAACAGCAACAAACCTTTGGAGGTGGGGGATATTGGGCTTGCTAAGCTCCGCTCTACAGTCCGGTGCGTCGAAAGCAAGCGTACTACTATTGATACATTTTCTGGATCACGAGAATTCAAAATCTGTATTTGTTCTATCAAAGATCGATAATATAACTTCCGTGAGAACCAATTCGCGTTTGTGCGGATCCTGCACCGCAAGCGTCGAGCCCAATGAGCAACAGCGGTGCATCTGGAGGATTTCAAATGTCCATGGAATTGAAGACCGACCCCATCAATGACGTCGACCTCGACGTTCATCCACTCTCCAACGTCATCGGCGCTGAAATCCGAGGTGTCGACCTCAGCGCGGGCCTCGAACCGGCGACACTTGATGCAATCCAGCGCGCCTGGCTGGAGAATTGCCTCATTGTAGTCCGCAATCAGCAGCTTGATGACGGTGACCTGGTCCGATTTAGCCGGTATTTCGGCGAGCTCACCATGGGCCCAAACATGGCCTGGCAGCCCAAAGAAGGACGAGAGCATCCGGAGATATTCGTCATATCCAACGTGGTCCAAAACGGCCACCCGATCGGCTTTCTGGGTGACACCGAGCTCTCCTGGCACACTGACCAGTGCCATACTGAATTGCCGCCGAAGGCAACAACGCTTCACTCTCTGGAGATACCAACAGACGGTAGCGGGGACACCGGCTACATGAACATGTACGCCGTGCTGGACGCTTTGCCGAGCAATCTCAGAAACCGAATCGAGGGTCTGAAACTGAAGCATGATGCGGGATATACCCTGCAAGGCGAAGTCCGATTCGGCATGGATGAGGACAAAGTTAAGGACATCGAGAAAGCGTCCGGGCCGGTGCACCCACTCGTCCGCATGCATCCGGAGACCGGCCGCAAGGCGCTCTACCTCGGACGCCAATACAACGGCGAACATCGCGCGACATATGTCACCGACATGACCCGCGCCGACTCGGACGCACTACTCGATGAGATTTGGGATCATGTCCATGCGGAATCCTGCGTCTGGTACCACAAGTGGCAAGTCGGGGACTTCATCATGTGGGACAACCGCTGCGTCATGCACCGGCGCGGTCCCTTCGATTCAAACATGCGCCGCATCATGCACCGCACCCAGATCATGGACTCCGTCGTGTCGGTTTAAAGGCAAGACCTGCCCCCAAACCGTATCTGGGTGAAAGGAACAGGGTGTGGGTGGGAATCGAAAGCTGTATTGGGCCCGATACTTCAGCTTGCCTGCGGGCCAGGCTCCTGCGCGATGGTGTAGCGGGTGTGGCAATCGCTGCGCTACTGTTCCGCCACCTCACGCCATGCCGTGAGCGCCGTACTGCGGTCCAGGAAGGGACTCATCATACGCTCGCTTCCGCTGACGAGTTGATTGAAGCTGGTATCCGTGTACTCACCACCAACGACCCAGAATCGCATGTTCATTTCAAGATCCTCCGCCGATTGAGACGGATTACTCGGCCGCGATGGCCGACACGTCGAATTGTGCGGTCTCGGTCGATTCGGCAAGCGCCGTAGTCGATGACTGGCCACCACCAATAGTCTCGGCGACCGCGTCGAAGTAGCCGGTGCCTACCTCGTGCTGGTGGCGCGTCGCGGTGTAACCCTTCGCTTCGGCCGCGAATTCGGCACTCTGCAATTCGGCATAACCCGCCATGCCCCGATCACGATAAGCACCGGCCAGCTCGAACATGCTGTAATTGAGAGCGTGGAACCCGGCGAGTGTCACGAACTGGTACTTGTAGCCCATCGCGCCAAGCTCACGTTGGAAACGCTCCATGGTGTCGACGTCGAGATGGGCCGACCAGTTGAAGGACGGCGAGCAGTTATAGGAAAGCATCTTGCCGGGGAATTCGGCATGAATGGCATCGGCGAAGCGCCGTGCCTGTCCAAGGTTGGGGGTTGAGGTCTCCATCCACACGAGGTCAGCAACTTCAGCAAAGGCCAGGCCGCGGGCCACGCAACGCTCAAAGCTGGTGCCGTCTTTAAGGTGGTAGAAGCCTTCCGGCGTGCGCTCGCCGGTTAGGAAGGGACGATCCCGCTCGTCGACGTCGCTGGTAATCAGCTTGGCGCTCTCGGCATCGGTGCGGGCGATGATTACCGTGGGCACGCCCATGACATCGGCTGCGAGACGCGCCGACAACAGGTTGCGGACATGCTGCTGCGTCGGCACCAGCACCTTGCCACCCATGTGGCCGCATTTCTTCTCGGAGGCGAGCTGGTCCTCTATGTGGACGCCCGCCGCGCCGGCCTCGATGTACGCCTTGGTCAACTCGAAGGCGTTGAGTACACCGCCGAACCCGGCCTCCGCATCGGCGACGATGGGGACGAACCAGTCGATGTCACCCTCGCCGTCCAGCCGCTGGATTTGATCGGCCCGGCGCAAAGTATTGTTGATGCGCCGGACGAGCTCCGGTCCACTATCGCTGGGGTAAAGACTCTGGTCCGGGTACATGGCCCCGGCCTTGTTGCTGTCTGCCGCGACCTGCCAGCCGGAGAGATAGATGGACTTTAGGCCGGCCCGCACCATTTGCATTGCCTGGTTGCCAGTGACCGCACCCAGCGCACGCACGGGTTCGTCCTCCTGCAAAAGCTGCCACAGCCGTTCCGTCCCGTGCCGCGCAAGTGTGTTCTCAATCTGAAGGCTCCCGGAGAGCCGATCTACGTCTGCGGCGGTGTAATCCCGGCCGATGCCGGCAAAACGGCCAGCCGGTGCTTGGGTGCGTTGCTCCATCTCGTGCTGCATGACTGATTCCTCCGCCGTACGGGTACATTTTTGATCATGATATCAGGTGGAACATAATTGACAAAATTCAGATTTGTCTATACCACATTGAATGTAATGAAGTAATTTAGATAATGTTGCAAATATCATTATAGTTATGTTGTAAATTTAGTAAAAATTCTTGAGGCGAATTCCATGCCGACGACGGATCGTTCGATTGAGAAAAAGGCTCTCTTGGGCCATAAAATACGCCGCTTCCGCGAAGACCTTGCGCTCAAGCAAAGCGAGATGGCGGAACAACTCGACATCTCTCCCAGCTACCTCAATTTGATCGAACACAATCAACGGCCGGTAACGGTGCAACTCCTGTTCCGATTGGGCCAGGTCTTCGATATCGATCTCAAGGAATTCGCCGAGGATGACAACGCCCGGCTTTACGCGGGCCTGCGCGAAGTGTTCGGCGATCCGCTGTTCGGCGACCGCCCGGCACGGGACGCCGATATTCGCGCCATTGCCGAGGCCGGCCCGACGGCGGCCGAGGCCGTGCTGACGCTCTACAAGACCTACCGCGAGTTGCGCGAGGATTCGCAGGTCCTCGCAGAACACATGGCGAGCCGCGATGCACCGCAGGGGATTGGCGGACAGGTTTTCCCCGTTGAAGAGGTGCGCGAATTCCTTCAAGCCGAGTCGAACCACTTCCCCGAGATCGAGTCGAACGCCGAAGACCTGTGGATCGACGCAGACCTCGACCCAACAGATGTGTTCCGCGGCTTGGCCAACTATCTCAAGGATGTCCACGGCATCGAAGTCCGCGTACTGCCTGTCGACGTCATGCCGGAGACCACGCGACGCTACGATTTCCATCGCAGGCGCGTACTGTTGTCCGAGCTGCTCTCACCGGCGGCGCGCAGCTTTCAGCTCGCCGTGCAGATCGCCCTCAACACGCATCGCGATCTGCTGGACCGCCACGTGGCACAGGCCGACCTGTCAAGTCCCGAAGCAGAGCGCCTGTGCCGCCTGTCGCTTGCGAATTACATGGCCGGCTGCGTCATCATGCCGTACGGGCGGTTCCTCGATGCCGCCAAAAGCCTGCGCTACGACCTCGAAATCCTACAGCGCAGATTTGGCGCGAGTTTTGAGCAGATCTGCCATCGGCTGACGACACTCGACCGGCCTGGTACGCGCGGCATACCGTTTTTCTTCATCCGGGTGGACAACGCCGGAAACGTCTCCAAGCGCCTCAGCGGCGGTGGATTCCGCTTCGCCCGGTTTGGCGGCACCTGCCCGCGCTGGATCGTGCATGACGCATTCCGCATGCCGGGTCAGATTCGCACCCAGATTGCCGAGATGCCCGACAAATCCCGCTTCTTCACGATTGCCCGGACAGTCAATCCCATTGAGACGCGCACCTGGGAGCAACCGCCGCAATACGCGATCGGCCTTGGTTGCGATATACGGGATGCCGGACAGCTGGTCTACGCCAATGGTGTGGACCCAAGTAACGATCGGGCCGTGACCCCGATCGGCGTGGCCTGCCGGGTCTGCGAACGTTTGGATTGCCGGCAGCGGGCGCATCCGCCGCTCAACTACCGGCTCAAGATCGACGAGAACATCCGGCGCCTGACGCCGTTTACGTTTTCACCTAAGTGAGCAATGGGTGGCGGAACAGTTTCGCAGATAAAAGAAAAACACCCCCACCAAGCCTCCCCCGATCTCGGGAGAGAGACTCGATTTCGGGAGTTAGAGCCATCAGAAATTCTTACAGAACTGATGTTGCGCTACAGCTCCATCTCGCCGGCGCGGATGAGGCCGGTGGCTTCGCCGCCGTCGACACGGTATTCGGAGCCGGTGACGTAGTCGGCATCGTCCGACGCGAGAAAGACGGCGACCTTGGCGACGTCTTCCGGCTGTCCCCAACGGCCGGCTAGGTTATCCTTGGCCCACTGCGGCCCGATGTCGCCGTCTTCCGTTAGCGAAATGTTGAGGGGTGAGGCGATCATGCTGGGGCACAGTGCATTGACGCAGATCTTGTTGACCGAGAGGTCCATGGCGAGCGCCCGGGTGAAGCCGACGATGCCGAACTTGGCGGCGACATAGGCCACCCGGTTGGGCCGCCCGCCGATACCCGCGATCGACGCCACGTTGACGATCTTACCTTTGCCGCGCGCTATCAGATGAGGGACTACCGCTTTGGCGGTCAGGAACTGTCCCGTCAGATTGACGTCGAGGATGCGGCGCCAATCCTCCTCGGTGTGATCCTGGAACGTTTTGACGATGCGGATACCGGCATTGTTGACCAACGCATCGATACCACCGAAATACGCGCTGACGCCTTTGGCCGTAGCTTCGAGTTGATCCAGCTTGGTCACATCCGCCTCGAAAGCCGCGGCGCTGTCGCCTAAGTCGGCTGCCAACGACTCCGCGGCGGCCAGGTTGACGTCCAACAGGGCGACAGAAGCGCCTTCGGCAATGAATTTCTTCGCCATGGCGGCACCGATGCCGCTCCCCGCGCCCGTGATCACCGCCACCTTGTTCTCCAACCGCATGCCCATCTCCTGTTGATGTTTACTGCCCGACCACGCCGAGACTGACGGCGGATCAAATCACGTCCGTCAGGCTGCCGCCAGTGCCAGGCCTGCCCGACCTCTCTACTGCTAGAGCACCGGACACTCGGATTGTGGTATCAAGACCCAGCACCATTTTCGCGCGGCAAGGGAGATAACATGGCGAAGGAACATGCCTATACGGCAACCGTCACGTGGACGGGAAACCAGGGCGCGGGCACGACTAATTACAAGGCCTACACCCGCGACTACGACATCATTTGCGATGGCAAGCCCGTGATCAAAGGCTCGGCCGATCCCGGCTACTTGGGCGATGCGGCGCGGCACAACCCGGAGGACATGCTGCTGGCCTCCCTCTCCGCCTGTCACATGCTCTGGTACCTGCACCTCTGCACCGTCAGCAAGGTCGTGGTCACGGAATATGAAGACCGCGCCGAGGGTGTCATGGACACGAGCCCCGATGGCTCAGGCGCCTTTACCAGCGCGACCTTGAAGCCGCGGATCACCATCACGCCGGAAAGTGACGCGGCGATGGCCGAAGCGTTGCACGAGAAGGCCAACGCCATGTGCTTCATCGCGCGGTCGGTCAATTTCCCAATCGCACACGAGGCGGAGATTAAGAGCGTCTGACATTACGTGATGTACGTAATGTCAGACGCTCTTCGTGACATCATCGTTACCTGTGTTACAGGCTCTGCTTACCTTGTAAATATCCATTGTTCATAGGGAATACAGACGTTATTAACAATTTTGTCCGTTGTGGGTGGGGATATGGTGGGGTGGAAATAGAGGCACTACATACTATAAACCCCACTGAGGATATCGGATCATGGCAGGAAACCCATGAGGCAGGCCCAGCCGGATGGCCCATGCCCACAATTAAAATTGACCGTGTCAGTTCGCCAGCCACATTACAAAATGGTTAACACCTCTCGCATCTGATCTTTATAGGGGCTCAGGAAACGGTATATTTTGCAGGTAGGTATCATGCGTACTTTGCTCACTGCCCTGATCTTTGTTTTAGTGGGCATTAATTTTTCATATGCCAGCTCAGCCCAAGCTGGGAAATCTCATTTTGAAGCCGCCAATACGTTCACGGTTAAGGTAAGAAGTTCGGTTGATTACCCCTTTGTCCCGGATTATATGGGCTCGTTCTCGGGTGCGGGCTTTCTCATCAGGAGGGACTTGGGTTGGATTGCAACGAATGCGCATGTCGCATCGCAAAACCCAAGCAGTCTCAGTGTCGCGTTTAAGGGAAGACGCTTTGTTGATGCCGAGCTCGTCTACGTTGATCACCTGCTCGATTTTACCGTTATCAAAATTGCTACTGAAGACATTCCCGATATTGCCCAAGACGCGCCACTTGATTGTGAAAGCGAGCCTGTTGTCGGCACTCCGGTCGGTGCTTACGGTCATCCATTTGGTCTCTCCTACTCAGGTACGAGAGGTATCATCTCGGGTGACAGATATCGGTGGGATCGTCATTGGGTTCAGACTGATGCCCCAATTAACAGCGGTAACTCAGGTGGGCCGCTCATAAATCTCGATACCGGCAGGGTGCTTGGCATTAACTCTGCGACGTTCTCCAAACGTATGAGCGAAGGAATTGGTTTTGCTGTTCCTATGCCGCAGGCTTGTCGGGTCATCGAGCTATTAGAACGCAACATTGACCCCTCGCCCCCTTATATTCCGGTCAATTTTGCTGCTGATGAAGAGACAGAGATCGATCTCGTCGTTGCGGTCGCTTATGAGAAACAGCCTGTCTTTTGGTCGCTGAGGTCGGGGGACCGAATTCTTTCTTTGGCGGAGAACACCGACGAAGAATTTACATCCCAAGCAGCTTTAATGCATGCCTTGAGGGGAAAATCTGGAGACGTCGATCTTTTGATCGAACGGGCAGGCAAAACAGAGACTGTTTCTGTTCCTATTCAAACGCGCGCCAATCTTCTGGACCGCATAGGCGTTCATGTCTCGGGCATCGTCTTTGGCAAGCAGTCCATGAAGGATGATGAATTGGCCAACCCTGATGGATTGCTGTTTATCCACAACGTGAAGCGTGCCTCGAAGGGCTCCTTAGCTGGTGTGGAGCACTATGATTATCTGGTTTCGGTCGATGGACAGACAATCAAAGAACCAGTAGCGCTTTGTAATCACCTAAAAGCAGCTCATGAGGCTCAAAAAAAGATTCGGTTGGTAACACAACGGGGTAGTTGGGAGCATTACCGTTCCCAAACCACTTACTTTTCCCACGAAATCAAGGTTTCAAATGTGAGATTAGTAGGACCACGAGCACCTGAAGGGTGTGGGGAAACCTGATGGGTGGCGTCAAATAAAATGGCAACTACACTCGATGATCTCGATTTAGAAGACATCGCCTCGTCAGTTTATCCAAAAGTTTTAGAAGAGGATTTCTCCTTCTCGTCTGACACTAACATTTCAGATTTGAGCCGTTTGGCAGGATTCACTCTATCCAACGAAAGAATTACACTGAAATTATCGCATAGTGCGATGGTGGTGCAATTCACCTGTGCTTAGCGGGTGATGCACTCAGACAGGTCAAGCCCTTATGTAACAAGGGTTTGCGACCCGTTCAGCTTAATTCCCGGTGTCTGTATTCCTTTGCCTTATCCGCAGAGTGCATCTGCAGGTGTGGCAAGGCTATGTTTGCAGTCTAGCCCCTTCATCGTCGTCAAACTGATTCTCACTGCACCCATATTGCACCCAAAATGAGTGCCTGAACTGGGGGCAGCCATTTAAGGGCCATAGTTTCTATTGCTAACTCTCCAACGCAGTGGCAATTTTTTGTGAATCATCAATAATTCGAAACTCTGTTTCGAGGCCGTTTTCCACGACAAACATATGAACACCGTGTGCGTCTAAATTATCTGCTTTTAGATGTACGAAGACGTGAACCCGATCATCTTCTGCTGTCACGTTAATGATATCCAAATTAAAGTTTGGAAATTTTTCCGGTATCTTAGACAAATAGTTATTTAACCAATTATCAAAGCCAACATATTCACCGGATAATTCATGATTCCCATTTACTATTATGGAACATTTTTCGTGGAATATTCTTCCAAGAGATTCCATATCTCCTTCCGAAAATGATTTATATCCTCCTAAAACTATATCTTTTGGCGTCATTATTTATTCCTTATTATTTTATAATTCTTCTATACTTAAGCACGTTAAGGCATATTGACCATAGTTTCAAGCTGTCTAAGTTCCTAAAATCTGGTCAGAATTACTTCATATTCTGACTCCGCTTGCTCACTGCCTTGTCCGTGTCAGTTCGCCAGTCACAGTCCAAAGTGGTTAACACCTCTGAGATATGATCTGTGATCGGGGCTATGTAATTATTACTTGCCCACCCCCAGTGGCCCATATGTGCCCCTCTGGCAGGGAATAGCTGTCTGAGGCAGACAGATGTAGAGCAGTTTCTTAATCTACGCTATTTACTACATCCGTAATTGGTGTGTAGGCCCAAACACTGAGTTCCTTACTAAGAGCATCAGTCATTTGGAAATTCGGCCGAGCTTGGCGCAGTGCTTGGATCGCATCAGCAGCGGTATCCGCCTCCATTTCGTAGATCGCAAGGTAGCGGTGCTTAGATTCACCATGCATGCTGTTTCCTCGTTCTTCCGGCATCAGGATGTCTTTCAATTGGGTGTCTGCAAGTTTAAATCGCTGAGCAGAAACAAATTCTGGTATCTCAACCACCTCCCCCAGATGCACTTCACTGTACCAGTCGTTGTATTCATCTTCTCTTCCGTGAGTGGGACTAGTCATTACAAGCAATAGATGACGT
>Ga0315339_1002537_pt1 | contig 13766 bp, 9 predicted proteins | sample ASW17metaG_FD_204514 | JGI IMG/M metagenome (GOLD analysis project Ga0315339, IMG submission 204514) | Ammonia-oxidizing marine archaeal communities from Pacific Ocean, United States - ASW #17 | ecosystem: Environmental > Aquatic > Marine > Oceanic | place: USA: California | collected 2016-12-05
TACCTGCGCAATGACAGTGGCGGACGTTCTCTGCGGGTGGTCCCCGAAGGCTCGGCAGCGAATCGCGATGCGGTGGGTGCTCGGATCGAGTTGCTGCTCGAGGGAGAAGCCGCGCCCCAGGTCGCCATCGTCCGCGCTGGCTCAGGCTATCTCGGCAACCATCAACGAGGCGTTCACTTCGGGCTCGGCGAGGCTCAACCCCGGGCGGTCTCGGTTCTCTGGCCAGACGGAACAAAGAGCACGCATGAGGTACCGCAAGACGTCCACCTCTTGCGCCCTCGGCACTCCGGCAAATGAAGCGTTCGAGGCGCTTACCTCAGTGCTTCTTGTGGCGCACCGTTCCCGTTGAATGACCCGCGTGTGCTCCGGTGGGCCTCGGCGGGGGAGTGCTCTTCCGCAACACAAGCTGCTTGTGTTGCGTCCGACGGGGCATCACCACCGTCGTCGCCTTGATGGACTCGTGACCCCGCGCCCGAACGCTCAACGCGTACTCACCGGGTGGCAACGCCTCGAACAGCACCTGCTCCGGCGCGCCCCGTGGTGAAGACTTGCGCATCAAATCATAAGCGCGATTCTTGCCGGCAGTGCGCACGGTCACGCGTGGCCGATTCATCGGCGAGCCCGAGTCATCCAGCACCACCAGCGCCAGATCGCCGGTTGCTGGCAGGTGATACGTTTCCTCGATTACAGGGCCGGGCGTCACGTTCAGTTGCTGAGGCCCGAGCCAACCGGCGCCACCCGAGGCCAACCGATAAACCCCACCGGCCCCAAGATTGAAACGGGCCACGCCCTCGCTGTTGGTGCGCCGGCTCGGGCTATTTTTACGTGCCTTCTTCTGGCGCTTGGGGTCTTTCGAGGCGAGCGCGTCGACAACATTGACGCGGAACCCGGGCACAGGCCGACCGGAGGAATCTCTCACCGTGACCTCCAACACCGCAGCCGGCATCAGAAAGATCTCGGTTGGAGGCGGCTCCCGAGTGCCATCAAAAACCACGATCTCACTCACCGCTTCGGCGTAATCCAACGACGAGATGAGCAAGCGGTAGCGCCCCTCGGAGGGCAACTCGGCACTCAATGCCCCCGGGTCGCCAGGCGGGTGATCCACCCGCATCTTCAAGTTCTTGAAGACCGGCCCCGTGTCCATGAGGCGTTCACGCTGCAAGCGAGCGTGGTACTTCTCGACCGGAAATCCGGTGGCGCCATCGATGACGCGGCCTGTCCACAGGACAACCGATTCGAGCGTGATGTTCAGTGCGTCCATCCAGGGAGACACCGCGTCGATGACCGTGCGGGTTTCCCGATAGCCTGGCGCGAAGGCCGTCAACTTGACCCCGGTTCCTTCCTCCAGCGGTCCGAGACGAAAAGCGCCTTCGAAGTCCGTGTGCGCCCCCACGACCCCACGCCCCCAGACCCTGGCCCCGGCAATGGGATGCCCCGCAACATCCCGCACCACACCTTCGATCCACGTGCCCTCTTCGAGGTCGAGCACGATCTCCGAGAGCCCCTCCGCTTCGACCAGACCCACCTCGATCGGCAAACTTTGAGTGCCGGCGTAACGAGCCTGCAGCGAGACATGCTCCACGTCCGGCGACGAACGGGAGTAACTCAACTCGACGGTGCCGTCCGACCCGGTGCTCACCAGCATGGGTTCGTCCGGCCCGCGACCTGCCTCCACCGCCACCTGAGCCCCTGCAATCGGGCTCGAGCCAGCCGTGACTTTCACGCGCAGTGACACAGGCTCCGTAAGATGCACCAGCAACTCCTGCTCATCAGAATGCCTGCGCACCCGCGTGCTGCCACGCAAGTCTTCGTCCCCGAAGGCCGTCACGACGAGCCTCCCTTGTCCGCTCCACTCATCCAGAGCGAAGGAGAACGCGCCCGTCTCATCCGCAGTGCCCCGCACCAAGACCTCGTCATCGGCAGACAACTCGACCGGAACGCCAGGCACCCCGGCCTGATCCGGCCCCACCACGACACGCCCCTGAACCTCTTCGAGGGGGCTCATGCGAAGGCTGATGGGGCAGTGAAGTGGAAGCACCCAGTCCACGCAGCCCGTATGCCGATGGGGCACAAAACCCTCGGCGGTGAGATCTAGAACGAAGCCCGTGGACGGCACATCGGGCACAAAGAACTCGCCCGCCTCGTCGGTCAACACCACCTGCTCGAACACGGTGTCTTGTGCCGCTTCCAGTTCGGGAGACCCCTCGTTGGCGACTCGCGCCGCCAGATCCATGCTGAAACGAACCTCGACACCTGCCAGAGGCTCGCGTGTCTCGGCGTGAATCACCGTGCCGGTGACCTCACGCCCCGGCTCCAGTTCCATCGTCACCGGCTCCCACCCGGGCAACGCATCCTCTACGAAACCGATCTCAAAGCCGGGCGCCCATGCAGCGAGCTGAACATTCTCAAACGGCACCGGTGCCAGGCGGAACGCCCCCGTTTCATCGGCATGCGCCGTCAGTGATTCGGCCCCGCCGATGACCAGCACCTGCGCACCGGCGATGGGCTCGGCCCACTCCGCATCCCGAACCACGCCTTCAATCCACCGCGGGTCCTCGACACGGACCTGCAACTGGTCCGAGGCGACCACCTCGTCGAGCCGTACCCGCGCCCAGGAAAGCCCCCCCGCGAAAAGGGTGTGCGCGGCTCCCGATCGAGCTGGAAGTTTGAAAGCACCAGCCTCATCGGTGCGCATCGAGCCGATCTTCAGAGAGAGCTCGTCGTCATCCAGCTTTTCATCCCAGGGATCCTCGACGACATAGAGCAGAACCGGCACGCCTGCTTGCGGCGAGCCCGTGGGGTCGACAACGTGACCACTGACCCAACCGTCCGCGAGAATCCCGGCCCGCGCGGCCAACCCTTCCTCGCGGGTCTCCGGAACGTGCTCGGGCAGCAGCGGCGAGGGGTTCGTGTCGGCGCTCTGCGCTTGAAGCTCGCCAGCATCTGGAAAAGTCGTCTCCGGTCGAGAGGCCAGAATGCTCGCCCCCGAGACTCCTCGCCCCACCCCGTTCACGGGCTCTTCCAGCAACAGCAACGCGATGCCGAGCACGGTCAGGACGACGAAGCAGGCAAGGATAAGGCGAACGGGCACGAACGGCTCCTCCGGCTGGCTGAGGGGCAAGGCGACCCCGGCCACTCTAGCCGAGATCGCCTCCTGCGGCGGGCGCCTTCACCACGGGCTCTCTCACCCTTCCATTAGGGTGCGCTGCCCCCATGGAAACACCGAGGAGGGCACCCAACAGAAATCACGGCCCGTGCGTGTTGTTTCTTACGCACGAGCCTTTCACTTCAGCGCCTCGTGGGCTCACCTGACAGTGGGCCGGATCGGCCAGATTCCTGCCTTTCTGGTCAGATGACCGATCGGAGGCTCCGTGATAGGCTGTTTACTGGCGCTCACCAAAGAATCAGACCCTCGCTGCTCCCCTAATGACAGTCCTTGCGATCCGACGCCTTTTCAGTGATCTGCGTGCCCGTTATCACGTGTGGCACGGTCAGAGGGCTTATCAGGCAGGTCGTCTGCGGGCCGCCGGTCGACATCTAGACCGCGCCCTGTCGAGCGGCCACAGTTCGTTCACGGCCTGCCTCCTCCTGGGCAAGGTCGCTTATCGGGTCCAGGACATGCCGCGAGCCATGGACTGCTTCCGGATGGCCAAGCGGGCAGACCCCACTCGGTACGCGCAGGAGGGCTTTCCCAAGGGCTTCATCGAGTCCCTGGGTAGCCATGCCACAACCGCCCCTCGCCAGAAGTACCACATCGTGATCGAGCCCTCACCGCGCCCAAACAGCCCGGAACGCACCCAGCGCCCCCTCCAGGATGTGATGAATGGCAGTTCTCGAAGAGCCCAGCCAGAAACTGAGCACGCCTTAGGCGACTTCGGCAGCCGAGCTGAGCAAGAAAAGGCCCGGTCACGCCCCATGTTCAGTGCCGGCGAATGGGCAGATATCGACTGGGATCTCGAGGCCCGCAAGCTGTTCGGCGACTGAGGCGGATCGGCGGTCTCGGTTCCCCCCCCGTTCCTGACCGGCCACGTCTGGTGTCAGAGCGACGTTTCCGCGAAGATCCTCTGCTTCCCGGGCACCTCGCGGAGACCCTCGCCCATGACCACGCCAACCGCGCTCAAGCACACGCCCCTCACGGCCCTCCATGAAGCCGCCGGCGCGCGCCTTGTCGACTTTTCCGGTTACCTGATGCCCGTGCAGTATGACGCCATCATGGATGAAGTTGTCCGCGTTCGGACAAAGGTTGGCTTGTTCGATCTCTGTCATATGGGGCGCTGCCGGATCACTGGCGCGCGCGCGATCGAGGCGGCCCAATTCCTGGTGCACGTCAACGTTCACACCATGAAGGTCGGTGCGATCCGCTATTCCTTCTTTGCGCGCGAAGATGGCACGACCATGGACGACGTCCTGGTCTACAAAGAAGAAGACTCTGTTTTCTTCTGCATCAACGCAGGCAATCGCGAACGCGATCTGGTGTGGATGCGAGAAGTTGCAGCACGCTACGACTGCGAGATCGAAGACCTCTCAGACGAGTTGGCCATGATTGCCCTCCAAGGCCCCGCCTCACTCGAGGTCATTGCGCCACTCATGGGCATCGACTCCACCGAACTGAACGAGATGAAGTACTACTCGTTCCGGCAAGGTCAGGTGGGTGGTGTTCCCGCGATGATCTCGAGAACGGGTTACACCGGCGAAGACGGTTTCGAAATCTACTTTGACGCCGACATGGCTCAGGATCTGTGGCAGTCCATCCTGGAAGCCGGAGAGGACTTCGGCCTCACGCCCATCGGGCTCGCCGCTCGTGACACGCTACGGCTCGAGGCGGGGATGGCGTTGTACGGTCACGAGTTGGATGACACCACGAATCCGGTCGAGGCTGGCATCGTGTTCCGCCCCATCAAGCACACTCATGACTTCTCCGGCCGAGCTGCGATTGAAGCGATGCTGGAGACGGGCCCTGAGCGCGTCCTCGTGGGCTTCACAGCCGATGGCCCGCGCGTCCCGCGCCAGGGCTATGAGCTGGTTTCGCTGGATCACACGCCTATCGGCAAGGTCGTCAGCGGATCCCCCTCGCCCACCCTGAACAAGAACATCGGCACGGCCTATGTGGTCAGCGGACACGACGCCCCTGGCACGCGCATGGCCATGGAGATCAGCGGCAAACGCTACGAGGTCACATTGCACGCCCTGCCTTTCTACAAACGTTCACGTTGAACGGATGCATCTGGGGGGCTATCCCCCACGAATCCCATCACACACCTTCTGCAGGAGATGTTCGAAGGATGAGCAACCCGAGCGACCTGAAGTACACAGAGAGCCACGAGTGGGTCCGAATCGACGGTGAAACCGCGACCATCGGGATCACTGCACATGCAGCCGCGAGCCTCTCCGATCTCGTCTTTCTGGAACTGCCCGATGTGGGAGACACCGTCTCCTCGGGAGACTCTTTTGGCGAAATCGAATCTGTGAAAGCCGTTTCCGATCTGAAGAGTCCCGTCAACGGCGAAGTCACCGGCTCCAATCACGCACTTGAAGACGATCTGAAGGTGATCAACGCCGATCCCTACGGAGATGGCTGGTTGATCAAGGTCACCACCAGCGAAATCCCGGGGGGGCTGATGGATGTCAGCGCCTATGAACAACACGTTGCCGCTGAGGCCTGACACCACAACACGCTTCACATCACCACCCGGAACATTCCACCGTGACGTACGTCCAGAATACTGAACAGAACCAAGCTGACATGCTTGCCGCCATTGGAATGGCAAGCACGGACGAACTCTGGAAGGTCATTCCGGAGGACTGTCTCTTCGACGGTTCACTCGACGTCGGACCAGCGCTTACCGAAGATTCACTTGTGCGTCATATGCGTGAGATTGCGAAGCGCAACGTCACCGCAGACGACATGCCGAGTTTTCTGGGTGCCGGGGCATACCGACACTTCTGCCCGGCTTTGGTAGACAACCTCGTTTCACGCACCGAGTTCTGGACGGCCTACACGCCGTATCAGCCAGAAGCGAGTCAGGGCACGCTGACGACGATCTATGAGTTCCAGACCCTCATGTGCCGTATCACAGGCATGGAGGTAAGCAATGCCTCGGTCTACGACGGTGCCACCGCTGTCATCGAAGGCGTCATGCTTGCACTGCGCGCCAAGCGCAAGGCCAAGCGCGTGCTGGTCAGTAAGGGCCTTCACCCGGACACACTCGCCGTCCTGCACACGTACCTGAAACACCTGGATATCGACGTGGTGGAGGTGGACCTCGTCGACGGAGCGACGCCAACCGAGGCCATCTCCGGCGACGCCGTGGCAGCCGTTGCATTCCAGAGCCCGAATTTTTACGGCGTCCTCGAAGATGTGACCGCGCTCTCTGCAGCGGCCCACGAACTCGAGGCCCTGTCAGTCGTCTCGGTCGATCCGATCTCGCTTTCGGTGATCGAAGCCCCCGGCAAGCAAGGCGCAGATGTTGTCTGCGGAGAGGGCACGCCCATGGGCAACGAGCCCTGGTACGGCGGCCCAGGCTTCGGCTTTCTTTGCAGCAAGATGGACATGGTTCGGCAGATGCCCGCACGTATTGCCGGCGAAACGACCGATGACGACGGCAACCGCGCGGTCGTTCTGACCTTCCAGACCCGAGAGCAACACATCCGCCGCAAGAAGGCGACGAGCAACATTTGCACGAGTCAGCAGTTGATGGCTTTGCGAGCCACCATCTGGGCTTCACTGCTCGGCAAGCAAGGATTTGCGGACCTTGGCAAAACGAATCTCAGCCGCGCGCACTACGCCGCGAAACGCCTTGCCGAACTTCCCGGATGGTCACTGACCTACCCCGAGCGCTCCTTTTTCAAGGAGTTCTGCGTGACCACACCTTTGCCCGCAGCGGAACTCAATGACCGCCTGCTCAAGGAGCACGGCATCCTTGGTGGCTTTGACCTCGGGCGTCTCGATGAAAAACGGAAAAACGACTGGCTCGTCTCCGTGACCGACCTCGTAACACGCGAAGACATCGATCGCCTGGTCGATGCACTTCAGGGAATGGCCTGACGTGAGCACCGCAGAAGTGACAAGAAACGTGAATACGCCCGCCTGCCCTGCCGACTCGGCCGATAAGGCCTCGCTGCCACTAACGATTTTCGAAAAATCGAGCCCAGGAAGGCACGGCGTCGCCACCCCCTCGACAGACGTGCCCGATGTCGACCCGGCCAGCGTGCTCCCCAAGAGCGCCGTACGTGCAGAGGTCGCAGAGTTGCCCGAGGTCGGCGAACTCGACGTCCAACGCCATTACACGCACCTCTCAACGCTTAACTTCTCGATTGCCAATGCGTTCTATCCGCTTGGCTCGTGCACGATGAAGTACAACCCGCTCGTGAACGAAAAGGTCTGCGCTCTGCCCGGCTTTGCAGCCTTGCATCCGATGCAGACGGACGACCAGGCACAAGGCATGCTTGAGTTGTACTGGAGGCTCGAGCATCTCCTTTGCGAAGTGTCTGGCCTTGATGCCGTGAGCATTCACCCAACTGCTGGAGCCCATGGCGAGCTCACGGCGCTCATGGTGATGCGCAAGTACCTCGATGATCATGGTCAAGCCGAGCGCAAGGTCATTCTCATCCCGGATAGCGCCCATGGGACCAACCCGGCTTCCTGCACGATGGCCGGCTTCACCACTCGTGAGCTGAAGAGTGATGCACGTGGCCGTGTAGACATGGAGGCACTCGACAACGTTCTGGGTGCAGACGTTGCAGGGCTCATGATCACCAACCCTTCAACGCTTGGCCTGTTCGAACCCAACATCAAGAGGATCTGCGACAAGATCCACGAGGTTGGCGGGCTCGTCTACATGGATGGCGCCAACATGAACGCCATTCTCGGGCGCACACGCCCGGGCGACTTTGGCGTCGACGTCATGCACTTCAACCTGCACAAGACGTTTAGTCAACCTCATGGTGGGGGTGGTCCAGGCGCAGGCCCGATCGCCGTAACCGAGGCACTCGCACCCTACTTACCCGTACCGAAAGTCGAAAAGGATGGCGACCGATTCCGGATCGTGCGCTGCTCGGAGAAGAGCATTGGTACGACACGCGGCTTCCTTGGAAACTCGGGTGTCGTGGTGCGCGCCTACTCCTACATTCGTTCGCTCGGAGAGCGTGGCCTGCTGCGTGTCTCTGAAAATGCGGTCCTGAATGCCAACTACCTCCGCATCAAGCTGCAAGACAGCTACCGTGTGTGGGTCAATGAAACCTGCATGCATGAGTTCGTCGCCACGGCCAAGGGGCTGCCCAATGACATCAAGGCGACGGACATTGCCAAGCGGCTGATTGACTACGGAATCCACCCGCCAACGATTTACTTCCCGCTCATTGTCCCCGAGGCGCTCATGATCGAGCCCACGGAGACAGAGTCGAAAGAGACGCTCGACAAGTTCGTCGCTGCGATGAAGGCCATCCGCGCTGAATGTGACACGGCCCCCGAGACACTCAAACACGCGCCCCACTCCCGAAGCATTGGGCGCCCCGATGAGGTCAAGGCCGTGAAGGAACCGCGGATCACGTACGAGGGCGACAACAAGTCCCGGTAGAATCCGGCACATGTCCGACCCCACGCCTTCATCCGCCACGCTCTCGGTTCTTCGCGACCGGTTCGGCCATGAAGCGCTGTTCCCGCTGCAAGCCCGCGTGGTGGCACAGATCATGAAGGGCGGTGATGCCCTGGTCGTCATGCCCACGGGCTCTGGCAAGAGCCTTTGCTTCCAGTTGCCTGCGCTGGCCATGCCAGGGCCTGGAACGACCGTGGTGTTCAGCCCTCTCATTGCCCTCATGGAGGATCAGGTCGCAGCCCTCTGCAAAAAGGGAATCAAGGCGCAGTACATCAACAGCACGCTTCGGCGCAGTGAGCGAGAAACGCGTTACGCTCAGCTAGCAGACGGCGCCTACGACTTGATCTACGCCACGCCCGAGCGGATGGACAAACCAGAGTTCCTCGAAGCTCTCGACGCGATGCCCGGTGGCGTGCGCCTGCTGGCTATCGATGAAGCGCACTGCATCACCAAGTGGGGACATGACTTCCGGCCCGCCTATCAGCGCGTTGGCGAATTCCGAAAACGCCTTGGCTGCCCTCCCACCCTTGCTCTCACGGCCACGGCAACTCCAGAGGTACGTACCGACATCCGGCGCACGCTTGGGCTCACCGAGGAGTCACTGCCTTTGTTCGCCAGCGGTATTGACCGGCCGAATCTCTCCCTGGAGGTTCGCGACTGCTGGGACGACGACGAGAAGCTGGAACAAATTCGCAACATCACCCTCTCCTTGCCTGGCACGGGCATCGTCTACTTTTCACTCATCAAACAACTCGATCACTTCGCCTCCAGGATTCGTGAACTAGATCTGCCCATCCAACTGGCTCTCTACAACGGCAAGCTCTCACCCGGTGAAAAAAAGCGTGTCTACAACCGGTTCATCGATGCAGTCCCAGAGGAACGCCTGCTGCTTCTGGCGACCAATGCCTTCGGTATGGGCGTCGACAAATCAGACATTCGGTTCATCATCCACGCTCAGTTGCCCGGGTCCGTGGAAGCCTATTACCAGGAGGTCGGCCGAGCAGGGCGAGACGGCGAACCGTCGCTCTGCGCTCTCCTTTACTGCCAAGACGATCTGGCGATCCAGCAGCAGTTCGTTGACTGGCTCAACCCATCCAAAAAGCTCTATGAAGAGGCCGCGCGTGTCCTCGAAACATGGCCCCACGGTGAATTCACCGTCGATGACGTGCGCCCCTTGATCATCGCGCGTGACCGCGGAGACCGTCGCGCAGAAGCGGCACTCACAACATTGGTAAGCCTGGGCGTCGTCAAGCAGAGCAACTCCCCCGACCACTACCGCTTCGTTCGCCCGCTTCGCCCTGGCGAAATCTCTGAGAAAGAACTCGAAAAGAAGCGCGAACTCGACCTGCGCCGCCTGCTGGACATGGTGCAACTGGCCAAATCTGAAGACCTTCGCCGGGACATCAAGGCCTACTTCCAGTTGGACGACTGAGTCTTCGCGAAGGCCCGTGAACGCCTCTTCTAAAATGGAACCAGGCCGGCGAACTGCAAATCTTGCAGCGCACCGACCTGGGAAGAGCCGCCGAATCGAAAAGCGTCAGTCGTTCAGCGCCTCGTGCACTCGGCCGACCATCTTTGCCGATGGCTTGAGAGTCGCATCGCCCTCATCTTTCCACTTCGAAGGGCAGCCCTCGTCGGTCTTCTTGGCGAGATACATATTCGCTTTGAAGAGCCGCATGAGTTCGTCGATGTTCCGGCCCATGTTCAAGAAGTTCACAGCGCCATTCATCAGTTGCCCTGCTGGGCTGATGATGAATGTGCCGCGCAGCGGCAAGCCGGCATCTTCCAGATACACGCCAAACATCCGAGCAAGACTGCCGGTGGGATCGGCTCCCATCGGGTACTTCACATCTGCAAGTTGCTTCTCTTCACGCTGCCAGGCGAGATGCGTGAACTGCGTATCACAACTGACGGTCACAACCTCTGCACCCAACTTCACAAACCGCTCGTACTGCTCTGCCAGAGCAGCGAATTCGGTCGCTCATACAAAGGTGAAGTCGGCGGGGTAGAAGAACAAGATGCTCCACTTCCCGGCCTTTGTGTTTTCAGCGAGACTGAATTCGCCGAAATCCTTGGTCTTGGGGTCAAATGTCGTCAACTTGAAGTCGGGCACGATCTGCCCAACCTGAATGCCAGACGATGAGTCGGTCATGGGATTACCTCGCATAGAAAAGGCATAGAAAAGTCGGCCGGGGCCGCGCCCATCGTGGTCGATCGCCATGCCTCGCATGCGCTCCCACGAGCCGACCAGTGTATCAACGAGTCTCCTCCACGGGCACCGCCAGCCCCCCCTGGCAACCACAGGTGGCGCCCCTTCGGGCCCGGCGGTAAAGTTTGCTCCAACATGTGTGCTTTGAACGTTCCCGCAGTCATTCGGCCGCTCTTGCTGCTCCTCGCAGCTGCGACCCCCCTCAGTTGTGGCAACTCTGAGCCAGAACTAGCCGTAGGGCGCGTTCACGACCTCTATGCCCTTTTCGGAACGGCCGCTGTTCAGAGCGCCGAAAAGTTCGAAGAGCCTCCTCAGTCGCTCTTCCGACTCGTCTATCTGGACAACAAAGTAGACGACCGGGATCGCGTGGCCTCCATTCATGCCCCAACTCCCACCAGCCTGATCTGGCGAGACCTGGACACCTACGGAGAGGCACAGCTGACCTTCGGCCTCGGAGTCGTCCCCCTCTCCACGGAACCCGCACCAGTTCCCGTCGTCTTCCGCATTGAAGGCCGCGAAGAAAGCCTCGAAGACGCAGAGTTCATCACTCTGTTCGAAGAAACACTCACACCGACAGACCTTGCCAACCCGAAAGAGATTCTCCGTCGCAGCGTGTCATTGCCGAAGTCACCTGACGCACGCTGGACACTCCGCTTCACCACCACTCTTGCCGGCAAGCGCGGACGACAAAACTGGCCCGGATGGTTCGAACCCATTCTTCGCTCCGAAGGGCAACAGGTCGATCGAGCAGAGTCCCCCTTGGTGGTGCGCACTGTTTACGAAGACCTGGTCACCTCGCTCGACCAAGCAGAAGTGCACCAAGAAAATTCAGCGAGCCCCGTACAAACCAGTGCCTTCGACGCAGGTCTCGAAGTCCCGGGTCGCGGGCGTTTCCGCGCCCACCAGCTGACGACATTCAAGAACTTCACGTCCAACGCCCGCCGAGCCGAACGCGCCGTCAAACACGACGGTGATCAGGCTCCGCCCTCCCTCGACCTGCGTGACGCGGACGGGAGCCATGCCGTCGAACCCGCGGACGAGCGCCCACCCGAGAACGCCTTCGAGCGCGCCTGGGCACAAAGCGTGCTGCAAGCGGCCAAAGAGCGTTTGCGCGCCGACTATAGCGCGCGAGGTCGTGCGGTCATCTTTGATGGGTTGCTTCAGTACCTGGGCGGCGCGGAAGTTTCCCACGCGGACACGGCTCAGGCGCTGGGCATGACGGAAGGTGCGGTGCGCGTGGCTGTGGGCCGGCTGCGCCAGACCTTCGGCGTGGCTCTGCGGGCGGAAATCGCCCAGACCCTGACAGATCCGGTCGTTGGCGGGCGCCGAACGCTCGTGTCGGCTGCCGCACCAAGTCGCATTTCTTGGCGTCTCGACATACCCAGCAACAGCACGTTGGACTTTGCCGTTGGCATGGATAGCGAGCATGGCTGGGCCCGGCCTGGCGACGGAATGACTTTTGCCGTCGAGATCGATGCTGAACGCATCTGGGAACTCACGCTGAATCCGCATTCGGTGGTCAATGACCGGGGCTGGAATCCGGCAAGCATAGACCTCACCCCTTGGGCCGGAACAACGATTGAACTCTCCCTGGTGACAGAGACCGGCGCCGACCCGGCCAACGATGTCGGGGGGTGGGCGAACTTGCGAGTTCTACGCGACACGCACACCCGCCGACTTGCGCGTGGAGAAGCACCAAACGTCCTCGTGCTGCTCATGGACACGCTTCGTGCCGACCGTTTCGGCAGCTATGGCAACCCCAACAATCTCACTCCGCAGATGGATGCGCTTGCGGCCAACGGAATCCGGTTCGCCAACGCCCGCACGGTCGCCTCCTACACATGGCCATCCACAGCCTCGCTTTTCACAGGGCTCTACCCCCACGCCCACGGGGTGCTGAGCAATGGACAGGCCTTCCTGGTCGACCGAGTCGAAACCCTCGCCGAACTCTTCTCGCAAGCCGGTTACACGACCGGCGCTTTTGTTGCCAACCCACTGATCAGTCCGTGGGGCAACTTCCAGCAAGGCTTCGAGAGCTTTGTGAATGCACCCGCAGTGCGTGCACGAGCTCTCAACGAGCGTGTCACTCACTGGCTGGAAGGTCGAGAGGGCAATGCACTCTTCACCTACGTTCACTACTTCGACCCTCACAACCCCTACAACCCTCCTGAAGGGTATGCGCCGGGCGACAACTACTCGCAAGACGACACAGTCTCCCTACCCCACGTTGAAGCCATCTACTCGGATGTCGTCTGGGACAAAAATCAGCGGCGCGACTTCAAGATGCAAAACAGCAGCAACCTTCAGAACTACGACGCCGAGGTCATGTACCAAGACGCAGCAATCGGCGAACTTCTAAGCGAATGGGACCGTCGCGGCCTTCTCGAAAACACCCTTGTCGTGCTGATGTCGGATCACGGAGAAGAATTCTTTGAGCACGGCCGCCCTTTTCACGGCCCCAATCTTTATGACGAAAGCCTCTTCATCCCACTCATCGTGACGGGCTTCGGAGAGGCGGCCTTGCAGCCGAGCGTTGTAGAGCAGCCGGTACAGATCACCGACGTCTTGCCGACTTTATGTGCTCTCGCCGGGGTCGATCGCCCCCAGAAGTCACTGGACGGCCGACCGCTCATCGAAAACGGTCGCGCGTCACCCAAGATCCGCTCCGACGAACCGCTCTACTGCATCTCGATGAACGGCGAAGCCAAAGGCATCGAAGGAATGACGGAAAAACTCGCGATCCTCTGGTCACCCTGGAAGCTGATCTACACCCCAGCCATCAACGACATCGAGCTGTACCGTCTCGATCTTGACCCAGGTGAGTTGGACAACTTGGCCCAGAGCGAACCAGCAGTCCGCGAGCGATTGATGAACTCACTCGAAAGCTGGCTGACAGAAGCCGTGGAAACTGGCGCACAAGACACTCGCGTGACCCCTGAGCAGGCCTGGTTCCTGAAGCAGCT
>Ga0315339_1002538_pt1 | contig 13766 bp, 8 predicted proteins | sample ASW17metaG_FD_204514 | JGI IMG/M metagenome (GOLD analysis project Ga0315339, IMG submission 204514) | Ammonia-oxidizing marine archaeal communities from Pacific Ocean, United States - ASW #17 | ecosystem: Environmental > Aquatic > Marine > Oceanic | place: USA: California | collected 2016-12-05
CTGATCGGGAGAATAGCAATGAAGAAGTTCATGTTTCTGCATTTCGGATTCGAGAACCCCATGCCTGAAATCATGGAAGCCTGGGGGAAATAGTCCGAGTCGATAGCCGACAAGCAGGTCGGCCAGGGCGGTTTCAGCGGTGGGCGAGAAATCTCGAAAAGCGGAACCAACGATCTGCCATGGGGCATGGAGTCCATCACACGTGCGCGTGTTTGCCGCTGTGGCCGCGATCATCCTGGGCACGGCTGTGCTGGCGATCGTTCCGACAGCGCTACGCACTGCGCGTATCGATCCGTTGACAGCGCTCGATGCCAACTAGTGCTACGCACCCCAATTTGTGGGGCGCAGCACTAGCAGACTGCGGTGAAGGTGTGGCGGGCCCGGCCGGGGGTCGTCCGGCGGTGCTTGGAGGCTGCGATACCCCCCGGTTCTTCGGGCAAGTATTCTGAGGCCGTTCGATAGGCTCACAACGGATACAGGAGTCGCTGATGCCGGCTGCCGCCTACGCTCGCTTGCAGGCCAAGTTCGCTGAAGATCAATGTGTCGTTCTCGACGGGGGTGTCGCGACTGAGCTGCAGCGGCAGCAGGCGCTCGAGTTCCGGCTGAGCGACCGAGAGCACTGGGGTTTCGAGTCGCTCGAGCACATGCCGCAAGCCGTAGAGGCGGTGCATCACAGTTACGTTCTGGCGGGTTGCGATGTGGTCACGACCAACACCTACGGCATTCTTGAAGCCCCAGCCCCAGTAGGCCTACAGCGACCGGTCAACCTGCGTACTCGCCCATTGCACTGGATGGACCTGGCGCGGAGATCCGTTCGTCTGGTGCGCAGTGCCATCGAAGCCGCCAACAAGCAGGACCAGTGTGCCGTCGCATTCAGCATCGGCGGAGACGTCACAACGAAGGACCAGCTGGAAACCATCGAGCTAGTCGTTAGAGCCCTCGAGCAAGAGCCACCCGACCTGGTGCTGTTCGAAACTCTGGTGATGCTGGAGGATGCGCACACGGTTCGCGCCATCGAGCTGCTGCTGGAAACAGGCTTGCCGGTGTGGATGGCGTTTCGACGGTGCAGGCAAGGGCCATGTGGGATTCACGGCCAGCTTTGGGGCGGTCCGGAGGGTGACTTCTTCGGTCGGCTGGCGCGCCGCCTGGAGGAGATCGGTGTCGGGGCGATTCTGATCAATTGCATGCCGCCTGACCTCGTTTCGGGAACCATTCTTTGGCTGCGCGACTTTACCGATCTGCCCTTGGGGGTCTATCCCAATCTCGGCCGCTATTCGGACCCAGGTTGGCGATTCACTCATGTGAAGCCCGACGAATACGCCGACGCGGCACTACGGTGGCGCACCGAGGGGGCTCAGATCCTGGGTGGCTGTTGCGGTGTGGAGCCAGAGCATATTGCTGCAATGGCACAGGCGATCGAGGGCACGCGTGCGGGCACCCTCGCCGAGGTTTCCACCGCGATGGATCGCCCCGGGCGCGGTCTGGCCTCTGGCGATCGCGAGGCGGAGTCGTCAGCTAGCGCCGCCCCTTGGCTGGACGCCAAGGGGCGTCAGATCTATCCGCTGCCGTTGCCCGAGCTCACCTGTGAGCCGGACGTGTTCGTGCCAACTCAGGGCAGCTATCTCATGTGGAAATACCTTTACAACGAGGGCGTTGGCAAGAACCAGCGATGCCTTGACATAGGCTGCGGCACCGGAATCCTGGCGGTGCAACTGGCGCTCAACGGAGCGAGGCACGTCACCGCGCTGGATATTCAGAAGGCCGCCGTCGCCAACACGCTGACCAACGCGTTCAGGAACGGTGTCGCCGATCACGTCAGCGGCGAAGTCACCGACGTGTATGCCTTCGAACCCGAGGAGAAATACGACATCGTCGTGGCAAGCTTGTATCAGATGCCGACCGACCCTCTAGGTAATCTGAGCGGACATCGTCCCATCGATTACTGGGGGCGCAACCTGCTGGACCACTATCTGGCGGTACTGCCGAGGATGCTGAAACCCGACGGCCGCGGCTACTTCATGCAGATCTCTTTGTTGAGCCAAGAGCAAACCGAGTCCTTGCTTCGGCAGGCCGGTTTCGAGGCGCGCATTCTAGATTTCGCCCTCTACCAGTTCACGCCGCTGTTCCTGGAGAATCTCGAGCACATCCTCCGGGTCGAGGGGATCAGCGACGCTTATCATTTCCGCTTCCGTGACGAGCAGGTGATGGTGATGTACCTGGTGGAAGCGAGCAGAAAAGACCAGGTACCGGCGACGTAATTCGGAAGGGAGCGTGGGACTCCCATTCCTCGAGCTCGGTCAGCGGATTTCTGACTCAGGACACTAATTCGAGAGCAGCAGCCGCCTGCCGAGGAGCTTGCTCGGATCGGCATCCGGATTTGGGATGAACTTGTTCACCCAGCCGCCGGTGTAGGAGGCAATGTAAAGGTTGCCGTCCGCATCCAGGTCGAGCTGATGTGGACGTGACAGGCCACCCGGCCAGGTCGCCCGCCCCAGTGCGGCTGCCTGGCCATAGGTCCCCCAGTGGTACAGGAGCTCACCCTCATCGCTGTACTTGAGGACCCGGTTCAAGCTCGCGTCCACCACCCAGACCGAATGGCTCTCGTCGATCCAGATGTTGACCGGATCGAAGATGTTCGGCCATTCCTCGATGAACTCGCCCTCGTGGGTGAAGATCTGGATGCGCTGATTCTGCCGGTCGCCGACATACACGCGATCCTCGTCTACGGCGAGACCGTGCAGTAGGTCGAACTCGCCGGGGCCGGTCCCCAGTGCTCCCCACTGCATCACCAGTTCTCCGTCCTCGGTGTATTTGATGATGCGTGAGTTCCAGTAACCGTCCGCTAGCAGGAAGCTGCCGTCGGGGAGGAAGGCGAGCTTCGATGGCCAGCCGTAGGTATGCGGACCCCAGTCGGATCGTGCGCGGGCTGCCTCGCGGGTCTTGGGATGGTCGCGCTCGCCGAGCTGCATGACCAGCTCGCTACCATCGTTGCTGAACTTCAAGATCTGGTGATGGCCGTTCGCACCGCCGCTATCGATGACCCAGACGTGCCGCTCCGCATCGTAGGGGTTGATGTAGGCCTGATGCGGGAGAGTCAGTATCGAGTCCCACTGGCTCCACTGCTCGATGATATTGCCGTTCCCATCGGCGACGACGATGAAGTTGGTGCGGCGCAGCCGATCTTCTCTGGGTTGGCTCCGGTCCGCAGGCCAGTCACCGCGCGTGACGACGATGATGCGGTCGGAGTTGTCCACAGCAACGCCGGCCACCTGGCCCCACGACCATTCCTCGTCGTGGTCCGGCGCCTGCTTCCACCAACCAGCGACGACGTCGTACGGACCGGTCCGATCGTCGCCGCCCTTGACGATGGTCGAGCCGGTCGCCTGCGGGCCGGGCTCGGGGTCGCCGCCGCACGCCGCGGCGACCACCAGGACAGTACCGACAAGGACCCGTACCAGACTACGAACGCTCATGGCTTCTCTCCGACTCGGCGCCAGCGCCGGGGGGACCCCGCCCCGCCGGCGCACTCGTCCGTGGACGGTCCCGCCGCGCGCCTACTATTGCGCTTCAGACTTCTCCGACGTCGGGCCCGCAGGACCCTCAGCGGGGCTGGCCCAGGGATCGTTCGCTCCGGCGAGATCACAGGCGTCGCCTGAGCCGCGGAAGTGCGTGTTCAGGCACTCGAGCGTCGAGCCCAGGCTGGTGAGGAACTCTACCGTTTCGGGGTACGCGGCGCGCTTGAAGAAACCGGCCTGTCCGCCGCGTGCCATGTCGGCGGTCGACTGGCCCAGCCGCGTGATCGCAGTCACGTCGGCGCCCTGCGACACCAGGTACTCGATGAGCTCGTTGTCACCGCGCGACGCAGCGTAGTGCAGTGGCTTGTAGAGCCAGGAGTCGGGGAAGTTGACGTCAGCGCCGTGCTCCTCGACCAGATAACTCACTGCTGCAAGGAACTGGTCTGGCCTGCTCTGCACGCTGAAGGCGCCGAGCCCCAGGTACCCGCCGCCCGCGGCAGCGTGGATCGGGTAGACGTTTGGCGCGCCCTGCGGGATCTTGGGCAGCCCCGAATCTTCCCGTAGGCGCCCGTCCTGTTGCCGTCCCTGGCGCATTCCGACCTCCGGCCAGGCCGTCGGAATGTCGGGGTCGGCGCCGTGTGTCACCAGCAACTTCATGGCCTCGATGTCCTGGGCGAAGGCGGCGCGCCAGAACGGTGTCGCACCGGTCAGGTCGAGCCCCATCTTCATGAGCCCATACTCCCAGTACCACATATGGGTCCGCAGCCGGACATCGGGGTCGGCGCCGGCCACGAGCAAGGCTTCGAGGACCTCGAGGTGCTCCGCTCGCTGCTCGTCCTGTGCCCGCGGCTGCGGGTAGGTTGTCTTCGGGGCCCATTGTGTCTGCAGCACGGCGAACAGGGGCGCGATTCCATCGGTGGCGGTGGCGCGGTCGGGATCCGCGCCCGCCTCCAGCAGAAGCAGTGCCAGGTCGAAATGCCCGTTAAACGTCGCCATGAGCAGCGGGCTGCTCCCGTCTCCGCCCACCTGGTCGACGTCGGCACCGCCTTCGAGGAGCGCCACGGCCGAATCGATATTGCCTTCCCGGGCGGCATGCAGCAGCGCCGTCAGGCCCCCGGTCTTTCCTACCAGGGCCTCGCGCCAGGGAGGCCGCGCCACGTCCGGGCCGCCGGGATATTCGGGGCGGACACGCGCCAGCGTGTACGGGTCGACGTCTCCGAGGTCGTGGCCGGAGAGCAGAAACTCTCGTTGGGCGCGGACGGCGGCCTGGACCTCGGCAGCACTCGCAGGCTCGATCTCGGTCGGAACGCCGTCGCATGCCGCTATGGGCACCTGTGAGTTACATTCCTCACGGAGCGCCTCGGCTTCCGGCGTCACGCCCAGCATCTCCTGAAAGCGGCGTTTCGCCTGTCGGTCCAGGGTGAGGTTGGACAGAACGTCGACCACCCGCGTGCTGATCCCGGGCTCCGCGCCGGCCTCCAGAAGCGCCCTCACTGCCGCCACGCGACTCGCGCCGGCGGCAAACATCAGCGGGGACTGGCCGGCCGACCGCTCCAGCGCGTTCGGGTCGGCGCCGGCTCGCAGGAGTGCAGCGACGGCGTCCTCTCCTTCTATCGCCGCGGCGGCAAGGTGCAAGGCCGTAACCCCGCTGTTGGTCGTGACGGCAGCGGGATCGCTGCCAGCCTTGAGCAGCAGGCGGACCAGCCCACCGTGCCCGCCGCGTGCCGCCAGGTGCAGAGGCATGTAGCTGCCGATGCGCGTCCGGACGGACACATCGGCGGACGCAGAGACCAGGTGTTCGGCAATCGCCGCATGACCGCGCTCGGCGGCCCAGTGCAGCGCCGTCATGCCATCGCCCTGCGCCGCGTTCACGTCGGCGCCGCCCTCCAGAAGCTCCACAACAGCCTCGGTATCGCCCCGCCGTGCAGCATCGATCAACGGAGCTTCGACCAGGAAGGCAGCGCCGCATAGAAGCGCCACCAAGCCGAGGTGGACGATCGGTCTCGCAGTCTTGAGCCAGCGCGTTCTCATCGAGCATCGCCTCCGGTCGTGGGGGCGGCAGTGGCCGGACTGTCCAAGGACAGCGCTCCGTTGCTGTCGCCGAACACCTGCATGTCGTCGTGGCCGATTTTGTGCATCAGGCTCAGAAAGGCGTTTGCCATCGGCGTGCCCTTCGGGGCCTCTACGTGCAAGCCACCCTCGAGGGCGCCGTTGGCACCTCCGAAGATCAGCAGCGGCGCTCGACGGTGGTTGTGGAGGTTGGGATCGGCCATCGGCGACCCCCAGACGATCGCCGACTTATCGAGCAGCGACGCTTCGCCGTCAGCCGTGTCTCGCAGCTTCTCGAGGAAGTACGCGAGCTGCCCGATGCGGTACGTATTGATCTTGTGGAAGGCGCTGATATTCGCTTCGACGTTGCCGTGGTGGGAGACCGAGTGGATCGACTTCGCCGTCCCGCTGTTCGGAAACGTGCGGTTCGACAGGTCGAGTCCCGTCTTGAACGTGATGACGCGCGTGAGATCCGTGCGCAGCGCCAGCACCTGCAGATCGAACATCAGCTGCATGTGTTCCTCGAACGAGTCGGGAACCCCAGTGGGTGCCTCAGGCATTTCGCGGAGCTCACCGGTGGCGTTCCGTGCCTCGACCAGCTGAATGCGCCGCTCGATCTCGCGAATGTGATCCACGTACTCGTCCAGAGCGACACGGTCCACCGCGCCCAGACTGCGCTTGAGCCGCGCCACCTCGGTGGTGATCCAATCGATCAAGCTCCGATCCGTGCGAAGACGGGCGGCGCGATCCTCCGGGGTATCTCCGGCGCCGAACAATCGCTCGAACGCCACCCGAGGCTCCCGAATCGCCGGCAACGGGTGCTCGGGGGATGTCCAGGCGAGCGAGTGAGTGTAAGCGCAGTGGTAGTTGTATTCGCAACCACCGCCGCGGTCGATTTGCTCGATGCACAGCTCGAGCGACGGCAGCACGGTGTCGCGTCCGTAGCGCTGGGCGTGGAGCTGGTCGAGGGACGTACCGAGGTAGATGTCTGAGCCCTGCGTCTGCTTCGGGTGGGCTTGCGTAAGGAACACGGCCGTCGAGCGGTCATGATCGCCGCCGATTTCCTCGGCACGCCACGGCTCGGCCGACCGAACGTCTGTGTTGCTGACGACCGTCATGCAGTCGCGGAAGTCGGCAAGCGGCGCAAGCTGGCTGCCTTCGCTGATCTCGAAGCCACGACCGACCTGAGCCGGAGCGAACATGTGCCGGGCGGCGCCCCAATCGCTGCAGCCGGCGGCGCCCATCGATTCCTCGATGCACACCAGCCGCGTGAAGCTCGGTTCGAGGGTTCCGTCCAGCCAACCCCGCCCCGCGGGCACCATCGCGTCGAGGAACGGCAGGGCCACACTCACACCCGAGCCCCGAATGAACGACCGACGAGAAAGATGCTTCCCCGTGATGAATTTCATGGCTTCAGCTCCCTGAGTCGGCCTGATGATCGACCACCGATGGCGATCGCATCATCCGGAACGGAACGCTGTTGATGATTCCTTGGATGAAAGAAGACATGCGGTAATCGTTCGCCTCGGCTTCGCGCACGAGGGCCCGAATCGCAGGCTGATCGTAGTACTCGGCGGGCCGGCCGATCGCGTAGGCGAGCATGTTTTCGGCAAAGTTCCGCACTAGCGGAATCGGACGCTTCATCAGCACATCGAGAAGCTCGCCCGGCGAGGTTACCTCTGTCCCGTCGTAGAACGTGCCGCGCGTATCGAGCGGCGCGCCGTTCTCGCGAGTTCGCAACCGGCCTGTCACGTCGTAGCCGTCGAGAGCCAGGCCGATCGGGTCCATGAACCGATGGCAGGAGTTGCATGTCGGGTTGGCGGCGTGGGTCTCGAGCCGCTCGCGGGTCGTCAAGCGGCGGCCGGCAGCGGCGCCCGCGGTGTCCTCAAATGCAGGGATATCCGGAGGCGGAGGCGGGGGCGGCGATCCCATCAGTACGTCCATCACCCACTTGCCACGCAGCGTCGGTGACGTACGCTCCGACATCGACGTCAGCAGCAGGACGCTCCCGTGCCCCAGGACACCGCGCCGTTCGTTGCCCGGATAATCCACGCGGCGGAACTGGTCGCCCGATACGCCGGGAATCCCGTAATGTCCCGCCAGGCGCTCGTTGAGAAACGAGTAGTCTGCGGTGAGAAGTTCCAGAAGACTCCGATCCTCGCGCACGAGGTGCATGAACAGAAGTTGAGTCTCCCGCACGAGGTCGTCACGTAGCTGACCGGTGAAGTCGGGATACAGGAAGGACTCCGGCTTGTTGTCCTCGGCGTCCTGGAGGCGCAGCCACTGCGAGGCGAACCGCGTCGCCAGCGCTTCGGAGCGGGGATCCTCGAGCATCCGCGTGACCTGCCGCGCCACGATACCCGGTTTCGACAGCTGCCCGCTCGTCGCCACCTCGAGCAGCCCCTGGTCCGGGCTCGTAGCCCACAGGAAGAACGACAGGCGAGATGCCAGGTCGACATCGCTCAACCGATAGCTCTCGCCGGGACGGATATCGGCGGGCTCGCTCTCGAGGCGGAAAATGAATGATGGGCTCACCAGCACTGCCTGCAACGCGGTTCGTATCCCCGTCTCGAACCCCGCCTCGGCGGCGGCGCGATCGTAGAACGACATCGGCCCGGCGAGGTCTTCGGCTGTCGGCAGCCGGCGATAGGCTTGCAGGATCAGGCGCGAGACGATCGACTCGGCGCACCCCCGTTCTTGCTCGGCGGCCGACGGGCGACAGCTGAACACCTTCCGCCTGCTGGCAGTCTCCGAGACGCCGTCGGCCCGCACCGGCCCGGTGATCATGAGGTCCTTGAGGTGCGGCAGTACCGTGATGCCGTAGTTGGCCCACCCGTTATCGTCTTCGCCGCCGGCGAAGGACCATTCGTGGGGGCTCAGTCGATCCTCGTAGGGTCCGTCGATCCGGCGAACGAACGCCGCCGCGATGCGATGCTGCCCGGCAGCGACGAAGACCGGCTCGGTGCTGATTACGTCATCAAGAGGTCCGCCGTGCGGCAGCTCGAGAGAAGCTACGCCCTCGCCGTCGATCGAGATGTCGACGTCCTCGAACCCGGTGCCGGTGCCGAACAGGGTCTGGATCGACAGGACGTACTCGCCATCGGCGGGGAAGCTGTGGGTTACCACCATCCCGCCTCGCGTTCCGAAGGGTGTCCCGTCGATGTGATCCCAGGCATGCTGCGAGACCTCGACCGGGTTGGTGTACTTCGTGCTGGTCGACACAGCCCCGGGGTTGCCAACTGCCAAACGGCTGACATCCGTCGCGGCGCGCATGTACGCCTCGAGCAACGTCGTCGAAAGCCCCTGCGCATCCGACATGTTGTCGAAGTTACCCAGATAGGTGTCGTCAGGAAGCCAGCGGCTGGCATCCACCTTCAGCGCCAGGAGATCGCCGACGACGCGCTCGTATTCGGCCCGATTGAGCCTTTGGAATCGACGCCTGCCGGGGTTCGGGTCGGTCGCGGCTACCTCGTCGACGACGTTCTCAAGGGCCTCGGTGAGCGTCCGGAGCGTGTCAGCACCGGGCCGGCGTGCGCCGGGTGGCGGCATCATCCCGGCCTGCAGCTTGACGATCATCTTCTCGGCCGTCGCAGCCCGCTCATGCGCAGTCGCGACGTCGAACGTCTCGAGCGAGAGGTTGCCGCGCAGCGTCTGGTCGTTGTGGCAACGGACGCAGTACTGCCCGATGACCGGGTTCAGCTCCGCCGGAGCAGGCGGGGCCGTCGCGGTGACCGCATGGGCGACGGCGAGCAGGTCTGCGGTCGGCCCGACGGCCGCACCGATCTCCTTGGGCGTACTTCCGGCAGCAAGCCAGATTGTAATAACCGCAGCACCTGCGGCGAGTGTCTTCATCGCCGTCCTCAGGGGACCATGGGCACCGCCACGGGCCAGCTGATCCCCAACATGACCGAGCTCAATCCGTCAAATATCGAATCGCAAGGCTGGAAGCACGATTCTTCACGGTTCAGCAAGGTTCCACGTCGCTTAAAATAGCACGGTGGGCGTGCAGATCCACCGAGTCCTGAGGATCCTTCGTGGGCGGCGGAGCAGTGAGCGCGAGCGCTACCAGTCCCAGCAACTGAGGAAGCAGAGGGCGCAACGCGGAGTCGCCCGGCCAGTTGTTGGTGAACATGAGCAGGCCAGAGGTCACTGAGAGCACCGGGAGCCACCATCCTCGGGCTAGCGGCCGATGTCGCCGAATGTAATGCCACGCCAAAGCCAGGGCCACCCCGACGCCGAGCCATACGGGCCCCCAAAGCTGGAAAACCGTGCCGGCGACGGAGCCGAACAGGGCAATGGTCGCGATCAGGCGGCTCCCGGCAGCGGCCGGGTGGCGGGCCAGCGACGTCGTAGCGGCGACCAGGAAGAAAGCGGTGACGAACCATGTTTGCGGCGACATCGCTGGCGGCAGAAGCAGGGATAGGAGCGTCACGCCGATCGCCACCACCCAGCCAACGATCAGCAGGGGGCGACGCAGGGCCATGGGGTCGGGCACGATCGACGTCGCCGGGAATCGCTCTCGGCTTGCCGGCCCGATCAGTCGGCCCCATGCGCAGGCATGCAACAGCACCAGCATGCCCAGCAACTCCGATCCCTCCTCGAGGACCAACCGCAGGTTGTAGGGATGTGACCACGTGGTTGGGATGCCCCAGTCGCGCGTGTGCTCGGCGAACTCGAGCGCAGGGGGGACTGTTCCCAGGATGGCGAACCCCGCGACGAGGGCAACGACCGTGCCGCGAAGCGGCGGAAGGCGCCACAAGGCCACGAACCCCGCGCTCGCGACGCCGAGTAGCGCCAGCGCGAAGGGAAGCAGTGACAACCAGGTCCCCCAGCCGAGGATCAGGTCCATCCACTCGTGGAACTGCCCCAGCTCATCGGCCGACAATGCGGCCAGAACGATGGCAATCGAGATCCAGCCTGCTCGTATGCTCCGCAGACCCGCTCGGGGTGGCACCTTGGCGTCGCGTGCTGCGGCGACGAGGGTCGCGTGGGCTCGCGAAGCTGCTTCAACGGCGTACAGCGCTGCCAGCAGCAGGAGGGCTCCCGACCACCATGCAGCCAGGTTGTTCTCGCCCGCGAGGCTGAAGAGACCCGACCGTGACCGTCCGACGATCCGGGCAATCTCCCTGTGAAACAACGTCGTCATCACGAACACGGTGGCGCCAACCAGCGCGGCAATGGTGACCCCGTTGGAACAAGCTGGTAGACGGGCCGCTAGTCGAGGCACCGCGGCAACGACCACTGGACCGAGTAGCAGCAATGCCGCGATGGCCCCGGCCCCGAGACTCAGGCGGCGAAGCACCAGCAGCCACTGGAACCAGACGTACCGCTCTACGCTGGTGCTCTGTGGCAAGAGGCTGTTTCGGTCGAAGGGGCGCGGACCCTCCCCTTCAGGTGCCCAGTGGACCGAGACCTGCGGCATTTGCCTGGAACGACGAAAGGTCACTAGCAGGCGGTGAAATCCTTCGTCGAGTTCCACTAGCCCCGTCGTTGCTGCAACGGAAGTGCCGGGGTTGTGGGCCACGCGAACGCCGTCGATCCTCACCACCAGGGTGCCGGTGCCGGACAGGAAGATCTCGTAGGTCCCCGAGTCCGGCACGTACCAGAGACCAGTCCAGCGAACGGAACGCTGACCGGCGCCCCGGATGAGCCGGTTTTCATCCTGCGAGCTAATCCCGTCGCCCCCCCTGATGGAAGGAAGCGCGACGATGCCCTTTGCCAGCGGCGTATCGCCTAACCCCTTACCAGGCTGATAGATCTCGTAACGGAGTCCCGGCCTGATTCCGATCCCGGCGTCGAGCAAGGCCGACGCGCCGGCGAGCCCCGCAGCGATGAGCAGGGCGCCTAGCCCCCATCGGCGGACACGGGTCGACCCAAGGAGAGTTGGCATCACTCCATCTTTGGCGGGGTGATCGTTAGGCGTGGTGCCCCCGCAGCAAGCATCCCGCTATCCGGCAAGTGAGCAGATCATGGTGTTCTCCTCTGTCTCGCATCACAAAACCACGCCGTGCCAGCCGGCAGCGAACTCCCTAGGAGTTCGATCCTCTAGTGAGCCGTGTGGTTGTTGTGACCTGCCCCAAGTGTTGAGGCCACTTCGTAACTCATAGAATCGGTACTGGCAAGAGGTTGTTGGAGCCGGCGAAGCATAGCGTAGCCGGCTCCAACAACCTCGCTTCCGGCGCAGGCGGGCGATAATCCCACGAGCTGGTGGCGCCGATCTTCGAACGGTGGATGAAGCCGTTCGACGATCTCAAGGTCGGCACGCTGTCGAACTTCAGCAACCGCGGTTCCGATCAGCTGGCGTTTGACGAGGCTGGGCTGCCCGGGTTCCAGATCCTGCAGGATCGCATCGAGTACCGCACTCGAACGCACCACACGAACATGGATATCTTAGACAAGTTGCTTCCCGAAGATCTGAAGATCAACTCAGTCGTTCTCGCGTCCCTCGCCTATCAGGCGGCGATGGTCGACGAGCGCCTTCCACGTAAGCCGTTCACTGACTAGCGGGCGGTGGTTCTCGTGCGGCGTTGAGATCGACCCCGTCGACAAGTCAATCCAAGCCGAGTACCGTGCCGAGAAGGTGCCGCTCGAATGGCTCAGGACGCTACCTGGCCGTCGACAGTGGTGGGTAATCAGTCTCAGCACCCCTTTCATCACGACCTGCTACCAGGAGGAAACACCATGAAGCGCTTATCGGCCCAACTCATCGCTCTTACTCTCCTGCTTCCGGCGTCCGTCGGCGCTCAGCAGGCCGAGAGCTACGACTACTGGCGGGCCAATCGCAGCATGATCCAGTACGGGCAGCAAGCGATCTTCATGTGCAACGGCCTGTTCACCTCGAGTCGCACGCTCGAGCAGGTCTTCGACCAGGAGCTCGCCTATTTACAGCACCCGGTTGGCACGCCTTCTGGTGGTGACTATGTTGTCGACTGGGACCGTCGCGCGGTGGCCATCGGGGCACCCGGTGGTACTCCGGTCATGCGTGCCGCATTCCGCGAGGGGCTGGGTTGCGTGATCATGGCGCCCGACCAGACCTTCGAGGACCTCGACAGCTTGCCGCTTCTCGACACGCCGCCGCCACCCGGTGAGCCGGCCACCATTCCGTGGCCTGATGGCGACCTGGTCGCCGACCACTGGCTTCCACCGGAGGTCAATGCGGCCAGCTTGCAGGCCGCATCGGATTGGGCGTTCGAGCGGGAGTCGTCCGAGCAGGTGACCCTCAGCCTACTGGTCGTCCACCGCGGTCAGATCATCCACGAACGCTATGCGCCTGGGGTGGACATGACGACGCGTACGCGTACCTGGTCGACAGCAAAGAGCATCGCCGTCACGCTCATCGGCATGCTGGTCGATGAGGGACGCTTGCAGCTGGATGAGCCGCTCGGCTTCGGGTGGCTTCCGGAGGCGGTTGACGCCGAGTCGGATCCGCGCTCCCGGATCACGCTGCGGCATGCGCTGAATATGTCGAGCGGCCTCAACACCGTCGACAACGCCGGGCTCGAGTACGCCACCGGCTCCGGTCAAGCCTATTGGGCTGGCGCCAGCTCGATTCTCGGGGCCAGGGCCCGCGGGCTGATCCGCGCTCCCGGCTCCCACTGGGACTACGAGAACTACGACACACTGCTCGCCGTCTACGCCATGAAGCTGGCGATCGGCGACGATCAGGAATATCTGCAGTTTCCGCGCAGCGCGCTTCTGGACGCGATCGGCATGCGCAACACGCTTCTGAGCGTCGATCGCTTCGGCGATTTCATTCTCAGCAGCCAGGTCTACACCAATGCTCGGGATCTGGCCCGGTTCGGGCTGCTGTACCTGCAGAACGGTGTGTGGAACGGGCGCCGGCTGCTGTCCGAGGAGTGGATCGACTTCGTCCGAACGCCGGCGCCATCCACGGCGGCGCGCGGTAACTTCTATGGTGGCCAGTGGTGGCTGGTGCCGGACAGCCGCACCGACGTGCCAAGCGGCGCCTACTCTACCGCTGGGAATCGCGGCCAGTACGCCATCGTCGTGCCCTCGCATGACCTGGTCATCGTCCGCCGCGGACTGGACTACGGACATCAAGGATTCAGCAACTGGGACCTCGCCCGAGAGGTGCTGAAGGCGTTCGGGACGGCGGCAAACGACGAGTGAGCCGCGGCTGCGCGCCGGCCGTTAATCGGTTGGTCGGGCGCGCGCTTGGCGACACGACGTAGCGAACAAGCT
>Ga0315339_1002539_pt1 | contig 13756 bp, 11 predicted proteins | sample ASW17metaG_FD_204514 | JGI IMG/M metagenome (GOLD analysis project Ga0315339, IMG submission 204514) | Ammonia-oxidizing marine archaeal communities from Pacific Ocean, United States - ASW #17 | ecosystem: Environmental > Aquatic > Marine > Oceanic | place: USA: California | collected 2016-12-05
CCGCAGCCTTCGCCTCTTCAGCCCGCAAAACAACGCGACCCTCAGAAACCGGAGCACCATAAGCCCGCAACAATCCCTTCGCCTGATATTCGTGGATGTTCATGTGATACCTGTCCTTTTGTCGCGCGACCGTGAGGCGCTATTTGATAAGCCGTAAGGCGTTTTTGAATTCCGGTGTTCCGGCCCGTCCGAGCCATTCAAACACTACCATCTCTGTCGTGACAATCCCCGCGCCGCTGGCTCCAAGCCGCGCAAGGCAGGCGGTTTCGCTTTCCAGCGTGCGCGAGGCGGTGGCGTCGGAAACGACGAAAACCTCTATACCTTCTTCGATCAGGCTGGCGGCGGTTTGCATGACGCATATATGCGCCTCCATTCCGGTCAGAATGGCCTGATTGCGTCCGAGCCCGCGAAAAGCTTTGGCGAATCCTTTATCCTCCATGCAGGAGAAATGCATTTTCTCTAGCAGAGTCACATTTTCGAACTTGGCAAGCTCCGGCACGGTGCGACCAAGGCCCTTGGGGTATTGTTCGGTCATCAGGGTAGGGATGCCCAGTTCGCCCGCGACGGAAAGCAGGGTCTTTGTATTGCGGATGGTGCGCGCGGGGGCTTGCATTGCGGGCACCAGCCTCTCCTGCATGTCGATCACGACAAGGACGGATTCTGTGGCGCGTATCAGCAATTGATCCCCCTAACGGAAAGGGCGAGACGCCCCAAATTATCTTTGTGGTATGCCAGATACCAAATCGTCAAATTGGATGCAACTTCTAATGCGAATTCGAATCTGTTTCGCGAAGGGTTGGTCCATTCTGTCGCAGGCTGAAAATAAAAGAATAATGTAAAAACAGTAAGATAACTAATTTTACGCGCTGAAAGATAGAGGTTTTGTTTGCGGTATATCAAACACTGGTCTATGGAATACCAACGGATGCCAGACTCGCCGCGATTGCGGCCTAGCTCGGAAAGATCGAATGAAGCTGCAGCCCATCGCCTCTAATTTCACGCTGAAAGATCGGGTGTATGATATGCTGCGTGAGGCGATCGTCGGGATGAATATCTACGATGAAGATGCCGATCTTCGGCTGGATGAGCGGTCGATGGCGGAGCAATTGCAGGTGTCGCGTACACCGCTGCGCGAGGCTCTGACCCGGCTAGAGCAAGAGGGTTTTGTTGAGATCAAGCCGCGCAAGGGCGTGTTCGTGATCCGCAAGACGCTGGATGAGATTTTGCAAATGATCGTGGCCTGGGCGGCGCTGGAAAGCATGGCGGCGCGGCTGGCGGTTGAGAATGCGACAGACAAAAACATCCGCGAGCTTCGCAAGCATGCGCTGCGCCATTCAGAGCGGTCGGCAAGCGCGGATTTGTCGGAGTATTCCGAGGCTAACATTTCCTTCCATCAGATGATCCTTGAGATGTCGGGATGCCAATTGCTGGCCCGGATGGCGGACGGGCTGTTCATGCATATGCATGCAGTGCGGCGTCGCGCATTAGAGGAAAACGACCGGGCCTCGCGGTCTGTCGTCGATCATCAAAGCATCATCGAAGCACTGGAGGCGCGCGACCCCGATCTGGCGGCGCGCCTCGTGCGGGAACACACCATGCGGCTGCACGCCCACGTGCGGCGCGCCTGGGTCACAATCGAGAGTATTCAGCGGAACAAGGCGTCGGGTTAGGCCTGACGCGGGGCACGACCGGAAAACCGGCGGCCTGAACGAACAAAAGGGAGAGAAGCGATGGCTGAAGATGGAGCCACGACGATAGAGGCTGTGCAAGACCTGACGGATGGGTTTCACCTGTTGATTGACGCTTTGAAGCTGAACGGTGTCGAAACGATTTACAACGTGCCGGGCATTCCGATCACCGATCTGGGCCGCTATGCCCAGGCGCAGGGGTTGCGGGTTCTGTCCTTCCGGCACGAACAGCACGCGGGCTATGCGGCTGCTGCCGCCGGTTTCCTGACGAAACGCCCGGGCGTTTGTATGACGGTCTCGGCGCCCGGTTTCCTGAACGGTCTGACAGCGCTGGCCCATGCCACCACGAATTGCTGGCCGATGATCCTGATCTCCGGCTCGTCCGAGCGCGAGATCGTTGATCTTCAGCGCGGCGACTACGAAGAAATGGACCAGCTTGCCATCGCGCGGCCCCATGCCAAAGCAGCCTACCGTATCCTTCATGCTGAAGACATCGGTCTGGGTGTTGCCCGCGCGATCCGCGCGGCTTTGACGGGGCGTCCTGGAGGGGTTTATCTGGATGTCCCTGGTGCGCTTTTGGGGCAGGTGATGGATGCCGCAAAAGGCCAGCAATCACTCATCGAAGTTGTTGATCCCAATCCGAAATCGGTCCCCGGACCGGATGCGATTGCCCGCGCGGTAGAGGTGATGGGCGCGGCGAAAAAGCCGCTGATTATCATCGGTAAAGGCGCGGCCTATGCGCAATGCGACGACAAGGTGAAGGAACTGGTGGAAACGCTGGGCTTCCCCTATCTGCCGATGTCGATGGCCAAGGGGCTGTTGCCTGACACTCATCCGCAATGCGCGTCCGCCGCACGGTCTTTGGTGCTGAAGGAAAGCGATTGCGTCTTTCTGATCGGCGCGCGTCTTAATTGGCTGCTTAGCCATGGCGAGGGCAAGGCCTGGGGCGAGAAGGGTGCAAAGAAGTTCGTCCAGATAGACATTGAGCCGACCGAGATGGACAGCAACCAGAAAATCTCTGCCCCGCTGATTGGCGACATCGAAAGCTGTGCTGATGCGCTGTTAGAAGCGATTGGGTCAGATTGGCAAAAGCCGTCCGAGGACTGGACCGGGGCGGTTCGTTCCAAGGTGCAGGGCAATGTCGAGCGCATGGCTCCGCGGCTGAAAAACAACAACTCGCCGATGGATTATCAAGGCTCGCTTGGGGTGCTGAAAGACCTGATCGCCGACAACCCCGACGTGGTTCTGGTGAACGAAGGCGCGAACGCGCTGGACCAGTGCCGGTCTATCGTCGACATCCACAAGCCGCGCAAGCGTCTGGACGTTGGCACCTGGGGGATCATGGGCATCGGTATGGGCAGCGCCGTGGCCGCCGCCGTCGAAACCGGAAATCAGGTTCTGGCGGTCGAGGGCGACAGTGCATTCGGTTTCTGCGGAATGGAGGTCGAGACGATCTGCCGTTACAACCTGCCGGTCTGTATCGTCATCATGAACAACAACGGCATCTACCGCGGCGACGGTGAAAACTGGTCGGGTGGCGAAGATCCATCGACCACTGTGTTCGTCAAGGGCAGCCGCTATGACCTGATGATGCAAGCCTTCGGTGGTGTGGGTGTTACCGTCGATAATCCGGATGCCCTGCGCGAAGCGGTGAAAGAGGCGTTTGCCAGCGGCAAGCCGACCCTTATCAACGCTGTCATCGCCGAGGATGCCGGCAAGGAAAGCGGCAATATTGGCAATCTTAACCCGTCTTCGGTCGTGGCGCAGGCGCGCTACCCGCAGGCGAAATAGAACTATACGCGGTGCCTTTGACGGCCCTTGGGCGATATTGGGCACCGCGTTTACCGAATGACCCAAAAAATTGGGATTAATTGGCGACCTGAACCGCAGGTCGGTGCGAACAAAAAGTAGAAAAAACATCGCTTTATGTGTCAAATTGGCACAGAAGCGAAAGTATGCAGAAGTAGACCGAGACATTCCCGCGAAAGTAATTATCGTGCGCAGTGAATCGGTGAAGCGAAAGGAAACTACGCGATGAAAGCTCTAGAAGGCGTCAAGATTCTGGATTTCACGCATGTGCAATCTGGCCCGACCTGTACCCAGCTTTTGGGTTGGTTTGGTGCCGATGTGCTGAAGGTAGAGCGCCCCGGTGTTGGTGACGCGACCCGCAAGCAACTGGTCGATGTGCCGGGTGCCGACAGCCTGTATTTCACCATGTTGAACCACAACAAACGCTCGATTGAGCTGAACTCGAAAAACGAGATCGGCAAAGAGGTGCTGACGCGTCTGATCGAAGAGTGTGACGTGATGGTCGAAAACTTCGCCCCTGGCGCGTTGGACCGGATGGGGTTCACCTGGGAGCGTATTCAGGAAATCAACCCGCGTATGATCCTGGCCTCGATCAAGGGGTTTGGGCCCGGCAAATACGAGGACTGCAAGGTCTATGAGAACGTGGCGCAATGCGCTGGCGGCTCTGCATCGACCACCGGTTTCCGCGATGGCCCGCCTTTGGTGACTGGCGCGCAGATCGGCGATAGCGGCACCGGGTTGCACTTGTGTCTGGGCATCGTGACCGCGCTGTATCATCGTGAAAAATCCGGCCGTGGCCAAAAGGTCAGCGCCGCGATGCAGGACGGTGTTCTGAATCTTTGCCGCGTTAAGCTGCGCGATCAGCAGCGTCTGGCCGCAGGTCCGCTGGAGGAATACAGCCAGCACGGCGAGGGTGTCCCGTTTGGCGAAGCAACGCCACGTGCGGGCAATGACAGTGGTGGAGGCCAGCCCGGTCGCATCCTGAAATGCAAAGGCTGGGAGACCGACCCCAACGCCTATACTTATTTCATCACGCAGGCCGCCGTTTGGAAAAACGTTTGTGACGTGATCGGCAAGCCAGAGTGGAAGGACGCCAACGGCTACGCCACGCCGCCAGAGCGTCTGAATAAGCTGAACGAAATTTTCGACGCGGTCGAGCAGTGGACGATGACCAAGACCAAATATGAGGTCATGGATATCTGTAACCCGCTGAACATCCCGGTGGGTCCGATCCTGTCGACCAAGGAAATCATGGAAGACGACGGGTTGCGCGCCACTGGCACCATCGTGGACGTCGATCACCCGGAACGCGGCATGTACACCACGGTTGGGTGCCCGGTGAAGCTGTCTGACAGCCCGGTCGATGTGACCCGCTCGCCCCTGTTGGGCGAACACACCACCGAAATTCTGACCGACATCCTTGGGTATGGCGGCGATGAGCTGGCCCGGGTCATCGACAGCGGCGCAGTCGGGGAAGTCAACAAGACCACACCAGAGATTTTCGTCGAATGACACAGCAAATGACCGAAACAACCGTCCGGGAGAGAACATAATGCGATTGATCGTGATGGGTCAGCAAGCCTTTGGCAAAGATGTCCTGGCCAAGCTGTTGGACGAGGGCAAGGATGAGGTTGTCGCCGTTTACTGCGAGCCTGATCGTGACGGTAAACCCGTTGACCCGATTAAGGAATTCGCACTGGAAAAGGGCCTGGCGGTTCATCAGCCTGCCAATTTTGATGACGCGGCGACGCTGGATACTTTGGCTGGCATCAAAGCTGACTTGATGGTCATGGCTTTTGTGAACGTCTTCGTGCCAGAGGCCGCGCGCGATACACCGACCAACGGTTCGATTTGTTTCCACCCATCGTTGCTGCCGCTGCATCGCGGGCCAAGTGCGGTGAACTGGCCAATTATCATGGGATCGACCAAGTCGGGCTATAGCTGGTTCTACCCATCCGATGGTCTGGACGAAGGCGATAGCCTGTTGCAGTGGGAATGCCCGATTGATCCCGACGACACGGTGATCAACCTGTATTTCAAAAAGATCTACCCCTCTGCGGTAGACTCTGTCTTGCAGGTTTGTGATCTGTTCCGCGCTGGCAACCCGCCGCATATCGTACCGGATGAGGCTGATGCCACATACGAGCGGCGTTGTATCAAAAAGCACGCCAAACTTGACTGGAACAAGCCGGTGGCGCAGGTCTACAACCTGATCCGCGGTACCAACCCGGCCCCCGGTGCCTGGACCACGCTGAACGGCACAGAGGTGCAGGTTTACGACAGCGCGCGGGTGCCTGGTGACGGCGTTTCCAGCAAGATCATCGAGATTTCCGACGACGGCGTGACGGTGCAATGCATCGGTGGTCGGGTGCAGATCAAACGCGTACGCCCGGCTGGCGAAGGCAAGATGACAGCTAGTGAATGGGCTGCTGCGGCAGGCCTGTCGGCTGGCGATATTCTGGGTAACTGAGTGAGTATGACCAACATGGCTGGCGCGCATTTTCTCGGCCCAATCAAGGAGCTAACCCAATGATCCGCAAGATCATGGTCCCCGTTCGGGGCGACGGAAAAGGTGATAACGTTCTGCGCCACGCGGCAGCGCTTGCCCATGGGCATAAGGCCCATATCGAAGTGACGCATTGCCGGGCGCGGCCCGAGGACATGATGCCCTTTGGTGTTCCGATCCCGGATTTCCTGCGAAAGCAGATCGTTGATCAATCCAAACAGGTTGCTGATCTAGAAGAGGGCAACCTTCGCGAGGAACTGCAAAAGCTTGCGGCATCCCTAAAGCTTGATCCACAAGATCGCCCTGCTGGCGACCACGCGACTGTGTCGTTCACCGAAGAGGTCGGGCGTCAGGTGGATGTGATCAAACGGCACGGACGTTTGGCGGATATCATCGCGGTTGCGCAGCCTGACGTCAGCCGAAATCTTGGTACCAACACGTTGAAAGCGGCGCTGTTTCATTCGGGCCGTCCGGTCCTGATGTGCCCGGCAACCGACAGCGTGCCTGCGACGTTGGGAGAGACGGTCGCGATTGCCTGGAACGGCAGTTCAGAGGCGTCGCGCGCCTTGGCTCAAAGCATGTCCTTGATCCGCGAGGCCAAGTCGATTTTCATTCTAAGCAACGGCCATGATGCCGGTCCTGGCACCACGGCCGAGGATGTACTGGAATATCTGCGCCTGCACGGCTGTAGCGCTGAAATCAAGGCGTTCAGCAACGGGAAAAACGTTGGCGACGCGCTTTTGAAAGCCTGCGAAGACAACGGTGCCGGAGTTTTGGTGATGGGGGCGTATGGCGACAGCCATGAACGCGAAACGCTGTTCGGGGGGAACACGCAAACCATCGTGGACGGGGCTAAAATGCCGGTTCTGTTCAGCCATTGATTTGAATTTCACGAGACTAAAGGGAGAGGTAGGAACGCAAGATACCGAGCAATTAAACTAGCGCCGCTGAATAACCCCACAGAGGGACGAGGCGACGTCACATCAATCCTAGGGAGGATACCAATGTCGATTACTAAACGTACATTCGTCGGTTTGGCTGCTGCTGCAGCTCTTAGCTTTAGCGCGCCGCTTGCTGCATCTGCACAAGACGGATTCAAGCCCACAAAGCCAATTGATTTTGTCATCATGGCTGGTGCTGGTGGTGGTGCAGACCAGATCGCGCGTTTCATTCAGTCGGTGGCTGAAAAGCACAAGATGACTCCGCGTCCGTTGATCCCGAATAACAAAGGTGGTGGTTCAGGTGCAGAGGCGCTGATCGCGCTGAACACAGCCAACGACCCGGATCACACGATCCTTGTGACGTTGAACTCTTTCTTCACCACGCCACTGCGCCAGACGGGCCTTGGCATTGACGTTCAGACCTTCACGCCAGTGGCGATGATGGGCGTCGATCCCTTTGTTCTGTGGGTTCACAAGGACAGCGGCATCACCACATTCGAAGCGTGGCTTGATGAAGTGAAAAAGGGCGGCTACGTCATGGGCGGCACAGGCAAGGGCCAGGAAGACAGCCTTGTCATCACCTACCTGGAACAAGCCTACGACCTGGATATCAAGTATATCCCTTATGACGGTGGCGGCGCTGTTGCCAAGGATCTTGCCGGTCAGCAGATCATGGCAACGGTCAACAACCCGGCAGAGGCCAAAGGCTTTTACGCGGCTGGTGACTTTGTTCCACTGCTAAGCTTCTCTGACGAGCGCGCTGCAAACCTGCCTGATGTTCCGACCCTGAAAGAAAAGGGCCATGACTTCAGCTATAACAACCAGCGTGCAGTTGTTGGCGCACCGGGTCAGTCCGATGCAGCAGCGGCCTACTATCAGGACCTCTTCGAGAAGATCTACAACACCGAAGAGTGGCAGGGTTACATGGCTTCTGAAAGCCTTGCAGCACTGTGGATGAACCCGGACGACCAGAAAACTTTCTGGGGTGTTCAGGTGGAAAACCACAAGAACCTGCTGGCGGAAATGGGCGAATAAGCCCCCGCTTTTCTAAGACCTGAAGACTAAAAGACCAAACTCAAGGGAGGGCCGGACATGCGGCTTGGTGAGATCATAACTGCGGCCGTGCTGGCCCTCCTGTCAATCTACTTAATGTTCGAAAGCACAGATTTGAACGTTGGCTACATCCAGGGCGAAGGCCCTGGGGGTGGTGCCTGGCCCTTCTGGCTATCGGGCATGATGCTCGTGTGTACCGGGTTTATTGCGTACAACTGGTACAAGCGAACCTCGCCACCGTCCCAATCCACCGAACCGGTGTTGGACAGCTACGGTCGCAAGACATTGATCTATATCGGTATCGGGCTGGTGGGCTTTGTCGGGTTGATCAACGTGATCTCGATGTACGGCGCGATGCTGGTATTCCTGATCTATTATCTAAAATTCCTTGGTCGACATTCATGGGGTCTGACGCTGATCATGGCGATCTCTATGCCAATCGGGTTCTTCTTTTTCTTCGAGGGCCTGATGCGGATCAATATGCCAAAGGGTCTTAGTTTTACCGATCCGATTTTCAACGTCTTGTACGACATCATCTACTGACCGGCGCGATAGCGCGACAACGGTAATCGGGCGAACAGGAGCTACCGATGGAAATTCTAGGCCAACTTGGCGACGGCATGATGCTGTCTATGCAACCCCTCAACCTAATGCTGATCATGATCGGCGTAACGCTGGGACTGTTTATTGGCGCAATGCCGGGGCTGGGGTCGGTGAATGGCGTGGCGATCCTGCTGCCGATCACCTTTCTGGTTCCGCCGAACTCTGCCATCATCTTTCTGGCGGCCATCTACTATGGGGCCATGTATGGCGGGGCGATCAGTTCGATTACCCTCGGTATTCCCGGCGCATCCACAGCGGTGGCGACCACGTTTGACGGGCGACCGCTTGCGCTAAAGGGACGGGCCAGTCTGGCCTTGGTCACGGCGGCGATTGCATCGTTTATCGGCGGCACCGTTGCGAACGTATTGTTCACGCTGTTCGCCCCGTTGCTGGCCTCTGTTGCGCTTAGCTTTGGCCCACCAGAGATCTTTGCCCTGATGCTGCTGGCCTTCGCGACATTTGTTGGCCTGGGCGGCGATGACATCCCAAAGACAGTGTTTTCGATCTGCTTTGGTCTGGTGCTTGCCGCTGTTGGGTTTGACCAGATTTCCGGCGCGCCACGTCTGATCTTCTTTGATATCAGCGGCTTCCTGCATGGCATCAACTTCCTTGTGCTGGCGATCGGTGTTTACGGCATCGGAGAGATGATTTGGACCATCGAAAGCACCCGAGGCGAGGTCACAACGTCCGAGGCGAAGATGTCGGTGAAAGGCATCGCATCTGACGCCAAAGAAGGCATGCGCCGCGGTTGGAAAGGCACCGCTATCGGGTCATTCCTGGGCTTCTTCGTCGGTATCTTGCCGGCGGCGGGCGCGACGCCCGGTTCGTTGATGTCCTATGGCGTTGCCAAGATGATTTCCAAGACGCCCAAGGAATTCGGCGAGGGGCACCCCGGCGGCGTTGCCGCGCCAGAGGCCGCCAACAACTCCGCCTCGACAGGTGCGATGTTGCCGATGTTGACGCTGGGTATTCCCGGCTCGCCGACAACTGCCATCCTGTTGGGCGGCATGGTGATCTGGGGTCTGACACCCGGCCCACGCCTGTTTGTTGACCAAAGCGAATTCGTTTGGGGGCTGATCGGCTCGTTCTATATCTCGAACGTCTTTGCCCTGATCGTCAACCTGGCCTTCATCCCGCTGTTCATCTGGATGCTGCGCATGCCCTTCACCATTCTGGCCCCGGTCATCTTTATCCTGTCGATTGTCGGCGGCTATGCGGCGACCAAAGACATGCACGACGTCTGGTTGATGCTGATGTTCGGCGGCGGCGCGTTCTTCTTGCGCAAGTTCGACTATCCGCTGGCCCCGGCTGTTCTGGCCATCGTGCTTGGTCCGATTGCCGAACCGACGCTGCGCCAGTCATTGCTACTATCATCAGGCGATCCGATGATCTTCATCAACCGGCCAATCGCAGGCCCGATCACCATTATCGCGTTGATCCTGATCCTGCTGCCGCTGTTCAAGTTCATCCGCGACCGGATGCGGAACAAGGCGGCTGCCTAGCTTTCGTAGCGGGTTGATCCACGACGGTTTGCATCCATCGGCAGATCGACAAAAAGCGGTTGATGCGCGCGCTGCGAACAGGCCTGGCGCGGGCAGAGATGACAGTTGATCCCGATCTGGCTGTAAAGACTGGGGTCATCCAAATTGAACTTGGACGCGTAGCCGATCTGGTCCGCATGTCCCAAGTCACAACCCAGGGCCAGCGTCAGCCGCCGGTCCTGGGTTTGCCAATTAAAGACCGGGCGATGGACGGTGCGGCTAAGCGTGAAATAGCGTGACCCGTCCGGCACTTCGACGAACTGCGGCAGGATCACACCAGGCGAATAGAACGCGGTGTGAATGTTCCAGACCGGGCAAGAGCCGCCGAATTCCGCCAGTTGGAAAGAGGTGGAATTGAACCGTTTGGTGACATTCCCCGCCTTGTCGATCCGCAGGAAAAAGAACGGCACACCGCGCGCGCCATCGCGTTGCAGGGTGGTCAGGCGCTGGCAGACTTGCTCAAAGCTGACGGCAAAGCTGGTGGCGATGCGGTCCAGATCATAAAGCGATCCCTCGGCGACGCTAAGAAACTGATCATAGGGCATCAGGTAGGCAGCGGCGAAATAGTTGGCCAGTTCCACCTGCAATCGCGCCAGCGCCTGCGGCGCGGTGATGCCGCTGGCGTCGATCAGATCGGCCAGCAGATCGGCGTTCTCGACAAGGCACAGCACATGCGCCAGTTGAAAACTTTGGTTGGTGCTGTCTAATGCCTGGCTAAGATTTACCGTGCGGTTCTCGGCATCATAAAACCGCAACGCATCCTGCATGTCATCCAGCGGCTGAACCTGAACCGTCAGGCCATGGTCCTTTGCCAGCCGGGTTTTCAGAATTGAAAAGTAGTCCTCTGGTGCCTGCGGATAGCGTGCACGAGCATCCTGCGCCGCCTGTTCCAGTTCTGGAAAATGGTTCGAATGGTTGCGAAAAAAATCGTGGATGATTGTCTCGGGCGAGGATTGCAGCAGGTCGTCGCCGGCACCAGAGCCGCTGATGCGCATGATCTTTTCAAGTGCGATTCTGTGGCTGGCATAGAGATCGAGGAATTTATCGACCAGAACCGGGGCGTGGTCGATCGCCGCACGGAACTCTTGCAGGTCGGGTTTGGCGTCACCAAACACCGGATCTTGTACAACGGCGCGCAAATCGGCCAGCTTTTTGGTGCCTTCATCCTTGGTCAATTCGCGCCAGTCGATGCCATAAACATCCGAAATCGCCACCAGAACCTTGACTGAAAGGCTGCGCTGATTATTCTCTAAAAGGTTTATATATGAGGCGCTTACACCAAGTGCCTTGGCCATTTCCGCCTGGGTTTGTTTGCGGCTTAGTCGCAGGCGACGCAGGCGGGGGCCGATCAGGGTTTTGCTCATGTTGCGACTCCGAAGTTTACAACATTACAGTATCATAAAAAGTCGATACATCAAAACACACATTTGCATCAATTACCTTCCATAGCCAAAAAAAGTAATTTAATTACTTTCCCAATCCGGTCCTTCGACCGATGTGGCTATTAGGAAAGGTCAAGAAATGGCTTACAAAGTTCTTATCCTCGGTGCTTCTTATGGGTCCCTTTTAGGTACCAAACTGCTGATGGCGGGGCATGATGTGACCCTGGTATGCCGCGCCGCGACCGCAGCGCTGATCAACAGTAAAGGCACCGATGTACGCATCAAGCTGCGTGGCGAGGACAGCCACCGTGCGATCCTTTCGGGCGATCAGCCGGGTTCCTTGAATGCGCTGGAACCCAGGGACGTCGATGTCGCCGACTATGACATGATCGCACTGGCGATGGCGGAACCTCAGTATGGTGCGCCGGACATTCGGGATCTGCTGTCTCGCATCGCCAAGGCTGGCAAGCCCTGTCTGTCGATCATGAACATGCCGCCGCTGCCCTATCTAAAGCGTATCGAAGGCCTTGATACCAAGCCGTTGGAACAAGCATTTTCCTGTCCTGAAGTCTGGGCCGAGTTTGACCCCGACGTCGTCACGCTATGCAGCCCTGATCCGCAGGCGTTCCGCCTGCCGGATGAAGAAGCCAACGTGCTGTTCGTGGGCTTGCCGACGAATTTCAAAGCGGCGAGATTTGCCCGCCCGGAACATAACGACATGCTGAACGCCATGGCCGATGACATCGCCGCCGTGAAGATCGACGACAATGATGTGCCTGTGAAGCTGCGTGTCTTTGACTCGCTTTTCGTTCCTTTCGCCAAGTGGTCCATGCTACTGACCGGCAACTATCGCTGCGTGCTGCCCGAGGGCGTGCAGGCCATCAAGGACGCGGTGCATGGCGATCTGAATGCGTCTGAAACGATCTACACCCATATTGACCAATTGGTGCAAAAGCTGGGCGCGGATGCTGCCGATCAGGTTCCGTTTGTGAAATATGCCAGTGCTGCGAATGGCTTGCTGAAACCATCCTCGGCGGCGCGCGGCATTGATGGCGGTGCGGATATGATTGAACGGGTCGATTTGCTGGTGTCGCTGATCTGTCAACAGCTGGGTATGGCCAATCCGCTGATCGAAGAGGTCGTGACCACGATCGAAGGTCGTCTTGCCAACAATCGGCAGCGCGCAGCCTGACAACGCTGTAAAAAATGCAATTGGGCGGCCTTCGGTTCTTCTGGAGGCCGCTTTTTGTTGCGCGGGTCTGAACTGTTCAGGTATTTGACTTCGGTCAATGCCGGGCCTGCAGGCTGCAATCATGGTGCCCCGAATCGACATATCAGAGACGTCACCACGGCGTTTTGCAAAACGGGACAAAGTCCAATGGGATCACCACCGCTCGAACAATTGTTCAACCCGAAATCCATCGCGGTTTTCGGGGCAAGCGCCAATGTCCGAAGTGTCGGAGCCAAGGTGTTTTCCAACCTTATGGAAGGCGGCTTTGACGGTCCTATCATCCCGATCAACCCCAAGCATCGCAAGGTATTGGGCGAGGTTTGTTACCCCACCATCAAACAAGTCGAGCAGCAGATTGATCTGGCCGTTATTGCAACGCCGGCCGCCACGGTGGCGGGTATCATCCGCCAATGCGGCGAGGCCGGGGTCAGGAACGCGATTGTCATTTCCGCCGGATTTGGCGAGGTCGGATCTGACGCGCAGGGGCTGGAGCGTAAGCTGATTGATCTGGCGCGGCGCAATGACATACGCCTGTTGGGTCCGAATTGCGTCGGTCTGGTGCGACCATGGATCGGGATGAACGCCAGTTTTCTCAAATCGGCGACGCCCAAGGGCGGGCTTGCGCTGATCTCGCAATCGGGCGCGTTGTGTTCAGCGATTTCCGATTGGGCGGGGCCGAACCATTTGGGGTTCTCGGCGATTGTGTCGACAGGCAACTCTGCCGATATTGATTTCGGCGACGCGATGGAGTTTCTGGCGAACGACCCGAAAACCACTGCCATCCTGCTATATGTCGAGGGGGTGCGCAACGCGCGGTCTTTCATCAGCGCGCTGCGGGCGGCGGTGCGGCTAAAGCCGGTGATCGTGCTGAAATCCGGTCGCCATTCGCAAAGTTCCAAGGCGGCGTTTACCCACACAGGGGCCCTGATGGGGTCAGACATCGTATTTGACGCCGCTCTGGAACGGGGCGGCGCGGTGCGGGCTGCAACCTTTGGTCAGTTG
>Ga0315339_1002540_pt1 | contig 13745 bp, 10 predicted proteins | sample ASW17metaG_FD_204514 | JGI IMG/M metagenome (GOLD analysis project Ga0315339, IMG submission 204514) | Ammonia-oxidizing marine archaeal communities from Pacific Ocean, United States - ASW #17 | ecosystem: Environmental > Aquatic > Marine > Oceanic | place: USA: California | collected 2016-12-05
CGGTTGGTTCCTGACCGCGATGACCTTTGATGAGTTCGCCGACAATCCGACGCTGGCCTCGCTTAGCTATGTGCGCCCGGCGGGGGATAGCATCGACTATTTCATGCGTTTTACCGCAGACAAGGTTCCCAGCTTCGCGGTGGTCACGACCGTTGGCGCATTGCTGGGGGCGTTCCTGATGGCGCTGTATCGCAAGCAGTTTCACCTGGCGACATTCTCTGATCCCGGCGACACGCTGCGCAATCTGGGCGGCGCGATCCTGATGGGCATCGGCGGCGTTACCGCGCTTGGATGTACGGTAGGGCAGGCGGTGACTGGGTTTTCGACCTTGGCGCTAGGGTCTCTAATCACGTTTTTGGCCATCATCATTGGCGGCTATATCGGTATGAAACTACTGGAGCGACTGATCTAGCCACCGATCGGGATCAGCATAGCAGTATAAAGTTGGGCTGCTTATTCGGCGGATCAGAATCCAGCAAGTCGCATAAACAGCTGGATCATAAGAGACAGGGAAACCATTGCACTTAATGGGGCCAGCAAAAGCCAGACAACCATCCGTCCAATCCAGATGCCAACAGGCTCTAGCTCAATAGTTTCGCATTCTGTGGTCCGATTCATCGCATAGTCCATGTCGCCCCCGCGTCAATTGCTGATGTTGCCGGGCCTTACCCATAGGGTTCGGCCAAGTTCATTATGAGAATCAAAGCAAGTTCATTATGGGAATCAAAGAATGAATAAACTGTGACCAAGACGCGTTTTGTTCTCGGCAAGACCATACAGTTCGATTGAGTATGCCATGTAAACTACGGCCACCCTCACGTCCAAAGGAGGGGGGTGGCCGTAGTTTCTTGATATTGGGCTCTGAAAGTTACGGCTATTCCTCGTCGTCTTCCGGGAACAACCGCGTCGCAATTTTCAACGCGATATCTTGATACATCTTGGCATGCGGCCCCTCGGCATAGGACACCATAACCGGTGTGCCCGCATCCGAATTCAGCCGGATTTCCATATGCAGCGGGATCGCCCCAAGGAACGGCACCCCAAGGCGTCGCGCGTCTTCTTCGGCACCGCCGTGGCCAAAAATATCGGTCTTTTCGCCGCAATGCGGGCAGACGAAGGTCGACATGTTTTCGATGATGCCAAAGATCGGAACATCAACATTCTTGAACATGTTCAGACCCTTGCGCGCATCAATCAGCGCCAGATCCTGCGGTGTCGACACGATGATGGCACCCTGCAGCGGTACCTGCTGCGCCAGTGTCAGCTGGGCGTCACCCGTGCCCGGTGGCATGTCCAGAACCAGCACGTCAAGCTCGCCCCAGGCCACTTCGCGCGTCATCTGCATAAGCGCCGAAACCACCATCGGCCCGCGCCAGATCACCGGGTTGTCCTCTTCCATCAGAAAGCCCATCGACATGACCTTCATGCCATATTTCTCGATCGGCATCACCCGGTCGTCAACGATGTCGGGCCGCTCTTCGATGCCCAGCAGACGTGGCATCGACGGCCCGTAAATATCCGCGTCCAGCAGGCCAACTTTCAGCCCAAGCGACTGCAACCCGAGTGCGATGTTGACAGACGTCGTCGACTTGCCAACGCCGCCCTTGCCCGATGCCACGGCGACAATCGTGCGCACGCCGGGGATCGCGGCACTATGCGGGCGCATGTCTTTGCCGGTTGCTTCGGTCGGGCGGTCACGACGCAGCTTTGGCATTTCCGGCGTTGCCGGTGCCGCGCGTTCTGACGTCATAACCACCAGCAGGTTTTCGACGCCCTCCAGGCCGTTTAGTCGCTCTTCGATCGAGCGTTGAACCTCGGACACATCGCCCTTGAACCCCTCGGGAATATTGACCGGAACGATGACCTTGCCATCCTCCACGGTCACTTCGCGTTCGCGCACCATATCGCAGGAAATCAAATCCGTGCGCATCGCGGGCACCTGCACGGACATCAGCCGCGCCATCACCACTTTTTTCATTTCGATCCTCTCCCAATGTCCACGGGCGGGGGGGTCCGCTGCCGCAACAGATGCAAGAAATAGCATATATTTTAGGGAAACAACAAGCCGCAGTTCAAAATATGTAAATCAGAACATCAAAATAATTTCGCCGCTTAACACGTTGTAAAATAGTGTAAAATATGAGTCGTGCGCCATGGCGCCATCAGACGATGTCTGCCTGAATTCTTATTGTCTTACAATTCTCTTGCTTTCAAGCCGGGAATCGCCCTCACTGGATTTACCAGATTTCTATATGTGATTTTGTTCCGGGCGGATGCGACACAGGTTTTTTTGACCTCCGCCAGAACCAAAATCGCTTTGATGCGATTTTCGCAAACCAACAAGACCCCGGACCAACCGTGGCACCGTTTTCCAACACGACATAAGGGAGGAGACCACAATGAACCTGAGACCAGACCCGACATTCCACGCATCCCCCAAACTGGCGATGGAGGCCCCGGCAGAAACGCTCGCCTTTACCCTGATGCTGTCCCCCGACGGTAGCCAGCCCGACGGACTTGCGGTGGTAGATGTTGACCCGAATTCAAAAACCTACGGGCAGATCGTGCACAGTCTGTTCATGCCCAACACTGGCGATGAGTTCCATCATTTCGGCTGGAACGCCTGTTCGTCGGCCCTGTCGCCCTTGACCGGTCATGCCTTTCTGGAACGTCGCTATCTGATCATCCCCGGCATCCGGTCCAGCCGTATCTATATCATTGACGTCAAGGAACCGCTGAAGGCCAAGATCCACAAGATCATCGAGCCTGAAGAACTGTTTGAAAAAACCGGCTATTCCCGCCCGCACACCATTCACTGCGGCCCCGAGGGCATCTATGTCAGCACTCTGGGCGGCGGCGGAAAGGACGGCACGGATGGTCCTCCGGGCATCTTCATCATGGATTGCGAAACCTTCGAAATCCTTGGCCGCTATGAAATGGATCGTGGCGCGCAGGACAAGCACTATGACTTCTGGTGGAACCTGCCGCGCGACTACATGGTCAGCTCTGAATGGGGCCTGCCGCCGCAGTTTGAAAACGGCATCGTGCCAGAGGACTTACTGTCGAACAAATACGGCCACAGCATCCACTTCTGGGATCTGCGCGGGCGCAAAGTAACCAAGACCATTGATCTGGGCGAAAACCACCAGATGGCGCTGGAAATCCGCCCGGCGCATGACCCGGTGAAGGAATACGGTTTCTGCGGAGTCGTCGTCGATACCACCAATCTGCAAGGCGCAATTTTCACCTGGTGGCGCGATGAAAACGGCGAATGGCAAGCCAAGAAAACCATCACAATCGATCCGGTGCCTGCGGATGCAGACGATCTGCCAGACCTGCTGAAAGGCTTCGGCGCGGTGCCGCCGCTGGTCACTGATATCGACCTGTCGCTGGACGATAAATACCTCTACGTCGCCTGCTGGGGGCTGGGCGAGATGCATCAATATGACGTGTCTGACCCGATGAATCCCGTCTTGGCTGGCAAGGTCGAAATCGGCGGCATTGTCGCCAAAAAACCGCACCCCAACGGCAAGACATTCGGCTACGGCCCGCAAATGGTAGAGATCAGCCGCGACGGCAAGCGCGTCTACTGGACCAACTCGCTGTATTCCACCTGGGACGATCAGTTCTATCCGGGCGAACGCGGCGCGGCCATGGTCATGGCCGACGTCGGCGAGAACGGCGGGCTAACCCTAAACAGTGACTTCTGGATCGACTTCCCCGACGGTTATCGCAGTCATCAAATCAGGCTGGAGGGCGGCGATTGTTCCACCGACAGCTTCTGCTACCCCTCGGTCTAAGGTCCTAAGGTTGCAGGATTTATCAAGCACGGGGGCCCTTTGGTGGGCCGTCGTCGCATCGGGTATTTATCACGGCGTGAACCCCGGCATGGGCTGGCCGCTGGCGGTCTCTGCGGCATTGATGGAGCGGCGGCGTTCCGCCCTGATCGGGGCATTGGCCGCACTGGCGCTGGGGCATTTTCTGGCGATGACGGCGATCTTGCTGCCGTTCTCGATGATGACCACGCTGGTGCACTATCAAGCCGAAATCCGCATCGGGGCAGGGGGGCTGGTCATCGGGCTGGGCATCTACCTGCTGATCAACCGCCGCCACCCACGTTTCCTGTCGCGGGTGCCGCCGTCACGGCTGGCGTTGTGGTCGTTTCTGGCGGCGATGGCGCATGGCGCGGGGCTGATGTTGGTGCCGATCTACCTGGGCCTTTGTGGCAACGAACCCGACGCGGGCCATCAAGCGGCCACATCCCTGATGGCGGCCAACGCGCGCACCGCCTTTGCCGTCGCACTGACCCACACCGCTGCAATGACGCTGGCGGGCGGCGTGCTGGCGACGGGCATGTATTTCTGGCTCGGGCTGAAATTCCTGTCGAAAGGCTGGTTCAATCTGGATGTGGTCTGGGCGCTTAGCCTGATCCTCGTTGGCAGCATCGGCATCTGGAGCGCGTTTTAAACGCCGCGAACAATCTCGGGCGGCACAAAGGCCTGCACATCTGGCGGCGTGCCCGCAAACCGCGCGACCTCTACCAGACAGCTATGTGCGCTTGGCCCCTGACCCAGCGAAGACGTCCCCTGATCGCGGGTCAGCGCGTTGGGGTTGCCGTGCCGACACATGCCCGTTTCGTCCGGATCCCACCAGGCCCCGGTGCTCATCTGCACCACGCCGGGGCGAATATCATCCGACAGAACAGCCACGCCCAAACAAGCCCCGCGTGTATTGAACAGCCGGATCAGATCACCGTCATCAATGCCGCGCGCCACCGCGTCATTGCGGTTCAGCATCACCGGTTCACGCCCGGCCAGTTTGCCGCCCTGGGCAAATGCCCCCTGATCCAGCTGTGAATGCAGCTTGCGCGTCGGTTGATTGCTCATCAAATGTAACTGCGCAGGGGTGGCATTTCCCAACCACTCATACGGCTCCTGCCAGACCGGATGACCCGGACAATCCGCATAACCGAAATCGGCCACCGTCTGGCTGAACACCTCTATCTTACCGCTTGGGGTTGCCAACGCATGTCCCACCGGATCATCGCGGAACGCCTGCATCATTACCACGGGCGTGTCAGGTGGCGGGCTGCGATACCAGCCTTTGGCTTGCAATCCGTTCCAGTCCGGCAGGCCAAGCCCCTCGGCAGCCGCATTCTGCCGCGTCGCGTCATAGATCCAGCGTTGCCAGTCGGCGGGCGTCTTGCCGCCGGTGAAGTCCTGCTCAAACCCCATATGGGCAGCAATGCGGCGGAAAATCTCATGGTCGTCCAACGCCTTACCCGGCGCGTCCACCGCCTTTTTCATCGCGACAACGTAAGGGTCGCGGGTTGAAATGGCCAAATCATCACGCTCCAGATGCGTCGTACAGGGCAGGACAATATCAGCGCGCCGTGCGCTGGCCGTCCAGCACCAATCGTTGACAATCACCGTTTCAGGCCGCTGCCATGCCTTTTCCAGACGGTTCAGATCCTGATGGTGATGATAGGGGTTGCCGCCGGCCCACCAGACCAGCCGAATGTCGGGGTAGGTCAGGTCTTGGCCATCAAAAGTAAAGGCCCCGCCGGGGTTTTCCAACATCTCTGTCACACGCGCCACCGGGATAAAGCAATCGACCGGATTGGCCCCCTGCGGGAAAGACGCCCCCGGCATCAGGCGATAATCCCCGCCAATGGAATTCTCCGCCGAAAAGCCAAAGGCAACGCCGCCGCCCGGCAGGCCAATCTGGCCCAGCATCGCCGCCAGCGTGATCGCCATCCAGAACGGTTGCTCGCCGTGATGCGCGCGGGTCAGCGACCAGCTGACAGAGACTATCGTGCGCTGCGCCGCCATCCTCCGCGCCAACGCACGCAAGTCGTCGGCCGGGATTTCACACAAGGGCGCGGCCCATTCGGCATCCTTTGGCTGCCCATCGGCCTCTCCCGTCAGATAGGGCACAAACCGCTCAAACCCCTGACAATACCGCTCGATAAACCCAGGATCATGCAGCCCTTCGGTAAAGATCGTATGCGCCAAAGCCAGCATGATCGCCACGTCGGAATTGGGCCGCGCCGCCAGCCAATCGGCCTGCAACATAGGCTCCATATCGCCGCGCAGCGGGCTGATGTTGACAAATTTCACACCCGCCTCGCGCGCCTCGCGCAACCCCTCGCGCTGTACATGCGCGCCCAAACCGCCGCTTTCAATCTGGCCGTTTTTCACCGGAATACCACCAAACGCGACCACCAGTTGCCCAGCCTCTGCCACCGACCGCCAACTGGTCGTGGTGTTCATAAACGCGCGGTAACTGCCCAGAATATGCGGCACCATCGCCTCTGCCGCCGCAAAGGAATAGGTGTACAAAGACCGGGTGAACCCGCCTGCAAGGTTCAAAAATCGCTTCATCTGGCTTTGCGCGTGATGAAACCGCCCGGCGCTGGCCCAGCCATAACTGCCAGCATAAATCGACGCCGGGCCATGTGTGTCGCGCACCCGCGCCACCTCATCGCCCACCAGTTGCGCCGCCCTAGCCCAGCTTACCTCAATAAACCTGTCCCGCCCGCGCAAATCACCGCGCGTCCCCGGCCCGCCGTTCAGCCAGCTTTCGCGCACCATCGGCGCAGTGATCCGGCTGGGCGCATGCAGCGCGTCAACGATACCATTGCCAATCGGTGACGGGTCATTGTCCTGCTCAAACCCATGCAGACGCGTCAGCTTGCCGTCCCGAACCTCTGCCCGATAGGTGCCCCAGTGGGTTGCGGTCAAAGGATAATCCTGGCTCATGGCGGGTCTCATTGTGAACAGCTTTGATCACGACGCTACCCGCCGCCACAAGATTTGGCCACAAGATTTGGCCATAGAGTTCCCCGCACGTTGGCCCTAACCTCGGCCCAAAATCCACGGTTCATTGGCCCCGAACAACAAAGGCGCACCCGCATGACCCTACACACTGATTGGACGACCGATGCCACCGCCGCCCGCCGCGCGCAGTATTATGCCGCGAGCCAAAGCAAATTCGTCCCCTTCAAGGACCCGCTGGTGTTTCAGCGTGGGCAGGGCCAGTACCTGTGGGATGTTGAGGGCAACCGCTATACCGATCTGCTGGCGATGAACGTTTGTGTCTCGGTGGGCCACGCCCATCCGCGCGTCGTCGGGGCCGCGATGGCGCAGGCGCAAGACCTGACCCATTGCACCACGATGTTTCACCACCCGGTTCCCGCCCATTATGCCGAAGAGCTGAGCCAGACCATGCCCGCGGGCCACAAATGGGTCGTGCATTTCACCAACTCCGGGTCCGAAGCCATTGATCTCGCGATGACAATCGCACGCACATTTACCGGCAACCTTGACCTGCTGGCGCAACGCACGGCATACCACGGCCCCACCATCGGCGCGCAATCCGTCACTGGCATCGCCGCATTCCGCCACCCCGGCATGCCCGGCAACGTGGCTTTCGTGGCCGACCCAAACGCCTATCGCGGTGTCTTTGGCGCAACAACGCAGCCCTATCTCGATGACATCGATCACACCATCGCCAGCGCCACAACCGGCCGGATTGCCGGGATGCTGATCGAAAGCATTCAGGGTTACGGCGGCGTGGTTGAGATGCCAGCGGGCTATCTGAAAGGGGCCGCCGAGAGGGTCCGCGCCGCGGGTGGGCTTTATATCGCAGATGAGGTTCAGGCGGGCTTTGGCCGCACCGGCGATCATATGTGGGGCTTTCAGGCGCATGACGTGGTGCCCGATATCATCGTGCTGGCCAAGGGCATCGGCAACGGCTTTCCGCTGGCCGCTGTGGTGACCAAACAGGACATCGCCGCGCCGATGGCCGATAAATTCCTGTTCCACACCTACGGGGCCAACCCGACAAGCTGCGCGGCCGGACGTGCCGTGTTGCAGGTATTGCATGAAGAAAACCTACAGGAAAACGCCGCACGCGTCGGCGCGGCGCTGTTGGAACGGTTGCACGCGCTCAAAGACAAATACCCGGTGATCGGCGACGTGCGGGGCAGGGGGCTGATGCTGGCGATAGAGATGGTTAAAGACCGCGCGACAAAGGAACCAGACCGCGAAGCCACCGCCGCCGTCTTTGAAAACTGCCGCACCGCCGGGCTGATCCTGTCAAAATCCGGCCCGAACCAATCTGTTCTGCGCATGGTCCCGCCGCTGTGCCTGTCGATGGATGACGTTGACCCGATTGCCAAGGGGCTTGATTGGTCATTCTCGCAACTTTGAAGCGGCAAAGATCCGGTATTCCGCCGCCAAAACCCGGCCCGTCCCTACGGCGAAACAAGTCAATCGTCGTAAATTTATTTCATTTGGCCCGCTGATCGGCTATATTGTCGCTAACCACGAAAAACCACGCAGGAGCTGAAATGCAAACCCCACTCGATCAGGCGCAGGACACGCTTTCGTCCGCCCGTAAAATGGTGTCGGATGGTAAGGAATTATATGAACTTGCGCTGAAGACAAAGCCAACGGATGCGGCCTTGGCCGGCCAGATGGAAAAGATTGCTCTTAATCTTCTGAGAAACGGCGAGGCGATGATTGATAAGGTGCGCAACGTAGAAAAGTCATTTTCCAGTCGGTATTAAACGGAGGATTTTAGCGTGGCAGAGGAAAACCCTCCGTCCGGTCACCCCGCTGCAGGTGGTGACGTGTCTGACGATCTACTAAGCAAGTTTGACTCGCTTATAAATGATTCCAATGAGTTGAATGAGGATATCGGAACAACCTCGGCGAAAGTCGCGGCTGAAAACCAGTTGCTTTTGGGTCAGGACCGCAGCTGGATCGCCAAGACAATCATTGCAACCTACGCTGCTGCCGTCACGCTGGCGTTGCTGTATATACTGCTGACCTCTCCCAATTGCGGCCTTGATAAAATCACCGATTGCGCCGCCGCTGCCGCAAAATGGAAAACCCAGGCAGAGCTTTTTCGAGATTTGATCGTGACGGCGGTTTTGCCGATTGTGACCTTGATGCTGGGCTTTTATTTTGGGACCGAGACCTCCAAAGCAGCCGCGCCACCAGCAAATCTCTGAACCATCGCTTATAAGCCCGCTGCGCTATTGACCCGGGCCGGTGCCTAAGGTGAATGTTCGTGCCAAACCGCTCCAGCGATAAAGAGGCACCCATGACCCACATTTTAGCCATCGACCAGGGAACCACCTCTAGCCGGGCGATCATATTTGACGGCGCAATGCAGGTCGTTACGCAGGACCAACAGGAATTTCCCCAGCATTTTCCGGCCTCTGGCTGGGTGGAACATGACGTTGATGACCTGTGGCGCACCACGGTGGAAACCTGTCGCGGGGCTTTGGCCAAGGCCAGTCTGACCGCGTCAGACATTGCTGCCATCGGCATCACCAATCAGCGCGAGACCACGCTGGTTTGGGACCGTACCACCGGCAAAGCGATCCATAACGCCATCGTCTGGCAAGATCGCCGTACCGCTGACACTTGCCGCGCCCTAAAGGCCGCAGGGCATGAACCATTGGTGACGCAGGCCACCGGCTTGCTGCTGGATCCGTATTTTTCCGGTACCAAACTGAAATGGCTGCTGGATAATGTCGAGGGCGCGCGCGCCCGCGCCGAACGCGGCGAGCTGCTGTTTGGCACTGTCGACAGCTATCTGATCTGGCGTTTGACCGGCGGTAATAACCACGTCACCGACGCCACCAATGCGGCGCGCACGCTGCTCTATGACATCCGCAAAGGCGGATGGAGCGCCGAGATCTGCGCGCTGCTCGACATTCCGATGGCGATGCTGCCCGAGGTCAAGGATAGCGCCGCCGATTTCGGCATGACCACACCCGATCTGTTCGGTGCGCCGCTGCCGATCCTGGGCGTCGCGGGAGATCAACAGGCGGCGACTGTCGGGCAGGCCTGTTTTCAACCCGGCATGTTGAAATCGACCTACGGCACCGGCTGCTTTGCCTTGCTGAACACCGGCGACACGCCCGTGAGGTCTAACAATCGGTTGCTGACGACGATAGCCTATCAGCTGGATGGCAAGCCGACCTATGCCCTTGAAGGATCTATCTTTATTGCCGGGGCCGTCGTGCAATGGCTGCGCGATGGGCTGCAGGTTTTGCAGGATGCCAGCCAAAGCGGGGCCATGGCTGCGACCTCTGATCCGACGGAATCTGTCATCATGGTTCCAGCCTTCACCGGCCTTGGCGCGCCCTATTGGGACGCCGACTGTCGCGGGGCCATTTTCGGTCTGACGCGCAATTCCGGCCCCAATGATTTTGCGCGCGCCGCGCTGGAAAGCGTCGGCTTTCAGACCCGCGATTTGCTGACCGCGATGCAGGCCGACATGGGCACCGCCGCGCAGGCAACGCTTAGGGTAGACGGCGGCATGAGCGCCAGCGACTGGACGATGCAATTCCTGTCCGACATCCTCGGCGCGCCGGTGGATCGGCCCAAGGTGTTGGAAACAACCGCGCTTGGTGCCGCCTGGCTGGCCGGAATGCGCGCCGGGATTTATCCGGATCAGGCGGAATTCGCCGAAACCTGGGCGCTGGAGCGGCGCTTCACCCCGCAGATGCCCGCCGACACCCGCGAAACGCGTTACGCTGCGTGGAAGGACGCCGTGCGCCGAACGCTATCCGCGAAAATGTGAACAGCCAAAACTGGACGGATCGCCTATCCGCGCCATATCGTTAGCGCATGAGACATTTTTTTCGCCGCCACAGCCTCGTTCTAATCGTCATCCTGTTCGCCCTGCCGCTGCGGGCCGACGATGCCCGATATGAACAACTGCTAACCGACCTCGCCACCACGCAATCCGCCGAACAGGCGCGATTCCTGTCCGGCGAAATCTGGCAAATCTGGCTGACCGCCCCCGATGAAGCCGCCCAAGAGGTGCTGGATGCCGCGATGCGCCGCCGCGAGTCCCATGACTTTCTGGGGGCCATCACCCATCTGGACAAGCTGGTTGATGGCTGGCCCGAATATGCCGAGGGCTGGAACCAGCGCGCCACGCTGTATTACCTGCGCGGCGAATACGACAAATCGCTGGCCGACGTCGCCGAAACCCTGGCCCGAGAACCGCGCCATTTTGGGGCCTTGGCGGGCAAAAGCGTGATTCTTTTCAACCAAGGGAATGTGCCGCTCGCCCAGATCGCGGTGCGCGAAGCCCTGAAATACCACCCCTTCCTGAACGAACGTGCCATCCTGAACGTCGATGCCGGAGAGGACATTTGACCAAATAATGCCATTTCAGATGTCAAAGCGACCAGCAATCGGGCTGCATCTGACCGTTTCGGCTAATTTCTCGCCAGATGGGGATTGATCTGCAAAGTTTTTAATCGTGGCGGTTGCGCTGTAGGGCTGGATTTGCTTTGCTACGGCACACAACAGGGCAACAATGCCCGAGCGGAAGTCAGGGGGCTAAATTTGGCATCGACCAATACGGACGACGCATTCGTCGTATTTGACCGGGTGCAGAAAAGCTATGACGGCGAGAACCTGGTGGTCAAAGACCTCAATCTCTCGATCGGCAGAGGCGAATTTCTGACAATGCTTGGGCCTTCGGGGTCTGGCAAAACGACCTGCCTGATGATGCTGGCGGGGTTTGAAACCGCCACACATGGTGACATTCGTCTGGGCGGCACGGAAATCAACAACATCCCACCGCATAAACGCGGCATCGGCATGGTGTTCCAGAACTATGCGCTTTTTCCGCATATGACAGTGGCCGAGAACCTCTCGTTCCCGCTCGAAGTGCGCAAAATGGGCAAGTCTGAACGCGAGGCCAAGGTCAAGCGGGCGCTGGATATGGTGCAGATGGGCGATTTTGGCGGGCGACGCCCGGCGCAATTGTCCGGTGGTCAACAGCAACGGATCGCCCTGGCGCGCGCGCTGGTGTTTGAGGCCGAGCTGGTGCTGATGGACGAACCGCTTGGCGCACTCGACAAACAGCTGCGCGAACATATGCAGTTTGAAATCAAGCACATCGCCGACAATCTGGGCATCACCGTGGTCTATGTGACCCACGATCAGACAGAGGCGCTGACCATGTCAGACCGCGTCGCCGTGTTTGAGGACGGTCGCATCCAACAGCTTGATCCGCCTGACACCCTGTATGAACAGCCCAAAAACAGCTTTGTGGCGCAGTTTATCGGTGAAAATAACACGCTGATGGGCAAGGTCGAAAAGATCGACAATGAGGCAAACACCGCCGAGGTGCGCCTTGACGATGGCTCTATCATCGACACCATTCCGGTCAACGTGAACGAAGTCGGAGAGCGTACGCTGGTGTCGATCCGGCCCGAGCGGGTCGAGTTCAACAAAGAGCGTCTGCATCCTGACGCCCACACGCTGAAGGCCGAAGTGCTGGAGTTCATCTATATGGGTGACATCTATCGCACACGTCTGCGGGTTGCCGGAAACGACGATTTCATCGTTAAAACCCGGAACGCCCCGGATCAGCGCAGGCTGAAACCGGGTGAAATTCTGGATATCGGCTGGCGTCCACAGGACTGCCGCGCGCTCGACGCATAGGATGTTGCGAAAAGCATGCGTGAAAACATCGGGTCAGATCTTTATGCGACAGTTGCAAAGACTGCGGTGATCTGACCCCATCTATTCCCCCCTGGGAGACCTGCCCGAGGCAGGGGGGGTATGAGACGGGTAAATTGACAACATGGAGAGTACTCACATGAAAACCAAAGCAGTTCTTATGCTGACCGGTGCCGTAGTGGCAGCAGGGTCGGCATTCGCTGGCAGCCACATGGCCAACGAAATGACCATCGTGTCCTGGGGCGGTGCCTATTCCAAGTCGCAGCTCAAGGCCTATGACGAGCCTTATTCGGCCAATACCGGCACCACAATCATCCACGACGACAGCTCCGCTGAGGCCGTGGCCAAGCTGCGCGCCATGAACGAAGCCGACAACGTCACCTGGGACGTGGTTGACGTGGTTGCCGCCGACGCCATCCGCCTGTGCGACGAAGGTCTGGCCATTGAAATCGACGCCGACACCCAGCTGGCCGACGCGCCCGACGGCACCAAGGCCTCTGTCGACTTCGGCGACCTGCTGGTCAGCGAATGCTTCATCCCGCAGATCGTGTATTCGACGACCTTCGGCTATCGCACCGATCTGGTGGGTGACACGCCGCCAACCGACGTCTGCGCCGTGTTCGACACCGACGCCTATCCTGGCAAGCGCAGCCTGGAAAAGCGTCCGATCAACAACATGGAATGGGCGCTGCTCTGTGACGGCGTTGCAAAAGACGCTGTTTATGACGTTCTGGCCACGCCAGAAGGTCAGGACCAGGCGCTGGCCAAGCTGGACACCATCAAGGATGACGTCATCTGGTGGTCCGCCGGTGCCGACACGCCTCAGCTGCTGGCTGACGGCGAAGTCATCATGGGCTCGACCTACAACGGTCGTCTGTTCAGCGTGATCGAAGAGCAAAATCAGCCCGTCGCCATGCTGTGGGATGCTCAGGTGTTCGATCTGGACGGCTGGATCATTCCCGCCGGTCTGTCGCCAGAGCGTCAGGCACGTGCGCTTGACTACATCATGTTCGCCACCGACACCCAGCGTCTGGCGGATCAGGCCAAGTACATCAGCTATGGCCCGGCCCGCATGTCCTCGGCCCCGTTGGTTGGCAAGCACGCCGATCTGGGCATCGACATGGCACCGCACATGCCAACCGACCCAAACAATGCCAAGAACACGTTCCTCTATAACTACGAGTTCTGGGCCGACTATCGCGACGACATCGACGCGAAATTCCAGGCTTGGCTGGCTCAATA
>Ga0315339_1002542_pt1 | contig 13741 bp, 10 predicted proteins | sample ASW17metaG_FD_204514 | JGI IMG/M metagenome (GOLD analysis project Ga0315339, IMG submission 204514) | Ammonia-oxidizing marine archaeal communities from Pacific Ocean, United States - ASW #17 | ecosystem: Environmental > Aquatic > Marine > Oceanic | place: USA: California | collected 2016-12-05
AGTCTCCGGTAATCCGATAGAAGCGCTCGAGGAGATCACCCTTTTATCACAGGTAAGACAAATTTCTAACCCGCCACCCAAAGCAAATCCATTAATTGCCGCCACGGTGGGATAAGGTAAATCTTCAATATCGGAGAACATTCGGTTGACGTCTGCTGCCTGGGCAACGAACTCATCGCGAGTCGCGTTAAACATAACTGAAAATTCAGTAATATCAGCGCCGACAACAAAGACTGATTTAGAGCTTGTTAGCAAAAGTCCTTTAACAGACTCCGCTTGCTTGAGCATGACCATAGCTTCGCGCAGCTCATTAAGGGTTTGACTGTCAAACTTATTAACTGAGCCGTTCTGGTTATTAAAATTAATCTCTAAAAAGTCACCATCTAGTCGCGTGAGACTGAGAGTTTCGCCTTGATACATAGTTTCTCTATCCTTGGTAATCTGCTTTTTTGTATTTAGTGTTTAAACAAGACCTGTAGTTTAACTTTGTTAATCGCACTGTCTATCTTTTTGATCCCATCACGAATTATTTATTGAGTATCTGAACCATGATTAAAAATTGTTGTCAGAGTATAACGCGGTGCATTCGCCAACAGCATCTCATGTCCCTTGTTGTGGTGTTGGTGAGTGTATCGTGACCAAAAAAACATCCTAATCCCGCAACTCCCCTTTTAGTTTTTACCACAATCCTTTTGACTACATTGTCTATGAACAGGGTTGTGTGATTTACTATATCTGTTAATAAAAAGGGTGTACTCAGGGAATAAAAGATGGATATAAGCAAGAAAATGCATACAGAGCAATCAGATAAAAAACTCTTTGAGCAGGCTAAAAACTATGCCTTTGATTATTCCAATAGTATTGCCGAACGGCATGTATTCCCCTCTGATGAAGCTATCTCTGATCTTATTCAATTCAATGAAGATATGCCAAGCCAAAACGGTGACTCAAGTGACATTCTCGAGCAACTTCATCGGCTCGGCTCGCCCGCAACAACAGCACATACTGGTGGCCGTTATTTTGGCTTTGTTACCGGGGGCATTCTACCCATAACACTCGCCACCAAATGGCTAACCGACTTTTGGGATCAAAACACAGCTCTGCAAGTAATGTCCCCTATTACCTCAAAGCTCGAGGAAATTTGCGAACGTTGGCTGCAGCAGTTGTTGGGCCTTCCAGAATCCACTGTAGCCGGTTTTGTCAGCGGATCCTCATCAGCTATCTTCTGCGGATTAGCAGCCGCCCGATTGCGTATATATAAAAATTTGGGATGGGACTTTAATAAGCAGGGCCACAATGGCGCACCGCCAGTGCGCATTATTGCCGGGCAAGATATTCACGGTGCCGTGGTTAAAGCGGTGGCGCTACTTGGTTTCGGTTTAGATAATATTGAATGGGTTGCAGGGGATGATCAAGGACGCATTGATCCTGCACAAATACCTCCACTGGACAATAGTTGTATTCTGATGCTCCAGGCCGGGAACGTTAACTCCGGTGCCTTTGATCCGTTTGAGGATATATGCGACCAAGCCAATGCAGTGGGCGCCTGGGTACATATCGATGGAGCTTTTGGTCTCTGGGCCGCAGGTACCGAACGATTAAAGCATCTCACCAAAGGAGTAGACAAGGCACATTCTTGGTCAGTTGATGGGCACAAAACTCTCAATACCCCCTACGACAGTGGCATTTTACTTTGCCGTGATAAAGAGGCACTAATAACCGCCTTGCAGGCTTCTGGGGCTTATCTAACTTCAAGCTACAGTGATAAACGCGACGGTATGCTGTACACCCCTGAAATGTCTCGTCGGGCACGTGCTGTGGAGCTGTGGGCCGCTCTTAAATATCTAGGTAAATCAGGGGTCGATGAGCTAGTATTCCAACTGCATGAACGTGCAGTGCAATTTGCTCGAGAACTCAATGCCGCGGGTTTTTCCATTATAAATGATGTTGTATTTAATCAAGTGCTTGTGTCGCCAAGTGACGAAGATCATGTGACTCAAAAGCTCCTTGAAACAATTCAAGCTAGCGGAGAGTGCTGGGTTGGTGGTTCTATATGGAAGGGCAAAAAAGTCATTCGCATCAGTGTCTGTTCTTGGGCCACAAGTGAGCAAGACATCAGTCGTTCGGTGCAAGCCTTTATAGAAGCTCGAAGCGCTATTTCTGAAAAATAATCACGTCGTTACCAATGAATTCAACCTTGGCTCCCCACTGCCGAGCCAAATAATTAAATGTGGCTTTGGAGAAAAAACAAATATGAGTGGGATCATTCTTATAGTGCCAACTGCTAAAGCTCTTTTGGTCGATAACAAGCTTAGTCATCAACCCAAGATACCCCCCGAGGTCAATCAGTGACCACAAATGCTCAAGCTCCGCTTTAGGGCTTGCAAGGTGCTCGACAACCTCGGTGGAGGTTATAAAGTCATAGGATTGTTCTAATACTGCCTCATCTCTGGCGTAGTAAAGATCATAAACATTCATGCTGTGACCCTGATCTTCAAGCATTACAGAGAGTGTTGGGCCGGGGCCACTGCCAAAATCTAAACCGCAACTTTTGTTGGGTAAGCGCGCTAATAATGGTGTCACTAGTTTAGCCAAAAACTCACGGTATCCCGCATCGTCAGGACTGTTTTGGTGTTGATCATAAACCTCCTTTTCAGCCTCTGAAGAAAGATGAAACTGCCTTGGCACAGAAACCAAGGAGCACCGATTGCACTGCAAATAATAACGATGCTTATCGCTGTGATAGTCGGCTAAATTATCTTTGCAGCACAATGGACAAGAATGGTTGTTCAAAATGACACTTTGCATTTACATGAGCTCCAACATTTGTTCTTTTTAGGCGGGCAACACAACCATTTGAGATTCATAGGTCGCTGTCTTTAATCTTTATTAGGCCTCCCATAATACCCACATAAGCGGCGCCATCGGGATCAATTGAAATAGAACCATAGTGGTTATTGAAGAGCCACCCTGTACCAGTGAGTAACTTGTAGATAGGCTCTCCTGTATGGAAATCTACCGCTGTGAAATACCAGGCATGTAAATCAGCAGGGTTGGCCTCGTCACGCGTGTAAAGATAGATCAAGCCGCTGGCTTCGGAGACTTTGGGCACCGCAGATGGAGACGTTATTTCCAGGTTTTCCCATACGGTTTCACAGCCGCTACCGTCTGCAAGAATATCGACACGAGCGAGCCCCGGCTCTGATGTCGGTACGTTTTTGGGGCCCGAATAGCCGAAATTGTTTTCAGCGATCAGTGAACGTCCTACCGACGCCAAAGAATTTTCAGTAGTGCCCTTGTCAGCTGGAAAGATACCATGCTTGCAAACCACAGCTCCGTCATCTTGGTCATAGACCATGATATTAACCTGGCCATCGGCGTTATCAGTAATCGCCACGTAATCTCGCCCCACTAAGGTGGGAGTGGTACCAGAACCGAAACCCATAGTGCCCTCTTTGGCTGCGCTGCCACGATCATATGCCTGCCGCCATTGGATGGTTAGCTCACCCTCACTGCTGCGCCGGAAGCTGTATATAGCATGATTGGAGACCACAAAAATACCCTTCTCCCCAACAGCGAGAGCGTTATCTATGCCTTCCTGCTCGCCATGGATATTTAGCGACACAGCAGCACCAGCTTTACCATCGGCACTGACCATGCCAACAACACCTGCTCGAGTAATAAACCAGTAGTTACCCTGCCAGTCGGGAATTACATCGATAATTCGATGAGGCCTTGTGCCTGCAGAATCCAGCAAATTGGCAAGAGAAATACTTTTTTGCAACGACCATTGGTAATCGCCGCTTTGCTGCGTCAACTCCCACAACTGAATCGCCATGTCATTGGTAGCCAGGAGCACCCTATCCTGACTATCTAAATGGAAGTAAACACCACCACTAAACTTCTTTCCGATGGGCAGCCAACGGGTGATTACCTGCCTAGCGAGTATTTCCAATGTGTTTGGATCACGCGCCACCAGAATGACGCCAAAGGGCGTGACGCAAGTGCCAATCATCTGGCCTCTGCTATTAAAAGTCTGGGCGACACAACTGCCCAGCCAGCGATGGAACTGCCGGGTACTAACTTCCGGCTGAATACCTAGGGGACCCGACCAGGGATAACTATCACTCTGGGCAGCGTCATTATGCATACTGTTCAACCCTACCGGAGCAAGGGCTGGGTGCTGAAAACGTTGGGATTTCTCTACTACCGGTCTTGGGGCCGCTGGCGAACCTATAAATGTGGGCACATCGACAACTGTAGAAGGTGTCGGCCTAGCCGGGTCTGATTCGAGATATAGCCATCCCGCGCCTGACACAGTCAGGGATATGGCCAGGCCCACGGCAAAAGTCTTCATAGCACAACCTTCTCTAAATTGGTGATTGTGGATGGAATTATAAACACAATATTTCACCTAATCTGGTCCGGTTGATCAACATCTGAAAAAACTCCCTGATATTCTTGTCTGAAGTTGTGATTTCACATTGACGAAAACACGCTCTGTCAGTATTATGCGCGCTCGCAAGAGAGACCGCTTGGTAAGACAATCGGGGATTAGCGCAGTCTGGTAGCGCGCCTGCTTTGGGAGCAGGATGTCGGGGGTTCGAATCCCTCATCCCCGACCACTTTCCGGCTTTTAAAATTTGCGCCCGTAGCTCAGTTGGATAGAGCAACGGCCTTCTAAGCCGTGGGTCGCAGGTTCGAATCCTGCCGGGCGCGCCATCTTTTGATGCAGCCCAATGTTGTTCCTGTTTAATGGTGGACGTAGCTCAGTTGGTAGAGCCCCGGATTGTGATTCCGGTGGTCGCGGGTTCAATCCCCGTCGTCCACCCCATTATTCCCTCTGAAAGTCAGCATGTTTTTATTTATAAGTAAGAAACACCATTCTTTGACCTAGGTGTGTATCCGTCTCAGTCTAACAAGACGTCTAACGGATACAGACATCTCTTTTCTCGACACTCAAATATCGCCCTCGCCCGCTTTGATTAGACTACTTATTAATCTATGATAGTTTTCAAATTTTTGAATTAACATATCTGTTGGTAAGTTATGATCCATAGAGGTCACCGGCATGAAAAACGTATTATTCTTTACTTTACTATCACTTCTATTCTCTCTAAGTACGGTTGCAAATACTGTGGAAATTAGAGATAGCTCCAATCACACGAGTGAATGGAGTATCTCGTCACCAGAAACTAAAGGTGTCAGCGCCACAGACCTAGAAAAATTACATCAAGAGTTTGAGAATGGGGATCACGGATATATAAATAGCTTCTTGGTTGTTAAAGAGGGAGATATCATTTTTGAACGGTATTACGACGTTAATTACATCGCTCTTACTAAACTAAGCAAGCTAGAGCAAGCAGAAATCATGCAAAAGAATTACGGCGATCTTGCTATCGCCCAATATAATTATCATGATCCAGATTGGCACCCCTTTTACAGAAACACGAAGCTCCACACTATTCAGTCCGTTACAAAAAGTGTTACCTCTGCGCTTTTTGGGATTGCAATTAGTCGTGGTGAAATTACTGATCTAGATGCAAAAATCGTAGGATATTTCCCGAAATATAAATCTCTGTTCAGCGATCCCATCAAGCAGTCAATTACGATTAGAGATCTGCTAACCATGACCTCAGGTATTAAGTGGGATGAATTTACCCATGCATACACCGACCCATCAAACGATGCCGCAAGTATGGAAAGCAGTGATAATTGGTTGAAGTTTGTCTTGTCTTTGCCAATGGAGACGGAGCCAGGACAACAATTTGTTTATAACAGTGGTATCACTATTTTGCTGTCCCATATTCTTCAGACCTCGATAAGTATGCCAGTTGATGAATATGCCCACAAGTATCTCTTTGGCCCTATGGGCATCCAAGATTTCTACTGGAAAAAAACGCCAAAAGGGCTAACCGATGCTGAAGGTGGGCTGTACCTATCTACGAGAGACTTCGCAAAGATCGGGCTTTTATACCTAAATAATGGCCGATGGCTAGATCAACAAATACTTCCAAAAGAATGGGTTACCTCCACCATGACACCGGCCACTGATACTGGGTTTAGTGGCAATCATTATGGGTTTCAATGGTGGCTTACGCCCTACGAAGGTGGGAAAGAGAAATGGATGTTTAGTGGTAGCGGATACGGCGGCCAATACCTGCTGATTATTCCTGAGCATAATCTCGTCATGGTTTTTAATGGATGGAATATATTCGATATCTCGAGACCAACAAAAGAATACTTGTCATCGAGGGTTCTTAAAGCTCTTGCAAGCTAAAAAGGATCTTTGTAACCTAAAATTTTGATTATTTAATTTGAGTTGAGATGCTATGAAAACTTGGTCGACCTTACTGTTTCTGTTTTTACTGCACATTCAAACCTTTGCTGAAGCAAGAGTGATTATCAGCAATGGAACCTTAATTGATGGCCATAATCCCGACCGGCCAAATATGACAATGATAATCTCCGGAGATGAAATTTTATCTATACAGCCTAGTGCAGAGGCTTTTGATATCGAGCCTAACGATCATCTCATCGATGCTACCAACAAATTTATTATTCCTGGCCTTTGGGATGCCCATGTCCATCTGACGTTCATTCCCGATCTGGACCATGTCACCAGTTATCGTCTATTTCTAAGTCAAGGCATTACAAGCATCAGAGACACTGGTGCCTTAATAACAAAGCTGCAACCCGCAATTGACTATGTAGAGGCCAACCCTGATATAACACCTCGGTTGTTCTTCTCAGGCCCGTTAATTGATGGAAAGGATCGAGTTTATAAGGGTGAGGAACCGGGCTTTCCCAATCTATCCATAGGTATCGACGAGCAGGACAACGTTGAAGATACTGTGGATCGTTTAGTATCGGATGGCGCTACATTCTTGAAATCTTATGAAATGTTATCTCAGCCCACTTACCTTGAACTGCTGCGCATCGCTAAAAAGAAAAATTTGCGTGTCACCGGGCACATACCGCTGAGTATCGACCTTAGCGAAGCAGTCAAAGCGGGACTAGGAGGTATGCAGCATATAAGGAATATGGATTTAGCCTGTTCAAATAATGCTGAGTCCATGCATGAAATCCGCCAAGTAAAGCTTCAAAACAAAGATGGCATACCAGGCTCAGCTCTTCGAACAGCGATTCATCAGGCGCAACGATTCCCCTCCATTGCCAATTATGATCAAGCCCGCTGTGAAAAAATAATCCAGCTATTATCAGATTATGGTGTTTACCAGACACCAACACTGACTATTAACACCTATGATGCCAAACGTTATTTTGCTGACCCCAACTGGCGGCAGAAATACAGCTACCTACCGGATTCAGTGCAGAAACGCTGGGAACAGGAATCCATCTTGGCGGCAAAGGAACCGGTTAGTGAAAACGGGCTTATTTTCCAAGAATGGAGTATGAAGTTAGTTAAGTTATTTGATGATAATGAGGTGAAAATTTTAGCTGGTACGGACACTCCAATCGGCTATTTAACACCGGGATTCAGTCTCCACAAAGAATTAGAGTTATTAGTGGAAGCTGGTTTGTCTGCGAAGGCTGCACTGCGAGCGGCAACTCTCTCTCCTGCTGAATTTTTTAACTTAGAGTCCACCATGGGTACCTTAGATGAAGGAAAGGTAGCCGATATCTTGATATTAAACCAAAACCCAATTGAGAATATTCAGCATACACAGGATATTTTCCGTGTGATAGTGAAGGGTTCTGTCGCCAATTTCGGCTCATAAGCGTAACGGAAAATCCTACTATGAATCACTTTAATTTTATTATCCTAACTCTGACCGTTTTTGGCGGTTTAAGTGCCTGTTCTGAGGTTGAAAAACCTTTTGATAATGATCAGATTGTAACTAGCTCATATGAAAAACCAACAAGTATCGACAGCCAGCGCTTATCGAACATTGTAAAGGTTTTAGCTTCAGATGAGTTCGAAGGCCGTGCCCCTGGCGGGCCTGGAGAGGCTAAAACTGTTGAATTCTTAATAGATCAGTTTCAGTCACTGGGTCTCGAACCTGGAGGCACCGATGGGACTTGGACGCACGCTGTGCCCCTTATACACACTCAGCTGGCAAGTGATGGTCGTTTAAGTGTCTCGACGGGTGATATAAGCCAGAACTGGGTGCAAGGAATTGACGTTGCTGTGAGCACAGTTCGACCCGTCGATAAGATAGATATTCAATCTGCCCCACTTGTATTTGTCGGATTTGGTGCCAGCGCTCCAGAGCGAAACTGGGATGACTATGGAGAAATTGATTTAACTGGAAAGATTGCCATATTTTTGGTGAATGACCCAGATTTCTCAGCAAACGAAAGCGAGCCCGTTTGGGGCCGGTTTGGTAACAAGCGCATGACCTATTATGGTCGCTGGGCTTACAAATATGAAGAGGCTGCGCGGCGCGGTGCACTTGCAGCACTTGTTATTCATGAAGACAAAGCTGCTGGCTATGGCTGGAATGTCGCCTCATCTGGCCCAGGAAGTCAGTTTGCATTGGCTGAGTCTAGTGGCCCTACACCACCAATATTGCAGGGTTGGCTGCATTATGATGCAGCGAGCGCGTTGTTTGCAGCAGCCGGCATGGATCTTGTGAAACAACGTCGACTTGCTAGAAGAGATGACTTTAGTGCGTTCGAGCTTCCTCAAACCTCATTGAGTGCAAGCTTTAATGTTTCCATGGAAAAAATTGAATCACAAAATGTTCTGGCAAGATTGCCCGGCCATAGTCAGGCAGACGAAATTTTGATGGTATCCTCCCACTGGGACGCCTATGGTCAGGGCGAGCCAGATTCGTCGGGCCGAACTGTTCGTCCAGGAGCGAACGATGACGCCCTTGGTACCGCTGGCGTAATTGAACTAGCGCGTGTACTAAAAGCTGGCGAACCTATGGCACGTAGTGTTGTATTCGCAGCATGGACGGCAGAGGAAGCTGGTCTTCTAGGTTCAGCGGCGTATGCAGCTAAACCGATTTATCCGCTACATTCTACTGTCGCTAATTTTACTCTCGACATCCTCCAGACCGCTGGCTTGGCAAAAGATGTCATTCTAGTTGGTGAAGGACAAAGTGACCTTGAAGAGGACCTGATGCGAGCCGCTGCATTACAGTCACGCGTGGTAACACCAGAAAACCTTCCAGAAAATGGATTGTTCTTCCGCGCTGATCATTTTTCTCTGGCAAGACAGGGAGTACCGGTGCTTTTGCTAATGGGAATTGCTGGTGGGGCCGATTTGATTGAGGGAGGTCGTGTAGCGGGTGATCAGTGGATCGCTGATTATACAGGTAACTGTTACCACCAAACCTGCGACGCCTGGAGCGCTGACTGGGATTTACGCGGAGCTGTGGAAGATATAGAGCTATTTCATACGATTTTACGAGATTTAGGTGATTCGACCCGGTGGCCTCAGTTGAAGTCTAGCTCTGAATTTAAGGCGATTCGATCTGAAACCGACGCCAAGCGCACCCTGCGCTGAGTTAACTGGGCTAGTATAAGCTCTTATTTAGGAATAAAAAAAGGCCACGTAATAAGTGGCCTTGAGTAGCTGTTAAAACCAATTACTTCTTTGGTTGTATCCAAAGTGGTAAAAAAGCAATTAAGAAGGCTGATACAGTAAGTGCCATAGCAATCGGTGGAGGCATGGTTAAAAGATCGCCTCCATACTCAGCAACAAAACTTTTTGCGATTGGGCTGGCTTCATCTCCTAGCGATGCTAAAGCGTTTGCATGAATTATCCATTGATTGGCGATGTTGGTTAAGATTGTCCAATTCATTGCGAACACTGATAGCGAAAAAACTGAGCAGATAACCTTTCCACTTACCGGCGCTTCTTTCTCAACCATAACGCTGCAAAACCTAGCTGCGACCCAAATAGCTACTACAACAGCAAGTAGTAAAGTTGCATTGGCACCACGTGATGCTTGAAATGACGTCCAAATTTCTGTTTCCATGATATTACCCTCTTATATTTTTATTGAGTTTTTAGCTTAGACCAAATCAAAGCTAGCCACAAGTGAATAGCCTAAACCTCAAAACAATTGCCTCCGACAAAACAATAACAAGTTTCCATATCTGTCGAGGCTGCCTGTAGTGCCCAATTTGACTGTCTAGGGTATTCAGTTATGATTGACGATGTGACTCAATAAACTTGGAGAAAACTATGAAAAACCTAATTATAACAATCGGACTTCTCTCGGCCTTCGTGTGTCTAAATGCTACAGCGGATGGACATGCCGCAGCCGAGCAAAACAGAGGCGCCTTTACGACCTTAATGGTTGCAGCAAAAGATACTGAGAAATACCTTGAAGCAGTTAAATCAAACCCTGCGCTTTATAAAGCAATTGGCGCTGACGCCGGAGGCTATTGCGAAACTAAATCTGGCCAAGACTACTCAGGCCAATTGATGATGTGGACTGCATTCCCCAATGTGACTGCAGCATTAGAGGGCTCTAGTAAATATGACCCCACTAAAGCGCCACGAACAATGTCTAATATGCGAGAGTTTAAGTACGGAGCAACTTGGGCACCTCTCAAGGGATTTCCGAGGCTTGACCCGGGCTATGAGAGAGCTATGAGAATTAAGGTTGCACCTGCCAACGTACCCGCTCTTGTTGTTGCTCTAACTCAACTAGAAAAAGAGATACAGGATGCAGGCCATGACACGTTTATGAATGGCCTCTTTGTGGCGATCGGTGGTGGAACTCAAGAGGCAGGTACCCTGTACCTGAAATCCATAACCTCTGATGTTACAACTCACGGGGCAGTCATAGATGACTACCTTGCTGGGGCAGCATGGGGCAATGCCTATGCACAAGCCACAGCATTAATCGATGAAGTCGTTAATGATCAGTTCGAGGTGTGCGAGCAATTTTATACGGCTGAGTGATCTGCCTATCAGGAGCGATGGACTTCATCGCTCCTGATAAATTTTTGACAAGGAAATGTAACCAATATTTAAGGCATCAACATTTTTAAGTGAGCTTCAATTTCACTGGTAGTTCTTGTTGCATCGTCTGCGACAACCCCTGCAACCAAGGTCTCTCCCTCTAAACCGAACAGATAACGTAGAGTGAGCAAGCCATCTGTCAGAGCATCTATTTCACCATTACCATCGATGTCTGCAAGATCACCAAGATTAGCGATACGCGTCTCAATATCCTCTGCCAATTTATAGGTTGCATCGTCTGCGACAGTTCCAGTAATCAAAGCATCTCCATCAAGACCAAACATCCCTCTCAGTAGTAAAAGGCCATCGGTTAAAGCATCATAATTATCATTACCATCTAGATCGACTGAGCCTGAAGGTACAGTGCCTCCCAAGAACTCATCTAGAGCGGAAATACCGTCGTTATCACCGTCACTTGTCGCATCTGAAGCATCATTGGGGTTTAGACCGTACTTGATTTCCCAAGCATCAGGCATACCATCTGCATCGCTATCGGCCGAATATAAATTATTTAAAGGATATATATCGACATCATCGCTGTAACCGTCATTGTCATCGTCATCATCGCAAAGATCACCATCCCCATCAGAATCAGTATTCAATTGCGCTTGGTTGGCTATTTCAGGACAGTTATCATAAATATTAGCGATCTGATCTGTATCATTGTCTTGGAGAGTAATATTCCAACTAACACTCTGCTCAAGTTGATCTAAGTTTCTTCGCACCAAGTCCAGCTCATGGGGAGCTGTGTCTAGGGAGAAAGCGAACGCAATTACCTCATCCCATGCTTTAGCAGTGATGATATGACTACCAGGTAGCAACGAGTATTCAACAAGATTTAGGGTTGAAGACCCCTTTTCTTGGACAAGTTCACCATTAATGTACCAGTTGATCATTATGACGTTGGAATCGATAACACCAACATACATTTCAGTAGTATCGACCAATACGTTTTGCGTTGGCAAATACGAGTCAATCGGATCTACTAGTGCATAAATATCTAAAATAATCTTTTCAATACCGACTGCATTGTGGCCACAATTATTACTTAATGAATGGCAGTTAAAAGCTCCTTCAAAGCCATTCATTTTGCTGCCTGTAGTCGGTTTATAGATACCCTTGTCGTAATATCGCCCACCTTCGTACACGTCTACCACTGAGCCATCGGGCATTGTGAACCCTAGCCAATGATTCCATTTTGAGCCCTGAGGGTCAGTGGTTACATTTATTTCAGATGGTTCTGCATAGGGGTAAGTACCCGGATCGCCGCCGTATTCATCGGCCAAGCCGTGCCATGCATGACCCCCCTCATGCATAGCAGCATCTCTCATATCTCCGACATCACCGGTATAATGTGCTGAGTAAATCGGGAGGACAGGTCCTTCTGGAGTGTAGTGGGCCGCAGCATGCCAGGCATCATCATGAAGCATCACTAAATGCCAGTCGGTTACAAAGCCCTCTAATTCTTCAGCTTGTCTAAATGCAGCGTTAACAAGTGACCAGTCAGCCCCACAGATTCCAATAGTATAGTCAGTGCATCCCCTTTCCCCACCTAAAATAGTATCTCGATATATGCCCGCTTCAAGATCATCGACTCCTGATTCATTACTGGCGATATCTATACGGTATGTGTTGAAAAAGTTCTTGTATCGAGGGTAAGGGGTGGATTTCGTTGTATTGTAAAAGAAATAGTCTAACGTCGTTTCCACCATAGGCCTATACTGGTTATCTAGATCATTTTCAGTATAACCATCTCCAATAATCACAAAATTAATTCGATTTTCTTGCCTATTAAAAATTACGTTTTCAACAGAAAGATCAAACGTTCCCTGGTACTCCACAAAAGAACTTTTTTCTGAGAAATGACTATTGCTTAGCTTCGCTATTTTATCTTCACGAGGATATATTTCCTGAGCTGCGGCCATGACTGATATATTACAGGCCACCAGTAAAATCTTGAGCTGAACAATGCGTTTTAACATCACAGTCCAATGTTTCATGTCCAGAGACCTTTTGAAACATGCTAGCAAATGACTATTTTTGTTCATAACCGGAGGATTCTCCCCAAAGTAAAGGCATTGATTTACTATGAATAGTCAAAATTATTCCACTTGCCTGCAACTTATCTTATCTAACACCCAATACAAATTACGTTCGCACAAACAAAAACCACCCGCTTCGACAGTGAATCTTATATCCAAATTGCATATTGACACAAATGCGATAGTTTTTACCCAGTAATTATGCGTGTATTGACAAGAATGCTGAAAATAATAGGCCATTTAAATCGCGGCTCCACAACAATCACTCTTACAAATCTGGCACCAAGGTCTCTAGGTGTGCCTCAATTTCTTCTGCAGAAGTTCTTGTCGCGTCAGAGGCCACCACCCCAGCAATTAAAGTATCACCCTCTAAACCGAACAGATAACGCAGGGTGAGAAGACCATCTGTAAGAGCATCTATCTGCCCGTTACCATCAATGTCAACAAGATCACCAAGATTAGCGATACGCGTCTCAATATCCTCTGCCAATGTATAGGTTGCATCAGATGCGACGGTTCCAGTAATCAAAGCATCTCCATCAAGGCCAAACATCCCTCTCAATAGTAAAAGTCCATCAGTTAAAGCATCATAATTATCATTACCATCCAAATCGACTGAGCCCGAAGGTATGGTGCCTCCTAAGAATTCATCTAGCGCGGAAATACCGTCGTTATCTATATCACTTGATGCATCAGAGGCATCATTTGGGTCTAATCCATAATTGGTTTCCCAGGCATCTGGCATACCGTC
>Ga0315339_1002544_pt1 | contig 13733 bp, 16 predicted proteins | sample ASW17metaG_FD_204514 | JGI IMG/M metagenome (GOLD analysis project Ga0315339, IMG submission 204514) | Ammonia-oxidizing marine archaeal communities from Pacific Ocean, United States - ASW #17 | ecosystem: Environmental > Aquatic > Marine > Oceanic | place: USA: California | collected 2016-12-05
GACTTTCTCGAACGCTATGCGGATACCTCCGTCAAGGTCTTCCCGGCTCATTTCGCGGCGCCAACCGCCGGTTTCGTGACCGGAAGCGCGGACGGATATCGCTGGAAGGCCGATCAGTAAGTCGCTGGTTAACTTTACTTAAAGGATTAAGACAAGGTTCGTCATCCGGCTCGATTTGAAAGTGCGGTCAATTGTCTGAGAATATTCGATTCTATACCAAAATAATCCCTTATAAATAAGTGGTTAAAGAACGTCTTTCTGACGAAGTCCGAATTCGACCAATTGTGTTACCATTTCGCTTTCAAACCAAAAAAGCACACCTCATTGACTAATTGCTCGTTTAGATAGCATGAACTATTTATCTACAACCATGTTAAGTAGCGCATATTCATTGTGGAATCACTCTATTTTTGATTTAAAACGAACATTCGAAAATAGTACGCCCGATCGCTGCATCCGATGTGAGGGAAGAAGGCTGTTTTTCCCTGCGCCCTTACTGGGTAGGAACTGTGTGAATTGATGCCGGATGGAAAGAGAAAGGCGTCCCTCAGTTCAGGCCGACAGCGCCGGAAAGGGTCGGTCCAATTTCGTCGTTGATGACGAGATCCGCAAAAGCGTCGAGGTCCGTGGAATCCCGGTTGAGAATGACCAACGTCGAGCCGTTGTCCTTGGCCATAACCGGGAAGCCGGCCGCCGGATAAACCACGAGCGAAGAGCCGATGGTCAGGAATAGATCGCAGTCCAGTGTCACTTCCTGAGCGCGCTGCATTGCCTCGACTGGCATGGCTTGACCGAACGAGATTGTCGCTTGTTTGATGATGCCGCCGCAGAACTTGCACGTCGGCAAAGTTTCGTCGATCTGGAACGTGGCTTTGATGGCATCAAGCTCATAGCGTGTGCTGCAATCGAGGCATGTGGCGTATGTGCTGTTGCCGTGTAATTCGATCACTTGTTCGTCGGAAACACCCGATTTCTGATGCAGGCCATCGATATTCTGAGTAATCACTGCCGAAGCGACACCGCGGCGCACCAGAGCCGCCACGGCGAGGTGACCGCGGTTCGGCTCTGCGGTCTTCATCGTCTTGTCCACTTCGATCTTGCGACGCCAATTCTCCCGGCGCATCTCCTCCGAGGACAGAAAGTCGCCATAATCGATCGGCTTGTTCTGGGTCCACAGTCCCCCCGGACTGCGGAAATCCGGAATCCCCGATTCTGTGCTGATGCCGGCTCCCGTGAAGACAACGATGCGGCGCGCTGCATGCACGAGGTCTCGCAACCGATCGGCAGCCTGTTGACGTGACGACACTCAATTCCTCCCTGGTGACACCACCAAGACTTTCCCAACCGTTATTCGGGGTCAAGCCAGGCGGAGCTTAAACCCCGTGGCCTTGCCTTAGCGCGCTGATTGAGGTGAGGTGCGCCGAGCAAAACAATCAATCGGCTCCTCAGCAGGAAGTGATGCAATGGCAGATGTGGTCGTTTACGGCATACCGTTCAGCTCATACACCTGGTCCGCACGCGTGGCCCTGAAAGAAAAAGGTGTGGCGTTCGAGATGATTGACTCCCAACCTCACACCCAGCTGCAGAATGAACTCCACCCCTTCGGCAAGGTGCCGGCGTTCCGGCACGGTGAGTTCACCTTGTTCGAGACCACCGCACCATCATGCGCTATGTGGATGAGGCGTTTGACGGACCAACGCTGCAGCCGGAGACTACATCGGAGCGCGCCGTGATGGATCAATGGATGTCTGCCGTGAACGACGTCTACTACGATGCGATGATCCGCCGCCTGGTTCTGGAACGTCTGGCCCCGATGATCTTCGAGCGCGATTCAGACGAACAGAAAATCAAATATGCGTTGCCGGATATCGAGCACCATTTGGACGTCCTGGACATCCGCTTCGAGGTCAGTGCCTACCTTGCCAACGAGAATCTCACTCTCGCGGATATCCTGTTGATTCCGATCGTCTTCACGGCCGCGATGACCCCCGAAGGCGATGATTTTGTCAACAATCGCCCCAATCTCGCGCGTTGGCAGAAGGGAATGGCTGGCCGCACATCGTTGATCGAAACGATGCCGCCCTTCTCCTGGGACAGTCCGTTCGAATAGCGATTACTGGACGTCAGCGGTACGGGTCGTCTTGATCAAGGAAATCCCGAACGTAATCGCCGACAGATTCCTCAAGTGGGCGGAAGGCATGCTCACAACCCGCGTCGCGGAGCTTCGCCATATTGGCCTGCGTGAAGTACTGATACTTGTCGCGGATCGCCTCGGGCGTATCGATGAATTCAATTTTGGGCGCGGCTCCCATCGCCACGTAAACCGCGTGCGCGAGATCGGTAAAGGACCGCGCTGTCCCCGTGCCCAGATTGAACAATCCGCTGACGTCCGGTTGGTCGAACAACCACATCATGACGTCGACGCAATCGTCGACCGATACGAAGTCACGCATCTGGCCGCCATCTTCATAATCCGGATGATGCGAGCGAAACAGGCGAACGGGATCGCCGGCGGCGATCTGTTCGTGAAGTTGATGGGCAACACTTCGCATCGGTCCCTTGTGGTACTCGTTGGGTCCGAACACATTGAAGAACTTCAGCCCGGCCCACTGCGGTGGTGTCGGCTGTCCTTCGGCACACAACCGGGCAATTCGGCGATCGAGCACGTGTTTGCTCCAGCCGTACAGATTGAGCGGCCGGAGATTTCGCAGCCCGTCGATCGATTCGTCATCATCAAATCCAGCACTCCCGTCGCCAAAGGTTGCCGCCGATGAGGCATAGATAAATCGGGCCTCCGCGAGCACGCACCATTCCCACAACTTGAGTGAGAAATTGACGTTATTCGAAATCACGAGATCGGCGTCGGTTGCGGTCGTCGCTGAAATCGCACCCATGTGGAACACGATATCAATGGTGCCGCGCTGGCCTTCAAGAAAATCGAACAGGGATTCGGACGGCAATATTCCCATGAGGTCGCGCTTGGCAATGTTCCGCCACTTGTCACCGTCCCCCAAACTGTCGCACACCACGACCTCGGTTTCGCCGCGCGCCTCAAGGGCGGCAACAATATTGGAGCCGATGAAACCTGCGCCGCCAGTGACGATAATCATGGCTTGCCTCCAGCACCGCGATTGACGCGTTCTATTGTCGCGCTGGTGCTGTAGCCCTCGGCGAGCCGGGCGAGCACTACGCGCCCACCGTATGAGGCCACCAGATCACCACCGACAACTTCGTCCTCTGCATAGTCAGCGCCTTTGACCAGGACGTCCGGCTTTATCGCCTCGATCAACGCGACGGGCGTGTCCTCCCCAAACTCGATCACGAGATCGACCGTCGACAGCCCAGCAAGTACCGACGCCCGTGCCGCCGCAGCCTGGACCGGTCGTCCATCACCCTTGAGACGCGCGACGGAAGCATCGGAATTCAACCCCACGATCAGCGCGTCACCGGCCTCACGGGCTTGTTCCAGCAGCGAGATATGCCCTGGATGGATGAGATCGAAGCAGCCGTTCGTGAAGACCACACGCCGCTCGTGGCGACGCCACTGGGCAACCCGGTCAAGCGCCGGCCCAAGCGCCACAACCTTTTGCTCCGCACTCAACAACACGCCGGTATGCAGGCTCGCGACGATCTCTTCAGCATGCACGGCTGCCGTCCCAATTTTGCCGACGACGACACCCGCGGAGACGTTGGCCACCGCTGCAGCAGCTTCAAGTCCATGCCCCCCCGCCAGGACCGCAGCCACCGTGGCGACGACGGTATCGCCAGCACCAGATACATCAAAGACTTCCCGGGCGCGGGTTCGCAAGTGTGACGGGTCTTCGCCATCGACAACCAAAGTCATGCCTTGTGCGCCCCGTGTCACCAGAACCGCACCAACGCCGGAGGTGGCGAGCGCCATTTCCGCCGCGCGCGCCGCCGTCTCATCGTCGTCGATGGCAATGCCTGTCGCTCTCGTCAGTTCGTCACGGTTGGGCGTCAACAGCGAGGCACCTTTGTACCGCGACAAATTCACGCTCTTCGGGTCGACGACGACCGGAACGCCCGATTTCGCGGCAGCCGATATGATCTCGACGATGACCTCGTCCGTCAGCACGCCCTTGGCATAATCGGACAGCACAACGACATCCGCCGTCGGCAACGCCGAACGTACCTGCTCCACAATTTGCGCAAGGGTTTCTTTTTGCGGCGGGACTTTTGTCTCGATGTCCGTTCGCAAAAGTTGTTGGCCCGTCGCCAGATAACGCGTCTTCACGGTCGTCGGCGTCTGCCTACCGACAACAGGGCGGAATTCGATGCCGTCGTGACCGGTGAGCAACTCTGCCAGGCACCCACCCGCAAGGTCGTCGCCAATCAGTCCCACCAGTATGACTTGCCCGCCCAGACTCGCGATGTTCCGCGCGACATTACCCGCCCCACCGAGCATTTCGTCCTCATCGTCCACACGCATCACCGGGATCGGCGCTTCAGGCGAAACACGCTCGACCGTGCCAGTCACATAGCGATCAAGCATCAGATCGCCGACGACCAGCACTCGGCCTGTGCTGAGCGACGGCAGGAGATCAACAAGACGAGATGAGTCAGGCACGCCGGATTTCACGTTTGCCACGGTTCACGTTTGGATAAATGCATGTTCACGATCATGGAGGACCACGCAGGTTAGGGTATCGGACATCCAGGCGCCTGTGTCGATACCGATTCGATTGGACCGAACCTGAATTTCCTTCGAGGGCGTGTGGCCGTGAACAACCACCTTCCCGAGATCATCCTCGCAATCGAGGAAACCCTCCCTGATCCAGAGCAAATCCTCGCGCGCCTGTTCTGCCAATGGAACGCCAGGACGGATGCCGGCATGAACGAACAGATAGTCTCCTTCGTCATGCATCAGAGGAAGGCCGCGCAGGAAATCTAGGTGGGCTTTTGGGAGGCAACCGGCGAAGCGGTCTCTGAGCCATTCCCAGCCGCCCGCATAAAACTCTGGATCACCAACTTCGACACCATAGTTGCGCAAGGTGGCATCGCCCCCGTTTAACACCCAGGAATCTCCGCGCTCCGGATTGTCCAGAAATTCGAGCAAGAAAGCCTCGTGATTGCCAAGAAGGCTGACACACTCGAAATTCGGGATGGGATCGTCAATCAGGCTCTCGACAACCTCACGACTGTGGCCGCCGCGGTCGACGTAATCTCCGAGGTAGATGACGATACAGGAGTCCGCCCGGGCCGCCTCGGCATTTGCCAGAATACGCGCGTTGATGCGGCGCAGAAGATCGATGCGCCCATGGATGTCGCCCACGGCATAAACGCGCCGCCCAGGCGGCAGGCAAGCCCTGCCCTGGGACGCGTTTCCCGTCATGCCGCCTCGGAATGCGCAGTATATTTCGCCATGGCTACAGGACACTAGCACCGCGCAAACAGGCGCAAAACAGTGTGCGCCTCTCGCCGTACGACCCAGGCGCAAATTCGAGGCACACCCACTGGCAGGCACGGCGCAAAGACTCCATATTGGAGGCCATGTCGCACCCCGCCATCGAAGTTACAGATCTTGCCAAGTACTTTGGACCCATTGTCGCTGTCGACGACGTCGGCTTCAGTGTTCCGTCCGGCAGCACCACCGCCCTTCTTGGCGGCAATGGCGCGGGGAAGACGACCACAATCTCAATGATCTTGGGCCTTTTGCTGCCCACGAAAGGAAGCGTTTCGGTTCTCGGTGAAGATATGTTGCGGCACCGCTACCGAGTGCTGCCACGGATGAACTTCTCCTCACCTTACGTCGATCTGCCCCGCCGATTGACCGCCGCGCAAAATCTCAAGATTTACGCGCGACTTTATGGTCTGCCAAATATCCGCCAGCGCCTGCGTGAAGTCGCCGCGGCGTTCGATCTCGGCGAGTTCATGAACCGGCAGGTTGCGAGCCTGTCAGCTGGACAAAAAACCCGTGTTGCCTTGGCCAAGGCGCTGATCAATACACCGGACCTGCTGCTGCTTGATGAGCCAACAGCCTCGCTCGACCCCGACACTGCGGACTGGGTGCGCGGCTACTTGAAAGACTACCAGGCCGCCACGGGTGCCACGATCTTGCTGGCTTCGCATAACATGGGCGAAGTGGAACGGATGTGTGACGACGTGATCATGATGCGCGCTGGGCGCATCGTGGATCGTGGCGCGCCTGTAAAACTTATCGACCGCTACGGCCGCACCAACTTGGAAGAAGTCTTCCTCGATATCGCCCGGGGGCGTGACCAGGACGGCGATTGGAGCAACGCCGCCCAATGAGCACCGAGGCGCCTCTGCGCACCCACGAGCCGGCTCCGGCGATAGTCCGCCGGAATCCACCGTTTTCGCCGGGACGCATCGGTGCGATGGTCCTGCGTTATGTCTACCTGATTCGCGGTTCTTGGCCCCGCATTGTCGAACTTGCCTACTGGCCGACGATGCAGATGATCATGTGGGGATTCATCACTCAGTTCCTCATGGGTCATTCCAACTTCATCGCGCAGGCCTTCGGGATTCTCCTGTCCGGCGTGCTGCTTTGGGATGTACTTTTCCGAGGCCAATTGGGCGTGGCGATGTCGTTTCTCGAAGAGATGTGGTCGCGTAATCTGGGGCATCTTTTTGTCAGCCCCCTGCGACCCTACGAGATGCTGATGAGCCTGATGGTCGTGAGCTTGATCCGGACACTGATCGGACTCATCCCGGCGTCGTTGCTGGCGATGATATTTTTCGGATTTTCGCTCTACTCCCTGGGCATTCCTTTGATCGGGTTTTTCTTCAACCTGATCATCATGGGATGGTCGATTGGTTTCATGACCTCGGGCCTGGTGCTGAGAGCAGGTCTGGGCGCCGAAAGCATGGCATGGGCCGCGATATTCTCCATCGCGCCGATTTGCGGCATTTACTATCCAATCGCGGTGTTACCGGAATGGCTGCAATCTGTCGCGTTCTTCCTGCCCGCAAGTCATGTTTTTGAAGGTATGCGGGCCATCCTCGTGGACGGCGCATTCCGGTCCGACCTCATGATCAACGCCGCATTGTTGAACGTCGTCTACCTCGGGGTAGGCATGGCAGTGTTCCTGGCCTTCTTCCGTTCTGCCCGCATCAATGGTGTGATCCTGCAGGTCGGTGAATGAAGGATGTGCCTTGGCCATGCCTGCCCGGTAGAGTTATAAACACCGGACAACACAAATTTCCCATTTCCACGAAAACTGAGCTCGTATGACCGATATCACACGCTGGTGGTGGGTCCGCCACGCCCCTGTTGTTGGCTTCGACGGTCGCTTCTACGGCGGCGCCGACGTGGATTGCGACGTATCCGACACCGCATCGTTCGAGAACCTGGCTGGCTGGCTACCGAAAGACGCTGTCTGGATAACCTCCCACTTGAAACGCGCACACGAAACGGCCGACGCTCTCATCAGCGCAGGCATCATACCTGACGAACGGCTGGAAGACCCGGATATCGGAGAGCAGCAATACGGCGAATGGGAGGGCATCACCTACACCGAGTTGGCCGAACGCCAACTGGAAGCCGCCAATGGAGGGCCCTGGCACAAATTCTGGCTGGCGCCCGCCGACCACCGGGCGCCAGGAGGTGGTGAGAGTTTTGTCGACGTCATTGATCGGGTGTCTTCGGTCATGCGTCGCGTTTCCAAGACCCATGAGGGACGGGACATCGTGGCCGTCAGCCACGGGGGGGCAATTCGCGCGGCGCTCGCCTATACCCTTGAGATCGACCCCGACAAGGCGCTTTGCCTCTCAGTGGAAAATCTTTCGACGACCCGGATGGACCATATCGCCGGTCCTGGAATTGGAGGTGATTGGCGGGTTGTCTTCGTCAACGTGCGGCCGGGACACCGGACGGACTGAAATTTGGAACAACCTTCGCCGTGTTAACGCACGACATCGTTTTCGGTTGCGTTCACCGAATGGTCCACTTGAACCGTGTGAATTTATTCCAGATCTATGCCGCCGCGTACTGCACGACGATCATGACCGCAATCGCGAGAAACACGAGCAGGCAGCTGACGCCGTAGAGATAGAGCGCTCGCGCAGCGTCTGCACGGGAGACTGCCTGTCGGCCATCTTGTTCCCCGACCCAGGGCTCGGATTTTGGAATTCCACCTCTAACCGCGCGGTAAAGAGCTGCGGGCAGCAGCTGGCGTGGCCCCGCAAGCGTGATCCCCAGCGCGCGCCATCGCTGCGACAGGTGACCCGAGGCTTAGCGATCGATGTTTGCTACCGTCACGCAACATGACACGCAGCGCTCACACGGGGTTGGCTGCGGGAACGAAGGCCGCCGCAACGATGATGAGTAGTCCAGCGATCAAGCTGGGCAAGTACGCGGCCGCGTCATTGAAGCGCGTCGGGACCCAGCCGAAGTACGCCTGGCGCGGGTCTGACGAATCGAGCAAGCAGCCCATCACGTTGACGGCGCGCCAAGCAAATAGACCGGGAATTCCCAGCAAGACGAACCAAAATACGGCCGCGACCAGCCCAATGAGGTATTGGACGGCCAAATGATTGGTACCCGCGCGTACGAGTGCAGGCTCATCGCATGTATCCGCGTTGGAACCCAAGAACACCGCCACTGCTTCACGCGCTGCATGCAGATCGTTAGATCTCAACATTCGTACCATGCGATGCACTTCGTCAAAGGGACCGCGTTGCGCGACCAGGGCCGCGATCGCAATCAGGGCAGCAACCATCCGAACGGCAATTGCGCCGCGACGATAGCAACGGACCATCCTGCTCTGACACTCAACCCGGTCACGCCAATGACGACAATCAGTCCCCGAATTAGACGGGCGTAGTTGCTTCATCGTTCACGATTAAGCCTGAACTCCAGCCAATTCATACCGGCCGCTATTAGGAAGACGGGATGCGGGACATAGCGACGCAACCGCGTGATGTTTCCGGTTAGTCCATCAATGAGGAGCGCCGCAAGCAGCACGAAGAGCGGTTCCGGCCCCAGTGACAGGGCTTCAAGGCCAAATTCGGGGTTAACGCCCCACATACCTGCGAGCATGGGTTGAGAGTGGGGGGCGTCAATGTACTGAAATGCCGAGAGCATCCAACACGTCCGTGATTCAAGCATATATACTGAAATCGAAATGCCGGCGGTAAGGAGAAAGGGAATTTGTTGTTCGATTCTGCGCTGAAGCGAACGCTTATGCTTGTTTGTGCTGGGGTCGCAACAATCGTCTTGGTACTGGGGGTCTTGTATTGGGCGGCGAACGGGGGCGCGGATCTTCTCGGTGGGCCGAAGCAGACAGGCCGGGCCCTGATCGGAGGGAATTTTTCTCTTATCGATCACGAGGGAAAATCAGTTACTGAGGCCGATTTCCGAGGACATCATACACTCGTATATTTCGGTTACACTTTCTGTCCCGATGTATGCCCGATGGAATTGCAGGCTATTACGGAGACGCTTGAGCAACTCGGCCCCAAGGCCGATGGAGTCATTCCCGTGTTCATCACCGTGGACCCGGAACGCGATACCGTTCCTGTGTTGACGGACTACGTCGAGAATTTCCACCCCCGTCTACGCGCGTTGACGGGAACGCTCGAAGAAGTGCGTGTCGCGACGCGCGCCTATCGCGTCTACTTCAAGAAGGCTGACGGGCCCGAGGATGGCGACGATTATCTCATGGACCACACGTCCTTGATCTATTTCATGGGTCCCGATGGCGACTACATCACCCACTTCACGTTTGGCACGCCCCCCGACGTGATGGCGGCAAGACTTACGAAGCTCCTCGGTTGAAGGATCTCTGGTGACCAAGATCCATAACGCTGCAGCGACGCCCGAATCGGGGGTTCCGTTCTGGAAACGCAAGAAACTCGTGGAACTGTCAGGCAAAGAATGGGAATCGCTTTGCGACGGGTGCGGAAAGTGCTGCCTCAACAAACTGGAATGGATAGACACAGGAAAAGTGGAGTACACGGACGTCGCCTGTCGCCTGCTGGATCTTGAGTCCTGCCGCTGCCAAAACTACGTCAATCGGACACAGCATGTGTCGGATTGTCTGGTTCTGTCGCCAGAAGCCATCAATGCGGTTTCTTGGTTGCCCTCGACATGCGCCTACCGCCTGGTTGACGAAGGGCGCGATCTCCACTGGTGGCACCCGCTAGTCTCAGGCAGCCCCGAAACCGTTCATCTCGCTGGTGTTTCGGTCCGGAACAAGGCAATCTCCGAAGGTGACCCTCATGATCTCGACGCGCGGATCGTGACCTGGCCGGAATAGGCTTGGTGGGCGCAGAAGCATGCGAGAATCCAGGCAAACGTGGAAATACGGGAGTTTATGTGATCATGACTGAAGCAGGCGTAACACGAGGCGTCTTCGCCGCGGCCCTCACGCCGATGACTGCACATCTCGCGCCAGATCTGCCGGCCATGATTTCGCATTTTGGCTGGTTACTCGATCGGGGATGCAACGGCCTTGGCCTATTGGGCACCACCGGCGAAGCAAACTCGTTCAGCGTTGAAGAACGCTTGGCCATCATCGACGCCGTCGGTGAATCGGATCTGCCGAAGGACCGCTTGATGATCGGCACTGGAACGTGCGCCGAGCCGGACACATTGCAGCTAACCCAAGCCTCGCTCGCCGCCGGAATCAGCACTGTGCTTATGCTGCCGCCCTTTTATTACAAAGGCATCACCGATCAGGGCCTCGCAGACTCCTTTGCTCGAATCATCGAACGGACCGATGATGATGGTTTGCGTATCGTCCTGTATCACTTCCCGAAAATGACCGGCGTGCCCATAACCCCAGGAGCCATCGAACTGCTCCTAAGGGACTATCCAAATGCGGTTGTGGGCCTCAAGGACAGCTCAGGTGACCTCGACAACATGACATCACTATTGAAGTCCTTTCACGGATTCGGTGTCTATGCGGGCACGGAACGGTATCTGCTCCCAATTCTGCGTGCTGGTGGTCCCGGATGCATTTCAGCATCGGCGAACGTTACGAGCGCGATGGCGGCAGAGGTATTTCAGGCCTTCGAAGGATCCGCGTCTACTGCCGACGATCTTCAGGAACGGCTCACGTCTGTACGACAGGTATTCGACGGTCTTCCGCTGCTTGCTGCCCTGAAGGAAGCGATGATCAGCATCACTGGACGCGAAGGTTGGCGGGCGCTCCGCCCACCCCTGACGGCCCTCGACGCCGCGCAAAGCGAACACCTGCGGAACTCGTTGGATCAGGCGGGATTCAATCTCAAAGCTGCGGCCTAAAGGACAGACCTTAGGCGGAGTCCGCAACTCATGGGCCGACGCACTGAACTTGTGGTAGACGGCAAGATCATTGATCTGGATGTGCGCCACAGTCAGCGCGCACGTCGGGTTTTGTTAAAGATCGATCCTCGGTTTGGTGCCCAATTGATCATCCCGCGAGGGGTACAGAGCCGGGAAGCCTTGTCATTTGCCGCCGAGAAAGGTGAATGGCTGAAAGATCGGCTTGCCAGCCTGCCGACGCCAATTCCCTTCCGAGAGGGTGCCGTCGTTCCTGTTCTGGGACGACCCCATCGAATTCGGCTGACGACGTCGACCGACCTTTCCCAGTTCAGGGTGCGATGTGAGGCTGGTGAACTCCTGACCGACTGTCACCCAGACGATACGGCGGAAAGCATCGGCACATGGTTTCGGGACAATGCCCGGAATGCCTTCTCGCTCCGCGCCGAGGTGGCAGCCGGGCGCCTTGGTGTAGAAGTTTCCCGTATCAGTATCCGAGATCCGCGCACCCGCTGGGGCAGCTGTTCCGCTACGGGAACGTTGTCCTTCTCCTGGCGGCTCTTCATGGCACCGGATTGGGTACTAGATTACGTGGTTGCCCACGAGGTGGCTCACCTACTCGAAATGAACCACGGGCGCGCGTTCTGGCGTTTGGTCGACCACCTGGTCGACCGCATCGATGACGCGAAGTCCTGGCTCCGACAATCCGGTCCACGACTGCACCGTTACGGTTGAGACTATCGCGGAACCAAATCGCGAGTTCGCCGGCTCCCGTCACGCGCTAGAGTACTGCAATCTTTAGTCATGCGCCCAGAGTCACCCGCATTCCTCGTACTTCTCGCCATGTTGGTAGCAATCGGGCCTCTCTCGACGGATCTTTACCTCCCGTCTCTGCCGACGCTCGTTAGCGTGTTCGACGCAAGCATTTCTGAAGTCCAGCTGACTCTGAGCGTGTTTCTCTTCGGGTTCGCGGCATGCCAGTTGATTTATGGGCCTCTGTCGGACCGTTTTGGACGAAAGCCGGTGCTGCTCATCGGTCTTTCGATCTTCGTTGTGGCCAGCGCCGCCTGCGGCCTCGCAACATCGATCGACATGCTGATTGCGTTGCGGCTTATGCAAGCCATCGGAGGGTGCAGCGCCGGCGTGGTGTCGCGCGCAATCGTCCGCGATCTGTTCGAGCGCCAGCAGGCAGCCCGCATGCTGGCCTACTCCGGGGCGCTAATGGGTTTGGCACCGGCAGTCGCACCACTGATCGGCGCCTACATTTTGGTGTGGATCGGGTGGGAGGCAAATTTTTTCATCGTGGCGCTATGGGGTGCCGCATTGATCGTGATCGGTTCGCTTTCACTCTCGGAGTCCAATATCGCGCCCGACCCTTGCGCGATTACACCATCTCGAATGTTGGCCAATATCCGCCTACTGCTGGGTCACCGCATTTATACAGGGTATGCGCTGACCAATAGCGCCGTGTTCTCGGGCTTGTTCGCGTTTATCTCAGGATCCTCGTTTGTGCTGATCGACGTCATGGGCATCCCGCCCGTCGAGTTCGGCTTTTATTTCGCGCTGGGTGTTTTCGGCTACATGCTAGGAACCGGTGTCTCAGGACGCATCGGCGGACGTGTCGATGTCGACAAGCTGATTCGGGCTGCGGCGGCTTTGGCCGCACTGTCAGGGTGCACCATGGCGATCCTCGCCTTGATCCGCATTGAAAGCGTATGGGCAATCGTCGGCCCGATGGTGGCCTACATGATCGCGTTTGGCACAATCATGCCACAATCGACAGCTGGAGCCCTCGCCCCCTTTTCAGGAATCGCCGGCCTGGCCTCAGCAATGCTGGGATTTATGCAGATGACCTTGGCCTCCCTCGTGGGTGTGGCTGTCGGTGTATTCCACAACGGCACCACACTGCCGCTTGCCCTCATCATCGCAGGAACCGGGCTTTCCACCCTGGCAGCCCACACCCGCGTAAGCCGCCTCCTGGCCTCCTCCCACTCAAAGTCTTCCCGCTGAACGGCAGGAAGTCGGCGCGGTGAATTCTTGATCAGATATCGAGGTTGGCAACCTTGAGGGCGTTTTGTTCAATGAATAGGCGACGTGGCTCCACGGCATCGCCCATAAGTTCGCCGAACAGGTCATTGGCCTCGTCGGCATGCTCGACCTTCACCTGCAACAATGTCCGGCTGTTGGAATCGAGTGTCGTTTCCCACAATTGGTCGGGATTCATCTCACCTAAACCCTTATAGCGTTGGATGGAGAGTCCCTTGCGTCCAAGCGCCACCACTGTTTCCAGTAAATTGGTGGGCGAGGCGATTTCGATACTTTCATCGTTCCGCTTGAGCGCACCCTGGCGAGCATAGGTCTCCCACAATTCATCCCGCATCTCATGCAACTGCCGGGCTTGGGATGATGCAATCAGCGGGCCGTCGATAACATGAACCTCCTGCACGCCACGGACCTCGCGCGAAAACCGAAGGCCGCCGTCGCTAGTGGGCTCACCTACCCAATC
>Ga0315339_1002546_pt1 | contig 13726 bp, 14 predicted proteins | sample ASW17metaG_FD_204514 | JGI IMG/M metagenome (GOLD analysis project Ga0315339, IMG submission 204514) | Ammonia-oxidizing marine archaeal communities from Pacific Ocean, United States - ASW #17 | ecosystem: Environmental > Aquatic > Marine > Oceanic | place: USA: California | collected 2016-12-05
ACAACCAGCAGCTTCCTCAATCAGCCTTGGGTAGCAAGACGCCCTTGCACGCCATGAAAGACTGGCATAAACGCAAACCTCAATTGTTCAAGAAAAAACCATGCTACCGTCCGGGATGTGACAGATAATGCCTTCGATTTTGTCTTCAGCAAAGATTCGATCGTTGAGCTGCCCGAAAAAAGTTCGATCTTCGCTGATCTGTTCCGCGTTACGAAACGTGACGGATGGATCATCGTCAGCGATTGGTTTCGTAGCGATGCCCCCTACACCGACGAGATGCGTAAATGGGCAACGACCGGTGATGAAACCTACGAAATGGATTCATTGAGCAGCGCCACTGCCTATGTTTCACAAGTAGGATTTGTCGATGTCGAACTGGACGATAGAAACGATTGGTTCCAGAAATTTGCAAAAGACGACTATGAAAGGCTGAAAGGCCCGCAAAACCTTGACGCTAGACTCACCCCTCACTAGCCTTCGTGAACTTACATAAGGGTTGAAGGGCATTGTCGAGCAGAGGAAATGCCGCGCCGATGACAACACTTGACGAATGGGAGTTGACCGAAAGGTGGCAGGAACGTTGGGCCGACTGGATGAAGCCCGGCGGCCATGGCGCGATGGCGGATGTCAAAAACGAAACAATCGCCTGGACGCCGCTGACGAAGCCATTGTCTGAATGCACCGTGTCGCTTTTATCGACCGGTGGATTTCACCTGCGAAGCCAAGAACCCTTCGATGTGGCAAAGCCTGATGGCGACTGGTCTTTGCGAGAAATTCCGTCAAGCACCCTGCCTGAAGAACTTATGATCACGCACACCCACTATAACCACCTCGATGCGGATCAAGACGTCAATTGCATGTTCCCGATCGAGCGTCTGGCCGAGTTGCATAGCGACGGCGCAATTGGCGACGTGGCGCAAACGCACTACGGAATGATGGGGTGGGTGCCGGATCCGCGCTCGACAGTTCGCGATACGGTACCGGAAATCATGGTTCGAGCTCAGGCAGAGGGAGTCGACATCCTACTGCTGACACCTGGCTGACCAATCTGTCATCGGTCCGTGGGACTGATACAGAATGCGATTGAGGAAGCAGGCATCAGCACAGTGTCGCTGACGGCACATCCCCATATCACGAAGATGGTCGGCGTGCCGCGGGCGTTATATATGCGCTTGCTTGACGCGGTGTCACCCGATCGTCCCGTGCTGATCTTGGACGACATCGGCCATGGTGCTTGGGTCAATTCGGTGGCAATGGCGGCGGCGGGCTATGACACGGCGTCTGATGAGGCGAACGGCAACATCATCATGCACACTGATAGCGGCATACCGAATGGGGTCGTCCTGGAAAATGCACCCCATATGCTCAGAACACTCGCTTTCCCTCCGACCGAGGAAAACCTAGAACGCGCCTATAAGGGCTTGGTTGGTGTCGCCGAAGAACTGAACGCCAACGGCATCACCACCGTCAGCGACGCGGGAGGCTATTGGCCGCAGGGACACCATATGGTCTGGGACCGCGCCGAAAGGGAGGGAACACTGACCATCAGGGCCTCGAACGCGTTCTACATCTATCCAGACAAGCCACTGACGGAACAGCTTGCCGCGCTGAAACAGCTCTACCACAACAACCCCGACCGGTTGGTGAGGTTCAATCAGGCAAAAATCTATGTTGACGGAATCCTTTCCCAGGCGACCGGCGCGTTGCTCGAACCCTATGAATCGGGACTAAATCTCGACGCTGGCGAAGAACTGGGCTTCCTCTATTTCGAAGAACAAACATTGTATCGAACTGCCCACGACCTGGCGGCGGCGGGGTTTCAACTTCATTTCCACGTAACCGGTGACCATGGCGCACGATTGGCACTGAATGCGATTGAACAGGCCGACGCTAGCTCCGGTCCGCATCGCCTGACGCATATCTATCTGGCTGATCCTGCCGACTATCCCCGCTTTGCCGAACTCGGTGTGGTTGCCGACCTGCAACTCGCGCCGAGCACCGTAAATGCCGACTATAAGAATTTCATCGACGAATTTATTGGCGACAGAACAAGACTATTGATGCCGGCCGGGGCGCTGATCGAGGCGGGCGCGACCGTGACCATCAGCAGCGACTGGGACGCGGATGAGCTCTATCCGCTGGCCAAGATCGAAACCGTGGTCAGCCGCGAACGCAATGGTGTGCCAGACGTGGCGACGGCGATTGAAACCATGACGATCAACCCGGCGATCGCACTGCGCCATGACGAGCGAACTGGCTCCATCGAGGTTAGAAAATACGCCGACCTAGTGATCCTGAGTGACAATATTCTGAACCTACCCGTCGCCCGAATCGGCGACGTCGAGGTTGAGGCCACCCTCTTACAGGGCGAGGCAGTTTTCGACGAAACGGGATTGTTCGTGCAGTAACCCTGGACGAGGCTTCCTCATGAACTCAGCTATTCTCTCAGTTGCCGTTGCTGCGCACCGGCAAAGTCCGCCGAACCGGTCCTGCTTGAACTCTTCGGTGAATGTCCGTAGCTCGCGTTTGCCCATCGGCGCCTCCTGTCACGTTCAGCGCCATCACAAAGACCCTTCACTTTTCCGGGCGAGTCCTGTCAGTCCTTTCCCCGACTAACTGGACCATTGTTATGTTCCCGCCTTGTCGGGTCGGAACACGATCATTCGTATGGGAGTGACCGGCGTTTGACAGCGAACGCGCCTCGTCTTTCAGATATCGGACGGCTTGCGGTCATGCCATGGCATGGCTGACTCCAATTGGCCGGAAAGCCGGAACAGTGTCGCCTCGTCAGCGAAGCGGCCGACAGCCTGGACCGATAGTGGAAATCCGCCAGCAGTCGTCCCGACCGGCAGACTGATCGCCGGTTGCCCGGTCTGATTGAACCAGACCGTGAACGGCGAAAATTGGGCCACCCGATTCCAATATTCATCGACATCCTCGAGCATCATGTCGATCCAACCGAGCTTTGGCGGCAAATGACCAAGCCCCGGCGTCAACAGCACATCGTAGTGGTGATGAAAGGCGGCCATGCGTCGGCCCATTGCATGCATGCGCGCCTGAGCAATGAAAACATCATGGCCAAAAATCTGTTCACCCCTTTCCGCAGTTCCGGCAACAACAAGCTCCACTTCGCCGGCCAGCGGTCGCCGACCCTTAGTTGGGTGCGAGCGGATAATCTGAGCAGCATTTGCTGCCATCAGCGTACGAAAAATCTCTTGGCTTTCGTCGTTGGAAATTGGCGGATCAGCTTCCTCAACAATGTGACCAAGGCCCTCCAACACGCCCACGGTTTCTTCCAGCAAGCTTGCGTGACTGTCATCTGTCACGGCCCCGGTGTTGCCACCTGTCGTGAATGCAATGCGCAATTTACCCGGGTCAGCACCAACTTCATCGAGGAAGGGACGGGCTGGGGGAGGCGCAAAATAGGGGTCGCCGTCGGCAGGGCCGGCAGCCGCGTCGAGCAGTGCCGCCTGGTCGCGCACGGTTCGTGAGAGCGCATGTTCCGAGGTGGTACCGCCGATGCGTTCGCCGTATGACGGTGCAAGGCTGAGGCGTCCACGCGTCGGCTTCATTCCGACAAGCCCACAGCAGCTTGCTGGCACCCGTATCGAGCCAAATCCATCACTGCCGTGGGCGGCAGGGAGTATGCGCGCGGCCACCGCCGCGGCGGCGCCGCCGCTCGAGCCGCCGGGCGTCAGCGTGTGGTCCCAAGGATTCTTTGTGGCACCGTAAAATTGCGGCTCGCAGGTGATCGACATGCCGAACTCGCAGGTATTGGTCTTGCCGAAGATCACAAGGCCGGCTGCCTTGAGGCGCTTCACCGTTTCGCTGTCTTCAGCCGGGACAACGTCGCGCATGAATTTGCTGCCGCCTGTCGTGGGGATCCCTGCCAACGCGGCGCCGAGATCCTTGATCAGATAGGGCGCACCGGAAAGCGGTCCGTTTGGCAGACTATCGGTGATCGTCTCGCGGGCGAAATCGTACAACTCAATCACGACGGCATTGATATTGGTGTTGCGCGCCTCGGCCCGCGATATTGCGGCCTCCAACACCTCCGCTTGTGTAACGTCCTTGCTGCGCACCAGCTGGGCAAGACCTATCGTGTCATAGGCCTCATATTCTGCGAATCCGCTCACATTAAATCTCCCGCACCGGTTCCATCTGGGCGATCCACACTAGTTACTCATTTCTCGTTCATACCCGTCGGTTCTACCAAGCGCATCGGAACGACCAAAAATCGAAAATCAGCGCGGCTATCGAACCAAAATCATACATGTTAGATGCGGGCGGCTAATTCTGAATTTCGTCAGAAACAGAAATTATCGAATTTGTGGGGGTGGCAGTTTAAAAGCACTTTTGAACGTCATATTCTAAATCTCCGCTCAGCTTTTCCGCATTTCAGACTTCTAATCACAAGGGAGGCTCAATATGAGCAAAAAGGGTTGTCGCGTTAGTCAGATCGGCCATGTTGGTATTCATGTCAGCGATATTGATCGCTCAATAGAATTCTATCGTAAAGTTTTGGGATTGAAAGTCTCCAGCAGGATGGGGCCGCCTGATTTCCCTCGTGGCGTTTGCTTTATGCGATGCGAAGACATGCATCACGATCTGGTATTGTTCGAACTAACCAAGGATGTCGACCGAGGCGGCCTCACGACGACCGATTCTTGGTTTCGCAAAGATGTCGGCCTCGACCACCTTGCCTTTCTGGTTGATGAGCGAGAAGACTGGCTCAATGCAGTAGAGCACGTACGGTCTTGTGGCGTCGAAATCGTCGACGGTCCGGTCGTCCATGGCAGCGAGTCGACTGGCCCCCTCAGCATTAAAGGCGGCAGCGGAAGCCACGCATTCTATTTCCTAGACCCGGACGGCAACCGCGTTGAGATATATTGCTGGATGATGCGGGTGACGCAATCTAGCGAGGCGGCGCCCGAACCAGATCTCTGGGACTAAGATTCGCCAGGGTGGTGTCCGCTGATTGGAGCATTGCTAGTACTTGGCTAATTTAGCCCGGCCACCCATTCAATTGCTGCGCAACGCGCATGCGGCGAATGCCGGAAGAAAGTCCGGCTGCTTTCGCCGCTCCAATGTTCAATGCTGACGGTGCGGAAGCCACTCATAAGAGCCCGTGAATGCGGGCTCCTATTGCCCTGCTCATACGGGGCGTGTATTCGCGGCATACAATTGGGTTGATTATGGACAGAGATGGCAACACATGGACCTAACTGAGCAATTCATTGAACATGACGGTTTACAGACCGCCTATATTGAGGCCGGTGACGGCCCGCCATTGCTGCTGCTTCATGGCTCGGGTCCCGGCGTGTCTGCGCTTGCCAATTGGCGCGGCACAATGCAATCCGATTTGATCTCGCGCTATCGCCTCATCGCGCCTGACGTTGTCGGCTTTGGCAATACGACGGCGCCTGAGGGAACGCCGTTCGATCAAGCGTCGAGACTGCGCCAGCTTACCGGTTTCATGAACGCAATGGACCTCAACAATGTGGGGCTTGTGGGCAATTCCATGGGCGGCGCACTGGCGCTTGGTCTCGCGCATCACCATCCCGATCGCATTGAGCGCATGTTGCTGATGGGCTCGGTCGGCATCTCATTTCCGATCACTCAGCCGCTGGATGAAGTCTGGGGCTATGAACCAAGCATTCCGGCAATGGAAATGGTCATTCGCCACCTTGCGCATGACCAGTCACTGGTCAGCGACGATCTCGTCAAGATGCGCTATGAGGCGAGTCTCGTACCAGGCGTTCAGGAACGTTACGCTGCTGCCTTCGCAGCGCCTCGCCAGAGGCATTTGGACGACATGGCGCTGAGCGAAGACCAAATAGCCGCGATCAAAATACCGACGCTTCTGATCCACGGCATTCACGATCATATCGTCCCCCTCGAGCAAACGAGCCTGAGGATCGCGAAGTTGATGCCGGATGCTGATCTCGTTGTCTTCGGGCGCGTAGGGCACTGGACGCAGATCGAACGCGCCGCCGATTTCCAGCGCATGGTGGACATGTTCTTCGAGCCCATGCTGTCTGGCAGTTGAGAAAGACACAATTGCTGATGCTGGCGGCTCACATCCCATCGCTTTTTGAAGATGAACAATAGTGTTCCGGCGCTCATGCCGCCGATGCCAATCGCCAGCCGTCGAATCCACTAGACGATCGTAGTGCCGCCGTCGATGACGATGGTGTGGCCTGTCACGAATCCCGCATCGGGTCCCAGCAAATAGGCGACCGCGCCGGCAACTTCAGACGGCTCTCCGAATCTTTTGACCGGCACGCGCGCCATCAGTCGTTCGTGGACCGAAGGTTCAGACAGATATTCGATGCGCGACGGCGTCATGATCGTACCCGGTGCGACGGCGTTGACGGTGATGTTGAGTTCCGCCCATTCGGCGGCCATCATCTTCGTCAGATGGATCAGGGCAGCCTTCGTTGTGCCATAGACCAGGCGATCGGCGAACGCGACGATTCCATACGCCGACGACATGTTGACGATGCGCATTGGCCTCTTTTGTTCAACCGCGCGCTTCACAATCGCCTGGGTTAGAAAAAATGGTCCCTTTAGGTTCGCAGTGAAAACATGATCCCATTGGTCTTCCGATATTGAAAGTGCTGGCTTACGCAACGCGGCGCCAGCATTGTTGACGAGGGCGTCGATATGCTCGACATCCTTGTAGAGCGCATCGACCAGCGCTGCGATTGAACCGGAATCATGGAGGTCCAGCTCATGCTTGTGAATGATTCGATCGCGAAAGCTCTCGTCATTGTCCATCCAGGCAAGCCGGGACTTGTCCCGCGCCGTCACCACGAGGTCATATCCATCTTGGGCCAAACGTTGCGCGATCTCTGCGCCGAGCCCGGTACTGCAACCGGTTATCAATGCAACGGGCATTGCATAGTGCCTCCTTTTGGCCGTGAAATTTCATTGTCCCCGCGCCGTCTGTCGCCGTAAGCGCTTCGCGAGCGGCATACTCCATGATCGAAACAGCTGGCCAGCGGACATACCTAAGTTTTGCCACCATGTCCGATCGCCGGACTGCGACCATGGCGATGCTTCCCAGTCTATTCAAGGCTGCTCACAAGGCAAACGGACACCGCCAAAGGCAACTCGGCGGCCGAAAGCCGATCCGTCACAGGTTCAGGGCTTCCAGTGAACTCGATACCCTCTCCAGTTCCACGCCAAGAATTGACGAGCGCCAGATGCGGGCACGTATGCGCCTGGTGATGCATGCAGCGTAACAAGCTTTAAAAGTGGTGTGGGGTGATGCCAAAAGTTATGATTGCTTGTATTGGTCACCGACAAGCAAAATCTGCCCGCGCCCGCTGAGCCATTGACCGAGCGTTTAGTTAGATATGGCCGGTGGGAATACCATCTGAGCGGTTTAATGTAGAGGACCGAGACGTAAGGCGCTGATCAGTGGGGGTGGTACCGCTGCATAGCGTCAGGTCACAGAAATTGAGGTGAGAATGTTCGATATTCGATTGAACGACGAGCAGCGAGCGTTCCGGCAAATGGCGCGCGAATTTGCCCAGAACGAGATCAAGCCGATCGCGCTCGAACTTGATGCGCGGCCGAAATGGGAAGACCGAATCCCGTGGGATGCTTTAAAGAAGGGATCACAACTTGGATTTCGCACTTTTGTGCTGAGCGAGGAAAATGGTGGTGCTGGCGCGTCGGACCACCTCACGGCCTGTATCGTCGCTGAGGAGCTGGCTGCAGCTGACATCGGTACTGCGTACTATTTTATGCTCACGGCGCGGCGCGCCCGCGACTGGTTCGAGCTGCGTGCAACACCGGAGCAGCGGGCCTATTTCATCCCGCGCTTCGTTGAGGACGACCTCTATTTCACGACCGTCGCGATCCACGAGCCCGACACGGACATGGGCTACGACTATTTCACCGAAACGCCGAAAGGTGCCAGCCTGCGCACGACCGCCGTTGAGCGGTCGGACGGGTCGTGGGTACTCAAGGGCGCCAAGAACTTCCAGACCGTCGGCTACCTTGCCAAGCTGATTTTGACCATCGCTCAGACTGAGAGCGGGCCGCGGGGTTTTCTCGTTGAAGGTGATTCGCCTGGTCTGGTACGCCATCCGATGTCGAAAATCGGCCGCCGCGTCGGTGACAACGCTGAAATCTTTTATGACGACGTAATTGTACCGCCGGGACGCATCCTGCCGCCTGCTGCTCCAGGGCGGACAGATATGGGCACGCATGTCGAGATCGCCGCACTGACGCTTGGCCTCGGTCGCGCGACACTTGAGGAGACGATGAAATATACGCAGGAGAGGGTTAGCGGCGGTAAGCCGATCATCCAGCATCAGGCGGCGGGTCTGGCGCTTGGCGAGATGGCGATGAATTTGGAAGCGGCGCGCCGGTTAATCTGGACTGCGGCATGGGCGAAGGATCACCCCGAAGCGTTCGCCGACGGCAGTGCCGACTGGCAACCATACGAGGCTATGGCTACCGCATTTACCGGCACCGCGGTGCAACGGCTGACCGAGCAGGCGATGGAGCTTTACGGCGGTATGGGCGTCGTCCAGGGAATGCCGATCGAGAAGTATGTCCGCGATGCGCATGTCCAGAAGCACATCTCGTTTCCACCCAGGACGCGGTTCAAGATCATCGAACAGCTTGCAGGCTACGAACGCACCGTACAACCACTGCTGGGCGAGAATTAGTCTTTGGACGAACGAGCATGAGCCAACACCAGATCACCGGCGCCGGAAAATGAATAGTCTCAAAATTGGTGCCGAAGTGACGCACATTTTGCGGACTGTTCTCGTGCGGACGGACCGCGGCAGAAAATGGGATTCAATCCTCGGCTAGAACTCGATGGCCTTTGTTGAGGTGTTTCTCCGGTTGCGGCATAGGGTTCCATCCATTTAGCGATCTATACGCGCCAGGTGGATGTCGCTGCCGAGAAACGGTCGAGAGGTCAGCATGAGGGTTGTTCGATTCGAAAAATATGGTGATGCCGACGTTCTCGATTTCGTTGATGTGCCAGACCCGGTACCGGCAGCAGGAGAAGTCCTCGTGCGCGCGGAGGCACTTGGTGTTGGCGTACCCGATATCCTGATGCGCCGAGGGACCTACAGCTGGATTCCGCCACTGCCGGTGATACCGGGCAACGAGCTTGCCGGCGTGGTCGAGTCGGTCGGGAGCACGAGCGGAACTGTACAACCCGGTGATCGGGTTTATGTGAACGCGCGCGAGTTGCCGCAGCGCGGTAGCGGCTATGCCGAAAAGATGGTCGTGCCGGCGGCTGCCGTCTTTTCAATGCCGGATATGCTCAGTGCCGAGCAGGCTGTAGCGCTTGGCAATTATCAGCTCGCCTGGCTGCTATTGAACTACGCCGCGCAGCCGCGAGCCGGCCAGACGCTGCTGATCCATGCCGCAGCGGGCGGTGCCGGCAGCGCGCTGGTTCAAATGGCCAAACGGCAGGGAATGACCGTCTACGGCATCGCCGGCGGCGCCGACAAGGCGCGTTATGTCGGCGAACTCGGCGCCGATGCGGTGATCGACCGCAATGCCGAGGATATCGGCGAAAGGGTCGCCGATCTGACCGGCGGCGCCGGCGTCGACTTCATTTACGACTCTGTCGCTGGGCCAAATTTTGCCAAGGATTTCGACATGCTGGCGGCGATGGGCACGGTGATTTTGTTTGGCTTTGTTGGCGGCCAGCCCGGCGCCGATATCTACACAGCGATGCGGGCGCATCTCGGCCGCTGCGTTGCGCTGCGCTTGTTCAGCATCCACGTCCTTGATGACGAGCCGGCAACCCGTCGCGGCGCAATGGAAAAAGCGATGGCGGCAATGGCGGCGGGCGACATTGCAACGCGGATTCATACCCGCCTGCCTCTCTGCAAAGCGGCTGAGGCGCACCGGATGCTTGAATCCGGCGGTGTGACCGGAAAGATCATTTTGATTCCGTAGTTTGAAAGCTCGCAACCTGGCTCGCTGCTATCCGATGTGAGCTTACGGGTACAAATTATCTGCCCAGCATATGCCGTATTATTCTTTGCTACGGTATTCATGGTTCCTAGCGGCCTGACATAGGAATTGTTTCGGCGGCTGTAATTGGTCAAAATCATACAGGCTGGTCGGCATGGTCTGCGTCCGATTTCCGCTGACGACCGAGAACCAAGCAACAATCGGAAGCACCATGAAGCTCTATATGACCGAAATGTCGGGCAATTCGTTCAAGATCCGCGTGCTCGCCTCGATGCTTGGCGTAACATACGAAACTATTCGCATTGACTGGGAGAACCGCGAGCACAAGTCACCGGCATTCCTGAAACTCAATCCTCGCGGCCAAGTGCCCGTTATGGAGATCGAAGGCCAGATCTTCTGGGATTCAACAGCGCACCTCGTCTATATCGCCCGGAAATTCGGCGGTGAGGCCTGGCTACCCTCGGATCCCCTGCAGATGGCTGATGTTATGCAGTGGCTGGCATTCGCCCAGGACGAGGTTCAATTCGGTCTCCAATGGGCCCGCGGCGCCGCAGTCTATGCTCGCCGACGCGAAAGCTTGGCCGGCTATTTGCAGGACGGCCGAAGCGCGTTGGAAATTTTGGAGTTGCAGCTCTCAAAGACTGAAGACTGGTTGGCGCTCCGGCGCGCCACTCTCGCTGATATTGCCTGCTACCCCTATGTCAAACGGGCACCGGAAGGCGGATTGCCGCTCGACCAGTATCCTCTGGTGTGTGGCTGGCTGGCACGTTGCGAGGCCCTGCCCGGGTGGATCGAGATGGATCCATAGCCGCCGATACCTTGAGTTTTCCGGCGACCACGGCCGCTCCATCTGAACCAATGCGGACTTGCCCAGGAAAAGTGGAGGGACTTCCGGTTAGCACTGAGCGCGACAGGAGGAGCCGATGGGCAAAGGCCAGCGACGGACAATTACAGAAGAGTGCAAGCGAGAGGCAGTGCGCATTACAAAAAATAACGCGGGCGCACGATGTTCTTGAGAAGTGGCCTCAATGTCTGGTAGCCTTGTTGGCCAATTGGCCGTTCGGCCCAGCCTCGCGCTACCGATAGAAGAATACGACAGACGAATGTCACGGCTCGCTGCTCGTGGGAGGAATCCGCTATGACCAAGAAAATTGCCGTGCTTGGCACTGGCGCCAATGGAAGCTGCACTGCGGCGGACCTGACGCGGGCCGGTCACGACGTGACATTGATCGACCAGTGGCCGGCGCATGTCGACAAGATGAAAGCCGACGGCCTCACCATCAACATGCCGAACGAAACACTGCAGATTGAGGTGCGGGCCGAGCACATGTGCGATGTCTGTGGTCTCAACGAGAAATACGATTTCGTTTTTCTGTTTGTGAAGTCATTCGATACCCGCTGGATGGCCGAGTTCATTAAGCCCTATCTTGCTGATGATGGGCTCCTCATTGGCGTTCAGAACGGGATGACGGCGGAAGACATTGCCGAAATCGTAGGGCCGCAACGCACACTTGGCTGTGTTGTGGAGCTTTCCTCGGAGATATTCGATCCGGGCATCGTCAAGCGCAACACGGCGCCCGACCACACCTGGTTCGGCATCGGTGCGCTCGATCCGTCGATGGAAAGCCGTCTTCCCGAAATTCAGGAGCTCCTGTCCGATGCCGGCAAGGTCGATATTGTCGACAACATCTTATCGGCGAAGTGGATGAAGCTGATCATCAACACGATGACGATGGGCATCAAGGGCATCGTCAACATGACTTCAGCTGAAGTCTTCAAAGAGCCGGGTATGCGCGAACTCATGCTGCGCGCAGGCGAGGAGTCGCTCGCGATTGGCCATGAGCTCGGTTACAAGAACGTGGCGATCATTGGACTCAAGCCCGAGGACATTGAAGGTGCAAACCGCTTTTGCGAACTGATGCTCGACAAGATCTCTGCCGATGTCGGGCTGGGCGCCACGGTTACAGTGCTGCAGGACCATTTGAAAGGCCGCTATAGCGAGATCGACCAGATGAATGGGTTTGTCGCGGAGGAGAGCGAGAAGCGCGGCATCAAGGCGCCGATCAACAAGATGGTGGCCGAGATTACCAAGCGTATCTATTCGGGCGAGTTAAAGCCGGACCCGGCGAATTTGAAGCTGATTCGAGAAGCGATGGGAATGTAAGGCCGCGGACGGCCCCGCCAACACGGAACGAATATCGGGAGGATCGAGCAAATGGAAGCCGGGGACAAGCTCACAGAGGAAATGCGGGAGAAATATGGAGCGCGGAGCGTCGACAACGCGATGCGTCTCAATCCGGACGATTTCGACGAGATGATCGAGTGGCGCGATGCGCTCGACCCGCACTACGCCAAGCTGTGGATGGACTACACTTATGGCGGCCTCTTTGCGCGCGGTGTTCTGGATGATAGGACGCGAATTCTTGTCGCGATTGCCCAAAGTGTGGCTGTTGGCGACCTCGAGGGCGTCGAAAGCAACATCCGTGCGGCGCTCGGCCAGGATGTAGCCCCGCGCGAGGCTCTTGAAGTGATCCTTCAAGCTGGCACTTATCTCGGCATCCCGAAAATCGTTCCAGCGGCACGCGCCTTCCGACGTATCGCTACCGAGCTCGGTCGCATCGATGAGATCAAGAGTACCCAACTGCCGCTTGATGGCCGAAACGCGGAGCGGTCGCTTGAAGCCGAGCGGTCGACCTGGAACGTGCCGGAAGAGGATTTCCCGCAGCGGCAGGAGTTTATGGACAAGTATGGCTGGGAAGGGATCAGCGCCGGGCTTCGCCTCCAAGCAACCCATCATGTCGAGGGCATAACGACGCTCGATCGTGTCGACCAGAACTTCCTCTCGCTGTGGCTCAAGCTCATCTATGCTGGTCTGTACGAGCGTCGGGTCCTCGACGACAAGACACGCATTCTTTGCATGGTCGGTATCTGCACGGTGATCGACGAGCAGGCACAAGCCTACAACCATCAGAGGGCGGCACTTGTGTTCGGCGCAACGCCGCGCGAAGTGCTCGAGGTCACACTGCAATCCACGATTTATTGTGGAATGCCGCGGAGCCTCAGGGGCATGCGGCTTTTGATGCGCGTCCTTGAGGAACAGGATCGCACCGCGGAGATCACCGAGACGCAACTCTCGCTCGACCTCTGACTGGCGACGAAGTTACACCGAGCCGAGGACTGTCAGTTTTTGGGGGCGGCGGCTTGGTTGTTGTCTTTCCCGTCAAACCCGGCCGCGGCGAGCAATTTGCGTACCTCATATAAAGCTTGGCCAATATCGCCGCCAGATTTCGAGACGATTTCCTTGGTACCTTCCATGAGACGGGCGCGCTCGTCGGCGCTGAGATCCAAGGCGGTAATCACCACAACCGGAGATGTCGCCGAGGGGCCGTCACCCTGGCGCAGCCGCCGGAGAAACTCAAAGCCGTCCATGACCGGCATCATCAGGTCAAGCAAGATTAATTCAAAACCGGTCGCGAGCGCCTTCTTCAGCCCCTCGGCGCCATTCTCCGCCTCTTCGACGTGCCATTCTTCCGACTCCAGGAACTTCCTGGCAATCGAACGTGAGGCCGGATCGTCGTCTACGACCAGTGCCAAACGGCCCGGGCTTTGCGCATGGCGCGCGATAACGGCATGCAGATGCTTGTACTGCGGCCCGGTTTTGAGACACCCGTCTGAGCTTATTCAAGCGGCAAACTTTAGACCGTCCACCGCGTTGTGTTCAAGTCGGCATTGATCTGCTCGTACCTGTGCTGGGGTACGATATCCG
>Ga0315339_1002548_pt1 | contig 13718 bp, 12 predicted proteins | sample ASW17metaG_FD_204514 | JGI IMG/M metagenome (GOLD analysis project Ga0315339, IMG submission 204514) | Ammonia-oxidizing marine archaeal communities from Pacific Ocean, United States - ASW #17 | ecosystem: Environmental > Aquatic > Marine > Oceanic | place: USA: California | collected 2016-12-05
CCGACCACTCGTAATTGATGCTCCAAAGGCGCTCCCATTGCCACCAGGCAGGGGCGAGATCGTTTTTGAAAACGTCGACTTCTCCTACACCTCTGATGACAGCCCACCAGTTCTCCATGGCTTCGATCTCCGCCTACGCGCCGGGGAATCCATCGCGATCGTTGGACCAACCGGATGTGGGAAAAGTACTGTGGCCCAACTCTTGCCGCGGTTCTATGACGTCCAATCTGGACGCATACTCCTCGATGGGGAAGACATCCGGGGCATACGCGTCCGCGACCTACGGGGAGCGGTCGGCATCGTTTTCGAAGACACTTTTTTGTTCAATGACACCATCGCAGGAAATATCTCCTTCGGGCATCCGGACGCAAGCGAAGCAAGCATTGTTAGAGCCGCGCAACTAGCGGGAGCAGAAGAATTTATTGCCGATATGCCAAACGGATACGGAACCGAGATTGGCGAACGCGGTTTCTCGCTTTCAGGCGGTCAACGTCAACGTCTCGCGATCGCACGAGCCATAATCACCGACCCACGAATCCTGATCCTTGATGATGCAACTTCTTCTGTGGATCCAACTAAAGAACACGAGATTCGGGAGGCTCTCCGCGAGGTAATGGCAGGGCGGACAACTCTGGTGATAGCACATCGTCCCGCAACAGTGGCCCTGGCGGACCGGGTTCTCCTCATGAGCGAAGGGCGCATAGTCGCTGACGGGACCCACGAGGCGTTGATGTCCTCAAGTGCGACTTATCGCGAGGTTCTCGCTGCCAGTATTCCTGAAAGCCATTTGGACAAAGACGGTGAAAGACCATGAGGTCAACCGGCGGATCCACAAACCCGTCTTTCTGGCCACGCACTCTGGGCCTGATGCGGCCATATCGAGGTCTCGTTGTCCTAGCGGCCTTTACGGTCCTTCTCTGGACCGGAACTGTCCTCGCAGGCCCGCTGCTTATGAGGCATGGCATCGACGCTGGAATCGAACAAAAGGATCCAAACGCACTGAACCTGGCCATCGTCATGTATCTCGTCGCGATCGCGATCGGATACCTCGTCTACCGCTGTCAGGTCTATCTCATCGGCCTTGTTGGTGAGCGCTTCTTATTTGAGCTCCGCACTCGGGTTTTCGACCACCTGCAACGGCTTTCAATGTCTTTCTACGATCGGCAACAAGCTGGAGTTGTCGTGTCTCGGATGACCAGCGACATTGATGCACTGTCAGAACTGACTCAGACAGGTCTCGTTCTTTTCATCTCGAACGTCGCGCTTCTCGGACTCTCCGGGGTCGTGCTGACGTTTGTTTCATGGCGGCTCATGCTGGTTTGCCTTCTGTCGTTGCCGTTCATCGTGATTTCCAGTGTGCGGTTTTCTCGTAGGTCGAGTGTTGCCTTCCTCACCATCCGAGACCGGATCGGTGACACGTTGTCCCAGTTGCAAGAGGGCATTGCAGGAGTCCGAGTGATCCAGGCATTCGGCCGTGAAGACCACGAGGTTGGCCGATTCTCTCATCGCAACAGGGAGCTATACGACGCTCACCTTGCGGCAGCACGCATTTCAGCGTTTTACACGCCGAAAGTGGAGTTTGCTGGACTTGCCACTACGGCACTCGTTGTATTTGTTGGTGGTTGGATGGTCGGCAACAATCTGGCCACGATCGGCACAATGACGTTTTTCGTATTAACCCTTTCGAACCTTTTCGAACCCATTCAACAACTGAGCAACCTGTTCACGCTGGTTCAGCAGTCCGCTGCTGGCCTGGTCAAGGTTTACGAATTGCTTGACACCCCAGTTGAAAATCAGGAAAGCCCGGATGCAGTCGAACTCCCGTCCACCGGGGCTCTTAGTGTCACGGGCGTGACGTTCGGGTACAGCACGAACGCGCCAGTGCTAGTGGACGTGAATCTTCGGCTTGAGGAGGGCGAGAGAATGGCCCTTGTCGGGTCGACCGGGGCGGGAAAGTCAACCCTTGCGAAGTTGATGGCTCGTTTCTACGACCCGACAGAGGGTGTAGTCGACTTCGGCGGAACCGATCTTCGTGACGCTACGTTCTCCTCACTTCGAAAGCGCATTGTGGTGGTTCCACAGGAGGGCTTCCTGCTAAATGGAACCATTCGTGAGAATATTCGTTTAGGACGAATGGGTGCTACTGACACAGAAGTAGAGCAGGCGTTGATAGCTATTGGCGCCTACGAACGATTCGAAATGCTTGCCGACGGGTTGGACACCGAGGTCAACGAACGCGGATCGAGATTGTCGGCAGGTGAGCGCCAGCTCGTTTCACTGGCTCGTGCTGCTCTAGCTGACCCGACAGTCTTGGTTCTTGATGAGGCGACCTCGAGCCTCGATCCTGGCACTGAGGCGTTGGTCGAATCTGCGATGGAGTACGTCATGAGAGGTAGATCGACCCTCGTGATTGCGCATCGGCTATCAACAGCGGAGCGTGCAGATCGTGTAGGGGTTGTGGACGATGGACGGCTGGTGCAGATAGGAAGCCACGCTGAGCTCATCGAAGTGGAAGGTCCATACGCGCGGATGTACGCAACCTGGAAGATTGGACTATCTCAGACCTGAGGACTGCCAGCCGTCATGCAACTGAGATGGCTCAGGTCCACGAGCATTATTTAGACGAAGGCTGCATTCCCTGAAGTAGTTCCATGATTCGTTGGGGAGGCAGGTGCTGTTCGGTAATCATGACGTTGTATGGAGTCAGAGCGTCCTCGATGGCGTTGACAAGCGTCGGAGGTGCGACGATCATCCCACCTTCCCCGACGCCGCGAAAGTTGACGTCAGGATCGTTCGGAATGGATTCCAAATGCTGGATTTCCATTCTCGGTACTTCTGTCGTGGAGGGCAAAAGGTAATCCATGAAAGTACTCGCCAAGAAATTCCCATCGGGGTCGTATGCAGAATGCTCGAGGAGAACTGCACCAATGCCTTGAGCAATACCGCCTCTAATCTGGCCGTCTACGATTGCTGGATTAATGAGAGTTCCACAATCTTCGATAACGACGTACCTGTCGATTCGGACTTGACCGGTTTCGACATCTACTTCAACCAGGGCGCAATGGGTTCCGCCAGACCAGCCTCCCTGTCCTCCTTTGTAGTTCTCCTCAATCTCTAGCGAATGGCTTTGGGATTCTGCTGGGGTATCTGAGAGCGAAGCTTTTGCGACTTCTGCCAACTGGATCGCACTGGCTGGTACGCCTCGAACTCTCGCTGTTCCTTCAGACAGTTCGATATCGGAGGAGGAGGCCTCCAAGAGTTCAGCGGCTATTTCTCGTGTTCGTTCTGCCAGGTTTCGAGCTGCATGGAGCGTCGCTCCACCGGCCATGGCGGCGGCCCGACTACCGCCCGTACCGCCGTGAGGAACCAAATCGCTGTCTCCGACGACTACCCGAACTTGTGAGAAGTCGACGCCCATTTCATCGGCGGCAATCTGTGCAAACGTTGTCTCGTGGCCTTGGCCATGAGGCATTTGGCTTGTGAATACGCTTACCGTTCCATCTTCTTCTAGGCGTACCCGCAGTGTCTCATCGCCCAAGTCGACATCATTTCGAGGCCCAGGCGCTGCTTCAATGTATGTAGCCACACCTATCCCTATGTAGCGTCCTTCTGCACGTGCCGCGTCCTGCTCTGAACGAAACGAGTCGAAATCGACTTCGTTCAATAAGGCTTCGAGCGACTCCCTTGCGGTGCAACTAGCCAGAGTCCGACCGGTCACCATTTGGCCGGGAGCCTCTCGGTGAGATCGCAAGTTTCGGAAGCGGATTTCGACTGGGTCTATGTCGAGTTCATTTGCAACGAGGTCCAGTACGCGCTCTCTCGTAAAGGTCTCAGCAGCCCAAGGACCTCGATAAGCGATGTAAGGGGCCTTGTTTGTCACTACTGGGACATATTCGAACTGGAGTGCTTCGATGTTGTATGGGCCTGGGAACATGCGTTCAACAATTGCTCCGAGATGACGCCCTAATGCCGGATACGAGCCTGTATCGCACACCATCCGGACCTTCATTCCAAGGACGTGGCCCTCTTCGGTTATTGCAGCGTCGACTTCCAGAGTCTCTTCACGTGCATGACCCGAAGCTGTCATGTGTTCACTTCGATCTTCGGTCCACTTGATCGGATGACCAAGATGGCGAGAGATCGCTGCTACGGCAATCTCTTCTCTAGACGCTCCTATCTTCAATCCGAAAGAACCACCAATGTCGTTACACAGGACACGGACCTGATCCGCCTCAAGCCCTAGCTGCTCAGCAAGAGTCGTTTTCGAGCGACCGACACCTTGATTTGAACCGTGGTGGGTCAGGCGACCACTAACTGGGTCAAAGTCAGCTACACAACCGCGGCATTCCATTGGCACGTTCTGGTGCCGATGCTGTTTGATCTCCGTACTAAAGATTCGATCTGCTTTCGCAAAGACCGCCTCAAGATCACCATGGGTATTGCATGTCGGCTCAGCTGCAAGATTGCACCCCAAATCTTCAAAGATTGGTTCGCTGGACGGGTCCAACGCTGTCGCTGCATCCACAATGACCTGAAGCGGTTCGTAGTCAACCTCGATTAGTTCAGCTGCGTCTTCGGCGAGATATCTGGATTCAGCTACCACGACGGCGATTAGATCGCCAACGAAACGTACCCGCGTTATTGCGATAACTGGGAATTGGACATTCTCGGACATCCAAATACCAGGTGATCCTGCCTCTGGATTGAGTAGTGCTTCAATGTCTATTCCAGTTAGTACGGCGTGCACCCCAGGGAGCGAGCGTGCTTCGGATACATCGATTTGAAGGATGTTTGCATGCGCGAGTGGACTCCGGAAAAACACTGCGTGCAACATCCCCGGCAACTGCAAGTCATCAACGTATGTCGCAGTTCCGGAAAGAATCCGATCGTCTTCTGCTCGCGGGACGCTAGTTCCGACGAAGCGTTGAGTTGGAACCGTTGTCATGATTCGGAAGCCTCAGTCTCAGCAACAACAGCGATTACTCCGTTGACGATGCTTTCGTATCCAGTACAACGGCAGATATTCCCTGACAGGACTTCGCGTATGCTGCGTTCATCCGGCCGATTTCCGTCCTGCAGCAACGCAGCTATGGATATCAAGAACCCCGGTGTACAGAACCCACATTGGAACGCATAGTTCGATTTCATAGCCCTTGGGATAGCACCAAGTTCCCCCTGAGGGCTGAGGCCCTCGATGGTGGTGAGTTCAGTACCATCTGCTTGCACCGCAAGCATCAAACAAGATCGCACGGGCTCACCATTGTGCAGAATGGTGCAGGCACCGCAGACACCGTGTTCACATCCAAGATGTGTCCCCGTCGCACCGCAGTCTTCGCGGAGAAAATCTGCGAGGGTCTTTCGAACGTTCACAGATCGTTCCGTGGATACACCGTTGAGGTGGAAGCTGATGTCCCTTGAAGTCGTCATGCGCGACCTTTTGCGCGTTTGACCGCTAGTTCAAGGGAGCGACGGACGCAGGTTGCGCCAATCGTGCGACGGTAGTTCGCACTTGCATGTAGATCTTCAGGGGGATCTAGATCACGAGTCGCTAAATCAGCCACTTCAGCGAACAGTTTGGAGGAGGGCGCCGAGCCGACCAGGGCTGTTTCCGCTGTTTCGGCTCGCAGCGGAAACTCTGCCATGCTGAACAGAGCAAGGCTTGCCTCAGTGATGATGTCGTCGTGGATTGTTACTGAGGCTGCGGTTCCAGCCATTGCAAAATCCCCGTGCCTTCGAGCAACCTCGGCTATCGCGTGGCCGGCGCCCGGTTTGATGCGGGGGAATCTGATGCTTGTCAAGACCTCGTCAGATTCAAGGGCCGTCGTGAAATAGCCTTGGAAAAAGTCTTGTGCGCCTAGAGTTCGCTCCCCTCGCGCCTTGCTCCGCATCGAAAATGTTGCGTCTAGGGCTATCGCAACTGCGGGAAGTTCAGCCGCCGGATCTGCATGGGCCATGCTCCCGCCTAAGGTCCCGCGCGTTCGGATGGCTACGTGCCCGATGAGTGGCATGGCCTCAGCGATTAACGGCGCGGCAGCCCTGAGTTCTTGAGAGTGCTCTAGGGCCGACTCCCTAGTCATGGCTCCTATCTCGACCTGATTTTCCCCAACCCTTAGCCAGGAAAGTTCAGAGATCTGGTTTATGTCTACGAGCAAGCTCGGCCGTGCGAGTCGCAGCGAAAGCAGAGGGAGGAAACTCTGTCCACCAGCGAGGAGCTTGACGTCGTCGTCAGCTCCATCGAGGGCTTCTAAAGTTTCCTCAAGAGTCTCGGGGACTAGGTATTCGAAGGGAGGAGGTTTCAACCGGGGCTTCTAGTAACTGTGATCGAGTGCATCGAATACGCCACGATCTTGAGTCCCGGCAATACGTTTGTGACAGAATCGCCATTTCCCGTCCGAACCTCGTCTCAGTCTCTCTTGATAAACGCCGTCCTGCATCGTGCTGCCGGTTCCATCGGGAAAGGTTGTGACCATCAAGTAACTCACGACCACTGCCTCATCTCCCTCGACGTCAATCTTTGAACCGGTTATTACGTGTTTGAACGAGATCGATGGGCCATCCTGATCGCGGTCGCCGCCATACAGTTCGAAAATCTCGGCATGGCCGTTTAGGGTTTTCTCGAGTTGCGGTCCGAAGCCGGAGATTTCGACGACGCAGTCTTCTTCGAATAGCTCGAGCATTTCTGTATGGCGGCCCTGGTCATGCAAGAAGGCGTAGTCCCGGATCACCTTTCGAATTTCTTCAACGGCCTCCAACTTCTCAACTCGTGCGACTAGTTCTTCAAGACTTGCCATTCTCTTCTTCCTTTACGTAGTTAGTCCCGGGGATGTTGCAATTGACAATGTTTCTTAATATTTGAGGCTAAGGGTAGGGGCTCTAGAAACCCGGAAGTTCGACGGTCTGCCCGGTTGCGGCAGATTCGTAAATCCCGTGAACAACTTCCATAGTATTGAAGTTCTGGCGACCGCTGCTAAGCGGTTCAACGTCGTTCCGGATACTTCGCGCAAAGTGGACAATTTCATTCATGAATGGGTTGTCTTCGGATACAAGGCCATCCATGTGATTCGTGACAGGTTCGAAACTCTCGGACATACGCCATCCAGCTTCACCGTCGCGGGTCTTGGAGGCTACGAGAGCGGGTGCATGGTGCTGAGCGACTACGTCTCCACCCTCTGGCGGCGCTGTATAGATTGTCCCCTCTTCGCCTAAAAGTAGTGTTTGGTAATGCCAAGGGGTACGTGTGCTGTAGCTGGTGATTGAGGTTCCGATGGCCCCGTTCTCAAATTCAAGGGTGGAGATCACGCGGTCTTCCGCTCCATTTTTGAGTACAGGGTTATCAGTCCACCACTTGGCTGTAACACGACGAACATCGCCGACGAAGTAGCGAAGTAGATCCAGTTGATGGGTCGCAACCATCATCAGGGCGCCGCCGCCGCAAATCTCTCGATCGAACCCCCACCAGTCGTTCGTCATGATCGTTCCAGGCCCTGCGATAGAGGCTCCGAAGAAACTGTCAGCTCGCGCAGCCCAAATCTCGCCCAACTCACCTGATTCGATGATTCGACGAGCCTGTTGGTAATGGGGAAGAAAGCGAAGCATTTGCGCAACCATGAAAGTCACACCAGCCTTCTCGGCTTCTTCAACGATGTTCCGACTTTCTGCTATCGAAGTAGCCATGGGCTTTTCTAGCAACACGTGCTTGCCTGCTTGGATAGCTGCTACGGCGAGGTCATGGTGCGTATTGTGAGTGGTGCAGATGTCGACTGCTTCGATATCGGCATTGCGCAGGAAATTTTCTATGTCCGTGTAGGCAGCGCCACTGTCCAGACCAGCATCTTTGGCGTAGGCCAAAGCAGCGTCCTCCCGGACGTCACACACAGCGGTAAGGGTTACATCATCTTTGCGTTCCAAGAACGCCGGCATATGCGCTCGTGAGATTCCGCCACTTCCGATAAGGCCAACTTTCAAAGGTGTCATTGGTTATGCCTCCAGAGCACACTTGCGATTCTGAGAATGTGGGTTTGAACGGTCAACTTCCGATCAGAACAAGAACCGTAAAGTAAAACTGACGTCATGTCCAGAACGAGAAATCGAACTTCACAAAACTGGGTCTACGGCGATTGGCCAGCAAACCGTTCTGGGTCTCTTCGATTGGTCAGGTCTGGGAATAGGGGCGTAGGAGGGAGAGGGTTAAACTTTGGGCAATGACCGTCATAGGGTTTAGGCCTGACAATGCCATCGAACGCTTCCGTCTAGACGGTCGGGTTGTCATAATCACCGGTGCCAGCAGCGGTCTTGGCGAACGCTTCGCTCGTGTAGTTGACGGCGTCGGTGCCAAGGTAGTGCTCGCTGCGCGCAGGGTTGAGCGACTTGAAGCGCTTGCTGAGGATCTTGCGGATCCACTGGTAGTTGAATGCGATGTCGCTTCAGCCGACGGGCCGAGAGAACTAATTGATGCTGCGGTGGACCGTTACGGTCGCCTTGATGTATTGATCAACAATGCTGGTATCGCTCGTGCAGTTGCGGCTGTGGATGATGACCTCGACGGCTTTCGGAAGGAAGTCGAGGTAGATCTGATAGCTCCTTACCAACTCGCTCGGTTAGCGGCCCGCTGGTGGATCGACAACCAACACCCTGGGGTAGTCGTCAATCTAGGTTCGGTGTTGGGCGAGGTCTCTGGTGGAAAGCTGAGGTTGCCTGGCTACACCGCGGCGAAGGGGGGTCTCCACAACCTGACTCGCGAATTGGCCATGCAATGGGCGCGAAAAGGGATCCGTGTGAATGCACTTGCACCCGGTTGGTTTGAAACCGAGATGAATCAGGCCGACATGTTCCAAACTGAAAGTGGCCGCCAATACGTGGAATCGGGCGCAGCGATGGGGAGATCTGGCGAACCCCACGAACTTGACGGTGCCCTTCTCCTGTTGGCCTCAGATGCGGGTTCTTACCTGACGGGCCATGTACTACTTGTAGACGGTGGTTGGACATCATCATGATCGTCTCATCCCGAGCCTTAGAGACCTGACAGTGACGTCTCAGGAATCCCTTTATCTTGGGTATCCCTGAATAGCCTAAAGTTCAAGTCTGCGCGAACTCAGGGTTCCGGTAGAAATCGTGCGCTACGCCTACAGCTACTTGCGATGAAATTTCGTAATCGAGACACAATTCATACGCTAAAGAACTCCTGGGCTCCATGTTGCAAAATTGCATCTTGCGTTCGTTCTACGACTCTGGTCCATAAGGTCATGGCTCTTTCGCTAGAGACATCCAGGCTGCCGACCGCAAACACGGGAATTATCCAACCATAGAGAACACCTAACCGATAGTTGTCCCATAGCGTTGAGAATTCGTAATCTTTGATACCTGCGCTAATTAGTGACTGGTGGTAGACGTGCAGCAAGTCCGTCTCGTGTTCTCGCCGATCTTGAATTTCCATGTTCTGGCTAAGAAAATATCCGACATCTGCAGCGGCACCACATCTGGAGATCCCCTGCCAGTCAATAACTGCTACCGAACCACCTGAGTCAAAAAACAGATTATCTGCCCTGAAATCTCCATGGGTTAAAGTTTGTGGAAGCGATGCAAGCTGGTCCAGTAGATCTGGATGGTTTGGTCCATAGGATCTTGATATATCAAACATTTCAGGAAGAAGCGTGAATCCAAAGATCTCCTCGAATACCGGCAAGGCATCAGAGTAAAGACTTTGAACAGCTTTATTTAGAGGACCGTTTATCTTGGGAATGAAATCAGCGCCTTGAAGCCCCTCTTCATTCCAGAAATATGCGTGATGAATGGCTAACTGTGACAGTGTTGACCCAGCCTGCTCTGCTGATACTCCAGTTATTTGATCTCCGAGTTCGAGATTAGAGAAATCTTCCAGTAAGAGTAAATACTCTTCGTCTACTAATTGATCGTCTGAAGTATTGCAGACTATATGATAAACATCTGGAGTTCGTAGTGGAGTTGTGTCCGCTAATTCTGCATAGAAACGGTGTTCTCGTTCGTACACCCGGGTTGGACGTAACATTGCTTTGACTTCTGGCGAACTTGTAGGGAATTTTGCAATCATGGTGGTTGGAAAACTCTCTGCACCGCCGTCGTACTCGACGGCGAGCCGAACGACCTCCCCCAGAAAACCAACCCCAGCAGAAGCAGGGTCAATCTGCACTGAAGCCACTACACCAGTCATGGGCAGAGTCCCTGAACCATGAAGAGTTTCGGTAAGCCATTCGGCGGATATCTCAACTGGGCTTGTTGGGAAGAATGTGTCCATGAGGAAAAAATCTACCGTGAAAACTAATCTGATGTTCTCTGTGGGTTCGGAAGTGCTAGTGGTGCTAGGCGAATTCGATAAAACGGAGTAGTTCAGAGTTCTCGAAGTACGTTCATCAATTGAGGAAGTTCAAGGCCCCGCGCGACAATCTCGTCCATGCCACCAACGACACCTGTGAGGTTAGCCAGTATCACGTGTTCTAGGCCCGACTTGGCGTAATCCTCAAATCGACGGCCGAGTTCTTCTGCATTGCCGATAAAAAGAACCTGATTAACCATTTCAAATGGAATGGTTGGAGCCAGATCACGGAGTTCGTCGGCATTTAAGGCATGGATAATGACGTCGATGAAACCCTTCGAGTCATTTCCTAGAGGGTGCTGAAGACCGTAGGCTTCCCAAACGTCACCCATGGCGAAGAGTCCGAAAAGTTTACCGAGCGGTTCAGCCTCAAACATTTCCTCAGAGCGCTCTAGAGACTCTGAGAAAATGAGAAAAGGCAGGAGAGAGGCTTCAGGCGTGGGGCGCCCAGCTGCGGCAGCGTATCTTGCAACGGTCTGGTACTTCTCGCCGTACTCCTTTGGGCTCATCCACCACGCTGGGAGCCAGCCATCGCCGTACTGACCGGTTAGTCGGAGCATTCTCGGGCCATGTCCTGCAACCCAGACCGCCGGTTTTCCACGCCCTTCAGCCTCTAGCGGCAGACCCATACGGCCGATTCTGTCGTTCGGCATGTGGCCTTCGTCTAGCAAGGAACGAAGTTCGATGAGACATTCCTCAAGGAGCGCCACCGGAGTGTCAAATGGGTAACCAAATGGCAGGAGGCTCTCAGCTTCTCCCGATCCAATGCCAAGTATGAAACCACCTGGGAGCAGGTCGTTCAGGGTCAGCGCTGTCCTGGCCAGGTCTGCGGCTCGTCTTCGGGTGGAGTCGGTTACGGATATACCGAAGGTCTTGTCCGTCATTGTGGCGATTCGCGCGCCATAAACGAATGGGTCGTAGAACGCGTCTGGGTCACCGGCTAGAGCCGACAGAGGGACTTCTGGCCAAATTTCTGGATGGAAGACTCCAAGGAGGTGGTCTGGGGCCCAGTACGAGTCGACGCCCATCTCCTCGTAGACCGGAACAAGTTGTTCTGTGCTTCCAAACGGAAATTGAACGGGGAGGGTCATTCCAACCTTCATAGAACCCACCTGTCTTTCAAATACGCGACATATTGGGAGTGGAGCATGCCCTGATCAATCGACACCTCTAAAGAGCCTCTTTTTGACAGGCGAGTCTCCACGTTCTCTCTAGCAACGTACGAGCCCCGTATCAACAGGAACTGGTAGAGATATGTGTCGGACTGGCTATCACTGCTCTCTGCAGAGTCCCTATACCTCGTCCATCCTCAATCTGTTAGCAAAGAGATTCCTGAGGTTCCGCTAAACGGGCATCGTCTGACCAGAGTCAATACATATTGTCTGCCCGGTGATCTTGTCAGCATCGGAACTTGCGAAAAAAACGGCCGCCCCGGTCACATCGGATGGTTCGAGCAATTTACGAAGGGGAAGATTCATCCGCCAAGCCTCCAAAGACTCCGCTGGCATCATGTTCGTAGTGGACTCAGTTGTGACCACGCCTGGTGAGATGCAGTTCACGGTGATCCCAAATTTTCCAAGCGATGCGGCCATCATCTTGGTTAACCCGACGACTGTCCACTTACTCAGGGCATAGTTGGCGCTACTTACTTCGGTGAACTCTTCAGGACCACCGCCACCATAAAGCCATGCCGAGCCTGATCCCTGATTGACGATCCGTCCCCAGCCGTTTTCAACCATCGTGGGGGCTACGGCACGAATCATTAACCAACTACCGTGGACATTGATATCAAACATCTTTCGCAGGTAGTCAAGGCTCTGATCCGTAAAATCGATTCCTCCGTAGAGTGCGGCGTTGTTAATCAAAATGTCGACGCTGCCGAAACGCTCCTTGGCCGCAGCTGCACAAGCCTTGGCCGAATCTTCATCTGATATATCGACCTTGACAAAAAAGGTCTCCCCAGCGGAAGACAATTCTTCAGTTACTTCCTGTCCCAATTCTTCGTTTAGATCGGCGAGTACGACTTTCGCGCCTTCTGCTAAAAATCTCTCTGCATAAGATCGTCCCATCCCCTGGGCCGCACCCGTCACTATCGCTGTCTTTCCCTCTAGTCGCATTCGCAGGTCCCCGTTCTTGATTTGTCTGTGGCTATTCGCTGAAAGGGGGGCGGAGCTATCAAGCTCCGCCCCCCTCTCAGGGATTCTTTAGATTATGGATTGAATGGTTTAACTAGCTTTGAAGGTCCGGGTCTGTAGCAGCCGACATCCAACCAGCAACCTGGTCGGCGTTGGCGTCCATCCATCCGGTAGCAAGCTGCTGGACATGGTCCTCGGAACCGTCACCAGCGGTCTGCTCGACCTGGAGGATCGAGATGTCGAGGATCGACGGACGAATCAACGTCAACAGATTGTGGAGGTACGGATCCGCCTCAAGCAGGTCGATGCGGGCCGACACCTGAATGTCGGCAGCTTCCCAACCCAACTGACACGGCTGCGTGCACGTCTCCGCCGGAGCGTCACGGAAACCCTCGCCCTGCGCATGGTTCTCACCACCCGACAAGCCCAACGGGTTCGAATCGTCGAGAACCGAATCCTCTTCGATCGACAGCCAGTACACATCCACACCCGGCACCATCTCGACCACATAAGACGAAGGCGTCCACGTGTAGATCACTGCGGGCTCACCAGCATTGACCCTGTTCACGAACTCTGCGAACAACGCCTCATAGCCAGCCTTGGTCTGGACCAGGTTGGTCCAACCAGCAAACGCAATGTTGTTCTCGAGGATGTCGTCACAGGTCCAATCCTCGGGGCAACCCAGGATCTCACCCACACCATCACCATCGGTGTCAAGCGCCAAATACAACTCTTCCGTGTCGTTGATCTGGTCCAACGTCGAGATGTTGTTGTCGTCAACCCACGACTTGGTGACAAGCAAGCCCTGCACACCAGAGTCCTGGAACAGACCATCAACAGCCTGGACATGGTCAGCCACGAGGCTGCCATCAGGCATCTCGTTCTCGTACCACGAGAAGTGACCCGGATACCACGAGTTCGCCCAGAACTGGCACTCACCCGAAGCCATCGTCGTATACGCATTCGACGGGCCCAACTCGATCGCCGACGGATCCGACACGCCATAACCGGCGCTCTGAAGCACCTGACGCACGATCTCCGCCTGGATGTATCCAGACGCCCAGTTCGCACGACACATCGTCAGATCCCCACCCAACGGCTCCAGTGTCGGAGCAGCAGGCGCTTCGGGGCACACGCTGGCGTCGGCGCCGGACCAGCCGGTCCAACGGGCGCAGTTGTCTGCCAGCCACTTCGCAGCCGCATCCTCAGGCTCCATGCCGTCGATGTCGACATAC